>Ga0208433_1000916_pt1 | contig 11562 bp, 14 predicted proteins | sample 3_EtaG_FD_184075 | JGI IMG/M metagenome (GOLD analysis project Ga0208433, IMG submission 184075) | Marine viral communities from the Subarctic Pacific Ocean - 3_ETSP_OMZ_AT15126 metaG (SPAdes) (version 2) | ecosystem: Environmental > Aquatic > Marine > Oceanic | place: Pacific Ocean | collected...
CCTGGACCGGTAAGGTGGGTTATGCCCGTTTCCCCAGGACAGTCCAGGTTGTGTGTGCTCGGTGGGTTATGCTCATTTTAGGTCGGGATGTGACCGGCCAGGTCGGGTTGGGGGAGACTTGGTGGGCTAAGCTCAGACTCGTTGAATCAGGGATATTGAGAATATGTTTCGAAAACTTTCTTGGAATTAGGGAAGTAAATGAATAAGAGGAAGTGATAGTCCTACCCAATTTGAGCTACTCCCCTTTTCGCCCGCGAATACGCCGCTGACACATTCTGATACGGCATATGGTCATTCATCAACTTGACCAACGATTCTGCGAACTTCCTCGTATCTAACTCATCCGAGTCATGGACCTAATACGGGACTCGCTACGAACGACATTTTAATGATTATTCAAAAATAACTTATGAAACTTAATGACATAACCGAATTGATTATTGAAAATGCAGAAGCGCTCATTCCGCATCTTCGCAAGGAAGTTATAGAATATATCGAGCTTAGAAAGAAGGCATACGGGAAGGACGCTTTAAGTGATTGGAAACCACCGGGGATGGCTTTGTCGAATAACATGCCACTACCGGGGATGGCTTTGTCGAATAAGATTGCATTACTCCCAAAGGATATTGACACTGCGGTTGAATATGCGCTCCGAGCCGATCCGCGATATTTAAAAGATGCAAGAAAAAAGAAACCGCTAAACAAAACAAAATCACCATTTGCGCGAAGCATCCTCAAATGGTGGTTAGACCCACGAGCAGGAGGAGGCATTGAATTGCCAGAAGATATTCTGGTGGTCAGTGAAGTGCTCCAAAAATTCAATCTCGCCAAACAAGTGGGGTTACAAGGAAATCCCAGCGATTTCGATAAATGGGATGATCTTGTTGATACCGTGACGAAATGGCTCCCTGAAGGAGCAGAGCTGGCCCCTGACGCTCTTGCCAGATTGGGGCTAGAAACAATCTTTGAAAGCAAACCATGGAAAGTATATGTCATCAATGAGTGGGATCCAGGAGAACCAGATCCAAATTCGATGTATCCCGATAGACCCGTGCATAAAGCATTCGAAGGAACAGGGGTATGTGTGAAACATCAGGGCACCTTCGAGAGCTACGGTCCTCCTTATTATCTCGTAATGCGTGGTGCAAGAAGATTCGCCTTAATTCATTATCCTACCACACAATTCAAGACTATGCAAAATAGAAGGGTTTCTGCAAAACATTTTGAGGAAGGATTAGATTTCTTGCAACGATTTTTCGCAAGCCACCCAGATCACTTAGTAGAACTTAGTTTAAATAGTTTACATCATTCATTAGGAGATTTTAGAGAATTTGCTCTTGAGGAAAAAGGATTTGCGTCTGAAATAAAAGAAATATTAAATACACCAGCCGCTAGAACAGCAGCCGAGCGGGATGCTCGTCTTGTTATCCGCCTAGCCAAATTAATAAATGAATGGCCACATTTCTCTAGTTGGCCAGAAGGTCTTAATACGATTATTGGTAAAAACGCTCCCGTCACAGATGTTTCGAGAAATCGCCACCGCGTCAATGCGACCGGATGGAAGCCCAGTGCTGAGCTTGCATTGAAGGAATTGGTGATGGACCGTGGTAGAATGCCAGAAATAGAAGGTGACATGGATTTTGATTATTTTAAATCCTATGTTGGGTGGCTTCTTGAAGGTTTAAGCAGGTGGTGCAGTCGTGACGTCCAGGCTACAGCCCTGTCAGCCCCTCCTTGGCAACAAGCACGGATAGAATTAACTAAGATTGGGCGAAATTTAGCTCAAAAGACGATTGGCCCCGCGACTTCCGTGGTGGACAAAATGGCGTTAGGCTGGGGACAGACACGGGGGCGTGATTATGACCTTCAAATTAGGAGTCCCCTACGATCTGGTGTTAATTGGTTATCCGTAGAGCGTAAATTGTGGCACGGCCGCAAAATTCAACCGTGGCCAGAAATGGAACAACATGTTCTTAATGCGGAAGAACCAAGAACAGCTGTCGCTTGGGCGACACTGATGTATGATGGCAAAAGATGGAGAGAAGGAGAACCGATTATTGCTACTGATGATAGAGCAATCGATGTGTATGACAGGATAACAGGAATACATTTAAAGAACAAAGAATTTGCAAATATGGATGACCCGCAGACCATCGTTAAGCGGGCAATACAGACAGGCCGAGAATATAATGATAAAGAAAGTATAATTTTACAAGATTTAAATGCTGCTGTCTCTTATGCAAAACACATTATTGGCCCTTGGCCAGAACTAGAAAAGAAATTAGAATCTGAACCAGAATTACAAGACAAATATCGCCAAGAAGTATTACACGGTTTTTATGACGAGTAAGGACTCTAAAATTACTTAAACGGTTCAAGGAGGACCGGGGGCGATGCTACCGAAGGCGATAACGATTTGGATGTCTGAGGCCCAGTTTGCTGCTTTGTGCAAGGAGGCCGAGCTTCAGGGAAACGGAATAACCAAACTATGCGAAGACAAGCTCTTCGCACGAGATAAGGAAAATAGGGATGACAACCAAAATGAGTACCTGCTCAGGGTGCAAGGAAGCCCCGACAGCACGACGAACGACGAAGGACCTGAAGGGGGGCAATGACGAAGTTCTCAGAACTATCGTCAGCGGCAAGATTACGTGTGATGCTGAGTGACCGCATCGATCACGAGGTGAAGAAGGCTTTTCTTACCCAGCTCTCTCCGTTGGAGAAAGAAGCTTTCGGAGGGCTAGCAAGAGGTCTTCTGAGTGGTGGTGCTAGCCTGGCGGCCCGCGTCGCTCGCGGCGGTGGCGTGGCTGGGGCTCTCCGAGGTCAACGGGCTGCTCTAGGCTCAGGCTTGCTTAAGAACTTGCCCTCCACAGTCAACAAAGGCATGCACCACGCTATGACATGTCCACTGAATATTTTCGACATTTTTCATATTAGCAGTCATAAAGGTAATCACGGCTGGACGGAGACGGCTCTCAGAGATCACTGTTAGACCTCTGTTGGCGAGAGCTTCAGAAATTTTTGTGAGCAAATTCATTGCAATTTAATGCTTCTAATATTTTCTTCATTCATTGTTAAAATTTTGCGAAATTTTTTAACCTGGGCAAACCTGCGTCTTGCGTCATAACCACCATCGGCGGCATGCGGTTCACACCAGCCGGTTTCATCTTGCCACGACGATGGTATCCAATGACCGGGGGCATAAAAATCCCGCATTTTGCCGACACGTCTTCCGTCTCCGTGACTGCCGTCATGGTATTGGATATATTCACCAGGATCAATTCCAGCAACAATTACCGCGCCTCCTCTACCGCCACGAATCTTTCGAAAATGATGCACTGGGATAACCGTGCCTCTTTTCATCGTAATCACGGCTGGACGGAGACGACGGCTCTCAGAGATCACTGTTAGACCTCTGTTGGCGAGAGCTTCAGAAATTTTTGTGAGCAAATTCATTGGTCCAGATCGGCCTAAATGGCATTTTTAAATAAAAAAGCGGACTGTGGGTGGAGGTCAAAAGACCAAAATTACGCCGAAGGCGTTAGCCTTCGGATGGCATGTACCTTTGCACCGTCAGCACTTTTCCTTACAAGTTTTGGCACAACTGACAGCTTCAAGGCTTCAAGGAAACCCACAGTCCGCTAAATTGTTGAACAAATCGGTGGCGGCCCGAAGGCCCGATAAACGAACTAATTTAATTTTGTGTAAATAATACTATTGATGATCACATTAAAAAAATGCCAAAAGGCATACCCATTACACAATGCTGTATTGGTAATTGCCAACAAAATAGCCTTTGATAAGGGTAAAGGATTCGCAAGATCTTGGGATAATCAATCATATTGGGAATATGCCAGCAATCTTGATACTAAATTGCCGAAACTAGAAAAAGAGCTTAAAAAATATCAATTTCAACCAACGGCAAAAAAAGTTAAACAAATAAAATGGAAAAAACGAGTATTATATATTTCAACTTGGGAAGATAAAATTGTTGAAACTTGGCTTAGTAGATCTCTCAATAAATTATTATCTAAGTGGTTTTCCAAACGTTCCTATGCTTATCGTATAGAACGCATTGGAGTTGATACTTGCCAACGAGACGTTGTAACAGCAATAAAAAATTGCAAATATATTGCGCGCCGTGATATTACTAATTTCTTTTATACCATTGACCATCAGATTCTTTTAGATAAGTTAAAAGAAATAATTGACCCTCATGATCATCTGTTCGAATTATTGCGCCAAAGAATTGAATTTTCATATGAAGAAAATCAAGATATCCATAGGGCTACTGTAGGGCTTCCTTTTGGTTCTCCTATCGCTTGCATGTTGGCCAATATTTATTTAACAGAACTTGATCATAAATTAGTGGCGCAAGAAGCGCATTATTTTAGATACGCAGATGATTTTTTAATCGCATCGCCTACAGTTGAGCCGGTTCTAAATAGTTCCAAGATTCTAAAAGACTATTTAGATAAATTAAAGCTTGAATTACATCCTGATAAAACTGACAATCTATCATTTTATGACCACGAATCATTTGATAAAGTCAATAAATTTAAATATCTTGGCCTTGAATATTGGAAAGATGGGGTAGTGCGGCTACCAATAGAAAAGAAGCGAAAAATCATAGGAATTTTTCGTCGAACTTTAAATAGCGAGAAGAAAAAACTTCAAAAAATTGGAGATTTAGATCAACGATTGAAAGCCGCTATCTCTTGTGTTCATCAAGCGACCTTAAAAAGAATCAGATATGCTGCTATAATTGACTATTATTTGAAACATATAGAAGATGAGCAGCAACTTAAAATCATGGACCGTGAAATCGCAGAAATGGTGATATCCACAGTATTAAATAAACCATTTCGCCCAAAAGATTTCAAGACTATTTCTTATGGCAAACTGAGAGATATGGGCCTGCTGTCTTTGGTTCATAGAAATAGACTACATCGACATGGGCATTTAAATGTGCCATTTTTGTCAATGTATAACAGTATTCTATTTGAACGATACCAAGAAGGTCGCACCCGCAGAGCAAACAGGATCAACCAGATTCAGTTGTCTCGAAAATTAAAGAAAATTCAAGAATCCGACAAATAAGTCGTTATTTATATCTATCCCGGATTAGTTGTTTCTGGGAGATTACTTAATAGTCCGGGGGATGTGTCTATTCGAAACTAGTCACTCTCAGTTATTAGTCGGAGTTTCATATATCACCAGCTGAAACTGACGTCCAAGCTGACTAGAGGGTCGCGGGGGGCAAATTCCCAGTTATTGATTATGAGTGATATGGGCTGACCCCGCCGCCAATCCTCTTCAAGATATTCATCAAATCCATTCTTTTTCAGCATTGAATTGATGATGGTGGATCGTAATGCCCAGTAGAATTCACTAGGGATGCTGGTGTCTCTGTTGTCGAGGGCATTTTGGATATATTGGCGGTGTTCTGGCATAACTGGGAAGGTGAATCGTCCTTGGCCTGTGATATTATTGAGATATCCGGGTGGGACTGTGTCATCTATTTCCGGGATTAGGCCGTTGTCATCGAGGTTGCCATCACTGATGAAATTTTCTAGCTCTGGCGGTAGACCTGTGATGTTAGGATCTTTGAATTCGTCGGAATCTTCTAGTCCGGCGTAGCTATTCTCAGTTATTAGTCGGAGTTTCATACACTATTTTTACTCGTCAGTGTCTAGATCGAGTACGAGATGGGTGTTGGATTTGGGGAATTTGGCCCAGTATGTGGCATTTCCGACTAGTGTTTGTACTTCATTGGATTCTTCATCAATCGATAATGGGATTTCTGCACAGGGATTCTTTATATTGGGCCAGTCCGGTAGTTCGTGTGTCCATTGTTGATACGATTACCCTTTTCGGCCATGTTCAATCTCCGGTGCCTAAGGGAAGAATAACCCCGCCAAGTACCCACCGCTATCGAAACTAATATCCACATAGACTAGGGGATCGGATTTGGCGAATCCCCAATTTAGGACTCTCATGGGCATTCGCCAATTGGCTTCCATATACTCATCAAGACCGTGTTTTCTTAGTACGGCGTTGATGATGGCGTCGTGGAGTGCCCAGTAGAATTCTTGGTGTATACCAGCATGTAGATCTTCGATGTTTGTTTCGACGTACGGGCGGTGTTCTGTCATGACTGGGAATATGAATCGTCCTTGACCTTTTATCCCTTGGAGATATTTAGATGGATTTGCACGCCCGAAATGCGGTCCGCTGTTGACGCCCATATCTGGGGTTAGGTTGCCGCTATCAAGGTTGCCATCATAAATGAATTTTTCTAGTTCGGGTGGTATGGGACCACTGGCTGGTGTCCTAAATTCGTCGGCGTCTTCGAGGCCGTCGTAGTCATTCTCAGTTATTAGTCGGAGTTTCATGCACTATTTTTACTCGTCAGTGTCTGAAATTGGACCTGAAATTGGACTCCAATCGTCCAGCCATACTATTAGTCCTTTTCGCCAGAAAAATCCGATGGGCAGCTCTGCACCTGGCTGTAGATCTAACCTTAATACGGTGCAGTGTTCTTTTGAGTATTTTCCTTGGCCTTCATCGAGCACGGATTTGAGGGCTAGGTCTGCGTCTGTAGTTTCGACGAGGGCGATATATTCTTCACCGTCTAGTCTTACGGTGACGCTGCAGATTTCATTTGTCATGCCATAACTCGAAAAAGCCACCGGTATCAACCGAGGAAGCCTCTCAAGGTTCGTAAACGGTACACGAAGACCATGTTAATTTTCTGCTACCTCTTCGGGCCGAAATGCGGTGAGATCCTAATAGCGAACATCAGGAAGCAACTAATCGCTAGAATTATTATCGGGCTCATCTCGCTTACCCTTGGATGACTCACCACATCACCACTGCAAAATGAATCATTTATAAACTAGACAGCATATGTGTGAAAGTCTCATATATTATTTTTTTACCTCGATACGTCAGTGTCAAGCTGCGGGCAGTGTCTAGACTTCACTGAAAGATTGACTTATAGTGCTCTCATTTCCGCTTTGAGTGCGTCGTATCCGTCTTTAAAAGTTTCTGGTACTTTAATATTGTCGAGTCCTTCGATGAATTGTTGGGTGATTTTGGCGAGCATCTCTTTATTCTCGCAGCGGACTAGGAGGGAGAGGCTGCTTGGGTTGTCTACTTTGACTCCTAGTGGGTGTTTGAGGTATTTGGTGCGTGTGTCCTCGTTGCGGAGTATATGGTCTATTCGTCCGTGGTAGGCCATGTGGGCGTGTCGTTCTCCGGGGTGGATTGCGTAGGAGTTGCTGATGACGATGTTTCTGTCGTAATAGTCGACGTCGGCTTTTACGCATTGGCGGCCGAGGACGCATATGCGGTGTACGTCCCAGAGGATATAGTCGAAGTTTTTGGTGTTGACTTTGCGGAGGATGTTGGGGAGTTCGGGGTGGGGCCAGTCGTCTTCGTCCATTGGGAATATCCATGTGTTGGATAATTCTCCTATGGCGGTGAGGTAGTGGTAGTCGAGGTGTTGTATGATGCAGTCATAGGGACTACTGACGTAGTATCTGGCTGCGATTGCGGAGAGGCGGTGTTTGAATTCTAGAAATGGGGTGCGGAATAGTTCGTTCCACCAGGTTATTGCTCTGGCACTTTTCTCATGATATTCTTGCCAGAAGTCGGTTTTATTGTCGACTTCCATGTTGGGGAGTTGGAATATGCCGTCGAGGTAGTAGGGTCTCGACCGTCTGATGAGGATGATGATTCGGCTTGTCATACTCTTAGGTCTCTAGTGCCCCTGCGACCCATCCACTGGTGTGCCCGGCGACGTGGATGGTGTGTCCATATCCATGCGACTAGATGTCAACCTCTTCATCTTCAGACGGCCACATTTTATCCCAACATTTAGGGCAGCAACCAGAGATCAGCATTTCCCGGTCATTGACCGACAGACGAGGCATTGCGTCTTGAATCAACACGCCGGAATCCCATGCTGCGAATTCCTCATCAGTCGCGTCAAGTATCGACATGTTGCCACAGAAATTGCAGGAGACGACGTTGCGGGAGTTTGCGAACTGAACCATTTTTATACTTCCTTTGGCGTTCTGGCTCGAGGGTAAGGTCGGCCCTGGCGTCCTCAAGTCCTTTGATGTAGGGGCCTCGTAGATGGTTGAGTCCCAATTAGATTCCATCGACGGTGTAGCCGGGTGGGGCTGTGACGCCTTTTCCGTCGTATTTTTCTGGGATTTCGGTGATGTAGATGACTCTTTGTGTCCCGAAGTTCATGATTCGTGCGGGGAATTCGCAGAGGGTTTTGCCTGGGTTGTGGAGGTAGATTTGGCGGTCTTCTCCGAGGTAGGCGATGATTGGTTGGCCGTCACGATCCATTGTTTTTCTCCTGGGCGTTTGGTACTCTTTAAGTACTAGAATGAGAACGCTTCTCTACGAGTACCTTTGGTGGCGATTCGTTTTTTGGCTTGTTTGACTACTCCGTTGTCTGTGGTCCATCGTTTGCCGGATTGCCATATGTCGATGTCGTGGTTTGTTATGGCGTGGAGTCTGACGATGTGTCGGATTTTGGCTGGTTTTGTAGACATTAGTTGATTTTTGGGCGGTCTGGGGTTTGGCTAGTCCAGCGGAATCCTTTCATTTCTTTGCCTATACGCCAGTTTTTCCATGCTCTGATGCATCCGCGATAGATCTCTTCGTTTCCTACGATCTTCCGGGTACTCACTGGACTATTGGGTTTTGTATGGGTGATGATTGTTAGCAATTCACGGTTCAATCTCAACCGAGCGTCGCTTCCGTTTTTGGCGTCTTTTGCGAATCCATCTCTAACTGCGGGCCAGAAATGCTGGGCTACTCGAGGTTTGGTTGCAAAGGTGGCCATGTAAGCTGCGATCACACCAGCCTTGGCAATGTGGCTGCGTCCGTGTTTAGTTGATTTCAGGTAATTGCCACTAAGGATGCATAGACTACGGTAATCTGTTTGCATTAGGTGGATTAGTTCATCTGAGGAGTGTTTTGCTATTTCACCTGCTGTTTGCCAGAGCCAAAGTTTCAGTCCTGCTCGGATAGTGCCAAGAGTTTTTTGGTTGAACGCTGCGTATGACGAGTCTTCAATCAGCATTGTTTTTGCGATGTGCGTTTCTGTTCTTGTGAAACCTCGGTCAAACGTTGCATAGAGTCTCTTGAGTGCTGCCATGTCCTCGCACTCGTAATGCAACAGATCCATTTTATAATTAAACCGAGAATCAAGACCAATCAGACAACGCATCCAGGCTGTATGTTGACCATTGACTCGATAAATGGTCGGGTCGCCTTTGACCCTTGCGGTCGCCAGTTGAGCAATTTCGGGTCGGAATGATCCGTTGATTGCTTGTTCGAGCAGGAAATTGACCTTATCTTCTCTTAAGCTACGCTCACCCTCGACTGCACAATGTTGAATATGACGTTCAGCATCTTGAATGGTCAGAATGATTTTCTTCGTGCTCTTGAGTATGATTCCATCACTTCGGTCATAGTCTAGATCGAATTTCTTGGCTTTATCTGAGATCGCATAAATGGGTCTCTTATATGCGTCCACTTTTCGCGTTCGTGCTCCACTTCTGGATTTGCCGTTCCTGGATTTGCCGTTCTTGGTCGTTGTCGTTCGTTTTGTCGTTCGTTTTGCCATTGTTGTCTCCAGACGTTGTGAATTGGCCAGCGGCCTGTGAAAAATCCTAGTCCTTAATCCTTAATCAAGGTCATAGGGTTGTATTACCAGCCTGTTTATTGCGTAAAATTCATTTGTATTTCAAATACTACTTGGTCGGCCATATATTATTATGGCGTGGAGTCTGATGATGTGTCTGATTTTGGCTGGATTTTTCGTAGACAGTGTATGCATATTATTCTCAATGTTTCAATTGCTTTGTCTTGGTCGTTCCAGATGCCGAAATCGTAGCAATTTCCGCAGACCCAATGGTTCATTTCGTTCCTCCGGAGGTATTGTTTCAAGACGGAGGTCGTTGTTAACATGTGGTTGGGTGTTGTACATATTAATGCCAACTGCCTGCGTAATAAGGAAGAATGAGGATGGCTAACAGAAAGACTGTGGAAGATTTCGACAAAGAAACTAAGATGTGCTTGGGTACCATCCGGTGTATGCAGCCACATGCTGAGACATGCACTGTCGAAGTCCGGTCCAAGAATGGGCACACTATCTCTGACCCTAATGCGGATATTGAAATCACCGCTAGGCTCAAGGTGCGTGATTTCACTGTGAATTCGTGGGAGAAATCTGGGAAGGGTGCTGGTCGGAAGAACTTGAGGGTGATTGTGGATCTGGAGCAGGCTAAGCTCTTATGGAAGGGTGAGGAACTCAAGATTGTGAATCTTGATGAGATCCTTGATGGGGTTCAGGAATTGTTAACTGGTGCACAAAGGGAGCGGATTTCTCTTCACCCGGCTAAGGGCATTATTCTAGATGAGGATTAGGTCGGTAGCATCAAGAAACGCTGCTATTAATGGAGTTTCTCCAGTGTTTCCTTCTTGATCTCTGGTCCCGGTTCGTTCCCTGGTCCCGTCATCGTTCTCTCCTTATCATATTTTCAATTCCGTGTACTCAGTGAGACCGTCGACTACTTCACAATTAGCACCATACAATGCCATTGGCATCCTGGCCATCACGATGTCAGCCACTTGATTAAAAATGTTCCGAATCTCCCATTCAGCGGCTCGATTGGTCCGCATTTCAATGATGTGTCGTAACGATCTCAGATTGACACTGAACCCAATCTCATTTGTCTGTCCATTGGGAGCGATCCGACGAATGGCAGAAGTGATTTTCTTCTTCGTGTTGAAGTCTGTCACTTCAAAGATCCCGGTACCGTCACATGCTTTGCAATCATCCGGGAACCCAATAGGACGACCGTTACACTCGGCACAGGCCCGTGGACCAATGAGTCGCTTCCGCAACGCTTTGGCCAATTTCATTGTTTCATGGAGATGGCTGTCAATAACGTCTTCACAACCTTCCAGCTCAGGAGGCATCACGATTTCTAATCCTTCGTCCATCGAGACGTAACGCCCAGAAGTTTGGCTATAAGCAGTACCCACACGATGGCGTACAAGCTCGTGGGTAAAGACACGTGACACTCCGTGAGCCAGGAAATTAAGCTGGCAATGCTCAAACACAGAACCGTGGCCGGTATCAAAGCAAGACATAATATTGTCGCGAATCCCCCGAACTTTGGTGATGTTGGCATTCTTCCCAACCACCAATGATTTGTAGCAGATTTTTGCGTATATTGAACACAACGCCTCTCCGGACGATAGCCCCTCAATGGTGACAGCGCGCAAGTATTCTTCCCAGAAGTCTTCTTGTCCTGTGTCACGGAGGTAGCTCCTTAGACCGGCTTCATGGATTGTTGTGTAGCCTAATAGATAGACTTTCATTCTAATATCCTTTCGCTCTTGAATCCCGCAGCAAGATCGTGTCCGCCACCACCGAATGACTCGGCCATCTTACGAGCACCTTCACCACGGAGTGAGTATACAAACGATTCGCCATCCCAAAAAAACGTAGCTCCCAGACCTTTGCCA
>Ga0208433_1000923_pt1 | contig 11526 bp, 9 predicted proteins | sample 3_EtaG_FD_184075 | JGI IMG/M metagenome (GOLD analysis project Ga0208433, IMG submission 184075) | Marine viral communities from the Subarctic Pacific Ocean - 3_ETSP_OMZ_AT15126 metaG (SPAdes) (version 2) | ecosystem: Environmental > Aquatic > Marine > Oceanic | place: Pacific Ocean | collected...
GCGAGTTGATGATGGTAGCAACCTACGCGTGCAAATTGCCGGTGAGGATGATTTCGGCGCGCCCATGACCACCTATGTGCTGGTGCCTGTACCCCGTGGCGAAACAGGCGAAGAGCGCATGGCCAACCTGGGCATAGAGCTTTACGAAGATGGCGACCAAACCCTGGTCGACTTTGTCGAGTTCGGCAGTCAGGCGGCTGAGCTAGGCTTCGATTTCGATCAAGAGATCCTCGAAGTGCTGGCCCCGGTAGATCGTTGGACAAAAGAGTGGATGTGGTTACCCGCACTCGGCATCTTTGGGTTGGTCGTCGTGATGCAGCGTCGCCGTCGGCGTCGTGAAGAAGCCAACGAAGTGGCCGCTGTTTAAGGAGGTTGCTATGTACCATAAAGTGCTACTCCCCGTAGACTTGAACGAAGAGGCCTCATGGAAGAAAGCGTTGCCCACGGCGATAACGCTGTGCCAAACCTTTGGCGCATCGCTGCACGTGGTGACGGTACTACCGGAATTTAAAATGCCCATGGTTGGCGCTTACTTTCCGAAAAACTTCTCTGAAAAAGCGCATGCGGCGGTGAAAGAAGCGCAGCATAAATTCATTCAGGAACATGTGCCTGAAGGGATCAAAACCCAAAGTGTGATTGTTGATGGCTCACCATGGGAGGCCATCATCAAGGTCGGCAAGAAGATTGATGCCGATTTAATTGTGATGGCATCCCATACTAAGCGTAAATTCGTCGATTACGTACTGGGCCCCAACGCCGAGCATGTCGTTCATCACGCTAAAGTGTCGGTGATGATCGTGCGGTAAGCGCAACGTGCGTCATAAAGCTCCAAGCCCCGGCTTGGAGCTTTTTTTTGGCTCGAATATAACGAAACGCTAACGCATCGAATTAATTGTCGTTAAAAGCGCCGATGAAGGATTTTTTGTACTGAGTGCCTTCAAAAGCATTCGCGAAGCAGCGGCTCAGCTACATTAATAGAACATTAAGCCATTAACGTTGGATTAATGGTCATCAATACACATGGTAGCTATTTCCCTTGGTGCTTGGGTCAGTGACAGCCATCTGGGGTAAATCACAGGAGTTACGCCATGAATGCAGTAACAACAAAAACACACGACCACTCATCCGGTGCGCCGAACGTCAAAATCATTATCAATAAGGTAGGGATGGAAAGACCACGTGCTTGGCTAGCCGCAGGTATGGAAGATTTTCGTCGTGCGTCTGCTATTAGCCTCGCTTACGGCATGTTTTGGGTGGGGTTGAGTATTGCCATTACCCTTGGTGCTTACACGCTGGGTTACTGGTATTGGCTATTGCCAATGATTGCTGGCTTCATGTTTATCGGGCCACTGGTGGCCGTTGGTTCCTATGGCATTAGCCTTGCCCTTGAGCGCGGACGTACCCCGAACTTGGGCGATGCGTTTGGTAGCTGGCGGCCCCATGCTGGGCAACTTGCCATGATGGGCGTCATGATGATGATCTTCTTTCTCGCCTGGATACGCCTAGCCACGCTGCTGTTTGCGCTGTTCTTTGGATTTGAAGTGCCCAGCCCGGCAACGCTATACACTACGCTGGTAACCACGCAGGAAGGCCTGAGTATGCTGGCCGTTGGCACGGTAGCAGGTGGTGTGCTGGCTTTTGGTGCTTTCGCGATCAGTGTGGTGGCCATCCCGACACTGATGGACCAAGACCTGACGTTTATGGAAGGCATTGAAGCCAGCGTACGCTGTGTAGCTCGCAATTTCCGGCCCATGCTGCTGTGGGCGGCCATTCTTACTGGCTGTGTGTTAGTGGGCGTTATGACGTTCTATATTGGCTTGGCGCTGATTCTGCCCGTGCTTGGCCATGCAAGCTGGCACGCTTATGAAGATCTAGTACGGTTTGAACCGGTCGAACAGCTGAAAACCTAGCGGCTAATAAACGCCAGGGTTACTCACTGCTTACCAAAAACATCGTAATTAGCCTGACCTATGAATTGAGATGGCGTACCCTAAACGCCATCTCTTTTTTTATTGCTTTGAGCGTGCGTTGGCGGTCACGGTTTCGTCGCCTGGGGCACTGCGATATGAGGAGTCAGTAGTGAAAGCGTTGTTATTGGGGTGGATTATGCTGGCGTTCAGCATTCCCCATACGGGGCTCGCTGAGACAGCAGATTCGCTGGCGGCACCGAGTGGGCCAGTGATACTCAAACTTGATGGTGATATTGCGGTGACCAATGTGGGCGAAGAAGCCCATTTTGATCGCGCGATGCTTAGCGCACTTCCGCAGCATGAATTTACGACAGGAACACCGTGGACGGAAGGGAACAGCCACTACCGTGGGCCGCTTATGCGTACCCTGCTTGAGCAGGTAGGCGCGGAAGGCAAGATCATTAACGTCGTGGCGCTTAACGGGTATGAAGCTGAAATTCCGGTCGCGGATTTCTACGACTACGATGTGATTTTGGCCTTAGAGCGTGACGAGAAAGCTATTCCTATCCGTGAGTACGGGCCTTTATGGGTGCTTTATCCCTTTGATCAGGATAAAGCGCTGCTAAGCGAACGAGTGCGCTTTAGAGCCGTATGGCAGGTAATGCATATTAATGTCCGCCAGTGAATCCGTCACACGAGCGCCCCGACTGCTTCGCTATCCGCGCCGCCTCAAGCTGGTGGCGATTATTACCGTACTTTTATTTGCGGCCGCGCTGGTGGTGGCCGCTTTATCCGCATGGCGACAGGATAATCTGACGCAAAGTCTGCGAGAAGATACGGCCTGGGTGGTCTATAAGCTCGACCGTGACGCCGTTCAACTACTGAACCACTTGCTGGCGGAAACACGGGGTCCCCTCTCTCCCGCCGCCCAGGATGAGCTAAACCTACGGTTTGAACTCCTCTATAGCCGGATCACCCTGTTAAGAGAAGGGGAGGTCAGCTCGCTGCTGCAGAGTATCAGTTCGGCAAGGGAGCTGCTTGACCAAATCCAACGGCAGCTCGACAGCTTAGACCCTATGTTTGAGCCGCATGATGAATTGGCACGAATGCCGGTCACCGCTTTGGAAAGCGAGCTGCAGGTGCTTACACGGCTTACTGAGCGCTTTGTTATTGCCATCAATGGCTACTTGGCTGAGTCCGCCACGGAAGAGCGAGCGTTGCTCAGCACGCTCTATAAACTCTTAATGTCACTACTGATAGGTATGAGCCTAGCGGTGCTGCTAGTGATTATCTTTTTGGTGCGTGAAATGCGTGAAAGTGCTGCGGCACGCCGGGAACAAGAGCAGCTTAGTAAGCAGCTTCAGGTAACGGCCAAGCAGGCCCAAGCCGCCAACCATGCTAAATCTGATTTTCTAGCAATGGTAAGCCATGAAATCCGCACGCCGCTAAACGGTGTGATCGGCATGAGCGAGCTCTTGCGTGAACCGGCAAGCCCCGCCCAAGTAGAGGATTACGCCCGCACCATTCACGACAGTGCCAACCAACTACTGGCGATGATTAATGAAATTCTCGATTTTTCTAAAATTGAGGCAGGCCACTTAACCCTTGAAACATCGTCCACGGCCATAAACCCTCTGGCAGAGGGGGTGATGGCACTATTTGAGCCACGGGCCCAGGAGAAAGGGTTGCGGCTTTCATTACACGTTGACCCGCTAGTACCTGGGTGGGTCATGATCGACGCGGGGCGACTGCGCCAAATTCTGCTCAATCTTATCGCTAATGCCATCAAATTTACTGACCACGGCAGCGTCTCCATTCGCGTTACATCAACGGTAGAGCACCTCCTGTTTGAAATTAGCGACACTGGCTGCGGGCTGAATAGCGAGCAGCAAGAGACGCTGTTCGAGCCTTTTCAGCAGGCGGATGAGAGCGTTGCCCGCCGTTATGGCGGCACCGGCCTAGGGTTAGCTATCTGCAAGCGGCTGAGCGACGCGATGCGGGGAAGATTAGGCGTCATTAGCACACCCGGCGAGGGCAGCACGTTCTGGTGCGAGCTGCCGCTAGTGGAGGCTAGCCCCGTTAGTACATCGCAACCTGCAGAGCCTACTCAAGACTTTAACGGTACTTCGCTGCTGTTGGTGGAGGATAACGCGGTAAACCGTAAAGTGGCGCTAGGCCTGCTTTCACGATTAGGGTGTGACGTAGTGTGCGCTGAAAATGGCTACGATGCGCTCGCGATGGCTAAGCGCCAGCAAGTACACCTGATTTTTATGGATATTCAACTGCCCGATAGTGACGGAATAACGGTGACCCAGCAACTGCGTGCCCAGGGTGGTTGGTGCAGCGATGTACCGATTGTGGCGATGACGGCTGGTGGCGCCGAAGACGACCGCAAGCGGTGTCTGGCGGCAGGTATGAATGACTATATTACCAAGCCGCTCTCGCTGTTGGCGCTAAGCAATGTACTGGCGCTTCAACTGACGCCTGCGCAGACGCCGTCAACGCCTATCGCCGCCGAATCAGGTAACGATGTGCTGCTCAATGAAGCGACGCTTGCGACGTTAACCAGCTCGATAGGGGCTGACAGCGTTAAACAACTGGTAATGCTTTATCATCAGCAAGTGCATGATTATATTGGCCAGTTGGTTGATTGCTTCGCTTCTAATACAGAAATAGCGAGTGAGCAGCTACCTCAGATGGAGCGCCTTGCTCATCAGTTGCGAGGCGAATCTTTAAGCATAGGTGCCGAGCAGTTGGCCGCTCAGTCAAAGCACTTAGAGCAACTAGCAGGGCAGCCAGAGGCCTCAAGCGCTCAGATTGAAGAGGCCTTTAGCGCGCTGCACCACTGTGCGGCACGCACCCACGCTGCGTTGGAGCAATGGCATCGTGAGCATCAGCTTAACTAACAGTGGCCTGATAACTGCTGCAAGCCGGGCTTCTGACCCCTATATAGCCGCCAACGAGTTGGCGGCGTCGCTCTACCATGAGCATGCAGGCTTTGTGCTGTTTTTCTGTAGCGCAGAGTATCCGCTGGCCGCGCTTGCCCAGGCGCTAAGCAGCGCCTTTGGCGCACTGCCTATTAGTGGTTGCACCACCGCAGGCGAGCTAACGCCGGATGGCTATGACCGCGGCTCGGTGGTGGCGATCTGCTTTGACCAGCGCTTTTTTGCGATAGAAACCGCATTGATTGATGACTTGGAGTACTTTGACCTCCCCACCGCGCAGCCCTTGGTGGATAAGCTGTTAGAGCGTTGCCGCCGCCAAGCTGTCGCACCGGTCAACGAGCACAGCTTTGCCCTGACGCTGCTGGATGGGCTATCCAGCCGTGAAGAGCAAGTGCTGGCAACGCTGGATGCGGCCTTGGGGCGCATCCCGAGCTTTGGTGGTTCCGCAGGGGACGATAACCACTTAACCCATACCCATGTATACGCCAACGGGCGCTTTCATACCCGTGCGGCGGTGGTGGTCATGATGAATACTCGGCTACCGTTTGAAGTATTCTCCACCCACCACCTTGAGCCACTCGAGCACAAGCTAGTGGTCACCGCTGCGGATCGTGAGCGCCGCCGCGTGCTGGAGCTTAACGGTGTCCCCGCGGCCGAACTGTATGCCGCGCTGGTGGGCTGTTCGGTTGAGGCGCTTGCGCCTCCCATTTTTGCCCAGCACCCGCTGGCGGTACACCTGGGCGGCCAGCACTATATTCGCTCGATTCAACGGGTTAATGATGACGGCAGCCTGAGCTTCTACTGCGCGGTGGAAAATGGCATTGTGCTGACTGCCATGCAGCCCACGCCGCTGCTCACCGATTTAGCCCACATGCTGCAGCGAGTGGAAGCCCGCTTAGGCGAGCCCGCTGCGATTATTGGCTGCGACTGCTTTTTGCGACGGATGGCGCTGGAGTCGTTGGGGCAACTTGACCAGGCATCGACGCTGCTGCGCCAAGCCCGTGTCGTGGGATTTAATACCTACGGCGAGCAGCACCACGGCATGCATGTGAACCAGACGTTTACGGGGGTGGCCTTTGGCGCTCTTCCAACTCCCTGATTCGCAACAAGGCGATGATATTGCGGCCCTGCGTGAAGAGAACCACCGACTACGCAAAGTGTGTACGGCGTTAATGGAGCGAGTGGAATCCGGCGGTAGCCCTAATGGCGCGCCCTATGCAGCCTTTGAGCGCTCGGTGCTGCTTGCCGAACAGGTGCGCGAGCGCACCGACGCGCTGCACCGCACGTTGGATGAACTAAGCCAGGTCAATGCTCGTTTGCTGGCAGCCAACGCTGAAGCCCACGCGGCTAACGTCTCTAAAACCAAGTTTTTGGCCGCCGTTAGCCATGACCTTTTACAACCGCTCAATGCGGCACGGCTGTTTGCCAGCGCCCTGGAAATCCATGCACTACCTGAGTCCTCCCAGGCGCTTGTCGGCCATATCGGGCGCTCGCTGAAAGATGTCGAGGGCTTGCTTGGGACGCTGGTGGATATCTCCCGCTTAGATGCCGGAGTGCTTCATGCCGATAAAGCTCCCTTTGCCGTAAGTACGCTGCTGGATGCGCTGGCGGAGGAGTATCGCCAGGTGGCGGGGGTGCGTGGTCTTACCCTTCACTATGTACCTTCGCGGGTGTGGGTGGAGTCCGATTTGGCGCTGCTGGCGCGGGTGGTGCGTAATTTCCTTAGCAATGCGGTGCGCTACACCGAGCACGGCCACCTGCTGTTAGGCTGCCGCCGCCGGGCCGATGGCCTGGAGATTATGGTGGGTGATACTGGCCCCGGTATTCCAGAGCCCCAGCGCAAAGCCATTTTTCTGGAGTTTCGTCGCGCCAGCCAGCCACAGGCCAACCACAGTCGCGGCCTGGGGCTGGGTCTAGCCATTGTCGATCGTATTAGTACCATGTTGGATCACCCCGTCACACTGGCATCACGGCTAGGTCATGGCTCGCTGTTCTCTATTTTGGTGCCCTACGCAGCCTCTTGCGGCGCGTTAGAAGGCGCATCCAGCCCGGTGCCATCCGCGCAGTGGGGCGATGACCCGCTGCAGGGCTGTGTGGTGTGGGTGGTGGATGATGACCCCGCCATTACCGAAGGGATGCAGGCGCTGCTGGGCAGTTGGGGGTGTCGGGTACGGGCAGCGGCGACGGTGAGCGCGCTGGAAGCGGCTAGCGACGGCGAGCGCCCGGCGGTGCTGCTGGTGGATTACCATTTAGGGGAGCACCGTGAGAACGGCATCGACTTAGCTACTCGGCTGCGCCGCCGCTATCCTGGGTTAGCCACAGTGGTAATTACCGCCAACCATGAAGCTTCGTTAAAGCGGGCCACCCGAGAGGCGGGAATGCACTGCTTGTTAAAACCGCTTAAACCACTGCGCTTGAAGATGCTGTTAGGTACGCTGTTAGAGGGCCGTTAACGCGCCATTCGCTTGGCGATGTAGCCGTTTAAATCCTCCTCTCCGGCCATCACAATGGCGTGTACCCGGCTGGTGGCGCCCAGTTTTCGCAAAATAGCCGATACATGGGTCTTTACCGTGGTTTCAGCAATGTCCAGTTCTCGGGCAATCTGTTTGTTGGACATTCCCTGGCTCATACAGCCCAACACGTCTAGCTGTTTGTCGGTGAGCCGGGGCAGGCGGCTCGGTTTATCCTCCGAATCTTCGCCTGCTGCCGCAGGTATTGCTCGGGGAGGCGGGCGTCGCATGATATCGGCGGGCAGGTAGAGTTGGCCCTGGAGAATTTGCTGTAGCGCGGCGAGAAGCTGCTCTCTAGGAGTGGATTTCGGGATATAGCCCACGGCCCCCAGAGTAATCGCATCCAGCACCAGCTGGCGCTCTTGATGGGCTGACACGATGGCAACGGGCAGCCCGGGGAAGGTCTCCCGTAGGGTTTTCAGCCCCTCTAACCCATCGGCATCCGGCAGGCTTAAATCTAAGAGCAGCAGGTCTAACCCTTCCAAGGCTTCAATGTGTGCCATGGCCCCCGCTAGGCTGTCGGTTTCCAGCAGTTGGGCATCGGTGAATCCGCTGCTGATCACCGCGTGCAGCGCATCGCGGAACAGCGGATGATCATCTGCGACTAACAGCGAGTACATGGCGTCTCCTTCCAAGGGATGAGGGTGCGTCCTGCCATCGGGCTATATCGAGAATGGCGCGAATGACCAACACTGGGTAGGCACCTTTTAATAATCATAATACTCAGGAGCAGTACCATGATCTACGCCAACCCAGGTGAAGCGGGCTCTGTTGTTTCGTTTGAGAAACGCTATGGTAACTACATTGGCGGTGAGTTTGTTCCCCCAGTGAAGGGCCAATACTTCGACAACATTAGCCCAGTTAATGGCAAAGTGTTCTGTGAAATTCCCCGCTCTAGCGCTGAAGATATCGAAAAAGCGCTGGATGCCGCCCATAAAGCCGCTCCGGCGTGGGGCAAGACCTCGGTACAAGAGCGCAGTAACATCCTGCTCAAAATCGCCGACCGTCTCGAGCAAAACCTCGAAATGCTGGCCGTGGCCGAAACGTGGGACAACGGCAAAGCGGTGCGTGAAACCCTCAATGCGGACATTCCGCTGGCTGTTGACCACTTCCGCTACTTTGCAGGCTGCCTGCGCTCCCAAGAGGGCACCGCCGCTGATATTGATGCCAACACGGTGGCGTACCACTTCCACGAGCCGTTGGGCGTGGTAGGGCAAATTATTCCGTGGAACTTCCCGATTCTGATGGCGGCTTGGAAACTAGGCCCAGCACTAGCGGCGGGTAACTGCGTGGTGCTGAAGCCTGCCGAACAAACCCCAGCGTCAATTTTGAAAGTGGTAGAAGTGATCGGCGATCTGTTGCCTCCAGGCGTGCTGAACATCGTTAATGGCTTTGGCGCAGAGGCAGGCCAAGCGCTGGCTACCAGTAAACGCATCGCTAAGATCGCCTTTACCGGCTCGACGCCGGTGGGCTCACATATTTTGAAGTGCGCGGCAGAGAATATTATTCCTTCCACGGTGGAGCTAGGCGGCAAATCTCCGAATATCTACTTTGCCGATATTATGAACGCCGAGCCGACGTTCATCGACAAAGCGGTAGAGGGGCTGGTGCTGGCCTTCTTTAACCAGGGCGAAGTGTGCACCTGCCCGTCGCGGGCGCTGATTCAAGAGAGCATGTACGACGAGTTCATGGCGAAAGTCATTGAGCGCACCAAGACCATCAAACGGGGTAACCCGCTGGATACCGACGTCCAGGTGGGCGCTCAGGCATCCCAAGAGCAGTTCGATAAGATCATGTCGTACATGGATATCGCTCGGGATGAAGGCGCTGAATTCCTTACCGGTGGTGACAAAGAAACGCTGGATGACAGCATCAACAGCGGTTACTACATTCAGCCCACGCTGTTGAAAGGTAATAACCAGATGCGCGTGTTCCAGGAGGAGATCTTTGGCCCAGTGGTGGCGGTGACCACCTTCAAAGATGAGGAAGAAGCGCTGGCGATTGCTAATGACACCGAGTTTGGCTTGGGCGCGGGCGTTTGGAGCCGCGATATTAACGTGGCCTTCCGCATGGGGCGTGGCATTCAAGCGGGTCGCGTCTGGACAAACTGCTATCACCAGTACCCCGCCCACGTAGCCTTCGGCGGCTACAAGAAGTCAGGCGTTGGTCGTGAAACCCATAAAATGGCGCTTGGGCATTACCAGCAAACCAAAAGCCTGCTGGTCAGCTACGATATCAATCCGCTTGGGTTCTTCTAAACGTTTGTTATGTCGTCCCATCGCCCGGCCTAGGCCGGGCGATGCTGCACATCCTCTGGCGCTAACTCTACGGATAAGAGCAGCTTAGAACTTCCGTTAACCATTATTAGGAGTCGCATCATGGATAATACAATGCGGGCGGCCGTCGTGCGCGAGTTCGGACAGCCGTTAGTCATAGAAGAAGTCGATGTTCCACGCCCAAAGCAGGGGGAGGTATTGATGAAGGTGGCGGCCTCGGGGGTCTGCCATACGGATCTACACGCAGTGCACGGCGACTGGCCAGTCAAACCTTCACCTCCCTTTATTCCAGGGCATGAAGGCGTTGGGCATGTTGTGGCGGTCGGGGCCGGTGTCTCCCATGTCAAAGAGGGCGACCGTATTGGTGTTCCTTGGCTCTACTCGGCCTGCGGTTTTTGCGAACACTGCTTAGGCGGCTGGGAAACCTTATGTGAGTCCCAGCAAAATACCGGTTACAGCGTTAATGGTGGGTTTGCCGACTATACCTTGGCCGATGCGGGGTATGTGGGTCGGCTGCCGGATAACGTTGGCTTTGTCGAGCTGGCTCCGGTGCTGTGTGCCGGCGTAACGGTTTATAAAGGTTTAAAAATGACCGATACCCGCCCCGGCCAATGGGTGGTGATTTCGGGCATTGGTGGCCTTGGCCACATGGCAGTGCAGTATGCCAAAGCCATGGGGCTTAACGTGGCGGCTGTCGATATTGATGACGGCAAGCTGGCGCTGGCTGAGCGCTTGGGCGCGACGGTTACGGTAAACGCCATGAAAACCGACCCCGCGGCATACCTTAAAAAGACCATTGGCGGTGCCCATGGTGCGCTGGTCACCGCAGTGTCGCCGAAGGCCTTCGATCAGGCGCAAAATATGCTGCGCCGTGGCGGTACGCTGGTACTTAATGGCTTACCGCCAGGGGATTTTCCACTGCCCATCTTTAGCACCGTGCTCAATGGGATCACTATTCGTGGCTCGATTGTCGGTACGCGTAGCGACCTTCAGGAAGCGCTCGATTTTGCGGCGGAAGGTAAAGTGGAAGCCACCGTCGCAACGGATACACTGGACAATATCAACGATGTTTTTCAGCGCATGATAGACGGTAAAATCGAAGGGCGTATTGTGCTAGACATGGCGGGTTAAACGCCCAGAGCGCATAAAAAATCCCGGCCGCGTGGCCGGGATTCTTCGTTTTACGCGTTGTACGTAAAGCGCTACTTACATCTGCGCATCTTCAGGCGGTTCGCCGATGGTGCCAGGCATTGCCTGCGCATGGCCACCCGCCAGAGCAAGGAATTGTAGGTGGCGCTCGTACTCTGCCACGAGATCACCGATCACCTGACCACGGGTGTAGCCGTTGAGGTCTTTATCCTGGCCACCTTCGGCAAGGTACACATCTAAACGCACGTAGAAATCATCGTCCGCGGGAATGAAGTTCGGTGTACGCATACGATGCGGGCATACCTGATAGACAAAGCTGGTGGCGTCGCCAAAGTCGACCTGCAGCATTAGGTTGGGCAGGGATTCCCCCTCAACCTGCTCTTCGGTGACGTTAGCGGTTTGGCCACGGCTCTCAAGCTCTTGGGCAAACTGGGTCATCGCGGGGCGAATCGAGTGCTCAATGGTCGCGGCGGCACCTGCGCGGTTAGAGGTATCCAGCGCGCGGTCCAAACGCTCACGCCAGTCGCCGCCGGGCGCGCTGCCCGCAATCATGCGGCGGGCGTCGGCTTTGCTGCCTTCCAGCTTCAGCGCTTTGTAAGTCCCCACCATGATGGCGAAGATCACCACCGAGAAGGGCAGCGCCGTAATCACGACTGCGCTTTGTAGCGCGTTTAAGCCACCCGCCATCAGCAAGGCCACGGTAATCAGGCCAATCACTGCCGACCAGAAGATACGC
>Ga0208433_1000926_pt1 | contig 11473 bp, 4 predicted proteins | sample 3_EtaG_FD_184075 | JGI IMG/M metagenome (GOLD analysis project Ga0208433, IMG submission 184075) | Marine viral communities from the Subarctic Pacific Ocean - 3_ETSP_OMZ_AT15126 metaG (SPAdes) (version 2) | ecosystem: Environmental > Aquatic > Marine > Oceanic | place: Pacific Ocean | collected...
CCATCCGTGGAGCGGTGCAACTCTCCCGCTTGACCAACAGAGATCCAGACACCGTTGCCCCAGCCCACCCCGTACACATCGCCTGCGATATTTATGCTATTCCAGTCCACGCCAGCCGTGGGATCGTCTGAGTATCTAAGCTCCATGTTCCCATCGGTGGTGCCTACCACCCAGCGGGGGCCTCCGCTTCCATCCTCCCCGACTGCGATGGTCAGGTGGTCAGAGTTGCCGAGTCCTGTGGCGTCGTAGCCGGTCCAGTCATTGAGATCAGCCGCCGCCGCCGTGGCTATGCCGCCATCCTCAGCGGCGACTACCCACAGGGACGCGCCGCCAGCAGGCATATCAGCACCACCAAACTTAGCGATAGCGGCCTTAGCGACACCATGTACCGTACCAATGTTGTCAGCCGGTACACCATTAACGGAAGCAATATCTGCCATTAAGCAATCTCAATGATTGTGCTGCCAGGATCAAAATACACTGTGTTTGCATCCATAGCGAAACCAATCACCTGCACAAAATCCCCACTGTCAGCAGGAGCGGCCTGCTCAGGAACATTCTTAGCGGAGGTCTCAGCCTCAGGCGTGTACAGGGCACCGCCGACAGTCCATGTGGGGAAGTTGGTATCTGCCCTAAGGAATCCTTGAAGCAGGAATGGGCCTGATGCATCTGTTGCTGTGTCAACACAGCACATCGCGACACATCTTGCGGTGGCTACTGCGGTGGCTACTGCCTTCCACATCTTACCGTCTGACTTGAGGTAGACACACTCACCATCCTCAAGGTCCTCGCCGGCTACAAAGTTAGCCGTGACGCCTGAGTACACCGTGTCTGCTGGGGCACTCTCAATCTGGATGTCCTTAGCAGTGATCACCGAGCCCGCGAATACAGCAGCCTGCGTGTCATCAATGGTCAGCGCAGCCTGCAAGCCAGAGTCGTTGTTCGTTGAAAGGATCAGCTTACCCTTCTCATCATCCGACGACCCAGAGTGACTTACTTCAATCTGCCCGAGTGCGTTGTCACCGTGGTCCTCAAAGATAATCTTGGACTCACAACCACCATCTGAGTTCTCAGACGTTGTGTTCTGAAGCGTTAGCGCAGTCGTGGTGCTGCTCAGTTGAACCGCCCCAGCAAACGTCGCCTTCTTGTTGCTGTCCAGCTTCAGGACATTCGTTTGTGAGGCGTCGCCGTCTGTGGTGTAGAAATACAGAGCCGCCCCATTCTCAACATTGGTCCACGAAGCATCAGTCAGGGCTTCGATTCTTGCGCCGACCGTCTGAGTGTTGCTGGCATCTTCAGCGCCAGTGAACTCAATGACGCCAAGCCGATGACTATCTCCCATAACTGCGCCATCATTAGCGGAAAGACGCAACGCCCCGCCGGTATTAGCACTACTCGTGGTCGTGTCTTGGACCTCAAGCTGTACGCCCGGACTCGCAGTACCAATACCGACACGGTCGTTGGTTTCATCAACGACAATCGTAGTCCCATCGACCTCAAGATCGGTAAGGATTACGTTTCCAGATGCTGTTCCGTTAATTCTCGGGGAGCGCAAACCCATAGTCTACTCCAACACAAAAATGAGTTCTACAGTGCCGTCGTTGTCTGACCCGGCATCAAAAACGGGCAAGAAATAGAGCTTGTAGTCCGTACCCAGGTAGCAAGGGATTCCGGGATAAGCCCAATAATCATTGATCGCTGTCGTGACTGCTGCTGAGTTGTAGCCGAACTTCTCACTACCACTAGCGGCGGCAAAGCCTGAGGTATCACCAAGCCTCGGGGCCCAGTTAGCAGCGGTTCCACCCGTTCGGACGATGTGGAAGCTGACTAGCTCCCAGAACATCTTTCCAACACCCGCTGGGAACTGAATGGTTGTCTCTTCGGAGGTCCCAGCACTTGTGTAGGTGATCTGCACTCGGAAGTACGTCTTCCCGCCTTTGACCCCCTGAGATGCGTAGGTGATTGATGTGGCCATGCTGATTCTCCTAATACCTGCCCTGTGGAGCGATCAGTGCAAAGTGCTCGTCTTCGCCGCCAAGAACGATGCCGATTTGCTGGGAAGTCTTAGTCTTGTTGAGTCCCCACTTTCCACCCTTCTTCAAGAAAATCGGATCTCCAACCTTAGTGTCTTCCGTGAGGGGGAGGGTCAAGAAGGTGGCGAACGAGTCTGAGAAGCCCGCAGAGCACCGATGTGTTGCGACAAAGAGGAGCCCAGTGCTCTTTCTTCGGGTCTGTGGTGAGGCCAAAGAGACACCAAAGTAGCCTTTTCGGTTGGAAGTCACGCAGACAATATCTCCCTTCTCGACATTCTCAAGGCAGCGTGCCCGGATCGCACCAGAGGATCCTTTATTCGTGTTGGTAGAAAACTGTTGCTTTGCCATCGAAAAACCCTCTAAAGATACGCCAAAGATACTTCTTTAGCCCAGTGCATGTCAAACGCTCTCAATCCTCATATCCCTTCCATGTGGGTCTGGAGGTCGGTTCTATTTCCTTTCTGTACTTTGCTGCTTCTTCCTGGACATCCTTAGCCCGCCAATCGATAGCGTGCTCGGGGTTGAATGGATACTGCTTTCCAAACCCTGTGAAGCCCTTCATACCAAATCTAATGGCAGGGATCATTAGCCCAGCACGGGGATCCCCATCTTCCACCATCTTTCTGGAATAGGGATTATCAGTGTAGGCCGAATCCAAGACGGCTGGAAGCTCATTCCCCAGGACGGGGGTTAGTCGGAGGAATCCCACAGCAAAGGCGTCTGCCATTGGATATCCATACTCAGGGTGTGGCACCACCTTAGTACTGGCGTAAGGGACGGTTGCCAGCGTGCCCATCGCCGCACCAGCAAGGGTGAAGGGAATTCGACCAAACCCGAAGACTCCCTTGGCAGCCGCTCCCATGATCGCACCGGCTGTTGCCCCTCCCGTATACCAGGTTGCCACCCCTAAATTGTCCAGCATGTATTTCTCAGCCGGTCGAACGCGGGTTGCCTTTCCGATCTTGTATCCGCCAGTATCAATCCCGGATTCTTGGAGGATAGATTCAAGCGGCCCCGCCAAGGTGGGCATCATCATCTGTAGAGTTGGTTGCCACCAACGCTCGGAAAAATCGGGCGAGACTCTCCAAGCATCCGTAACGCCAGGCCGCTCCTCGTTCGTAAGCGTGACTGCCCATGCTGCCAAACCAGCGGCCCAGGAAGCACCAATCTCAGAAACATCCAACACCGTAGCTGGCGGATTAATGCCCATACTATGGGTGTATGCCCGCCCCCGAGTTCTTCGGTAGTGCTCTTGTGAAATCTCATCGAGGGGTGAGACGCCTGTGAGCCCCCGCGATCTGGCCCAACTTGGTCGATAGTACTTGGCGGCATTGTTGTAGATCGCTTCTTGATCTTGCCACTCGGACGCTATCTCCGGGTCCAAGAGATACGGTGTCGCTTCTGCGGCTGCAAGCTGCTGCCGAACTCGGGAGAGAGCGGTTCTCCCCATCATGGCATCAACCATCGCCTTGTCGGGACGAATGAGAGGCTCCATGGTTTTTCGGGCCATTTGCCCAAAAGCCAGCTTCCAGAAACGATAGAAGGGAGAGATCTTTCCAATGGTCATCGCCTCATAGCGAGTGATCCCATGCTTCCAATCGTAGAGAGCATCGATGGTCTTTCGGGCTGCATCTTTGGGTCGGTATCCCTGGCGAAGTAGCTCCATGAACAGGTTTCCACGTTGCCGTTGCTGGACGTGGGTAGCAAGCCAGGAGATGTTGTATCGAGACTCCTCCGCCACATCTACGACGTGTCGAACACCGGGAGGCAAGAAGGGCTTACTTGTCCACTGCTCCGGAACATGCCGGGCGAAAGTCCGAAGAAGCTCTTCATGGACCATGGTATCAAGGATCCCTTCCTCAGACATCATCTTCCGAACTTCTGCGTAACTGTACTCAGTTCCGTACCGAGTCCTCAGAGCCCCTTTTTCCCCTCGCCAGATTTTATTGGCGTGTGGATTCCACATGGCGTTCCATGTGCTGCCCAGGGTGTTCTCATAGCCCCCGAACTTCTTAGCCATTTCGTTATGCCATCTTCGGGCAACCTTTGCTCCTGGGATGTGACTAAGGAGTTGGAAGCTCTGCTGGGTAACAAGCTGGGTGCTGACACCCACTGCGGTGGTAAAGCCATGCTCAAAGTGCATCTGGGAGAGATCGCCGATGAAGTTGTTCCACCAGTACTTTGGTCGCGGGACGTAAAGCCCTGTAACTACTGAAGTTTTCCAGAGCCGATTAAAATCGAACTGTGCTCCCAACTTTCGAAGCTCCTCAGGAGTCTTAGCCTCGACAAATCGTCGCTTCAGGTCCTTCGTAATCTTGGGCATAGACTCGTCGATGGTCTTCGCCAGCGACTCGGGCATGAGGATTGTTCGTCCGGGCTCAGGCGGCATGGGCAAGCCGGTCTCGATGCTCACTGCCTTAGGACCAGGAACCCTCTCAACACCAGTAGCTATGAGCTTCTTCGAGGTTTGAACGCCCTCTCCCATCTTGAGGAGGGAGGTGCCCGTAGCCCTCTGGAGATGTTGCTGCGTAAATGGAAGCCCGTATTGATTTAGGGTCCTCGTCATGCCTGCCCAGTCAGTGATCTTATGGGCTTCATTTCCAAACAGCCTGGCGATGTTCGTTGCCGACTCTGGTGTGGCGAAACCGCTAACGGCTCGGACAACCATATCGTTTGCCCGATGCTGGATCGCAGCATGGGTAATGGCATACGCCGCGTGCTGAAGAGACTTCAAGTCATGGGTGGGCCTACCCCACATGTCTTTCTGCTTAGACGCTGCGATCACCTCATCCAAGAATCCCCGCAAAGAACTGTTGTTCTGAAGAGCCTGGTAAGTTTTCTTGTACATTCGAGCAGCTTGGCCCAGGGAAGCCCCCTCAAATCGGGCCTCTGGAATCCAAGCTCTTGAGATTGCTCGAAGGGGCATCCCCTTCACGCTTTCGATTTCCCGAAGTCGCTCACCGTAGGTCGCAGTGACGTAATCATCCAGTTCCTTCTGGGTGACCTTCCCCTTTCCAGCGCGTCTTGTATCCTCGGCTGCTCGCCAGATCTCTGCTGAGTCCTCAGCTTCATTACGGAGCGCAACCAAGGTCTTACTCCGTGGATCATGCTCCATTTGCCACTTGGCTTGCTTCCAAATGGACTCAGGGCCCTCATTAAAGAAGGTAGAGCGCGCCCGCATCCATTGGAGAGGTGTGTTCGAGGTGAGGTATGTCTCATACGATCGCAGGAGCATTTCGTAGCGTTTCTCAGGCGTCCACTTGCTCTTTCGAGCCAGCTTATCAATATGCCGAGCCATCGCATCAAGCTCATCCCGAACCTGCCCATGCGCATGCTCAACATACTTAGCGACCTGGAGCAGATCTTCCGACATCTCGCCCGTCTTGGCCTTTATTGGATCAAAACCGGTTGAGATCTTGCGGGAAGTGCGGCCTATATACTGGAAAATCCCAGCAACTTTCAGGTCTGGATCCTTCCACGCAAGGTGTAGGGCTTCTACGGCAGCTATAGAATTGCGGTGCTTGTGGGTCTCCTTGAAGGCATTCCGCAGCACACCCGGAAGTCCCTGAACGTCTCTAAGTTCTTGGGGGCCCAGGATTACCTTTTTGCTCGGTAGCCCCCCTTCTGGCAGCCACTTACGGTTTACGTGCTCTCGGATTCTGTTCAGAGTCGTACCTGCCGAACCCCCAACCGCGATTGCATGGTCGATGGCCTGATCTCCGACCTTATCAACCAGGTCTTTCATAAAGAGGCTGGCGTCGATGACGCGCCCTCCCCCTCGGGGTTTACTGAGTGTGGCAGCCACAAGGGCACTATCTACAACCCCAGTCAACCCACTAAGACCGGCAAGGGCAGCGGTGCCCTCCCGAATTTGCTGGGCCCGCTTTCGAATAATCCTGTCCGTTACCTCTGCCTTGTTGCGTTGGACAAGTGCTGTTGCCTGTGCGCTTGCTGCTCGCTGCCATGACGTAACGATCTGGTCCATTTCTCGGCTTACGTACTGTGCTGGCTCCGTACCAGCCCGCTTCACTTGTCCCCCATACATGGAGCCATGTTGCTTGATGTGCTTATCGAGCCGTCGCGCAGCGGATCCGGCTAATTGCGTGGCCTTCACGTTTGTTCGACCCAGGAAGGCGATCACCTCATCCAGTTGGTCAAACATCTCTTCCCCGAAGTCCGCAGACAAGCCCTTCCACCCATAGTGCGGCGAGGTCCAAGCTTGTCCCCAGCTATCCATAAAGCCCGTCATGGCGGTACGCATGGTCATCTTCTCTTGGACAAGACCAACCATCTCCGCCAAGCCCTGTTGGTGTAGCTTCTGCTTCTTCGCGATGGGTTTCCCCAACGTGTTCAGTTGCTTCCCAAGCTGGTCCTCAAGCTTCTGGGCTTCCTTTAGGCGTGCCCGGCGGGACTTGATGATTTGACGACGCTCTAAATAGCTAAGGGACTTCCCAGAGTCTCCCACCTTCGGTACCTTCTGCGAGACTGCCGATTGCGCTCGATTAGTTGCTGCCTCAGCTTGCCGATGCTTCAGCGCAACCTCTCCCCACGCCTCGAATTCCTTTGTCCCAGCTACATCCAACCCCTCAGTACGCGCCTTCACCTCTATGATCTTTGCATCAAGTTCGTCGTACCGAGTACGCAGATCCTTGAGGTGTATGAACTCGTCAGATGTCTGGGCGAGGTGGGCGTCGTAGTCCGCTCGGGTCACCGTTGCTCGCATTTCCTTTGCGGCGAGGTCTTTGCGGAGAGCCTCCTCTTGGGCATGTATTAGGTTCTGGGGCTTCCGGCCTGCAGCTACGTCGGCCATCGATTGTGCTGCAATTCGACCCTCCCCCACTGCTGGTGGATATGGATTGATGTGGGGGTCACGAACGCTCCAAGCTTGTGCGCCTACCATGTCTTCAGCCTGGAGAATCCGTCCTTGAGCCCGTGCTTGCTCCCCAAACTGCTCTACCCACTTCACACCTGGATTCAACTCTGGGTGTGGGATATTCCGCGAGAAGGCAGGCTCAACTATCCAGTCATCTATACTACGGAAGCCAACCGGGAGAAGATCCTTCGTTGACCTCTTGTCATACACGACCCCAGTAAGCTCATCCCTTGTCCCGGTCTTTGTGGATGCATCAGGAATCTCGTCCCAAACTGCGCGAGCATGGTGGGTAAGCTCTCGGATGGGTTGATGGATCTGGTTTGTGCTTTGCCAGTAGCTTCGGAGCTTTTCGATCTCGCCCTCATCAGCTACCCGAATCCATTCGCCACCTGGAGTCTTGACGTGGAGTTCTCCTGCAAGCTCATACACGTCCCCAGCAACGGTGGAGTGCGTGATCCGATTGACAATCTCAGTGTGGTACTTCTGAAACTCCTCCAGAGCCAGCCGATCTAAATCCTCCGGAGTTATTTTCACTCCAGGATTTCTTGCTGAGATCCGCTTCTTTAGGATTAGAAGCCATCGTTCCCTGTAGTCTGCACTCTGGAATCTTCCACCAGGAAGCACCTCGGGGCTGGTATAGATCCCAGCCTCTTCGTGCATGATTGCTGATCGCCGTTCAGCCACTTCAGCAGAGATCTCGCTAGTGTTTATGCCCTCTCGGACATTCCCCTTGAACTGGCCCTCAAGCTTGATCTCCTGCTCAATGGATTCACCCAGAGCGGGGTCTCGGGCTTTAATCGTATCGAGCTTGCGGTCCGCGCGTAGGTCCTTGCTCGCGATGTTCTCCAGCCACTTCGGGTCTTTTCTCCAGCCGACGTACCTTGCTCGTGCAACCTTGAATCCCTTGGCCATTGGATAAAAGATGGGCGAAACAAAATCTGTTCCAGTTCCGGGCGCAACCATGCTGGTGAGGCCGACAAGAACTCCCAGCTTCCGTAGCGTCTTGATATCTTCCGGGTCGGCGTCCATAGACTCGCCGTACATACGTGCCAGATCATCATAGGACTGGAAGAGGAATACACCCTTACGTAGATTATGGAAGTATCGATCAACGACTTCCGGGCTACCGAGTCCTGCCTGGACCGTCTTGAATTCTTCGTAGCTTCTTCCAAGCATCTTCAGGTCATCAACAGCCCATCCTACTTGCTGGGCATTTCGAGGGAGAGAGGATGCGAGCCCCGTAAAGGGTCCGGGTGGAAGAAGAAGTTCTTGCATCCCACCATCAGGGCCACCAAGGCCCTTCCAAGCACCGACGAGGGACTCACTCCCCGTTTCCTCTCGGATCTGTTGCTCAGTTATGCTCCGGAAGAAGAGTGCTCTCTCCTTTTCAATATTTACTTCGACACCCGCTGTTGGATCATGGGGAGTGAGGTCAAGCATCCCACTGCGGAGGCGCTTGTATTCAGTCTGGAGTTCCTTGAACTCATCCATGACTGGGGCGGCAAAAACCCCTCCCTTATTAGCCAGCCGAATGGTAGTCAGGGCTCTGTTCCCCAGAAGAAGCTCGGGGTCTCCAGCTACGATCCTCTCTATGATGTCTTCCTCATCCAGTGCGACTTCGAAGTTCCTGTGTGCCCACTTTCTGAGGTCATTTCGTACGATTGCGATCTTCTGTTGCCGAATCCTATGCGCATCTTGGAGGTGCTTGGGGATGGTCCTGATTTGCCCTTCCGAATCCTCCGCGACCAGGGGAATTGGCAGCCCCTCTCGCCCATAGCCCTTTTTTACTTCGATGTAGGTCTTGAGGGCTGCGCCCAGCCAGTTCGATATGTCCGAGCCCATCAGCCCATCAATCAATCGATGCGAGGTAAACTCCGCATGGGTTGAGTTGATATGCATGGAATATCGGGGAGTAAACGCAACCATCACGGGGAGAACTACGTCCGCGTAACTAACCAGCCCCCGACCACCCGTTGGTGCTCCGAGGAATTGCCCAAAACCAGGGCCCATCTGGCTTAGTTTTTCTTGGAGACCAGTCTCGATGAAGTTCTCTCGGAACTTCTTGGTGAGTTCTTCGTTCGTTCGTCCGGGGTCTGGGTCATAGAAAGCCAGGCCGCGCCCCACTCCAAGGAGCATGGCCCGATCTTCGAACCAGAGCTGTCGAGCTTGTTTTACTGCATCGACGTACCCTTCTCGGTACTCTTCTTCAGTACCGACGGCTACCTTCTTGTAGTCTGGTCCATATTTTTTCTGGAGGAGTTCCTCAAGGATCTGAGGGATAACGTACGACTCCATCTCCGCGAGATCGTAGGCGAGGGAACCCCTTGAGAGGAATGAGTACCCCTGTAGATCCCGCACCGGCCCGGTTAGCCTCCTGCCTCGATTTTGTATGGATATCTTCTCAGCAGCATCAAGAGCACTTTGAAACTCTGTCTCTTGGTGAATGACATCCTTCAACCATTTCTTTGCCCACTTGCGCTCTTCCTCTTCCTCCATTTGGAGGCCCAGGATCTGCCGACGCTCCTCTGTAGAGAACTTCCGTTCCCATGCTTCAGGGGGGAGTTCCTCTGCCTGCTCCTTCCACTCCTTCTTGTAGCGTTTTAGCTGCCCTTCTTCTCCCCAAGCCTCAAGATCGAAGAGGTCAGTGAGCCCGGTGATAGGGAACAGGTGCGGTTCTTTCCGCTTCCCTGTAGGGACGATGCCATAGTTCCGTTTGATGTATGTGGGGTCTTCGTAAGCGATGTCGGCTGGAAAAACCTTTGGGTCCTTCCGCTGTTCGATCTCCCTGGCATGTACCCTCTCGTAGTACTCCTGTTCGAGTGCAAGGCGTGTGATCTCTTGGGGAGTAGCTTCCCATGGGCCATCAGCCGTCATTCCGTGGACGAATCGATTGAGGTTCTGCTTCTGGAGATGCTTTCGTTCGCGATCGTCGAGGGAAGCGTAGCCCTGTTCTTGGGCTTTTGCGTAGATCCGCCGGCTCTCTCCGGAGTCTTTGTGCCATCCCTTGAGCTTGTCCCAAGTCACATCCTTGATGAAGTGGGCAAGATTTCCATCGCCAAAGGGGAGGTTCACCCCCCCAAGAGGGCCAGCGGAGTATTCTCCCTCTACATCCTCTCCCCACCAAACCCGTTGATTAAAGTTCTCCAGGATTCCCGGCCAGACTCCCTGGTCCCAAGCCTGGTCTCGCATAGCCTTGAGATGCTCTTGGTCCTTCTTCTTCTTCCTCGAAATCGTTTCGGGGGTGAGTTCGAGTGCTCCAGTCTCATAGTCGGTACGGATATTGGGCTTCTCATAGCCCTCGGCTTTCAGCCGCCTGATCTTGGCACTGGTCTTTACTTGGGAACGGACCTCAGGAGAAGCTCCAGCAGGAAGCTGCGCCTCATCCTCCAAGACCTCTCCCCCTTCGGATAGGAGTTCGTCAAGCCCCTTCGTCGGGTGGTACTTTAGTCCCTTCTGCTCAGTAACCGGGGCAAACGGGTCAACCAGTAGGTCATCCTTTCCCATCTACTATTCCTTGGGATCCTGGTCCTTTGGTGGCCGAATGATCTCACGCTTCTTCCCCATAATCCCAAAGAGTCCGCGCCTCTTACCCCGCGCAACCTTTGGATCCATCTCTATGGCTTGGCCCTTAGGCTCTGGAACGAACTGCTTTTCCCAGCGAGTGATGGGTCTTCCGGCGGGATCCTTCGGCATGAGTGCTTGCCGAAGGTGCTGCCGAACCTTTGCCGCTGCCACCTGAGTCGTGGAGTGTTCGAAGGGCTTATCAATGATGCCCAGGTCCTTTTGCCTACGCTCGATCTTCTTCCCCTGAGCAGTTCGATAGCGGAAATCTCCCTTCCACTTCTGGAACCCGATTTCGGGATCAAGGAGCTTCTCCCGCTGCATATAAGACTTAAAGGTAGGCGTCTTCTGGAAAGATTCCTTCCATCGCTGTGCAAAATCAGGCGGGTTTTCTCGATCAAGTTCGTTGATCATGTGAATGGTGGCTTGCGTTGGACTTGCCCCTACTGGAACAGCCTGGAAAGCAACACCCTCTTCTTCTTGGACTGGAGCCTGGGGAGCCTGGGGAGCCGGAGCCTGGGGAGCCAGGGGAGCCTGTCCCTGCTGTACGGGAGCAACAGGAGCAACAGGAGCAACAGGCGGTTTGCCCCCCGGAATGGGCGGCTGAACAGGCTGCTGGACTGGTGGGACTGGTGGGGCTGGCGGGGCTGGCGGGGGAGCCTGCTGAACAGGCTGCTGGGGGACTGGGGCCTGCGGGATTGCCCCTTGGACCAACCCTCCCATCGTTGGGGCTATGGGTTTATCGGTTCCCGGAAAGACAAAGGAAACTGCCTTGTCTATTTGTCCACGCAGTTTCTCGACTTGGCCTGCATAGTATTGTCTTCGCGCATTGGCATAGGCATACTGCGGTCCCAGATTCTTCTCAATCAGCTTAGACTTCTGTCTTTCTGCGTGCTGTAGTTGCCTTACGAGGTTTGACTCGCGCCCCTTCCGGTTGTTCATAGCCTGTTCCGCGATGCGGATCTTTGCTGTGAGGGGGTCCGAGATACCCGGATCATACGATGAT
>Ga0208433_1000929_pt1 | contig 11458 bp, 8 predicted proteins | sample 3_EtaG_FD_184075 | JGI IMG/M metagenome (GOLD analysis project Ga0208433, IMG submission 184075) | Marine viral communities from the Subarctic Pacific Ocean - 3_ETSP_OMZ_AT15126 metaG (SPAdes) (version 2) | ecosystem: Environmental > Aquatic > Marine > Oceanic | place: Pacific Ocean | collected...
AGTGACCGCGCCCACGGATATCGAAGAGCTCTCCCAGCGCTTTGGCGTTGAAGATGCCTGGCCCGTGGTGTGCGAGCCTTTTACCCAGTGGGTGTTGGAAGATCACTTCCCCTTGGGCCGCCCGGCGTTCGAGAAGGTCGGCGTGCAAGTTGTTGAGGATGTCGAGCCGTACGAGCTCATGAAGCTGCGCCTGCTCAATGCCAGCCACCAAGCGCTGACCTACTTTGGCTATCTGGCGGGCTACCGCTACGCCCATGAGGTGTGCCAAGACCCGCTGTTTGTCGAGTTCTTGCTCGGCTACATGCGCGAAGAGGGCACGCCGACGCTGGCCCCCGTGCCGGGGGTGGATCTAGAAGCCTACCGGCTGACGCTGATCGAGCGCTTTGCGAACCCACAAATCAGAGATACCTTGGCGCGGCTGTGCGCCGAAAGCTCGGATCGCATTCCTAAATGGTTAGTGCCGGTGATTCGCCAGCAGCTTGCCCAGGGCGGTGAGATTGAGCGCAGTGCCGCCGTGGTGGCCAGCTGGGCACGCTACGCCGAAGGCGTCGATGAGCAGGGGCAGACCATTGAGATCGTGGACCGCTTGCGCGAGCCGTTAATGGCCATTGCCACCAATAACCGCACCCATCCAGCGGCCTTCGTGGAAAACCGGGAGCTGTTTGGCGACTTGGCGGACCAGCCTCGCTTCCTTAACGCCTACCTGGAGGCGCTGAAGTCGCTGCATGAACGGGGCGCACGGGCTACTCTTGAGGCTCTGGTCGCGTCCAAAGGAACGTTGTGATGTATATCGGGGTGGATTGCGGTACGCAAAGTACCAAAGTCGTGGTGGTGGATGTAGAGCGGGGCGTCATTCTGGGCGAGGGCAGCCGCCCGCATCGCCTGGATGAAGGGGAGCATGGCCGCCGGGAGCAGGCACCGGCAGAGTGGCTGGCGGCGCTCAAGGGCGCGTTCTTTCAAGCGATTGAGCGCGCCGGGATCGATGCCAAGCAGGTGCGCGGTATTGGTGTGTCTGGCCAGCAGCACGGCATGGTGGCACTCGATGCCGATGGCGTGCCGGTGTATCCCGCCAAGCTGTGGTGCGATACCGAAACCAGCGCTCAAAATAGCGCGTTGGTAGAAACGCTGGGGGGCGAGGCGGGCTGCCTGGAGAAGCTGGGCCTGGTGCTGCAAACGGGCTATACCGCTTCCAAAGTGGCTTGGTTACGCGAGCATCAGCCGGATGCCTACCAGCGTATTGCTACGCTCTTGCTGCCCCATGACTACCTGAATTTCTGGCTGACCGGCGAACGGGTTACCGAGGCAGGCGACGCCTCGGGCACCGGTTACTTTGATACCCGCGCCCAGTGCTGGCAAAAAGAGGTGTTTGCCGCCATTGCGCCGGAGCTCGACCCTGACCGTGTACTGCCTCGGATCATTGACGCCCATGAACCCGCTGGCCGCGTTCGCCCGTTAGTGGCTCAGGAGCTGGGGCTAGGCGATAACGTGGTGGTCTCCTCCGGCGGTGGCGACAACATGATGGGGGCGATTGGCACCGGAAATATTACCCAGGGACTGGTCACGCTCAGTTTGGGCACTTCCGGCACGGTGTGTGCTTACTCACCTAATTCCGTGGTGTGTGACAGCGCCATGGTGGCGAATTTTTGCGCCAGCCACGGGGGGTGGCTGCCGCTGATCTGCACCATGAACGTGACCTCGGCAACGACTCGCGTGCGTGAGCTGTTTGGGTTGGACTTGGCTACCTTTGGCGAACAGGTCGCCAGCGCCCCGATTGGTGCCGATGGCGTCACCGTGCTGCCGTTCTTTAACGGCGAACGGGTGCCCATGCTGCCCGATGCCACCGGCGATTTTCTCGGGTTGACCAGCCTGAATATGACCCAGGCCAACCTCTGCCGAGGCGTGATGGAGGGTGCGACCTTTGGCCTACGCTATGGGCTGGAGCTGCTAGGCGAGCTGGCGGCGGGCACCAGCCAGATTCGATTGATTGGCGGCGGGGCGAAAAGCCCGGTGTGGCGGCAAATGGTCGCTGATATTACCAACACCCAGGTGATTTGCCCCGAGATTACCGATGCCGCCGCGCTAGGAGCAGCCATTCAAGCGGCCTGGTGCGATCTACAGCCCGAGGGCGTTAGCCTGGCATCACTCTGCGAGCGTTTAGTGCATCTGGATGCGGCATCGCTAGCGGAGCCTGATGCCGAGCGTGTGGCCGCCTATGAAGGAGCCTATCAGCGCTATTTGGCCGCGCTAGGGCAGCGCCACTCGCTTTAGAAATAACTCTATAAATAACAACGCCAGCACCTTGATCATCGAAGGGTGCTGGCGTTCGTGTATTAGCGTGTTTTATGCAGGCTGCTTACCAGGATTTATAAGGCAGGAATTTTCCGTTCAGGGTCAGCAGTACTCGGTCGCCTTTCGGGTCTTCGATTTTGTCCACTTCCATGGTGAAGTCAATGGCGCTCATGATGCCGTCGCCGAACTTCTCTTGCACCACGTCTTTCAGCGTTTCGCCGTACACGCCGACCACTTCGTAGAGGCGGTAGACGAACGGGTCTTGGGGGATGGCTTCATCCCACGCTTTTGTGGGGAAGGTCGTGAGCGCAGTGGCGACATCGCCATCCACTTCCAGTGCGTCGCAGAGCTTATGGGCGATATCGGCGCTGGCGCTGTTCATGCCGTAGCAGGCAGAGGCGACCCACACCGGCGACATGCCGACGGCGCTGGCAATGTCATCCCAACTCATTTTTTTACGGGCTTTGGCAGCCAGCAGGGTATGGCGCATTTCGAGCTTATCCATGACGGACCTCTTTGGGAGTGAACTTCACTAGGTTTTCTTGGGGTTCGGTGGCAGGGGATGCCGGGGTTGAATCAGGAGTTAAGCTCAAGTCTGGTGTATGGGAGGAGGTAGGAAGGGTGGCGTATCCTGTTGATTGATCACGACCAAAATCTCAACCAACAGGGTGGATACGTCATGACCGATTCTACCCTCCGGGCTCTTTCACAACCAGAACCTCAGGTCGCTGACCCGCTGCACGAGCTGCTGCGCCAAGGTGCCCGTGACTTGATTGCCAAGGCTGTCGAGGCCGAACTGGCTACCTTCTTGGCGCAGTATGCCGATCAGCGGCTCGACGATGGACGCCAGGCCGTGGTCCGCAACGGGTACCTGCCCGAGCGTACGGTCCAGACTGGCATCGGGGATGTCAGCGTGCAGGTGCCCAAGGTGCGAGACCGCAGCGGTGGAGGCGCTCGCTTTAATAGCAGCCTGCTGCCCCCCTACCTGAAGCGGGCCCGCAGCATCGAGGAGCTGATCCCCAGGCTCTACCTGAAGGGAATCTCCACCGGCGACTACCAGGAAGCCCTGGCGGCGCTGCTGGGCGACCAGGCCAAGGGGCTGTCAGCCAACACGGTGTCGCGGCTCAAGAAGCAGTGGAAAGACGAGCATGCCGAGTGGCGAAAGCGAGACCTGGCCGACCGTCGCTACGTCTACTGGTGGGCCGACGGAATCTATAGCAACGTACGTCTGGATGACCGCCTGTGCCTGTTGGTGATCATCGGCGTCACCGAGCAGGGCCGCAAGGAGCTGGTGGCCGTCGAGGACGGCTTCCGCGAGTCGGCGGACAGCTGGGAGACCCTGCTGACAGGTCTGCGAGAACGCGGCCTGACCCAGGCTCCCACGCTGGCAGTGGGCGACGGTGCCATGGGGTTCTGGGCGGCCTTGAGCAAGATCCACCCAGAGACCGACCATCAGCGCTGCTGGGTCCACAAGACCGCTAACGTACTGAACAAGCTGCCGAAGTCGGTACAGCCCAAGGTCAAGGCCGACCTGCATGACATCTGGATGGCCGAGACCCGCTTTGATGCGCACAAGGCCTTCGATCGCACGCTGAAACGCTTAGAGGCCAAGTACCCCAAGGCGATGGCGTGCCTGGCCAAGGATCGGGACGAGCTGCTGGCGTTCTACGACTACCCGGCAGAGCACTGGGTGCATATCCGCACCACCAACCCGATTGAGTCGACCTTCGCCACGGTGCGCCTGCGGAGCAAGCGGAGCCGGAACTGCGGCTCCCGAGCGACGACCCTGGCGATGGTCTTCAAGCTGCTCCAGAGCGCCGAGAAGCGCTGGAAGCGCATCAAGGGGTTCAGCAAGCTGGAACTGGTCGTGAACAACGTCCGGTTTCAGGATGGAGAGCAGGTAACCGATCAGTCAGACAGGACTGTCGCCTGACCGCCATCCACCAAGTTTGACTATAACTCTAATTAAAATTATAATGCTGGCTCCCATCAAGGGTTTGTATTTATGTATTTCAGTACACTAGGGAACTAAAAATGAAAGCATCAAGCATCAAGCATCAAGCATCAAGCATCAAGCATAAGCTCGCTCTTCTGACCTCCGCCGCGTTTCTAGCCGGTGCCTCTTCCGCTGCCATGGCGGCTCCGCAGTTCTATGCCGGTGCTCAAGCCGGTTACCAAAATATTGATGTGGAAGAAACAGTTTCAGGTAACTGGGGCTCTGAGTCCACAGACTATTCTGGTACTGGACTGGCGGGTGGCATTTTTGCTGGTGCTAAATTCGATATTACCCCTGAATTCTATTTGGCTCCTGAGCTCAACTTCGGTTATAGCAACGCTGATGGCGGTGTGAGTGACAGTGGTGGAGGCTTCAGTTCTTCCTATGAGGTTGAAGCCAAGCAGACCTATGGTCTCGCCGCTTTGGCCGGTTACAACATTACCGACGCCACCAGTGTCTACGGTCGTTTGGGTTATCAGTGGACCAAGTTTGAAGCAACATATAGCGCAAGCGGCATCGGATTCCCATCCATCTCTGAAAGTGAGAGCAAAACATTCGGTGGCGTTCGTGTTGGCGTAGGCATGGAGACCGCAGTCGCCGAAAACGTTGCGCTACGCCTGGATTGGTCCTACACCGACTACTCCAGCGAATCATTTGATGAGTCCGGCGACACCCTGACCTACGATCCGACTGAAAGCCTTTTCCAGATAGGCGTCGCGTTCAAGTTCTAACCGACTGCGCTGATTTCGATCCCATTTTTGCCCGGCGTCGGTTTGACCGCCGGGCTTTTTGCGCTTGCTCATAGCGCCGTGCTGTCACCTGTCCTTAATTACTGGCCGAACCGCCCGCTATATAAGGCTGCTATCGGATAGAATGGCCGTGGTCACTCAACGGTATGCATGGGCTTGATGTCGAATTCCTTATCGTTTTCCCTGCGGCGTCTGTGGACGCTGGACAAGTTCGCTTACAGCCTGCGGGTTTTCATTGCCTTCAGCGGTGCGCTGTTGTTGAGCTGGACGCTGGCCGATATCACGCAACTGCTGCCGCTGTTTCTCGGAATTATCGCCAGCGCGTTATCGGAAACCGACGATAGCTGGCAGGGTCGGCTCCGCTTGCTGATCGTGACCCTGCTCTGTTTCAGCGCTGCCTCGTTGATCGTGCACTGGCTGTTTCCCTGGCCGTGGCTGTTTGCCCTGGGCCTGGGCGTGGCGACCTTTGTGCTGATCATGCTGGGTGCCATCGGTCAGCGCTACGCCACCATTGCGTCGGGTGCGCTGATCCTGTCGCTTTACATCATGATTAGCATCGGTCAGCAGAGTGGTGTTGCGCCGGAGGAGAGCTGGGCGCTACTTAGTAGATAGCGACTTACGTGCCATAACGTCTTGTTTTGGATTTAATTGCATAAAATCAAATGTTTACTATTTTGGTTGACGGCATTTTTGAATGGCAAAAACTCACGAAATTTCGTTAATAACGATATTTCGTTGTTTAAATAACGAAAGTTCGTGATTGGCCCGTTGTTTGTATGGAGTAAGCGACATCCTGCTGGCAAATGAGGAGCCTGCGATGCACGCTGCCACCCTGAAAGATGATGCTCACCCGACCTTAACGCTGATGGCGCACCACACGCCGCTGGCCATGGTGATTATTGACCCGCTCAGCGACCGGTTAATTGACGCTAATACAGCGGCGTGCCAACTGCTGCTGATTCATGAGCAGCCGCTTACGACCCCTTTTAGCCACCGTTTAAGCGCTTCATTGCCGCTATGGGTCAGCTTTACCGATGAGGTGCTGACCACCGGCCAAGGATGGTCGGATGATTTGGTGCTGCTGGATAGCGTGCGCCAGCCTCGCCATGTTGAGGTCTATGGGAAACGCTTACACGACTCCTCAAAGCTGTTGCTGACGGTGATTGATCGCAATAAAGCCGAGCAGCGCCGCGCTAAGGCGGAGCTTAGCCGCCAGCACCGCCAGGGGGAGGTGGGTTGGCAGCGAGTCGAGCAGGTGTTCGAGCGAATCGAAAAGCAGAACCAGCTGATTCTAAGCGCCGCCGGGGAGGGTATTTACGGCTTGGATGCGGAGGGTAAAACGACCTTCGTTAATCCAGCCGCTGAGCGCATTCTCGGCTGGAGCACCGAGGATATGGTGGGTCATGATGCGCATTTAATGTTTCACCACACCCACGCCGATGGTAGCCACTTTCCGGTACAGCAGTGCCCTATTCACGCCTCGTTTAGCGATGGCCAGGTGCACCATGTGGATGACGAAGTGTTCTGGCATAAAAATGGCGAGGCCATTCCCGTGGAGTACACCAGCACACCGATTTTTGAAATGGGCCGATTAGTGGGAGCGGTGGTCCTGTTTCGCGATATTCGCGAGCGTAAGCGCGCCGAACAGCAGCTGCGCGATGCGCTGGAAGAGGTGGAGTCGCTCAAACGCCGGTTGGAACTTGAGAACCAGTACCTGCAAGAAGAGATTAAGGCCGAAGTGAACCACCGCAATATCGTGGGCAACAGCCCGGCGGTGGCCAAATTGATCCAGCAGATTGCCATGGTGGCGCCGACTGGGGCCAACGTCTTGATCAGCGGTGAGTCCGGCACGGGCAAGGAGCTGATTGCCAGGGCCATTCATGCCGGAAGTGGGCGCAGCGACCGGCCGCTGATTCGGGTCAACTGTGCCGCCATACCGCGAGATCTGTTCGAAAGCGAGTTCTTTGGCCATGTCAAAGGGGCCTTTACCGGGGCGATGCAGGATCGTCCGGGGCGTTTCGAGCTGGCCCACGGCGGCACGCTGTTTCTTGACGAGGTAGGAGAAATTCCGCTGGAGCTGCAGAGCAAGCTGCTGCGCGTATTGCAGGATCAGCAGTTCGAGCGAGTGGGGGATAACCGTACCCGCGAAGTGGATGTGCGGGTGATTGCGGCGACCAATCGTGAGTTAAAAGAGATGATCGATGCCGGGCAGTTTCGCGAAGATCTCTACTTCCGATTGAACGTCTTTCCCATCGACTCCGTTCCACTGCGCAAACGCATCGAAGACGTGCCGCTGCTGGCCCGCTACTTCTTGCATCGCGCCTGCCTGAAGTTCAACAAACCTGGGGTGCGAATACCGCCTGCGCAACTTGATGTCCTCACGCGTTATCCCTGGCCCGGCAATATTCGCGAGTTGGAGAACGTCATCGAGCGTCAGGTAATCGTAACGCAAGATCAGCGGCTCTCTTTCGATGATCTTTTGTTGGTAGAGCCACTATCTCGTCACACGGCGTTCAACGAAACGTCGCACGATAGTAGCGAGTTGCCCGACCACCTGCTCACCGAGCAAGCGCTGTGCCATCAGCAGCGGTGCAATGCACTAAAAGCGTTGAAAGCCGCAAACGGAAAAGTGTCTGGGGCAGGAGGAGCGGCTGAGCTGTTGGGCATGAAGCCCACCACGCTCACTTCACGACTGCGAAAATGGGGCATCGATCCCCGGCAATATCGCAGACGCCAGCGCAAAAGTACGTCAGCCAACGATGCTTTTGACTAAGGTTAGGGAGGATCTGCTTGACATCCGTTTGTACACACAAATCAGGCAACTTCAAGTCTAGCATACATACATGAATGTAACTATAATGCCACTCTTTCATAATGGTGCCGTGCTGCGCCGTCTTACGTTGACACCTAGAGGCAATCCCATGCGACTAGCACACTGGGCAGTCAATGCCCCCTTTCGCCCCCTGTTGTTAGCAGTGCTCACGTCTTCTTTTATCCTGCCAGCTCAAGCGGCGGATCTTGTGACCATCGCCCGCGATGCGCTGCAAAACGATGCCACTCTGGCCGCGGCGCGTGCCCAGCTGCTGGCCGCCGAGGCCGGCACTGACGTCGAGCGTGGCGCCCTGCTGCCCCAGGTCAACACCGACGCCAGCGTCAGCAATACTCGCATCTATTCCCGTCAGCTTTTCAACTTTGGTGGTAATAGCATCGGTGCTAGCAGCTTCGGCACCGACAATAATTACAGTAGCACCAGGCTGAATCTCGATGCCTCGCAGGCGTTGTTCGATGCCACCAGCAGCGCGCGGCTCAACCGCGCCCGGCGTCAGCTCGATCAGCAGACACTGTCGCTGGAGGTGACCCGCCAGCAACTGCTGTTCGACGTGTCCGAGGCCTACTTCGAGATTCTGCGGGCCTACGATATCCTGGAGGCACGGCGTGCCCAGGAGGCTGCCATCGGTCGCCAGTTCGAGCAGGCGCGCGAGCGCTTCAATGTAGGCCTGATCGCCATCACCGAGGTTCACGAGGCGGAGGCCTCGTTTGATCTGGCCCGCGCCCAGCGTATCGCCGCCGAGAGTGCCATGCAGGTCAACTTCGAGGCCCTGGAGCAGCTCACCGGGCGCCGCTACGCAAGCATCGAGGGCCTGGCCGGGGAGTTGCTCATCGATGTGCCCAAGCCCAGGGAGCGCGGCGCCTGGGTCGCGCTGGCCATGGACAATAGCCCTCAGGTATTGTTGGCCGACGCCGGGGTCGAGGTGGCGCATAGCGAGGTTGAGCTGTCGCGTGCCGAGCGTCTGCCGCTGCTGGAAGCCTTCGCTAACTACCAGTATTTCGAAAGTGATCAGGACCAACTGATCGGCAATGACTCCAATAGCCAATTGGGGCTGCGTGCTTCCATGCCGCTCTACACCGGGGGTACCACCTCCGCGCAGATCCGCCAAAGCACCTATAGCCTGGAGGCCAGTCAGTACGACTTCGAGGCTCAGCGCCGCGATACCACCCAGCAGGTGCGTTCGCTCTATACCCAGGTCGTCAACGACGTCACCACCGTGGCGGCGCGGCGCCAAGCGATCGTGTCCAACCGCAGCGCCTTGGAAGCGACTCGCTCCGGCTACGAGGTGGGTACCCGCAATATCGTCGATGTGCTGAATGCCGAGCAGAACCTCTATAACGCCATCGCCAGCTACGCCGAAGCGCGCTACGACTACGTGGTGAATCTGATGTCGCTGCGCCAGCAGTCGGGCATGCTGGACGTGGCGGCCATCGAGGAAGTCAATGCCTGGCTGACCGGTGACAGCGTCAACTTCACCCTGCCTGAAAGCAACGCGCCTGATACTTACCAGCGCGCGATGGACATTGGTGCTCCTCCTACCCCAGGCGCCTGAGAGCGGCCAATGGGGGCACGCCCGCGATCCGTCAACGTACAGAAAAAATGAATGGGAGTTCGACGCATGAAAAGAGTGATTCACTTAGGTAGAGCGAGTCTAGTGACGCTGATCGCCGCGTTAGCGCTCACGGCGTGTGGCCAGGAGCAGCCACAAGAGCAGCAAAGCCAGCAGCAGGAAGCGCCGCCCCACCCGGTGGAAGTCGCTGAAATAGCGCGTCAAGACATACCGCTGGATAAATCCTACCCCTCGCTGCTACGCAGCGACAGCGAAGTGACGCTGGTGGCGCGGGTGAGCGGGTTTCTGGAAGAGCGCCACTTCGAGCCGGGCCAAATGGTGAAGCAGGGCGACCGGCTTTATACCATCGAGCCTGACCTTTATCAGGCGACCGTCAACCAGCGTGAAGCCGACCTGCAAAGCGCTCGCGCCGAGCTGGCCCGTGCCCAGCGGGATGCTCAGCGTTTCGAGCAGTTGCTGAGCCAAAACTCCGTTAGCCGCCAGCAGTACGACCAGGCGCTGGCAGAGCAGCGGGTTGCGCAGGCCAGCGTGGCACAGGCGGAAGCCGCACTCACCAGTGCCAATCTGGACCTGGGATACTCCAACGTCACCGCGCCCGTGTCGGGCATGATCAGCTTGAGCCAGATCAACGTGGGCAACTTGGTGACGTCGGGCACCGAGCTTGCCACGATCACGCCTCTGGATCCGCTGGAAGTGCGCTTTCAGCTACCCCAGCGTGATGCCTTCGAGCTGCGTCGTCAGCTGGCCGACAGCGCCGGTGACATGTCCTCCATTACCGCCCATCTCAGCGTGCCCGGGTTAGCGGGTAGCGCCGGTGGTGAGCTGGCGGGCCGCCTGAATTTCCTCGGTTCCCGCGTGGATACCGGCACCAGTACGGTGCAAGCATCGGCCACGTTCGACAACCCTGACGGGGAAGTACTGCCGGGCCAGTTCGTGCGCGTACGCCTTGAAGGCCTGAAGCGCTTCGACGTCATGGCGGTGCCTGAAATTGCCGTTACCCAAGGGTTGATGGGCCCTCGTGTCTTCGTGCTGGACGACGAAAGCAAGGCGCGTGAGCGGACGGTTCAACTGGGCGATGTGGCTGGTCCCTGGCAGATCATCCTGGATGGCCTGGAGCCTGGCGAGCGCGTTGTGGTAGGTGACCCGGCGGGTATCGAGCCGGGCATGGAGATCGACCCGGTGCGTTTCGATGGCGATGCAGAACAGCTGGTCGATGACGTGGAAGAAGCCGAAGCGCAGGAGCAGCAGGAGCAGGCCGAAGCGGCTGCCGAGATGTCCGAAGGCGCCGGTGATGCGCCCGCGGAAGGGGAAGAGGGTGCCCAATAATGAATTTCTCTAACTTCTTTATCAGTCGTCCGATATTCGCCACGGTGCTGGCGATTATCCTGACGCTGGTAGGCGCGATGGCGATGCGGATATTGCCCATCGAGCAGTATCCCAGCGTGGTGCCGCCTACGGTCTCGGTACAGGCGCAGTTCCCCGGTGCCGATGCGGAGACCGTGGCACAAACCGTGGCCGCGCCCCTGGCGGAAGCCATCAACGGCGTGGAGGACATGCTGTACATGACCTCCAACAGCGCCGATAATGGCACCATGAGCCTGAGCGTGGCGTTCAACATCGGCACGGATGGCGACATCAATACGATCAACGTCAATAACCGTGTTCAGGGGGCGCTATCGCAGCTGCCCGAGGCCGTCCAGTCTCAGGGGGTGACCGTCGAGCTGCGGTCAGACTCGATCCTGATGCTGGTGGCCTTGACCTCCCAGAGCGGTGATTATGACAAGATCTATATGCAGAACTACGCTACGCTCAATATTCTCGATGAGCTGCGCCAAGTGCCTGGGGTGGGTAATGCCGAGGTACTTGGCGGTGGCGAGTTTGCCATGCGTATCTGGATGGACCCTGACAAGCTAGCGCAGTACGACCTTACGCCTAGCGAAGTGGCCAGTGCCATTCGTGCTCAGAACACCGAAATTCCGGCCGGTAATCTTGCCGCGACGCCCCAGAGCGAGCCGCGTGCCTAT
>Ga0208433_1000935_pt1 | contig 11411 bp, 19 predicted proteins | sample 3_EtaG_FD_184075 | JGI IMG/M metagenome (GOLD analysis project Ga0208433, IMG submission 184075) | Marine viral communities from the Subarctic Pacific Ocean - 3_ETSP_OMZ_AT15126 metaG (SPAdes) (version 2) | ecosystem: Environmental > Aquatic > Marine > Oceanic | place: Pacific Ocean | collected...
GGTTTCACCACGGAAGACGTAGTTCGAGAAGCCGAAAAGCTTTACACTTTTGTTGTAAATCGCTAACCTTGTAAATCGCGTATTATTTGAGATGTTCTGGACGCGGGTTCAACTCCCGCCACCTCCAAATCCACCCAAAACTTTGGGCGTTTCCACCTTTTAAATACTATTTAATATAGATAAAGGAGGTGGAGATGTCCAAAGTCAATTTGGTTTGCGCTGTATGTAGTAAGCGATTTCTAAGAGACAAGAAAGAATATAATAGAAGTCAAAAATTTGGAAGGCCATGTTATTGTTCGCGAACATGTTCTGGAAAAGCAAATCAAAAAAGCTTAGGAGAACATCTTGGAGTAGGCAAGCCAGAGTTTTTAACGACAAGAAAGCCAGATGAATATACTCCTTTTAGGTATTTTTTGAGATCTATAAAGAGAAGAGAATATCTAAAAGGCAAAAGTGATATTGATTTAAAATATCTAAAATATCTTTGGGAGAAGCAGGGAGGAATATGTCCGTTTACTGGGTGGAAGCTTTTATTGCCGGAAGGATCTTCTGTGAGAAAAGACAGATCTGTTTATCGTGCTTCGCTTGACCGTATTGACAACTCAAAGGGATACACAAGGGGAAACCTTCGCTATGTATCAATTATGGCCAACTATTGTAGAAACGAGTTTTCAGATGAAGAGGTAAAATTGTTCTGTGAAGCAGTGACAAGTTCTAAAAAGGTCAACACTTGGAGCCAAGTGGAGTAAGTTTTATCCGAGACAAAAGGTTGACATTTACTTCTAAATGGAGTATAATTGTCTCATTTGAATCCTCGCCAAACAAAGAAGGAGAAGAAAGTGACTAACATGTTTGACCCATACAAGTATCCAAACTGTATCGATCTAGACGTAAAGTGCGAACACGAGTTCCTGACAATTCGAGAAAACTATTCACGAACGGATTGGGTTCCAGAGGCGTATCACGGACAGAAGGGAAAGGTGATCAAATCAGTATTTCCAAAGGCGTTCATTACGGGATCGGCATCATTCCTCTTAGAATTTGAGAACGAGGAGAGGATGTGGATATCAAGCCTATCAGTTCAGGAATACATGTTTCCGTGGGAGAAAAAAAGAAAATGACTCCCGCCACCTCCACCAACTTTTCTTTTTTTTCTCTTGTTGAGACCTATTTAAAGTATGAAACTTATAATGGAAAACTTTAGAAAGTTTATTAATGAAACGGCTGAAATGCCAGCTAAACTATATCATGCAACATATGAACACCTCCTTTCATCAATTCAGACTGATGGTCTTGGCGGTGATAGAGACATCCAATGGGATGATTCACAACGAGGGGTTGTATATTTGGCTACAGATCCATATGTTGCAGAGTCGTATGCGGAGACAGCCGAGGCATACGAAGAAAACGAAGATTATGAAATAATTATTTTGGAAATAGATACATCATATTTAGACCAAAGCCTGTTTCAGATAGATCGCAACGTAATCGGCAATGATGGCGATACCGTGGAATACCACGGCGTTGTACCCCCATCGGCTGTTAAAATTATGGGGTCTTTATAATGAAACTGATAATGGAAAATTGGAGAAGAACCGTTCTAGAGTTTAATACCGAAACGAAATTAGAAGCAGAAAGCGGAAAAGTTGTACTGAAAACACCAGATGGTGAATTTTCGATGTCGCCAGAGGAGCTTATGAATATGAAGTCACCTGACTGGGATGATAGTGTGATCGAGATCGAGACACCTGATATGGGGGGCCGCTCTGTTGATCTGCCGAAGGAGGTTGTTGCAAAATTCTTAAAAAAGCATGGCCTTGCTGAATTTCATAACTTTAAAACTAATTAAGGTTCGACTCCCGCCCCCACCACCACCTTTTCTCTTTTTGGAGACTATTTAATATATGAAACTCATAATGGAAAATTGGAGAAGCTTTTTAACCGAGGGCATCGCAACAGATCCTCGTATCCAAACAGCCATAGATAATCTTTTCGAAATGAGAAAGTTGGGAATCCACCTACAGCAATTCAATGAGGACGTTACAGTAAAATATATTCACCTCGAAGGAAGGGAGCGGGGATTTATATCTCCGGTTGAAGGATATATTAATATTGAAAAAAGAAAATACTATGCTGGACAATGTTTAGACGGCTGGACAGTAGAAAGGGCATTTGTTGAAAAAGGTTGGGGTCCGCTATTATACGAGATCGCGATTGAATGGGCATCCAGAAACGGCGGAGGATTAACTCCTGACAGGCAGTCAGTTTCCGATGATGCAAAAAAGGTTTGGTATAAATATGAATCTAGATCGGACATAATAAAAACACAACTTGATGCCCGTAAGGATGACGGATTAAAACAACTGACACCAGATGATCCGTCTGACGATTGCAACCAATATATGTCCGTTCAAGATGTATATCCAGATGATTGGACGACTTCTCCATTATCTAAAATGTACAGCAAAAATAATCTAGAAGTAATAACACATTTGTTAATATCAAAGAAATTAATATTTAATGATAAGAGGTAATATATTATGAAACTCATAATGGAAAACTGGCGACATCACTTAAAAGAACAAGGCGATTCTTTTAAATGCCCTCACGGAATGTTCGTTTCTGTAATGCTGCCACCCACTAAGCGTGAAATTGTTATACTGCCAACTAATAACGAAGGTCCGACTGCTTTTTACAGAAGCACCGGATCCGGAACTGCAGGAAGAAATACAGAAGATATGTGGTTACCTATGGGTGGAGTTGGACAACATAATGGCGATCCTTGGATCATAAAACTACCTTCTAGTCACCCACAAGCGAAAGGCTCTAAATTCCCCAAAGAAGAATCAGAGTTTTGGAAAATTGGAAAGGAACTGGCTCGCTGTTACGAAAGAAGCCCGTTCAAGTCCAAGGATTGGACAGGATATCTTACAAAATTTGAACTCCCTTCCTATGAACAGGTGGAGGAATACGCAGGTATTTTCCGAATTACTTATGGCGCAATGATTGTCAACCACTGGTTGAATAGTAAGGGTGCGCTAAAAACAGATTGGCAGTCTGGAGGGATATACGGGTCTGTTAACCATCCGGTATCTGGGGTGGAAAAAGGCTCTGGATATACCACTGACCTCGCAGGGTTAACTGTAAGAGATATTCACAGTATGGTATGGAAAAATTCGCAAGAACAAGGCACACACAACATATGAAACTAATAATTGAAAATTGGAGGTCCTTTTTGGAAGAAGCAAGAATCCCCTTGCCAAAACTGACACCACCAGACCCTCTCCCCAAACCAATCCCCGGACGTCCAGATATGCCTGGCAGAAAACCGTCACACCAAAGCGACCATCCAGAACAAAGTGGCAAGCCAAAGACAGTGAAAATAGACGTTGACCCCGAAAACCCAGATATTACAAGGGCACTTGAAATCGCAGATTCTGATTTGCCAGTAAGAAGGTTAAAGGGCGTAGAAGAATTGCTTGACATATTCAAAGAAGTACCTGAGAATAATCAATTGGCTCTATTTCAAACAGTGGGTTCCGTAATTGAAAAAGTAGAAAGCGACCCCGGAATTATTATATCTCCGAGATTACAATCTAAAATAGATGATTTTAAGAGACTGAAAAAAGAAAGAGATGATTTAGAATCTTCTCCAACAGTGGCTCAGTATGCAAATACTCTGGACATGACGGAAACAATAGAAAATTTAGAATCAATATTGGAATCAATCTTAGGTGGAAAAGATCTTATAAAATAAACTACTTATAATTAAGAGAGGGTCCCTCTATGTCCAAAAAGAAAGTTCAATTAAGTGATATAAATTGGGGTAATGCACAAACTGGATCTTTAGCCGGTCAAGAAAGTCATTTAGGTCTTAGCAGAGAAGGGATGATCATATTATCATCTGTGGGCGGATCTAGCATTACTACACCGGCATCCAGCACAGATAATGCAATAGTTAGATTTAGCGGCACTGGTGGTTCGACTATTCAAGATTCTTCAGCAACGATAAGTGATGCTGGAATACTTTCTGCGTCCGCAATGACAGTAAGTAGTATTACAGTTGGTGCTTTATCTGGATCTGGTTTGATAAGAGGACACGCCCTTAGCGGTTCAAGTGTAAAGGGGCATCTTGTTTCAGGATCTAGTGCCACGTTTCATGAAGCAATAATAACTAGATTAAGCGCAAGTTCTATACACATTGGAACAAATGATGCAGGCGCAGATAGACAAATAACATTTGGAGATACCGGCACCAGCAAAACGGTCATAGGCGTTGATAACAGCTTAAACGAATTTGTTATTTATCGTAATAAATCGTTAATTCCAAGCTCGCTGCCATCTGCCGGTCCCGACTTCACTATCCAAAGTAGCGAAGTTAACATAGGTAACGGCAACGCTTTGAGAATCGGTGGTGAAGCTTCAGCAACAGATGGAACAGATAGAATCATCAGTTTCAATCACGCTACCGCACCAACTTATATGGGCATAGATGATTCTCAGGATGCTTTTGTAATTTCGATTGGAGGAGCTTTTGCTTCTACAAACGCATTCGAGCTTCACACGTCTGGTGAGATACAACTTGGAAAAGGTAAGCTCCAAGTAGATGGCACTGGCGGCGGCTATACCAACGGGACTTATGGTGGGACTAACACACTAGGACTTTTCCATGATGCAAGTGATGGTAACAACGGCATAATGATAACTAGGGTCGATCACTCAACAAGTGACGGCGATTTGCTGGGAGGCATCGGCTTTGATTCGACGGATTGGAAATCACCGAGTAGTATTTTGGAGGCATCAGCATTTATTGCAGCATATGCTGCAGAAGCTCATGGTGCTGAAGACAAGGGCGGTGATTTAGTATTTGGCACTTCGATGATTAATGATGACGATGATACTGCTTCTCATGAATGGATGAGAATAACTCACGAAGGAAGGGTTGGAATTGGTGTCTCTGGTTCTTCTGCGGGTACACCCGATAATAGGTTACATGTGTCTAGTCCAAATGGAACTGGAAAATCGACTATGAAGCTAGAACAACTAGACCCAGAAGAACCGTTTATTCATTTTTCAGGCAGTACAGCAAGTGACCAAACAAAGAGTCTTTCGACAGATACGTCCGTTGGAGCGTTGACTGGTCATGTTAGAGTTAGCATTAATGGAACCGATTATTGGATTCCTTATTATGCCGCTAATTAAATTAGGAGAATATAAAAATGAAAGTATGGATTCACGAAAAAGGACACAAAGGGCAGGAAGTTAGAAGAATACAAAAATCAATCGGAGGTTTAGTTGTAGACGGCGATTATGGAAAAAAGACAGTACAGGCAGTAAAAGACTATCAGTCTGATAACTCTTTGTCAGTAGATGGCAGAGTTGGTCCTGAGACTAGAACATCTTTGGGAATAGAAATTTATCCAGGTATTGATGTTAGCCATCACCAAGGTATGATTGATTGGGACACTGTAAAAACAACAGGGTTAGCGGATTTCTGTTGGGTAAAAGCGACAGAGGGAAACACTTATCTAGATCCGAAGGCGAAGAGAAACATATCGGAGTGCCGACGAGTGGGTATACCGGTTGGTGCCTATCATTTCGCCCGGCCGGATCTTCATTTGGACCCTTATAAAGAGGTTAAAAATTTTGCCAAACATTGCCCTACAGATGTGGGAGATTTAAGACCAGTTTTGGACTTTGAAAGAAACGGAGACCACGATGCCGCGTCTATCCACAATTGGGTAGTTGAGTTTTTAAAAGAAATAGAAAAGGAAACAGGCATACGTCCAGTGATTTATACTGGAGGGAACATGGTCAAATATGGATTAAATAAGAACACTTCAATTTTAGATACGTATACATTGTGGCACGCTGCTTATAGTAGAAAATCTAGAGTAACCGGAATAAAAAAGGATAGATTAGGGTCTTGGAAAGAGTGGAGAGTTTGGCAATGGACAGGGTATGAACAGATTGACGGAGTATCTGGCGATATTGATAGAAATTGGCTCGTCGGCGGACAATCTGGCTTTGATGAAATTTTAATTAAATAAAGTTCTTGACTTAATTAATTTATGATGGTATTATTACGTTTGAGGTAATAAAAATGTCTAATTACGTAATTACTTTTTATAATAGAGAGAAAAAAGAATGGAGGTCTCAAGACGTTATGAGAATGACTTTTTCTGAGGCTGTGATGTTTGCAAGCAAGCAAAAAAATAACATGGGATTTGATTGGGAGATTTCTTGTGTGGCGAAAACAAACAAGGATAAATAAGCTAATTTAATGAGCGGAAGTGTTATAAATGATTCGTATTATAGGCAAAATACCTCCAAAAGTGACCGTTGCGTGTTCTGGAGGAGTCGACTCAATGTCGGTAGTGCGCTTTCTTTTGAATGGGAAAAGAAAGGTGCGGCTTGCTTATTTTAATCACGATACCTCCCACTCAAAAGAATCAGAACACTTTGTTAGAAGCTTTGCAGCAAAAAATAAACTAATATTAACAGTTGGGAGAGTTAAAGGAATAAAGGAAAGGTCTTCTTCTTTAGAAGAATTCTGGAGAAAAGAAAGATATAATTTTCTAGACTCATTGAATGAGAGGAATGTTATAACATGCCATCATTTAGATGATGTTGTTGAGACATGGTTGTTTAGTTCTTTTCACGGTAATCCAAAAATGATACCATACAAAAGAGGGGACAGGATCTATAGACCATTCCTTATGACTGAAAAGAAGGAAATACTAAATTATGCGGAAAGACAAGATGTTGAGTGGATCGAAGACCCGTCGAATCGTATGACAAAAAATATAATGAGAAACCACATTAGGCATAATGTCATGCCGGAAGTGTTAAAAGTAAATCCTGGCATAAGAAAGACAATTCGTAAAAAATTAATTGAAATTTATAAAGATTATTGAGTATAATGATAAATACGGGCCTCTAGCTCAATAGGTTAGAGCATCCGGCTCATAACCGGCAGGTTCTCGGTTCAAGTCCGAGGTGGCCCACTAAAATAGGAGAAACGATGAGAAGTTATCAATGGGGTCTAGAAGAAGAAAAGGGAGAAGTCATAAAGAAGGTTTCTTCGCCGAAGGAAAATAACGACAGCGATGACTTTAATGTTGTCGAATATTCAGGAAATAATATTTTCTTTTATTCTTCTGTCAATCGTCCGAAGATATTAAAGTTAAATAAGGCGATAACAAATTTGGGGAATAATTTAGCAACTCGTGCGTTTGTATATCAATCAGAAAAAGCAGATTCTATAAGGCTCCACATCAACAGTTATGGTGGTAGTGTTTTTGCTGGATTATCTGCCGTTGATTACATATTGACATCGAAAGTTCCTGTAGAAACGATCATTGAAGGGTGCGCAGCAAGTGCCGCAACTCTAATAAGTGTCGTAGGCAGTAAAAGATATATGCATCGTAACGCATGTATGCTAGTACATCAGTTGTCCGGACACTTATGGGGCAAGTTTCAGGATATGCAAGATGACATGCAGAATTCTGAAATGTTAATGAAAAAGATAAAAAATATTTATAGACAATACACTAAGATACCAGAAGAAAAGATGGATGAAATTTTAAAACATGATATATGGTGGGATTCAGAACAATGTTTAGAATACGGTCTTATAGACGAGATTATTTAGAACGAGGAAAAGCATAAATGCCTATTTATAGATATAAGTGTACGAATTGCGAACATGAGTTTGAATCTTTACAGACAATGAAGGAAGAGCCTTTAAAAAAATGTGTTAAATGTTTGTGCGAAGACACTTTGGAAAAATGTATAAGTATTACAAGTTTTCGCTTGTTGGGAAAAGGATGGTTTAAAGATGACTACAATAAAAAATAGATCGATAACTTCTAGCGAATCATTAAAATTCTTAAAAGAAAAGCTTAGTGATTTAAAATACCTAGGGGTTAAGTGGGACAATCACAAGAAGACTCCCAGAACGAGGGACACATATCAAGTAACTATAGACAAAATTTCTGACGCTGCCATCGGGCGTTTAATCGAAAGTGATCATGTAAAAGACGTTTATTATAATCCATCTATGGCACCTCAAGGATCGGGATATGGAATAAATCTTAGATATCGCCTGTATGTGTGTTACGAAAAGATTCCAATTAAAGGTATAAAATAATATGAAAGATAGAAGAAAAAGAATTGAGTTTCTTAAAATTGAAATAGAGAAATTAGAATTAGAAATTACCAATGCAGAAAGTTTTGGTAAAATGCACTTTGCGTCTAGGTTGCGCCTCATTCAAGAAAGAAAAAATAACATTTTAAATTCTTGGATTTTAAATTCCTAAAGATCCATTTTTAAAAATTTTTTAAATCCTTTATTTATAAAGTCTGCCGTTGCTTTATAACTAGAAGATAGTGTAACAATGTTAAACCTTGGATGCGTTGCAAAAAGAATTCCAATCAATCTCATTTGGCTATTAAAAATACCACTTCCGGAGCTGCCGCCGACAGCTGGTAACGTGACCATTGCATTATCTGATTCTGGTATTGGACCGCTATATCTTCCTTCAAATATGGGCATTGTTGGAGGATGAAAGATACCGGCCGGTGCCGAAAGGGCGAATACTTTATCTCCAACTTTTGGACCGGTTGTTGCAAGTAAGACACCTTTAGTATACAATCCTTTTGAGAACAGGAGACACAGATCTCTTTTATTCCCAACACCGTTAACTGAATATATAACTTTAGCACTTCTTAATTCATTATATATATTCCTAACGTGCATTGAGATTTGGTATTTTTTAATCTCTGCAGCTGCAGCGGCACTTAAAGAAGATTGGCAAACGTGCCCGGCAGTAAGCAGCAGGGATCCCTTTCTAGCTATCCCTATAGAAACGCCCGATCCAGCTGAGACAAAAGAGTCTCCTTTTTTGCATATAGTGTTGGTTTTTTTTCGACATTCTAAAACTTTTAGAGTTTTGTAAATTTTAACAAAAGCTTTTGTAGGAACAGCGACATGTCCAATTGTCTCTGTTTGAATTGTGGTTTCTTTATCTGTCGCATATCTCTCTATGAGGTCCTGTGATCCCCCACAAGATAAAAATAATATGGGGATCAACAACATCAGTCTATTTCGCATATTGTCTCCTATATATTAAGTATAAATAAAAGAATATTTTTTTTTAATTAAAAAGGAAAACACAATGAAAGAGTACGCTATAGCTGTTATTTTAATGTCATCGCCCCCGGTGGTGAGCAATACGAACGAACAACTCGTCTTAGACGGCAAGAATCAAGAGTCAGTTGTTTCAAAATATATGAAGCCAATATCTTCGTATCAAAAAATCAACCCAGGAAAAAGAAGTCAAAGTGCCGCGTTTTCTAACTTTACTTACACTACTCTCCCTACTAGTTGGGTAAAAGTTAAGAGATAGCATATTTATTATAGGTGGAAGTGAGCAAAGATAAATTGTCAAAAACATACGTCCTCGATACTAATGTATACCTAACAGATTCTAAATCTCTAGAATCATTTGGAGAAGATAACATCATTATCCCGCTCAAGGTGCTGGACGAAGTGGATAAGCATAAAAAACGTCAAGACCCCGTCGGCGTCCATGCTAGAAATATAATAAGAAAATTAGACAAACTTAGGGAACACGGCAATCTCCACCAGGGTGTAAAAATAGGAGATGGAAAGGGAATAGTGTTTGCAAAAAGTTATGATCCATTCGCTCTTCCTGATGACCTAGATTTAGAAAATGCAGATAATCAAATAATTGCAACAGCACTTTCGGAAAAAAACAATAATCCCGACAGAGATATAATTGTAGTTTCCCGCGATATTAATATGAGAGTTAAGTGTGACTCTTTGGGGCTGGAGTGCGAAGATTATAATATAGAACAGGTAGTGGAGGATATAAGTGGGTTATATACAGGGTTTAAAACGCACCTAGTGGATGACCAAATAATAGACAATGTTTATAATGACAACCCAGTATATCTTGACGAAGATGAAATAAAGGTTAACCCTAATCAGTTTGTGATGTTGGTGTCTAGTTCTAACGAGAAAAAAACTGCTCTGGTAAGATTTCTATCTTATGAACAGCCACTTAAGAAAGTTAGAACATTTACAAAAGGAAAAGTATGGGGACTTAAGCCCAGAAATAAGGAGCAATCTTTTGCTCTAGATTTATTGATGGACCCGCAAGTTCCAGTGGTATCTTTAATAGGCAAAGCGGGGTCAGGCAAAACTTTGTTGGCACTAGCATCTGCTTTGCACCAAACGTTCGGGGAGGTGGCTAACGACCGCATGTATAATAGAATTGTTGTTACTAAGCCCGTCGAGCCAGTAGGCAAGGATATCGGATTTTTGCCTGGCACAATGGAGGAGAAAATGATGCCATGGCTGGCTCCAATACAAGATAATTTACAATTTCTTTTCGGAAATGATAAAATGACTCTAGAGATGCACATGGAAGAGGGTCGCATCGAGGTTGAAGCCATGACTTATATAAGGGGCAGGTCGATTTCAAATGCTTTCATCATAATAGACGAAGCTCAGAATATGAATCGTCATGAAATCAAGACTGTTTTGACAAGAGTGGGAGAGGGAACAAAAATAATTTTAACAGGAGATATAGAACAGATCGATAATGTCTATATTGACGGAACAAACAATGGACTCTCGTACATCGTGGAAAAATTTAAAGATCAAGATATTGCTGGACACATAACCCTGTTTAAGGGAGAAAGGTCCAAAGTTGCAACTGTAGCAGCTAAACTATTATAACAAAGGAGTTAAAATGAAAGTTGAGTTTACAGATAACAGTGAGTTAGAAGAAGGTGGAACCATCAAGGAAAATGTAGAACCGACCACCGAAATGAAAAGTTGGATGGTCAACTATGTTGGAGAAAAGACCAATCCGGAAGATGATCAAGTAACGGTTGAAATGATCGTAGAAACCATGGCAAAAGAATTTCCAGAATTTCTTATGGCCATCGCAGAAGAAAATTGGATAAGAGGATATCATCAGGCACTTGAAGATGTCACGGAAGGAGAGAGATTGCAGAGAGAGTCATCTTTGGTCTCCTCCGACAAAGAGGAAGAAGTTGATTGAAAACTACATAAAGGAAACTAATAAAAAATCCAGACAAGCATCGGGAGAAGATCAGTTTGGGTCTATTCAAGTAATAATGAAAGATCATTTTAGTACAAGAAATATTGATCTAGATGTTGTTCTTGGTGAAGTATCTAGCAAGGTCCCTCCTGCGTATCTGGAGTATATTGATTATATTATGATTGGACACTTTGAAGAGTTAACTAAAAAAAGTGTCAATGCGGCTTATATGGACGGAGCGATATATGTCACCAATGAACAAGATGATGAGAGCGACATGATAGATGACCTTGTTCATGAAATCGCCCACGCCGT
>Ga0208433_1000936_pt1 | contig 11411 bp, 14 predicted proteins | sample 3_EtaG_FD_184075 | JGI IMG/M metagenome (GOLD analysis project Ga0208433, IMG submission 184075) | Marine viral communities from the Subarctic Pacific Ocean - 3_ETSP_OMZ_AT15126 metaG (SPAdes) (version 2) | ecosystem: Environmental > Aquatic > Marine > Oceanic | place: Pacific Ocean | collected...
TCAATTGATGGATACCCTCTCTTTCAGCCAAAGTCAAATCAAAATAAGTCAATACATGACGACGAGGAATAAAAAGAGTATGAAACTCCACCACAGGCCAAGCATCAAGGAAAGATGCTGCATGCTCATTGGTGTCCATAACCGAGTGAAGACTAAGATCACAAAAACGACAATCTTTCATTAATTAATTTTCTTCCATAGCGCTCGTGCCGAAATCGATAGGTTTGATATAAACATAGTTAGGATCGCTTAACGTTTCGAATGTTTTCATTACGTTCGCGCTAGCCCTGTTAACTTTCCTTGTGAGGAGGGAAGCTTTGCGCTCAGCGATCTTATCAATATTATGCGTTCTGAGGACTTTGTCAAGCTCTTCTTTGCGGTCGCCCGCAGCTTTTTCAATAGCGTTATTGCGTTCATGTAGAGTGTCCATTGTTTTCTGGGCATCGTCAACCGCTTCGGTCAATTGCCCTAACCTGTTTTCGTAGCTTTCTACTTGAAGGTTAATTGTAGTAAGTTCCGCTTTCAGCCTTTCGTTTTTCTTATAAAAAAAATACCCCGCCGCCGACACCAAAAGGGTAATTCCAAGGGTTGCTCCTATAATATAGCTATTCATCGTTTAAAAAGTAGTGTTTTATTTTGTTAGATTTTTTAAAATTGTGGTAGTATAGTTTTTCTTCGTTAGGTCCTATCCCCATATTAACTAACGTCAATGCAGGGTTGAGCTTTATAATTTCGTTATGGTATAATTTACACGAAGGGCTTAAGTTTCCCTCCATAGATCGACTAATTTCACTTAAATTATCTCTTGTTATCGTAGGGCACAAGCAATATTTGTGCTCTTTTTCCTCAAATGACTCTTGTATTTCCACCATCTCCGTCATGAAGGGCAACTTTAAAAAGCGTAAATTGGGCGTGACGTATTTGTACATTTTTCTGGAAAGGAAATCATCAAAAAACCTATAACCATAAAAATAAGGGCCACTAATGATACTTGTGGCACGAGCCCCCCATCCACACCCCGTTCTATTAGTATTAAAATCTCTCACAAGGCCAATGGTAAATCCTTTAAAGCCTAATGCACTCTTCTTAAAAGCAATATCTTCCGCATGGCGAAAATCATGGATAGCCATTGCCTTAATGTTTGCATCTGTGAAAATTTCAAAAAACTTTAAAAAAGAATCGTCACGATCAAAAAAACGAATATAAAGTTTACATTGGCAAATTTTATTGTTTTTAACATTAAAGCCTAAAGTATAAGAGAAGGAAGGGTTTGAGAGCGTTTCCTCAATAGGCTCCAAGTCGCCAACAAGTTGTCTTATAAATTGGGAACTATTCGTGAGCATCATAACGATCCGGATAAACCTTTCGATAAGCTTCCTTGATGCAATCTATCCCACTTCCCAATTTAATTTCATTATTAAGAAAGCCATAAAGCTTTGTCAGCCCCAAAAATCTCCATATCATAGGAAAAAAATCTACATTATCCTCTCTGAACCCCATATCATATAATATAACCCCTAAACACCCGGCTAAATTGACATATAGCCCTTTGTGCGCCGCAAACTCTTTAAAAGAGGCTAAAGAAGGAAAGATAAGATTGTGTTGGGCAGCTAATCGCTCTATTTCAACCACCCGAGGGTCACCCTCCTTAAACTTAGGATGCCCCATTCCCGCTATGAGCTCAGGATAATCCCCCGTACGCCATTGACGTACCACATCCGAAAAAACAAAATGGTTATCTCCCCACAAGCCCATGCTATTGGATAGGGTTTGATAAAGTTTTTTTTGGCAAGCGACAGAAAGAGCTACCGAAGCAGAGCTAGGAGGTTCAAGTAAATCATATTTAAAATCAGCAACAATAGGGGCGACTTCATCAAGGAACACTTCTTGCGCAGGCAAAATTTCTTTTCCCGTTAACTCTTTAAATATCAAGCTGGTGAGCGAGCTGGCCTTCATAGGTAACCCCTGTTTCTACCATATTGATATTAAGCTCTTTCGCCAGTTTGTCAACCGACAAATATCCAGCTTCGTTGTTTTTTTGAACACTAAAGCGAAACATAGCACCTTTATTAAAATTACCTTTTTTAAGCAAAAATCGGCGCAACCGAGAAGCTACCCCTTGCTTTCGATAGCCTGAAGAAACAAACGTAAGGACGCCATCATAAATGGGCCTTGTTTTAAAATAGTCAGAGAAAGGGCTTTTGCAATACGCTTCAAACCCCACAGGAACAGAAGAGTTGGCATCTAAGGCTACTGCAAACGTTTGATTTCGAACGCACTTTAAAAATAAATAAGTAAAAAGAAGCGCCGCCTTATCGGTTTGATTTTTCTCAATGTGGTAAGGATAATAAAAGGAACCCTCTTCAATAGCCTCTCTTGTCAAGGGTAAAATGTACTCGTTTACCGCGCTTTGGTCGCTGGGCTCAGGGATAAATATATTTAAGTCAAGCTGTTCGCTTTCTTTCATAAATTTTTTTTATTAAATCGGTTGTATGGTAGTCGGGGGTTTGGGGTAAAAGGAACAGCCTGTGTTCTTTTATGATAGAAGAGAAATGGTACTCTAAAAACTCTTCTTCAGCATAAGAGTGAACCAGATAATCCAAATTATTTTCATTTAAAAAATCAAGACCCGTCTCGTGACAGCCTTCCATACCATCAGGAAGCGGCGCTATTGTTACATCGTCAACGTATTTGCAACTTTTAACCATTTCAATTCTATGTTCGAAGGGGATAACGGGTTGTTTTTTCTTGTATGCCAAAACCATGCTGTCCGAATGAACTGCTGCTACCACTTTGTCAAAAAGTTGACGGCTCTTCTGTAAAATTCTTAAATGCCCTATATGAAACAAATCAAACACCCCTGTCACACACGCTACAATTTCATCCTCCTTACTATAACAGGGTGTTGTCACCCAATTATATTGCTCCATCTCTTCGCCGGTGAGAGGCGTTCTCCATGTGTTACCTTGCCCCCCCGCACCTTGGTATCTATAATCTAGGTATTTTTCTGCGTATTTGGAAATATGAAAATCTAATCCTTCAAATTTTATGCCTGTGAGATTTTTGTGATGATAAAACTTAGACTTGTTGCGAGTATCAGGACCATAGGCGGCTGGAGCGGCCTTAATATTATCAAATGACACAAAAGATGAAATATTGATTGGCAAAAGACCATCGAATCCTGTTATGGTACATGTCTCCCCACCATGGTTATGCTCAAAAACAAAATGATAAGGGAAAGGAGGGGAAAAAGAAAAAGACTGCCCACATATCATATCTTTAAAGCGCTGCCAATCGTCTTGCCACATACCCAAATCAAGATCATCATCACCTCTAATCATACCGCCCTCTCTTACGGCTCCCAAAGCAGAACCATGCTCCAGCCATACATCAATACCATTCGCTTCTAACTCTTTGGTGAAATGAAGAGCCAAACGAGCGGTGCGCAAATAGATAGATTCGGAGCTTGTTTTCATTAGATTATTTATAAATACAATGGTCTAAAATCTTTTTTATCAAATCGGTGGTGTGGTAATCTGGGGTTTCGTCTAAAAGAAGAAGCCTTTCTTCTTTCATGGGCTCATCATACCAACGCCTTAAAAATTCTTCATCTATTTTCCCATGAACCATATAATCTACATTGTTATTCTCCATCCAATCAATAGTATAAACACTATTCGGACAAGCTGGAATAACTTTATCTACATATTTACAACTTTCCAGTATTTCTACGCGATCTTCAAAAGGAATAATAGGAGGTTTTTTATATGTCGAAACTATATGATCAGGAGTAACAGCGGCATAAACTTTATCAAACTTATTCTTAGCGTTTTTTAAAATCCGAACGTGGCCCTTGTGAAACAAGTCGAAAACTCCTTCAACATAACCAGTAACCGCGTCTTGTTTATATAGGGAGGGCATCTCAGTTATCCAGTCATAGTTATTAACAGGGCGCCTCCAAGTTTGCCCCTCTCCCCCTGCGTCTCTATACAAATAGTCCAAATATTTTTCATTATACTTAGAAACGTAAAAGTCAAACCCATCAAATTTTATTGAACGAAGGTTTTTCTGGTAATAAAGTTTGGACCTGAAGGCTTCATTGTAAATAATAGCAGAAGATTTAATGTCCCCGTACTCTTCAAATCCATAAATATCAATGTGAGGTAACTCGTTTTCCGAGTCAAGTTTAATTTTACACATTTCCCCTCTTCTTTCCTCCTTGTTGTCAATTCCTCCAAAGAAGCCATAGCCATCCACCAGATTCTCACGAAAATCATAAAAAAAATTACTATTAACGTCCGATGGGAAAGCAGCGGTATTTTTTCCGTTAATGATTATATTTTTAAATTTATCCCAATCTTTCCACCATATCCCCATATCTATATCTGTGTCCCCTTCTATAACCCCTCCTTCTCGAGCTGCCCCCAACGCCGAGCCATATTCTAACCATATATTTATCCCTTGGGAGGTCAAATGCTCAGAAAGAAAATAGGCAAACTCAAGAGTTCGCTGAAAGAGTTGTTTGTTTTTAGGCATAAAACTTTACAATTAAATCGTTAGTAACATCATCCAACTTAGGGTGAGTCCAATAGTAATAGCTACCTGTACCAAGCTCCACCTTGTATGTATCAAACAAATCGTTACGCTGATCAAAATGAAAAACCGCACCAATAACCGTTCCTTCCATGCCTATTGCCGATGGATTGAAGGGAAAATTGATGCTCTGGGGGCTAAAAAAGGGGGGCTCAAACAAATTAAACTTATCATAAACCATACGGGGAATTCCGCCCACGGTTTGTATCTGGGCGATCAAAAGAGAATCCTCACCATTCTTTAGCTGCTCAAAAACCGCATGATATAGTTTTATGGTTTCTCTTGTTTCATCCCATCTGTAGCCACACTCTCCGGAATAATATATTTTCTGATATTCTATTTTTTCTTTAATGTGTGGGGGGCCCGTGGTATTCTGAGAGTTAGTCCAAGTATAATGATCTGGGAAAACCATCTCTCTGGGGATGGTCTGGTTTGGGTGTTCTCTGTATTCAGTACCATTATTATAGCTAAAGTGAACATCATAATAGTGAGCCTTTATTCCACCATGTCTCTTCGTCCAAAAAATTCTCAGAGGTATAAAATCTTCCCATTTATTTGCATCCCCGATATAATTTTTAAAGCAAATGCTATACCAATCATATTGAGGGTTTTCTTGGACATATTTAATAGCATTGCGAATCTCTTCCTCCGTATAAAATTCATCAGCATCAAGAATCCATATTAAATCAACCTCTTCCTTTTCAAAATATTCCAACGATAAGCTCCTTGTTTCGTGGTCGCTCAAGGTTTTTTCGGGGACCGAGAGGTGGTCGATAAGTTGTGAATAATCAGTTCTTAGCATTTCTAGGGTTTCCGCATTAACATCTTCAGAGCCCATTTCTTCATAAATTCTAAACTGCCTACTATTCACCCAAAATTTAAAATCAAATTCCTCCTTCAGTTTTGCCCACGGCTCTATTAATCTAGGAAAAGCTTCTTTACAATTATAAGCTAAAATATGAATTCCTATTTTCATTGATTCATTAGTTCTAAAAATCGATAAGTAAGGTCGTTGGCATATTTGTTACCAGTATTATACTCGTTACGCCCTTTTAGGAACTCAATCTTTTTTTGGACCTCTATCAGGTTCATTTGGTTCGTTTTTTTGTCTTTGCGACAAGACGGTGGTTTGGTTTTTGTTCCCCCTCCTTTTTGAAGGTGGGGGCGTCTAAATGTATGTTTGTGTTTGTTTCGTGTCCACATGTTTAAAATTATTTAGCTCCAAATGTACGGGCCTGTTTGACGATATCTCCGGGATAATGATTTCTCCCGGTATGAACCAACTTAATGTCAGGAATAACATGGATTTTCCCTCCGACAGAGCGCCATAGCTGACAAAATCCGTAATCTTCGCTTTCGTATTTCTTGCTAGAAGGGTTAACTCCCACTTGAAAAAAGTCATAAAAATAATCTTTATCAGCAGACATATAACCATCTACATCATTAGTATACTTTAAATCGGGTCGTTTCTCAATAATTTTTCTAAATACATCTGTTTTGATTAACATAAAGCCCGTGGCCGCGTAATCCACCTCAAAAGCTTCACCTCGTTTAGCTTTTTCAAGGCTTTTCTCGTTGAATTCTGTAGAAAAATCCGTCGAAAGAGTTCTCCAGTCTTCCTTATCGTTAAAAACCTGAGGAAAATCCTTAGCCAAGGTTTGCATTTTCGCGCGGCTATAATACTTTTTAGGATAAACCCCCACTGCCACATCTTTATTCGCTTCTATCAGTTTGAAAACATCCAAAGGATCAAAGCCAATATCCGCATCAATGAACAATAAGTGGGTATAGTCATCTGACAATGCCCACGCCGCTGCCGCATTTCGAGCACGACTAATCAAGCTCTCAAACGTAATGGGAGAAATCACCATATCGATATCCTTATAGCTATATATCTTCAACAAAAGCCCCATAGTTGCTAATGCAAACTCGGTATTACATGTACCGTTATAGGTAATCAAAGGAAAAAGCATCTTGACGGGGGGAGCTTTTCTTGTTTGCTTCGGTGGTTCTTTAAGTTCCTCGGGGGTATCCTTGATATGGCGAGCCAAGTAACCCGTAGCGATACGAACCGCATTATCCCAGCTAAATTTTTTTCTGATTTCGTGAGATTCTCGTAATGCAGCCTCCTTAAGGGAATCATAGTGATCTTTGCAATATCGCATTTTATCTTTCAGATGACCAAAATCTGGACTAAAATAATGACCGGAGTGGTTTTCGTGAGCGAGTTCCTTACCTAAAATGCGAACTGGAACCCCTTTGCCTTGGGCAAACTCAGTTTGACCAGAACAGTCACTATACACAGCAGGCGTTCCGCAAGCCATTGCCTCGATAAGAGGTATATTCCATCCCTCTCCACGAGAACACGATAAAAAAACATGGCTTGTTTGCAAAATTTTAACATATGACTCACGGTCGGGAAAAGATTTAATAATAATATTATTTATATCTCCCCATCCCATATTTTCCAAACGCTCTTTCGTTGAAAGGCCGTCAGTACTATATGGAGTATCTATGGACACTATAAGTTGAACCTTTGGATCGTTACCGAACAGCTCCACAAAGCATTGCAAAATTTCATTGGTAGATTTACGATGGCCCCATGTACCCATCAAACAAAATGTAAAAATTGAATCGTCTGGTTTTTCATTTGGGTTCGGCACGCAATCTGCCTTCACCCCTTCAGGTACCACGTTTACTAGATCAGCCGGATAACCCTGCTTTATGGCACATTCTTTTTGCCATGCCGATGGAACCCAAAGCTCATCGTACTCCAAAAGGCGCTTAAAAAAATTATCATCCATCCGATCTGTTTCCCAAACAGTATAAGCGATTTTGGGTTTTTGATACTCTCGCCAAAACTGAGGGTGCCCGTGCTCATGCAACACAATGTCCACATCATATTTAAAATCTTCTATTTCTTCTTTCCAGTCAGGAGGGTATTGCCCCTCAGTCCCATCATTGTTGCTTAAAGTGATCTCGGAGATAATTCTTTTTTGTTGTTTGGTAAGATAGTTATGACGATCGTCACACCACGTATAGTTATCCACACGCAAGTCAACCAAATCACTTAAAGCGGTAAAAAAACCACGAGCATGGGCGTTGTAACCTGTGTGGCCCAAAAAGGGACAATGAGCTTTAATTTTCATTTGTTTTTAAAATTAGATTGATTTTTTCAATCACCATTTCAGGCGTTATTAGTCTAGTGCATTCAAAATCTTTATTTTCAGGACACCAATACCAATCATCGGCCTTCATGTCATGGTTATCCCAACACGCATGACAAACATTTTTGTTTTGTACTATGTAAGGGTTTTTAAAATGATACCTTTCGCTGATGGGTCCCACAACCATTACAACAGGCTGATTTAAGGCCCACGCAAGCCATGATAGGCCTCCGCTCAACCCCATAAAAAACAACGACTTATTGATGTAACTCGCTACGGTACGAAGGGGAAAGCCGGTTTTATTTTTTGACGCTGAGGGAATGGGGGTATAAGCAGGAATGTCTCCAGACGATATTCCAGCCCCGAATTGCGTATAATGGTCTAAGCTAACAACATCGATTCTTCGTTGTTTTAAGTAAGAAATAACCTTGTTCCATCCACCTTTGAGGGTCCACAATCGTTGTTGCATTGTAGAAAGGGAAGCCATAGACACTGTAGGACGTTTCAATTTAATATTTTTAAACTTAAACTTAAGAATAGGTTTCACCTCATGTATTTCTTCGAACCCCAAAATTTCAGAAGCCATTTGAATTAACCCTCCTTTTTTAATATCTTTCACTTCGTTCGTGAAATGAGAAGGCCTTTCCCAGCCGTGATAGTCTATAACAAAAGATTGATCATAGATGTCATCGATTAACGGACTGTTCTTTGGATATATGTTAATGTTCTTAGCTCCAAAAATATCATTAAATTTACAAAAAACATCAACTTGGTCCCCTGTGGCCTTTTGATACCTCTCTACTTGCCCCATCCATCCAATGGAATCACCAAGACCGCCTGCCTTAAAAAAAATTTTAGTCTTCATAGTGTTTTTCTTCTACAAGCATGGATCCCGTGAGCACGTTAATTTCTTTTTTGATACGAGCTCTTTTGTCGTTGGTTTTGTAAACAGAGCGAGCTAATTTAATAAAATCCTTATCAAACTCATCTTTAAATTCTTTTTCTCTAATTTTATGTTCAATAGACCATAATTTTAAATTAACATTGCTCAACTCCCTATAGAAGTCCTCAGGAAAGGTTTTATCGTTGGTGGAAAGGATTTTTGTGCTTACTGTTTTTAAAAGATCGTATTCTTTTTGGACATTAGCTTTTTGCGACTCATCTTCCATAAAATGAAGCTTCAACTCAAGGATAGACAGTTTATCTAAAATTTCTCCGTTTGATACTTCTATTTTCATAATAATCGATCTATCTGTTTTTTAACCATTTCAAAAGTAATTTCTTTGGTGCATTCATGCTCGCGACGCGTACCTTTGTGACGGGGGCAGAACATCCAATCTCCCTTGTCAAAAGGCATGCAGTCAATATCCGAAAAACAGGCATGGCACACATCTGTGTTGGTAATTTTATAAGGAGTATAAAATTCCTGATCAAGAGCACTCCCTCCAGCTATCATAATCACAGGCTTGTCTAAAGCCCATGCCAACCATGCAAGCCCAGAGCTAAGCCCAATATAAAAATCACAAAAATACAAATCGTTAATACGATCACTTAGTGGGATCTCGGGGTCGTCGATGAATTGGTTTTTTCTGATTGAATTGGCTGGCGTATCGTTCCAGTGATCTTTGACACCAAATTGTGCATACTGATCTATACAAACAACCTCATAACCTAATGTTTGAAGATAATCAACGGTCTGCTCCCACCCCGTTGGGTTGTTCCAATACTTGAACTGAGCTGTAGATTGAATGCCGATACAAACATATTTTTTCTCAAAATTATTTTTTAAAACAGAGGGGAGGGATATTTTGGGTTTGATCTGAGCCAAAGGAAGACCGAGGTAGTTGGTAGCAAGCTGGGTTACGGGTAATAATGCATCATGGGGGGTATGGCACCCTACACTGAAAGTAGCGTCGTAATTTTTTTTGCTATTTAAAAAACTTTGGACAGTCTTAAGGAGGGTGTCTTTTCTTCCAATAAAATGTAAAAGAGGATAAGACGACTCAAAAAGACCCACTAAACGAGAAGCTATTTGCACATCCACCTCACATTCATGAACGCGCCTATACTCCTCCACTTGAGGCACCCACGCCAAATTATCCCCAAGCGAATTAGACGCAAGATGAACAAAAACGCGCTTGATATCTCTCGTAACAACAATTTCCGGTGAGAGCTCAGCCCCCGATCTTTCTTCATGGTCCGAAAAGTAACTTAAAACGTGATCAACTGCGGGGTGACACTCGAAGGTTGCCTTATTTTCCAAACATCCAATCAAAGGAGGTACCCCTTGGATTGTACCCCATTCTTTTACCCCATATTTCATATCAGAGGCACAAAAAATGTCACACGGCCCCCCAATATAATCATACTTATAGTCTTGAGAGCCTTTGCGGTAAGGGGCTCTAAACTTATAATGAATCGAACTTCCAAGCTGAATAATATGGGTATCCGTCGTACCAGCTACATGAAGTAGACCAGAATCCATAGTTATAAATTTAGAAGCGTTAGTTATTACGTGCCAAGCTTGAGAAATATTTGTTTTATTAAGAAGGTTGATAACTCCTTTCTGTTTTATATCAAATACCGGTTTTTCAATATCCCAAAAGCCTCTTTCGTGGGAATCGTGCCCTAACAGTACAACGTAAATTCCCTGTTTGGTGAGCCTCTCGATAAGCTGCTCCCATTTTTCCCTAGGCCACGTTCGTGACTCCCATGTTTGAACAGGGTGTACGCAGACATAGTTTGATGGTAATTTAAGATCTTCGTAGGGTGCGGGATAAAATTCGCATTCCATTTCCTCAGGTAATAGATTGAAGCCAAGGTCTATAGCGTGGAATTGCCTTATGTCTATGACGCTGTGCTTTTTCTCTATTCCTTTTGAATCCTGCTTGCCCACATTATAGTAAGTTTCAAAAATATCATATTTATTCTTATTGAAAGACTTGATATCAACAACTTTTTTAACGTAGGGGTTATTGGAAAATATTTCTGGCACATGGGTGGCAACACAAAATTTTTCCCCGTAACTATTAGAAATTTTCTTAAGGGTAGGGGTGGAGCAAAGAGTGTCTCCTAATGATTCGGAACCAACTACAAAACATTTTTCTCTTCGCGCCACCACAGCTTATTCAAATTATTTTTTAGGAAGAACGATCAAGTAGTTTTCTATTTCTTCCTCCGGCTCACCCTCCCCATTACGAAAATAAAGCACTCCTTTCGAGCGCTGTGCACAGTGGCGAGCCCAAGAGCGAGCATTGATTTCTCCTAATTGTTGGCTATAACCACTCATATAGGTACCACGCTTATCTCTTACAATATAAGAGCCGCAAACTTCAGATATAGGTTTATTCATTTACGATACTTTGATTAAAATGTCATGAATCATGTGTCGTGTTTTATAGTCTAACACTCGACCTTCGTCGTCTTTAGGAAGATTTTCAACGATATTAATAAAATCCAATCCTAATACTTGGCTCATACATTTTACTTTTCGAAAAATACCAATCTCTTTGTATTTAAGGATGCTCCAAAGAGTGTCCAGTTGTTCAGAGTTAGCTGATTCAATAGCGCTAACCAGCATAACTGGCGCGTCCGTTTCGGTTTCTAATATAGCACTCATGTGTCAATGTTCGTATATAAAAATTTTAACTT
>Ga0208433_1000971_pt1 | contig 11118 bp, 6 predicted proteins | sample 3_EtaG_FD_184075 | JGI IMG/M metagenome (GOLD analysis project Ga0208433, IMG submission 184075) | Marine viral communities from the Subarctic Pacific Ocean - 3_ETSP_OMZ_AT15126 metaG (SPAdes) (version 2) | ecosystem: Environmental > Aquatic > Marine > Oceanic | place: Pacific Ocean | collected...
ATCCATTTGTAGTACTTGCAAAGCTTGTCTTACCTGGAGTATAAAATTTACCTCCAGACGCTAATATCAAATTACTTCCAACATTAACTGTTCCTGAAAATGTTCCTGAAGTAGCTGTTATAGCACCACTTATAGTAGTACCAGTAGCTGTTAAAGCTCCTGCAGGAGTTACTCTAAATGGAGCGCTTCCAAAAGTTGCATTACCTAAATAAATACCATTACTGTCTGCTTTAAATATATTATTACTTGACCCTATTGATATAGTTCCGCCACTTAATGCACCGCCAAAAGTACCTGATGCTGCTGATAAGGCTCCACTAAATGTACCTCCCCCATTAATAGTTAAATCAGTTCCATTCCAATATAATTTATCTTTTAAAGAAAAATTACCACTACTATCTACATAAAAGCCCGTATTAGTATTATTTACTGTTCCAGTTCCAATATACATCTTAGTAGATGTAAGTGTTAAACCTCCAACTGAACCATCTGTTTTATCTTGTGAATTAGATGCAGTTGCTGCACTACTTAATACAGAGGCATCCGAAGTATTGTCTACATTACCTAAACCTACATCATCTGCATCTGCTGCTGATAAAGTAGCGCTTTGTATAGTTGATTGACTTACATTAGTAACATTACCTAAACCTACATCATCTGCATCTGCTGCTGATAAAGTAGCGCTTTGTATAGTTGATTGACTTACATTAGTAACATTACCTAAACCTACATCGCCGGCTGTGGTATTAGCATTTAAAGTATTAGTAGTATCTAAATCTGTGCCACCTATAGTTACAGTTCCTTTAAAGCCAGCACCACTATTTGTAGAATAAAAATATTTTGTTTTAATTTCAGCATTTGATAAATCAAATAATGCTCCTGCTCCTGTAAAAGTAGAAGTTTCAGAAGTTACAGCTGATTGAATTTGTCCTGTTGTTATCTTACCCCCATCAATAGTGGTAGTATTTGCTCCACCTATATGAGCTGCAACTCCTGCTGCTTCTATTGGAGTTGTTGAACTTGATCCATCTGTTAGTGTTCCACCACTAAAAGTTACTACACCACTGAAACTTGTATGTTGAACCACACTTGAATAACTTACTGTAATTGTTGATGCACTTGCCGATGCTTCTGTTCCGAAGTATCGAATAGTATAAAATGTATTACTAGAAGTTGCATCTTGTGTTCTTGGAATATTTTTCCAAGTATTAGTTGTACCACTATCATTAATTCCAGTCCCGCTTACAACTCCAGTACTAAATGTATATGTAGTGCCTGAGGGTGCACTTGGTGTACCAGCAGTTGTTTTTTCATAGAATAAATATCCTTGTATTGTTCTTAATCCAGGATCTCCGTCATCAGGAGTAACTCCTGCTTTAGATTTTGAAAAGCTTTGTTGTAATGGAGTACTAAATGCTGTTCCATTTGCTCTTACTCCAGATATTGTATAAATAATTTTACTAAGATCGGTTCCGTTCGCAACTCCGCTATGATCACCAACTGTTAAATAAGTTCCACTATCTGTTTTAGTTCCGACTGATATATTAGTAATAGTACTTTCTGTACTCTTCCATGTTCCATCTGCTGTACCTGTACCATCATATGCAAGAGCTGTTGATCCTTCATATACTTCTATAATTGTTCCTGATCCTGTATAGCTACTTACTGCGCCTGCACTTGAAGCTGGAAAAGTATGAGATGAATTTGTTAATACAAAACTCATTCCATCAGTTCCAGAAGCACTTGCTACTACTGCAGCAGAGAATTCTGAAGTAGCAATAGTATCAGTAGAAGTATTAGCACTAGCTGTAGCTTGTCTTACCCATAAAAAAGATCCCTGTGGTACTGTTGGTATTGTAGCAGTCCAACTATTAAGTGTACCCCCAGTAACTGCTCCTGTTGCAAAAGTATAAGTAAAAGTACCACTAAAGGCGGAAGGTGCACTAGACCCACTCGTGGAGACTCGGTATAAAGCTACTAAAGCATTGGAATTACCTGCTGCTCCTGTTATGCTCTGTCCATCTGATCCTATTCCACTGTGCATAACAGCAGTAGAAAACTCAGAAGTAGGAATAGTATCAGTAGAAGTATTAGCACTAGCTGTAGCTTGTCTTACCCATGCGTACTCTCCAGCAGATAAAGCTGGAACTGCGGTAGTCCAACCATTCAATGTGCCGTTCGTTATTGCTCCTGTTGCAAAAGTATAAGTAAAAGTACCACTAAAGGCGGAAGGTGCGGAAGAGTCACTAGTATTCTTGTTATATAAAGATACTGTGGCAGTATTTAATCCAGCAGCTCCTGTAGCACCTGTAGCACCTGTATCACCTTGAATTGATTTAGATAATGATTGTGTTTTAGAAATTGTTATTACATTTTCAATATTTATTGGATATGTAATAGTTGCTTGACTAGCTGTTATACTACTCACATTTCCAAATACAAGATCTTTTCCAGATATAGAAGGTGAACTATCTACAGTAATATTAGTATCGGTTATATCACCTTGAGCAACTCTAAATTGATCAAAAGTTGGTGTGGTTCCAGAAGCTACTGCTTGAAGTTGTTTTGTACCTTTAAATACAGAAATAGTTGTTCCTGAATCATCATAAGTAACAGTTCCACCTGTTGTAGTTGGTAAAGTTTTTGCATCGTTTGTTATATTTACAGTATAAGCGTCCGCTTCTGTTGTAATTGCATATTTTTCTATTTCATATGTTGGCATTATGATGTCCTCGTTATTTTAGCACAAACCGTATCTTCTTCAATATCTGGTTTCCAAGATTGATAGTAACAATACACTCCACTGAGTGCTATAGGGCTGGCTTCTTTTAAATACATTTCTGTATCACTTATTATAGCAAATACTTCTCCATAAATAGCATTTGTTTTAAGAACATAGTCATTTGTTGAAGCAAATCTAACTAAGTCTCCCTCTACAAAATCACCATCAAAATTAGTACCAGAACCTGTTACTTTATGACTAAACTCTGCAACAGTTGCTGTTCCACTACCTAGAGTTAATCCGTTATTTGATGCTCCTATTTCTTTCCAGTATTTAAAGTTTAATAGTCCATAATAAACTGTAGTCCCATTACTATGAGTAGCAGCTGTAGTACTATTAGCTCCTCTTGTACAACCTGTTAAAGTAGTACTAGTTATACCTGTATAGGTAATATCCTCTGAATCAACTCTAATAGTTCCTTTAGCTCCGAGGTTTGATACTGATGCTACATCGATAGAAGTTTCTGAAGCATCTAGCTCTTCTGCTAATGTGGTTGTAGCCCCTATACTATTGTTAGAAACTATATTATCTGTAAATATATCTGCTCCTACCCATGGATCAGTAGTATTACTTGAATCATGTATTAAATATCCTTCTCCACTACTTGATAGCCCGGAAAAAGCTTGTATTTCTTGAGCTGTAGTAGCCGAAGTTACTACATGTAACTTACCTTTATGATTTGTAAAAGTATAATCATCAGCAGCAGTATTTACATTTCCACTAGTAGTGTTTAATAAAAAATTACCAGTCATATGACCGCCTCTAGGAAGCTTCTCAAATCTACCTAAAGGGGCATGACTTGGTATTTTAAATTCTCCTTTAACGGTTTGCCATATAGATTTTTGGGTTCCTTTACTTACTGCTCTAACTTGAATTGTATACCAACCATATCTTACATCATCGATAGTAATTACAGTACTAGAAACTATTTGTTTTTTGATGGAATTATCTTTACTTAAATTATGTTTAAGTTCATACCAGCTAACTTCTGAATCTACTAGTTCTTCTGCTTGATATACAAAAGTATTATTTGTATGAGATTTTGAAACAGTAGAATAAGCACCTCTTGTTAATCCTGTTAAAGTATTAGTACTCTTACCTGTATATTTAATAAATTCCTCATTTATTTTAACAATTCCACTACTTGAAAAATTAGTACCATCTTGTAATACAATAGAAGTAGAAGTCGCAGTTAAGGCACCATTTAAAAATGTTTTAGCATGTGCTTCTGAAGTTTTTGCTGTTTTTGGTGCTCCCCAAGAAATTGTGGCGGAAACTCCTGTTCCACCTGCACCACCAACTACACCTTGATAACCCATATTTGATCCTCTTGAAAAATTTACTGATAGAGATGAAGGTGGTGAAATAGCTATAAGTCTATCTGGTTGAATATCATAAGCTGGAGTATCTATACGATAACCCTTTTCTATTTGATCATATTTAGTTCTATCATATAAAAGAGCAGAAATATCATAAGTTTCATCACTATTTTCTGTTACAGATACTATTTTATATTGAATTGTTTTTTGTGCTCCCTTAGTTTCATTACTATCTCTTTCATCTGAAGTTAAAGCCCATATTACTTCTACTGGTGGAACACTAGAAAATGCTGATAAAACTGGTAAGGCTTTTGTAGTTATTGATCCATCTGTACTACTTGGAGTTCCGTCTAATCCAGCAAAATTTACAAGTTGATTTTCAACTCTCGCATCTTCTACCCATTCTAATCTTATTGGAACACCACTATCATCTTGTACATTTAAAGATTTTAATTCTGTATCTATAAGAGCTCCATTTTTATCTTTGAGTACGATATCTCCTCTTAAATATGTTATACCATTTATATCAGCACTATCTTGTCCAATAAAAGCACCCCCTGTTCCAAATATAATATGTAAAATATAATTACTATTTGGATATAATGTTATTTCTCTATCTAATGGAATATTAAACATATCTCTAGTTCCTTCATTAGATACTCTTCCGCTAAATTGTATTTTTTTCCGATCACCATCTTGAATATTAATTACATCTCCTGGTCTTACAAAAGCAGCATTTGTAGCAGTTTGAAAAGTAACTACTTCTGTTTCTAATTTATTAACTAAAAGCATCCATTGACCCAATCTGTGTGCTTGTGCTTGACTAGTACAACCAAAACCAACCACACTTTTTGTTTTTATTTTTTTTGTTTTTATAATATTTTCTACATCTTCTACTATCTCTACTTCTTGTAAAAATTTATTCTTAGGATTATTCCAACTTACAATTATTTGATTAGGTTTTTGTCTGTCTGAAGAACCTTGATAAGCAAAAGTTCCTTCTATAACATTTGTTTGATTAAATGTATATAAAGGTAGTTTTAATCTATCTTGAACAGGAGTTAATTGCCCATTCATCCAATAAAGCATACCTCTAAATATAGAAGCAAAATCTGATAAAACTTTATAAGCATCTGCTTGTTTATTAATATAATGATTACATGTAAAACGGGGCTCTGTACCTCCTTCTCCATCTGGAACTAATTCATCACAGTATCTTGCTATTTTATATAATGCATATTTATCAACTAATGTATTATCTGTTATAATACTCCCTAATCCATATACAGGATTTATGCATAGATCATAAAATACCCAAGCAGGATTATTACAATACATTTTATTATGATTTACACTAGATTCACTAAAAGTGCCAAAGTCTCCTCTAAAATTACCATCCCAATCTTGATAACTTCCTGCATCTACTCCTGTAGATGGATTTCTCTCATATCTAGCTGCTCCATTTGTTTCATCTCTTGTAAGATAATTACTGGGTACTTGAACTTTTAAACCTTTAACATGATATTGTCTTATAGGAAAAGTTTTAAAATCTTCAGCACTAAAAGTTACTCCTGCATATGCTGTTAATGGATAACTTAATTTATCTGTAATTTGTGCTTCTAAAGCTTGTAATATAGTAACGCCATACATAGTCCAAGAATTTGATCCTTTACGAAAATTATCTGAATTAACTTTTTTAATTCTTATTCTCCAATCATCAAAAGGCTGAAAAGGTGTTGCATCTATAAGGAACTCTTCTGCAAAAGCCTGATGTGTAGGACCTGATACAATAAAAGCATTACTTGCTTGTCTATTTGGACCTGTCCATCCATATGCATCAGGATCCTCTAAAACTCCATTTGAATTCATTAGAGTTTCTCTTCCAAAAGCTATTTTTGATGTAAAACTATTAGCTCCTGGTTCTACATATTCGAACCATATTTGAAGTTCACTCCAATTAGGACCTTCATCTCCATCATGATTATCTATTGAATATAATCCTGAAGGAAAATCAATAGTTATTTTTATTTGATCTATTAAAGAAGCATTTGGAACAGACATATCTTGTGCTGTTACAATAGTATCACTTGCAGTACCTGAAAAAGTTTCTTCACTTCCACTTTCATTCCATGCTGTTGGTGCAGATGTTTTAGATTCATAATCTGCATTTTGTAGTAATTGAGTTTTTGGTACATAAAGATAACTTGCAGTAGGAATAGCCTTACCAAAAGATGTCATAGGTTTCTGATATAAAGTGCCTGCATTAAAACTTGCTCCCACACTTTCGTAGTTCCATTCTTTATCTTCCGAATTTGGATTCCATGTAATATCTGTTTCATGAAATAAAATACAAGTTTGAGTTGTAACTGAAGTAAGGGCTGCATCTTCTAATGTACAATAATCTAAATTAGCATTAAAAGCCGTTATTTTAGATACATGATCTAAATACCCTATAGCTGTTGTTACTGATTTATATATTCCAGGCATTACATATGCTTGAGTTGCACTAACATATCTTTGTATATACCCATGATAATCTGTTCCACCCATTCCTGCTCCTTTTATAGTTATCATGGGAGTATAGGGTTCATCTCCTGTAGCCATAGCTTCAGTGAAAAAACTACCACTAGCAGTTATTAAAGTTTGAGCTTCATTTCCCACTGGTCCCCCTACTGAAGTTCCTGCAAAAGTAACTCCTCCAGAACTAGTTGTTGATTTACCAGCTCCTTCAAGCAATAAATATTGATGTTTAGTACTGTCTATTACTCTATTATCAAAAAATTCTTCTTCTGCATCTACAGTAACTCTATCATCATTTGTAGTAATATCTAAACTTGCTTTATAGGTTTTCCTAGGACCTGATGTAAGCCAAATACCTTCATCTAACATAGGAGTAGAATTAAGATAAATAGAGGATGGCCCATTTATTAAGCCGTGTACTTCTCCTTCAGATATTAAATCAAAAACAACTGCATATTGTTCTGTATTTTCAGAAGCAAAAATACCCTCGGCTCCTGCTAAGCCATGTTTTTTCCAAGCTCCTTCATCCCATCCTGACATTTATCTCTCCTCTACGTCATAATCATCATGTGCATCAGTTACTGTTCCACCTGATGTACTTGCTGCATCGTTTGCTGCGTTTTGTGCATTTTTATAATTCGTTGCATATAGAGTATTACTATTAGTATAATCTCTATCTGTATATTCTAAATAATTTAAAGGTATAGCATTAGTAGACATTGAAGCACTTATAGGAGTTCCCGCTATCAGCATCTCTCCATATAAAAGAGGTACAGGCTGTCCTTGTAATATAGTATTACTTCCACCATCAAATAAGTAACCTTCTTCTTGCTTTTCTTTATCTATATCTCCTATTAACATTTGTTCCACACCTTGCATTATTAAATTAGTACCTACTGTCATTAAAGCACCTCCAACAGCTTCCAAGACTGCAACACCAGTTTCACTGGCTAAAAACATAGCGGGCAAATAATATCCTATAACTACTAAAGTTATTCCTATAATTATTTTACCCATACCAGTACCCATAAAGCCGCCTTTTCCTTTGTCTTTTCCTGCCCCTAAAGGTACTGCGGTAATAATTATATCTTCATTATTTAAATTTAGAAGTAATTCTGATTCATCATTTATATATTCATCTGCTCTTTGAATTACAAACCCAATTTCGTTTTCTTCAGTTTCAATTAAATATTTTCTAAATCCCTCTCTTTGACAATCTATTAATCTAATTATTTCTCCATAGTCAGATACATTCATAGACCATTCGTATCCAAATTTATCTCCAATATCTCCTACTAAATGTACTTTATTCATTTATCTCTCTTCTACGTAATAATCATCATGTGCATCTACTACTGTTCCACCTGATGTACCTGCTTGTGCATTTCCGGCATTTTGTGCATTTTTATAGTTCGTTGCATATAAAGAATTACTATTAGTATAATCTCTATCTGTATATTCTAAATAAGATAAGGGTATAGCATTATTAGACATTGAGGCACTTATAGGAGTTCCTGCTATTAATAACTCTCCATATAAAAGAGGTACAGGCTGTCCTTGTAATATATTATTATTTCCACCATCAAATAAATAACCTTCTTCTTGTAGTGTTTTATCTATATCTCCTAGCATTAGTTGTTGCACACCTTCTAGTACTAAAGTTGTTCCTACTACTATCATTGCCTTACTTACCCAAGCTGCTAACTTAGCTGCACCTTCTGGACCAAGAAAATAACCTACAAATATTAAAACTACTCCTATAATTATTTTTCCAATTCCGGAACCCATAAAACCACCCTTGCCCGAATCTGTACCTGCTCCCAGAGGTACTGCAGTAATAATTATATCTTCATCATTTAAATTTAGAAGTAATTCTGATTCATCATTTATATATTCATCTGCTCTTTGAATTACAAACCCAATTTCGTTTTCTTCAGATTCAATTAAATATTGTTTAAATCCCTCTCTTTGACAGTCTATTAATCTAATTATTTCTCCATAGTCAGATACATTCATAGACCATTCATATCCAAACTTATCCCCTATATCTCCCATTAAATGTACTTTATTCATTTTATTTCTGGTTTTAAGTGATATAACTCTTTACTTGGTAAACTAATTATATAATAATCTAAGTTTAATCCGTTACATTGTTTTTTATCAAAATCACTAGGTTCTGCACTAATATCTATATGACTATGTAATACACCTATTATTTTATTTTTTAATGCTGTCTGTATATACTCTTTTGTGTCCATTTGAAAATTATCAGCATTTTCTGATATATTTTTAATTGGAACCCAATTTACTTCTTTATCATTTAAAGTTATTAAACCACAAGCTTCTCTAGGGTATCTTTCTTCTAAGTATTTATAAATTCTTGGTAATAAATGAGTAATCATCTTCCATACTTTCTTGATGTTGGAAAGCCTCCAAACTGTATTTGAATTGCTTCATTTCTATTATAGTTAGGTCCTTTATCACTACTTGCATTTATATTAGTTTCACTATATTGATATCTTTGTGTACAAGAACCCATAGTTTTTCCACATACATCTCCTGTTTTCCAATAATTTCCAAATTGAGGAAACCCATTATCTTTTGGCTTGTAATCTCCCCCAACTTGAGTTTGATTTTTTACTTGAAAAATTTTAGGATAGTCCTCTAAAGTACGTTTATCATTTGGGTCTAATCCTATTGTATATGTTACATAATCATTATAGCTTATATTTGTATATGCATTTATCCATTTTTCTCCTGTATTATATTCTTTATAAAATCTCACTCTTCTAAAAAATGTATTTGTGTCTGAAGGAGCTCCTGGATTACTTTCACCTTTCGTAGCTTGCCAATAATCATAAACAGGATTATTAGTATCATCATTAGCTAAAATTGTTCCATCTGGTTCTATTCTAAAAAGTCCTGTTTTTGGTTGTCTATAAATATAATTTGCAGTTATTTCATCATTTGAAACATAATTACTTGTAGGGGCCGAAGTTATAGGTATTACAGGTTCGTCTTCTTCATTAACAAAATTAGTTTTATCACCTGCTCTAGAAAAACGGCTCCATGTACATCCTCCTACTCTATCTTCTGCAGCTAAATCGTCATCTGCTCCTTGATATCTCCAAGGACATGCATTTCCAACTATATTTCTTTTTGGGAGTTTAACACTTTCTAAATCATATGCACTTACTAATTCAAAACTAACTACTATTGGACTTTCTAAGGCTATTCTATCTATAAAATAAATGTCTTTTGGAAACTCTAAAGGAGCAGAATATTCTCCTGAATCTCCACTTTGTCCTACACAATATTTATATAAAGTTTTTCGTCTAATTACTTTATTACCTAATAAATCTTCATTAGTTAATCCTTCTAATGCATCACTGAAATTTGTTAAAACATTAGCCATAGAAAGTGTTGGACGCGCAGCAGGACCACTACCTACTTCAAATCCTGTTGCATCTATAGGAATAGCTTTATATTCTACTGCCTCGTATTTGCCAGAACTATTTGCTGTTGCTTTTCTGAATTGAATAGTTGTGAGATCACCTTCTAACCCTGAATGAAAATAAGCATAAGAATTAGTACTAATATCAGTATCTAACTCTAGTTCAAATAAAACTATTAGTCTGGATCCTGGATCTTGTTTTTGTACATCTTTTATTAAGTCTGTCATGCTTCATAAACCCTGTTAAATGTTGCAGCAACAGAATAAAAGTTTCCATAATCATATGAAAGATCCCATTCAGGACAAACTACTTTTATACCTGCTTGAATAAGTACATCTGCTGCATTACTTTCACTAGTTAAAGAAGCTGTAATAGTTAATGTGGTAGCATTATTTGTAGCAGTAGAAGATTGATCAAGTGTGTAACCTCCATCATTATTAGTACTTCCTGTAACTAATATATGGGAGGGAGTACTTGGACTTAATACTGTTGTATCTAAACCACTACTTGTTATTACAGTACTACTAAAAGAAGTTTCTGCTGTTTTACTTCCTAGCTCAGGTGGTGCAAATACAAAACTTGTTACAGCATTTTTATCTTCAAGAAAGTTTATAATATTTATAGCTTCTGCTCTAGTTCTAGTTGTAAAACTTGCTGAATAACCTTGAGTAAAAGGATTTATACCCCTAGCTAATCTTTGTTCATATCCGTCTCCGAATTTTTGAATAAAAATACTTGGTGTTGTTGTTCTACTTAATCCTTTATCTGCTGTAAAATCGTTTGTTCCGTCTGTAAAATGTGCCATTGTTTATTCCTACCATCCTCCCGGACCTTGCGTATAGAGAGTTCCTCCTATTCTTTTTTGTTTTGCTATTTCTTTATTAACTGCTCCTGCAATTGCTTTACCAAAAGCTGCTGCAGATGCTGAATCTGATTGTTGACCTGAAATTGTAGCTCCTCCTTCTCCCATATTAACATTAACTACAGTACTTCCACCTGATAATCCTTTTAATTGGTTAGGAGTTAATACAGTCTCCCCGGG
>Ga0208433_1000976_pt1 | contig 11082 bp, 19 predicted proteins | sample 3_EtaG_FD_184075 | JGI IMG/M metagenome (GOLD analysis project Ga0208433, IMG submission 184075) | Marine viral communities from the Subarctic Pacific Ocean - 3_ETSP_OMZ_AT15126 metaG (SPAdes) (version 2) | ecosystem: Environmental > Aquatic > Marine > Oceanic | place: Pacific Ocean | collected...
ATGGACTCGACGGGGGGATTTTTTTTCTGCTCCCCTATCGTAGACCCATTCACATTTTTATTACAAAATATTGACTGAGAGGCGATATAAGGCCACTTTTTAGGTAACCCTATACCTACCCCTCAGTTAACCGCTAATTAACCTTAAAACGGCTGTGAGTGGCTCAAGTTACGGTTTAATACCTGGATCAAACCACCCAAAGTGCCAACCAAGTCCTGCCATAAGAGCAATAATCAGTACTGTCATACCCATATCGAATAATTTCATTTAATAAGTCCTCAATTTAACTGGTTTTTCTTTTGGTTTCTTCCTAGTTTGCTTTGGTTTTGGTGTAGGATTCTTGTATCCTTTTAGTTTAGGCATAAGTTACAGTCCTTTATGGTTACGAATTTCACCTTTTACAGAGTCATAAGGGAAACGAGTAGAAACTGACCTAGCTCCTTTATGTTTCACTGTGAGTGGAGCTGTGTTTTTAGGTGGAGGTACTGGATTACGTCTCCCAAGGCTCGAATTGAAGCCCCCTGAACCCACATCCCCCCTGATTTTTTTGGCATCTCTCATTCTTGTACTCCTTCTTTTTATTAGGAATTACTCTAGTTCGGAACCTTTTGTCCCTGAACATCTTGGATATGACTTGATCTTCAAGTGCATACTTATTTTTCTTGTCTATAGGTATCATTTTTTTCGTCTTATTCGTACCGTGGTCCCTTCATCTAAAGGTTTGAGCAAAGCTTTATTAGGACCACGAGCTTGGGAAGCTTCCTCTACTATTTTATTGGTTTTGTTTTGTCTACTTTTTAATATATCTCGTCTAAGTTCGTTCTCAGCTTTTTTTTGCTTTTCTTTTTGTTCTTTTGTAGGTGACTTATACTTCTCCATATTCTTGCCCCATTTCTTACCAAGAGTAAGAAGACCAGCAGTAGCTCCGGCTGCCCCAACAGCCTTAAGTGCGTTCTTTGCTATTCTTTTTTTCTTCTCAAAAGCTTCTCGTTTTTTACTAAGACTACCTTTTGTTTGCTGCTTCTTAGACCCAGGCCAGTTTTTTGGTTTCTTCTTTTGTTTGTTAGGGTCAACTTTAGAGCTCTTTCGCTGAGTTACTGTCTTTAGTTTTCTCTTTGATCCTTCCCCTATAAACTTTTTTCCAGCAGCAGTTTTCTCTTTAACTTTCTCAGCTTGTTTCTTTGTAATAGCTTTTCGTAGTTTTTTAGCTGCACCCTTTTTTAACTGTTTACCGACCATATAAGTAGCTAATTTAATACCCAATCTAGCAGCAACAACAGCAATTACAGGTAAAGGCATTTTAAACTATCTCCTATTTCGTGGTTTCATTCTCTTTGGTGAAGCAGGCTTAATCTTAGGATCTAAGAGTCTCCTTCGTAATTGTTGCGGTGAAGCAGACTTAATCTTAGGATCTAAGAGTCTCCTTCGTAATTGTTGTGGTGAAGCAGACTTAATCTTAGGTGGAAATCTTTTAGGTGGGTGACTAGCTACCAGTGGTTTTAATTGTTTTGGTTTTGATCTTTCCATTTTAAGCAGTCTCTCTATTAAAGGGAATACACCCCAAGTTAAAGTTAGCAGGGATTTTGATTTTATCTTTTGCTAGGTCTTCAAAAAACTTGGTATGAGCTTCAATACAAGCTTGTTCACTAGAAAAGGTTTCCACTATTTCTCCATGTTCAACTGCTATAGGAACAATAGTAAGGTTTAGATATATAGATATTAGAAGCCACATAAATAATTATGTTGTATATTTAGAAATTTTAGATTTACCTCTAGCTCCTCGTCTTGAGTGTTTTATTGGATCAGGTGATTTATTAATACTCAAATCAGAATGACGAGCTGTAGAAGCTCGTGGTGAAGGAGATGATAATGAAGCTAGTTCTTCTTTAAAAAAATCTTTATTAGCTGAATTAATACTGGTTGCATCACGTTGAACTGATTCTAAAAAAGAACGATGTTTGGGCCTAGGTAAGCTTTTAGATATCGTAGAAGCCCAGTGCTGTTTAATCATTAATACACTAAGTACTCTGCCCAATAAATTACTCATATTTTAACCCACACGTTTTCATCTTCATAGCTTTGGTCTACGGTTGACATAAATGATTTAATATTCTCTTCAAATTGAGCGTTCTTACGTTCATTATAAGCTAGGCTTTCATCAGCAGCCATTTGTTCTACCCAATAGTTAACTCCCATAGCTAGGACATCAATACGATCATCATATTGAAGAGATCCTTTATCACGAGTGAGTCTAGTCATCTGGTAAAACAGTTGTCTACGAGGTTCATCCTTGGATTTCTCGTAGTCTTGTTCAGCTTCATTAAAGTCTATTACAAGCCTGTGTTGGTTCATAATAGGCTCCAAGACATCAATAATTCTAGCTTCTTTCTGCTTGGAGTGTTTAATCTCTTCTACATGACACTGATGGTATTTATTAAGTACAGGTTTAAATAGTTCAGTATACATACCATCACCAAAATTAGCTTCTATTTCTATTACATTAACCTTGTGTTTCTTGGCTATTTTAGCTAATTGAGTTAAAGTACCGTGATCATAGCCACCTTTAAGTCCACCAACAGCTAGAACAAAGATCTTACCATTGAGGAGTTTAGTGACAACATATCCTGTCTCATCAGCTCCTCTACCACTTGGATCTAGGTGGAGAGCAGCTCCAGTGTACTCATAGTAATCCTTAGAGACTTCAAATGGTTTATAGAAGTAGTCTCCAGTTAAACCTACGGCTGGTAAATCAAGTAAATCATCTTTACCATAGAGAACTCTTCCTGGACCTCTATCAGAATCTAGGGGGATTACCAGGAGATCTCTAAGCTTAAGAGGATAGCGTTGGTCATCTTCACCTGAAGTGTCCAACATAAACTGGAGAGAAAATCCAGATTTACCATAAGAAGCCTCACGTTCTGTAAGATCCAGATCATCGAATCTAAGTGGATCTGTGGGGATATTAGTCTTAATAGGAAGAGTACTTATAAATGGAGAGAGCTTTGAACCATAGAATTCTCGTAGTCTACTATCAGGCATCCTTGCAGGCCAGATTCTACACTCATACCCTCTATCTTGTAGGCTACTATAGAGAGACTCCTCAACCTGTGGTGTACCCAAGTAAACAATACGTCCAACTGTAGGCATAACTACAGCATCAAATTCCTTTACAACTTCTCCCAACTTATCTCTCATGACTTGGGTAAGAGCATTAGAGAGTACTTCTACATCATCTGCAACAATTATATGAGCACGAGATCCTACTATCTGCCCTGTAATACCAACAGACTTAACAGAAGGAGCGTGGGAAGCCCTAGAAGGAGCAACATCAAAAGCAACATTAGAGCTTCTCTGATCCTCTCTCGCCTTGAGATGTTGGAGGATAGGCATCTCGTGAATGATTCTTTTAGTAAACGTAGAAAAGTCATCAGATCTTTGTTTAGATGCAGATACAACTAGAAATTTAAGCTGTGGATCACATAAGAGTTTCCATACAACAAAAGCTGAAGTAATCCAGGACTTCCCAACTCCCCTAAAAGCTTGAATTATAAGTCTCTTGGGGCCATTCTGTAAGTAGTCTGCTATGTCATATTGAATAGGAGTAGGATCTGGTAAAGCTAAATGCTTCCAAGCTAGGTAGAGAAAGTTCCTGAAATCAGACTTAATTAGTTCTAGCTGAGTCTCTTGGGGTTTCATCAAAAGGAAGTTCCTCTATCAAGTTCTTTATATCAATATTATTAGTACCAGCACACTCAATATTATTATCTCTAAGAAACTGCCTTGCCACGTTAAGGTCTGCTGGAGAAGCTTCCCCTGATAAAATCTTTTCTTTAAGTATTCTGGCAAGTATCCCATGAAGTTCACCTAAATCCTTTTCAGAGCCCTTATTTTTATTGGTCATCTTGACAGCTCCTTAAGAGATTATATTGTTTATGTAACCAAGCATCAGTAACCTTATAGTGGTGCTCATCTATTTTGACTATTTCCATGTCACTTGGAATGATTACTGCTTTGTCTGTCATGCAGCTTACTAAAAAGAAGGGTAATACGAGAACTATCCCCATCTGCAATAGCCTGATCAAAATCTTCTTTTCTTTTAATACGTTCACGTTCTGGTTTTCCTTTCAGATACCACAAAGCTATCTGGAAAACAGCCTTAAGTAGTCCAAAGATTCCCATTATTTTACTTTTTATTCTTTAGGATATGGCGGTCTATGCCTAGTTTCCAAGTAATACCACCTGTCATACCAACTAAAGCCCAAGTTTCAGGGGCAAACGCATGATATCCCATCATTTGACAGATACACATCATGATTCCCATGAGCATCATAAAGTAAGTCTTATATCCTGGCATAAAACTATCAAAGACTCTAAGAATCGGTTGAATAAGCTTTTCCATGTTTTTAGTTCTCCTGTGGATCATCTAATAGTCGTACTTTATTAATAATAGATATAGGAATACGACCTATACCCCGATATGCCTGAGACATTTTTGGATCTAAATCTTTATTATAACCAATAGTTACATATTTACCACTAGTTCCTATATAAAAACCTATAGTGTCATATAATGTTTCTGTGTTTTCTAGAGTAGAACCTAATGTTATTTCTTCATTAGAATCATCATAAGCATCAAACCAAGTGATAACTATAGGGGAACCCCTAGTTAAACTCTTAAGAATCTTTTGATTTGGTTGGTCCATACTCAGTTCCCCTATGCTCCAGTAAATGTGAAAGAATTAAATTATTACTGTTTTTTAGTGGCTCTAAGCTGTCATCTAAGTTTTCCCTAGTTAAAAGAGAACGCTCTACATCATCTACTCTTTCTTCTAGAGCATCTAATCTACCAAAAAGTCTGTTCACAATCCAGGCTCCTATTGATGCGATAATGCCAAGCAACCAATATACTACATCAGATGCCATTTCATTGAATTTCTCCACAATCGCCTCGCACTTCGTCCATTACTATTTTACTGGCAATATTCGCACCAGCATTAATCGCCACTGTTTCAACCAGGCCCCCGCCGCATCCGCCTAAAAATAAAGTTGCAATCAGTATAATTTTCATTCTTCAACCCACTCCCACTTCAGGCACTTACCGATGTAATAGCTGTAGGTTATGCAACGATAGTATCCTGCTAGGATGTAGATGGTTTCCATTAGCTTCTAGGAATCAGGCTCTGTAGGCCAGATAATATCGTCAGGATTAGGATAATTTTCAGGCAAATCTCTTAATGCCTCTCGGTAGCTCTTCCACTTTGATTTGTCCCTAGGGGAATCATCAAGTTGCGTAAAATCAGAATTAGTCAGCAATAAATTCCGCTTACCTCTCAATTCATCCCACTTTTCATCATTAGATTTTTCCTGCACCTCAAAATTTCGCCACTTCCCATCCACGATACTGCCGTCAGTCTTCTCCAACTTTTGTGTGTCGGAGTTGATCGTAGGCCATCCCTCAACCTCAATAACATCGTTGTCTGTCATCCACTGAGCCTCTGGCCCTGACGCAGGGAATGACACGTTCTTGAAAGACTCTTTTAGTTGCGAAATACTCTTGACTTGATTATTGTAATAATATTCCATTTGATATAATTCCTATGATTGATTTTTGTTATGTGCCATATATAGATATTCATCCTTTAGAAGCTCTGTAATGCCTATACGCTTTAGCACATCTTTATATGCGTCTTTAAATGTTTCCGCCATTTCATCCAACCAATCATACAAACTATTTACGGTTGGCATACCTTCCTTTTTTTGAATCATCTCATCAATAGCATTAACATAATTAGTAGTTAAGACATAACAGGTTTGGGCGTGTAATCCATACTGCTCAAGGTACTCCATCGTACCCATACCAAGTCTGCCACTACGAACAATATCTTTAAAGCATAACCTGAATATCATCTTCAGGTGATGAGAGATTTCATCGTTCTCCATATCCTTTTCGTCCCAATCGTCTGGAATATTATGTGCTTTTTTAATATCATCATAAACAGATTGGAACATCGCAATTTCCTTCAAACTCGACTCTATACCAGCCTTAGATGAGAGAATTCCGTGGTTTGCTTCCTCAACCAATACGTCAGCCATTTCTGTGTTTTCTTCCTCCCATCCTTTTATTTCCACTTTTAATTTTTTAATTTTAAAATATGATTCCGCTAACGCATCCGATTTAGCTTTTATTTCGGCAAGGCACTGTCTTAGTCTGCGATATGGAGCATCGTTGAGCATAGTAATTGTCATCAACTGACTAGAAGTTTGTGTGTTTTTCTTACCAAATATTTGGCAAGCACGATTAACTTCCTGCATACCCCTGCTTATTTTTGCTAATTTTGTAGGAGTGATGGTTTCCATCTCCCCAACAGTTTCAGTCAAATAAGATATATCTTTTTTTGTGATTAATGTATTAGTCACCAGAAGTTGCTCCTGTTTGGAATCTAGTTGTAGTGATATCGCCAAAATCTGTGGAATTACCTGTCGAGGCTATCGTTAGATAGTCAATAACGTTACTGTTCGGTGGGCTTGTGTAACCACCACAATTAATACCTCGGCTACCATCGGAAGTACCAGCAGCACTCGATCGGGCTAATGTCAGATCCCCGAAGTCCGTGGCGTCACCTGTTGTAGCTATCGTTATGTAGTCAATAGTGTTATAATTTGTAGGTGACCATCTACCGCTAGCCCATACCCCTCGGCTGCCATCACTTGAACCACTCACCCCATAATGTGATCTAGTTAGATCGCCAAAATCCGCAGCGTTTCCTGTCGAAGAAATTGTAACGTAAGATGTTCGTGGGTCACCGTACCCGTCTGACCATATCGCTCTATCCTGTTCGGTTGAGCCAAGAGCCCCATGACCACTGCGGTCTTCAGGCAAATCACCAAAATCTGTGGCGTTGCCAGGTGTATCAATAGCAACATAGTCTATATTCTTCTTACTTGCGAACGGAGAGACGTTTTGTTCACCACCTGCGAAAAGAGCACGTGTGCCATTAGTTCCTCCTGACGTTCCGTGGGTTGATTCAGTTGTATCACCAAAATCTGTGGCGTTACCTGTTGACCCTATGGCTACATAGTCAATTACCCCACTAGAAGCCCAAAGCCCCCGTGACCCATTAGAAGCCCTGCCATCAAAGGGACTCCTCGATACAGTTAAGTCACCAAAATCTGTGGCGTTACCTGTTGATTGAATAGTGACATAATCCATTACATCCGTAACACTTCCTCCAGCCATTACACCTCTAGCACCCCACTGTACGTCCCCACCTGCACCCGCCACCACCATCATAGCTTTTTTAAAATGGCTCATGATAAATCTGCTCCAACAAGTCCACCATTCCAAATTGTGCCACCGTCCACAGTCCAAAATACCAAGCAGTCAACTCCGCTTGAAGTTAAGTCAGGGGCAGAACCCCCTGCCCAATCTACACTTGCAGGCCAAGTCATTGTTTGTGATCCCCCGTTAGTTAACATTAGAGTGAACCCACAAAGCTCATCAGATGCGGTTGGGTTACTAAACGTCCAAGTGTTTGTCGATGCACTTGCTGTCGCTGTTACGGAGTTTCCTAACGTCAAGTCAATCGTCCTTGCCCCACCTGCGGAACCAAGTGCGTTAGTTACTTCTCCGTAGTCTTTAAGGTTTATTTTAGAGACAGTATAATCTGCACCATCCAACGCACCACCAAGGGTTGAGCTTGAAGATACGGGCTTCCCATTTGCTTTTGAGTAATTAGTGCATCTATATTTGCCAGTGGCATATTCAATAAATTCTGCTTCATCTCCGGCAGCCGTTGTGATATTAGCACCGCCAGGAAGAAATAAATCAGTTGCGTCATGAGTAAGTGTTAACGCTCCATCAAAATGTAATTTAATTTGGGTTCCAACTCCACCCGTTGTATTGATAGAAGTGATCGTAGTTGTACCCGTAACATCAAAATAGTTTCCGTCTGTTAGAACAGCCAACGCAGTAGCCGATGCTACATCTGCACCTTGACTCCATTGTATTTGACTGCTATTACAATCCAAATCCCCACCCAACTGAGGCGAGGTATCTGCTGCTAATGAGGCAATCCCAGCATCTGTAGCCCAACCTAAAGTTAAACTGCCGTCCGTTTTTAAAAGTTGATTTGCAGAACCATCAGAGGTAGGCAGAGTAAAGGCTACACCACCTGTACCTCCTTTGATTTTGTCTACAACAAGTGTTGAAGCCATTTTAAATTTCTCCTAAATAAAAGTAAGTTCGCCATCACCAGCAAGAGTCCAAGTATAAGAACTGCTTACAGTAATTGGCCCTATCAAGAACTGGTTAGCTGTCGTTGATGTGGTTGTAGTAACATTCGATCCAATCGAATTATAGTTTGAAAAAACCGCACCGTCTGTAGTAACAGCACCACCCTCACCAAGAGTCACATCTTCGTCAGGCATCGTGATTGTGCGAGTCGTTTCAGTTGAAATCCCAGAAGCCTCAAAGGCAATTTGCTTACTTGAATCACCATTATCTCTAATACGAAAATCATTATCATTTACTGTAGATACAGCCCCAGCAACAATACCATCTATTTGAGTTTGAATATTTGAGCCTATTCCATTAAGACAACCAAACTCAGTATTACTAATAGTTCCGTTATAAATCTTAGCAGCATCTATAGCAGCACTTCCACTAATATCAGCATTTTCTATCGCTCCAGTAGCAATAGCTACAACACCAGCATTAGAGATAGTTATATCTCCAGATACAGCTACATTATCAAAATCAGTACCGTCAGCAACTAGAATGTGGGTATCTGTAGCTGCATAAGAATCATCAAATAAACTTATCTTGGCTCCAGTTACAGCATCAGCAGCAATCTTAGCTGTTTCTACTGCCCCTGTAGCAATGTGTTCTGCATCTATGCTTCCTGCTGCATAATGTTCTGAATCAAGCTCATCATCACCTATTTTAGCTCCAGTAACAGCATCAGCAGCTAACATAGCAGTCTCTACTGAGGTATTAGCAATAGTTAAAGCTCCAGTAGAACTGATAGTAGCATCTCCTGACATTGTTTTATTAACAAAATCAGTTCCACTAGCAACTAGAATGTCTCCTGAAGTAGTTCCTGCAGCAGCATCATTTATAACTGTAAGCTCATCTAAGGATTCCTGAGCCATATAGAACGCTTGTTTACTATCAGTGTCCAGATCAGTCTCAGATAAGTTAGAACCATCTACATAATCTACAAGTCTTGTAGCTTGACTTGTAGTTCTTTTAATTAAAACTACCTGATCAGCCGTTATATCAGCAGGACTAGTAATAGTAATGAGGCTATCATTATTCCAAGTAAAAGTTGCTGAAGATCCATCTACTGTAGCAGTTACATGGGTTCGACTGATAAATGGAAATGTGACAGCAAATTCTTGTGTGTCACCTGAAGCAACATATCTTACACTTGAATTAGCCATTTGTTATTGTCCTTGTTATTGTTGTTGTGGTGATAATCCTTTAGGTGTATCTAATTGAAACTGTTTCATAATACCTAATGTGGGCCGTCCTTCTGGTTCAAACATGCTTATTCGTGCATTGCTTTGAGCTTTAATAAAACGATTTCTAAAGGCTATAAACTTATTTCCATATTTTTTCTCATTAAACATAACAAGTGTTATAGCAGCAGATTTATTTTCTCTAATAATAGTTTCTAATGTAGATAATTGTATATGAGGCAGTAATCCACCATGTTTATTAACAAAATCATCCCATGACATACCTTTAGGTTTGTTAAATTCTTTAGATTTAGCTAGTTTTTCTAAGGGTGTTTTTTTATTTAATGCAATCCATTCTTGTTTAATTGCTTCTTTTTCTTCATCTTTTAAATGTAAGACACCTAAAGATCTTCCATCAAATGTCCCTAAAGGAATAGATACAATATCAGATGGGCCTTGAATTTTAGAGTTTAATCTGGCTAATTTATGGATTAAATAACTTCCTGAAGGTTTTCTAGCAGGAATAGGATTTAATAAAGCTTGTGAAAGATTAGTAACAATTTCAAAAGGTCTAATATTATTAATATCTTCAAAGTGAGTTCCAGGAGCAAAGGTATATTCACCCATTAAATTCTGTACCGCACCTCCTTCGGGAACTCCAGGCATCCAACCGTTTAGTTTATTTAAAGCATCTTCATGTGCTCTACCCATTTCACCCATTATAACACTTGTTATTTTTTCAAATTGTGTTTCACCTTCAGGTAATGGGGGTAAAGATTTTTCAGAGATAACACCTTGAGTTCCTCTAGTAATATTACGTCTTATACTAGAATAAAAACTAAGTCTAGGGTCTACAGCAGTCTGAACTCGTCTAAGTGTAGCCATTTTTTCATGATTATCTCCAGTAACAAAGTTCATCATGTCAGATAATCCTTGAAAATAATAACGATCTGTAATCAATCGAGACATATTGATAGCACCCATCGCCATTAATTCTTTAGTAGCTTTCCATTTACGATCTTCAGCGTGATTATTTATATCATATTGATCATTTAAGTGCTGATAAGATCTGGTTAATTGGGATACTGTTGCTGCTGAAGACATTACAAAACCTATAGGATCTAAACGATTATAAGGAACCCATCCAAAGCCAGCATTGACACTGTACCAATGAGGACCACCCATAGCTTTTTCCATTCTTTGTCGTAACTTATAGTTTGCAGGAGGACCATTAGTAATCTGTCCATTATAAGCTAAAGTAAAGACTCCACCCCACATATATTGACCAGCAGCTAGTTTAGCTTCTGCTAATTGTCTAGTAGCAGGATTATCTGATTTAAGTTCATTCCTCATAACCTCACTAAACCTATGTAAAACAGGCATACGCCTAAAATTATGAGTTAACAGGTTTACTGGAGTTTGAAAGAAAGGTAAAAAGGTCCGTAATACTCCTGTAGGATCTCGTTCTATCATAGTTTTAACTAACTGAGTCATACCAGATACTCTATTTTTATTTCCAAGAGCATCCATAACTTCTACATCAGCTAGTTTACTAGTATAAGTATTTTCATGAGCTGCTTTTGTAGCTTGTTCTAATATATCATCATGTAAATCTATATCAGA
>Ga0208433_1000977_pt1 | contig 11079 bp, 9 predicted proteins | sample 3_EtaG_FD_184075 | JGI IMG/M metagenome (GOLD analysis project Ga0208433, IMG submission 184075) | Marine viral communities from the Subarctic Pacific Ocean - 3_ETSP_OMZ_AT15126 metaG (SPAdes) (version 2) | ecosystem: Environmental > Aquatic > Marine > Oceanic | place: Pacific Ocean | collected...
GTCTGGGTGAATGGCGATAATGGCTATATTGCCATGCAGGTCAGTGGGTTAGAAGTGCTTCCGAGGGCCGGTCTCACGGATTCAGGTGTAATGATTTTTGATTTAGACCGATTCAAATCAGTGAACGATACGCTCGGCCATGCGGCGGGCGATGCGTTGCTGGTGGAGGCGAGCCAACGAGTAAAAGGGCTGCTGGAAGAGTGTGATTTAGTCGCGCGGTTGGGAGGTGACGAGTTCTCCATTATTCAGCACGCTAATCACGACGCATTAGCCGAGGCTAACCAATTAGCCCATCGACTGGTTCAAGTTCTACAGGAGCCATTCTCGATTGATGGTCATGAAGTGCACATTGGTGTCAGCGTAGGCATTGCGCTGGCACCCAGAGACGGCACCAGTAGCCATTCACTGTTACGTAGCGCGGATGTGGCGCTTTACACCGCCAAGGCGATGGGGAGAGGGCGCTATGCGGTTTTTGGCCCTGAGATGACGATGGGAGGCACTTCATGACGGCGAAGATAACATCATGCTTAGTAGCTTCCCTTTTCAGCGTGTTAGCTAGCAGCACTACGCTCTTGGCAGACACCTCTCCTACACTTGAACGTATTGCGCAGAGGCAGACCATTACGATTGGTCATCGAGAAAGCGAGGTGCCATTCTCTTACCTAGTCGATGGGCAGCCGGTTGGGTACGCCATCGACCTATGTTTGGCGGTGGTAGAGCGCATTAGCGAACAGCTTGAAGGCCCTCCGCCCAGAGTGGAGTTTGTGCCGGTGACTCCGGTGAATCGTTTTATTCTGCTGCGTAATGGTGAGATTGACCTAGAGTGTGGCGTCACCACCAGCACTTCTGAACGCCGCCAGCAGGCCGCGTTTTCCTATCCTCATTTTCTCACCGCCACGCATTATGTAGCCCTCGCTGAAAACGACATAAATACGGTAGCGGACTTGGCTGGCCGCAGCGTTGTCTCGACAACGGGCACGATTAACGTTGAGCAGTTAAATGAGCTCAATCGTACCCAAGAGCTGAATATCGCAGTGATGTTAAGCCGTAGCCATGACGAAGCGTTCGCGATGGTCGCCAACGAAAAAGCCACGGCGTTTGTGATGGACGATATTTTACTCGCCAGCCTAGTATCTGCGGCGGCCTTGCCTCAGCGTTTCCATATTTCGGAAGAAACAATTAGTGAGCCAAAGCCCTATGGCTTGATGATGCCATTAGAGGATGCAGTGTTTGCTGAGATGGTTAACGAAGCGCTGTATGAGCACTATCACAGCGGCGCTATTCAGGCGCTGTACGATAAGTGGTTTTTAAAGCCTATACCACCTGGAAACCGAGTGATTGGCTTGCCGGTAAGCTCAGAGCTGGCCGCTATCTTTGAGCGCCCAGATGCCTATGCCCACTAAGGAGGTAAGAGATGCAAAGAGTGCAAGCGCGGTGGTGGGGGCTGTTGATGGCTGTTTGGATGCTCTCTACGGCAGCAGCAGCGGAGATCAATACGCTACAGCGGCTGAGTGAAACCGGCACGCTTCGCGTGGGGTATGGCGATACCGCTCCCTTTTCTTACCAAGATGACGAAGGCAATGTGCGTGGCTACTCCATTGAATTATGCCAGCGGGTGGCGGAGCAGTTACAGCAGCAGCTTAACCTGCCCAAGCTCGATATTGAGTACGTTTTCCGCACCCCCGGTAATCGGGTTCAGCTGTTAAACAGCGGCGAAATCGATATTGAGTGCAACGCCAGCACCAATAATGCGGAGCGAAGGCGCAGCGCTGATTTTTCGCTTAGCCACTTTTTTGTCTCTGTACGCTTTGTGGCACTTAAAGAGAACCAGTTTTTCACTCTGCAGGACCTCGCCGGGAGGAGCGTGAGTGTGGCCCGGGGAACCGTCAATGTAGGACAAATTAACCAAGCCAACCGCGAACAGCAGCTCAACCTTTCTGTTGTGCCGGTGGAAACGCTGCAAGAAGCCTTTGATCTAGTCACGGAAGGTCGTGTTGCCGCCTTTGCCATGGACGATATCCTGCTCAGCACGATGATCGCTGAATCGGAAGATCCCTCAGCCTATTCGCTTTCAGAAGAGGCGGTTACCGCTGAAGAGCCGCTGGGCTTACTGATGCGCCAAGGGGTCCAAGCGTTCGTGGAGCAGGTCAACCAGGCGCTGCGCGAGATTTATCAGCGGGGAGACATATTGGCGTTGTATGAAAGATGGTTTCTGCAGCCGTTACCCGGCAAGGGCATCACTCTTAACGTGCCTATTAGTGAGACGCTAGCGCAGCATTTTATGAACCCGTAGCGCTATGAATACGACGCCAAGCCGCCCACGTTGATGGGAGCCGTTCAAAGGGCGGCTTGGCGTATTTAAGTAGGAGGAGTCACCTGCATAGATAACAATAAGGCCGATAGCGTTTTACCATGCCCATCCAAGTTTAGAGCGCCATTGACGCCACCTTGTAGCGCGTCATCAAGCACTAAGTTCACCCCTTTTAGATGAGGCAATAAATAGCGGGTGACGTGACTCACACCCCGATGCTCAAATAGCGCTGCAACGTTTGGCTCTGAAAGTTGCTCAACTAGCCAAGCGTAGTGATCCTCCTGATACACAAATACCCCTAGGCTGAGTCGGTCGCCTTTATCGCCGGCCCGGGCATGGGCATAGCGGTGCAATAGTTCACTCATTACCCTCTCCTCCATGCAGTGTAACGGTGGGGGCCACTTGTTGCCTGGGTACCAAATACGAGGCTGTTTTTAAGCGTTGTGTATGGTGGCGTCGTACGCCGCCACCTCCCGCTGGCCCGCAGCAATAGAGCGCCAATAACTCCTGTGTTGCCAGCTCAACCACGCTTTTGTCTGCATGCTCTACGGCAAGACGAAGGCGAATATCGTTGGCGGCGTCCTGCAAAGTTTGAGCGGTGAGCTGTGAGTCGCCATCGAAAACGCTGGAAATGCCAATTAAGTCAAAGCGTGCACGCAGATTGGCGGGGCAGCGCAATGCCAGCCGCTGGCGCAGGGTTTCTCTGGCCAGGTTTGCTCTAGCGAAGGCATTAGGGCCCGCATAGGAGATCTCGGCTTCGCCTTGGTAACCATCTAGAAAACTCACAGTGGTTTTTAAACGATCAGGCGCTGGCTTGCCGCGTACACCGGTGACTTCAACACGATCTTTAGCAAGCTGCCTAACTCGGACGTGCTCAAGATCAATGACGACATCGGGAGTGATATAAGCACTGGGGTTATGTATTTCATACAGCAGTTGCTCTTTGACCGTTTGCTCGGTGACTAAACCGCCCGTACCCGGTGGCTTAGTCACTATCAGCCGTCCGTTACGCTCAACCTCAACGAGGGGATAGCCTAGGGAGGCCATGCCAGGAACCTCTTTAACCCCCGGATCAGCAAAGTAACCGCCGGTCACTTGCGTGCCACACTCAATTAAATGGCCTGCTAAGGCCCCGGCGGCTAGTTTGTCCCAATCATCGCCTGCCCAGTTGTGGTAATAGCAGAGCGGAGCAAGCGCGAGTGAGGGGTCGGCTACGCGCCCTGTAATCACGACTTGAGCCCCTTGGGCCATGGCCTCGATTAAGGCATCGGCACCCAGATAGACATTGGCGGCGACCACTTGCTCTAGTGCGGAAATAGACCGCTTTTCGCCCTCCCAAGCCTGCCAGTCGAGGGCATGCAGCCGGTCTCTAACATCATCGCCATGAATAGTGGCCAAGCACGCTTGAGAGTGGCCTAAGCGCTGAGCCAACTGCTGAATACGACGGCATGCGGCAGTTGGATTCGCCGCGCCAAAGTTACCCAAAATCGTAATGTGGTTAGCCAGGCAATCACTCAGAACCGGCGATAAAAACTCTTCCAGCAACGGCTCATCACCGCTGTCCGGGTCTTTGATCCGGCGTAACTGGGCAGCCGCCAGCGTGCGTTCCCCGAGTGTTTCAAACATCAGCGCACGAGGAGCATCATAAGACATGAGGGCATCGACCAGCGGCCTAGCCGCATCGGTGCGATCACCAGAGAAGCCCGCGCCACAACCTACCACGACCGTCATAAGGTCACCCCCGTATTAGCAGCGGTAGTCAGGGCGAGAAAACGGCGTGCCTCGGAGGCATTCATCACCCGGCGTCCAGTCGCTTCGATACGAGCTTTAGTCGCGGCGACTAGCTCGGCATTGTTGGTGGCGAGTTGGCCATCCGATCGCCATAGATTATTTTCAAAGCCGACTCGGGTATGACCACCTTGCTGGGCCGCCAGCGCTAAACAATCACCTTCGGTTGGCCCAAACGCACAGACTGCCCAGTGGTCACCAGCCATTAATGCTTGTAAAAAGCCGGGTAGACGGCTTGGGTCGGCAATGGGTGGGTCAACGTAGCGCCCAAGTACGAAGAGTAAGAAAGCCGGACCATTAGGCACATCACCTTGCTCTCTTAAGTGATTGAAGTGGGTGAGGTCTTCAGGCGAATAAACGATGTATTGAATATGTGTTCCGCAGCTGGCCAGGTAACGGCACAGCTCGCCACTGGCTTGAACCTCATGAGCATCACCGAACCATTCACGCACCGCGATAGACACGTAGCCTGGCTGCAATGCCTCCATCACATCTCGTTGTTCTGAGGGGGAATACCGCCCTCCTGCTTCGCTGGTGACTTGAAGAAGTAATTGATCTCCTACGGTTTCCTTAATGGCGCTAATGGCATCTCGGTAGGCACCAGCATCCAGTAAATGACGCCCGCCGGCTTCACGTACATGCACATGCATGGCGGAGGCGCCCGCTGCCAGGCACTCTTGTGCGTCTCTTGCAAGTTCCTCAGGGGTGAGAGGAATAGCGGGATGGTCGTGGTAGACGCGCCGAGCCCCATTAGGGGCTACCATTAGCAAACAAGGTGAGAGGCTCATAAGGTCTCCTCCTGTTTTACGTTAATTGCCAGCGCTTGCTGAATAGCCGTCAACTGCCGATCTCGTTCAGAAAAAAGGTCAGGCAGTGATTGGCCTTGCGTCGCAGATTCAACCCCATGGATCACTTGCGCATACAGCTCATCGTTCATGGTCGGTTGGCCTAAGCTAGCCCAGCGATACTCCTGGCTAGGGCCGAGGTGTTCCAAGTAGTGGCGAATGCCCCCTTGGCCGCCGCCCAGATGATAAGTCAGAAATGGCCCTTGAATGGCCCACCGCAACCCTGGGCCTGCCGTTACTGCCAGGTCGATGTCTTCCACGCTAGCCACGCCTTCCTGTAATAGATAGAGCGCTTCCCGCCACAATGCCGAAGAGAGTCGATTCGCAATATGGCCAATCATCTCTTTACGTAGCATCACCGGCTGCTTACCGATACGCCGATAAAAATCGACCAATCGCTCCACAAGCTCAGTTTCTGGCCCATAGAGTTCGACCAGAGGGACTAGGTGGGGTGGATTGAAGGGGTGCGCGATAATAATGCGCTCAGGCGCAGGTGCACCCTTAGTGATATCAGAGTGCTTTAAAGAGGAGGTGCTGCTCACCACCAACGCTTGTGAAGGCGCTGCCTGTTGAATATCTACTAAGAGCTGTTGCTTGAGCGAGACGGATTCAGGCGCATTTTCGACGACCAGCTCTACGCCTTCTAAGGCCTCTGCCAGCGTTTGCGCGACCACTGGCGTGCGGGCCTCGGCACCAAGGGCACGCATATCCTCAGCCACACGCTGGGTAAATTGGGCGCGGGCGTTGGCATCCGGGTCGAAAGCCGTGACATGTAAACCGCGAGAAAGAAAATAGGCGGTCCAACTAATGCCGATAGTGCCACAGCCAATCATCGCAATATTCGTCATGTTCACTCTTTGATGACTCATAGCTCCGCTCCTTGAAGTGCAACACGCCGAGAGGATTGCCAGGCCCATAGATAGAGCCCCGTCAGTCCCGCAATGCCGACTAACCCAAGTGCGATATTCGGCACCAGCGCCAATAGCCCTGTGGTTGCCAGCAGCGCACTATCCAGCCATCGGTTGCCGAAAAGGCGAGCGCCCCCCAATATGCCCGCGAAAGCCAAAACAAAGGCCATGGCACGTGCGGCGGCTAAGGTAATGTCCCAGGCATCGCCTAAACCGATAAGCGCGGGGTACGCCAGAATCAAGAAGGGAATAACGTAGGTGGTGGCTCCCAAGCGGATAGCATGCCCCGCGACTTGTAACCAGCCCGCCTTAGCGATCCCCGCAGCAACAAACACCGCGATGCACACAGGCGGAGTGATGACCGATATCGTCGCAAAATAGAAAACGAACAGATGGGCGACCAAGGGTTCGATACCGATGCGGGTCAGTGCAGGAGCCAGTACGGCGGCGACCAGCACATAGGCTGCGGTAGTCGGAATGCCCATGCCCATAATCAAGCAGATGACCGCGACAATTAGCGCGACTAGAAACACCTGCTCGCCAGCGACACTGACCACTAGCGTCGACAGCGTGACGCCAATCCCCGTTAAGTTGAGCATGGCCACCAGAATCTGCGCCCCGGCGAGCAACACTCCAATGATGACCATGCCCTTGCCAGCATCTTCCAGACCCGTCAGTAGCGAACGTAAGATTTGGCGGGGCGGCGTTCGGTCCAATAAAGCAAAGAAGAGATAACTGACAAGCAGCAAAGTAATGCCCAAGAAAGCTGCGAATTGGATGGAGTAGCCATTGAGAACGCCACCAAACAAGCCACCCAATGCGGCAACAATCGGGGTCAGCCGCTTAAATTGGAGCACATCTGGCCAAGCGGGAAGCTCGCTCTCTGGGACCAGCGGTAAGGCTTTGCGCACAGCGACCAAGTGCAGCGTAAAAAAGACCGCTACATAGAAAAGGAACGCGGGTAACACGGCGGCTAAGGCAATGGTGACGTAGCTGACACCGAGTATCTCAGCCATGATAAACGCTGCAGCGCCTAAAATCGGCGGCGCGATCTGGCCCCCGGTAGATGCAACCGCTTCAACGCCGCCAGCAAAGGCCGGTGGGTATTTGAGCCGTTTCATCATAGGAATGGTGAAGTTGCCCGTGGTGGCTACGTTAGCCACCGCGCTTCCGCTCACCATCGCAAATAGGCTGGAAGCCACGGTCGCGATTTTGGCGGCGCCCCCTTGGCTTCGCCCACCGATGCGCATTGAAAGATCAATAAAGGTCTGGCCGCCACCTGTGTGGAGCAAGAGACTGCCAAAGAGTACAAACGCGGCAATGGTAGTGGCAGCTACGCCGAGTAGCATTCCCCATACGCCTAAATCCCCGAGAAACAGCGTCTCTGTCACGAAACTAGCATCAAAACCTCGATGGCTGAGCGGGCCTGACAGTCGGTCACCCAGCAGGGCATAGGCGATACCGATGGTGACTAGTAGCGGGAATACCCATCCAATAGCTCGTCGGGCCACTTCCAAAATAGACACCACTAAAATGGCCGTGAGCGCCATATCCTGGGGGGTGGCCCAGGGTAGCGTGGTCAGAATGCTATTGGCGTTGAAGGTAATAAACAGGCAGGCGGTTATTGCCCCCAGGGCTAATAAACAATCAATCACCACCCCTACTGGGCGCCATGTTTTACCAGCGCCCAAGGGATAGGTGAGTAACCCCAGCCCGATCACCAGCGCAAGAAACAGACTGCGATGAACCAAGCTTTCAAAAGGCCCAGCCGCTGAGGTGTAGAAGATGAAGCCGCCCAAAAACAGGGCGACCAGCATGAGCAATTTATTGCGCATGGAACCGAGCTCCTTCCCTTATTCTGATGGCATCAGACGGTCAGGAATATCGTATCCCTGCTCTTCAAAATAGCGTGCGGCACCAGGGTGAAAAGGCACTGTTCCGCTGCTAAGGGTGAGTTCGGCGATATCAACATCGGCGAGATTAGCGAGCGCACTGACCTGCGGTTCGGGATTTTCCATCACGGCTTTAACAATTTGGTAAGCCGTTTCTTCATCAAGTTCGGGGCTTGCGTGCATCGCTAAGCCAAAGCTCCAGGTCGTGTAGGCGGGCATGCCATCCGCCGCTCCCTCGGGGATATTGACCACGGAAATATCAGGCATCTGTTCATTCAGCGTTTCAGCCTGTTCATCGCTAAGCGACAGCACTTGGATCGGCGTAAACGTTGCAATATCCATGGAGGAACCATCCAGCTTTTCACCTACGCCAGATTTGACGTACCCCGCCATGCGATTGTCTTTTACACCGGCAACCACGTCTGTGGTAGAGCCACGCACATACTCAGGGGTTAGGCCCAGCGTCTCCATGACGGCAATCGTCGTTGCTTCGGTGGCAGAGCCGGTGATGCCAGGATTGAGGCGGGCACCGTCCAATTCCGCCATGCTGGTCACGCCAGAGTCTTCGCGCATCACGACATTTTGTGGTGCTTGGGAATAGACCCAAAGCAGGCGGTTATCGACGGGGCGGCTTTCAAACTCTCCTTCACCCGCATAGGCGTGATAGCCCACGTTCGTGGTGACGAGGCCCATGTCGACCTGGTTTCTTAAAATGCGGCGCAAGTTGTCCACTGTGGCACCGGTTTCTACGACCGAGGTGCGCACACCATCCACATGCTGATTAATAATTTGCCCAACGGCGACGAAATAGCCGTATTGGCTAGACGATGTAGAGGTTGAGCCAATTAACAGCTGCTCTTCTGCTTGAGCAGCCGTGCCTGCGATTAAGCCAGCGCTGAGAATGGCGGTTAAGAGCGGCGTTTTTAGTGAGTACATAGCAATTGCTCTCTCTGGGTATTGTGGGTTGTTGGTTCCAGAAGATGCGTGTCATTTGACTTATTAAGAATGAGAGAGCCTGCTAGTATTTGTCTAATATAATTATACGAACGAGACTTTTACTTTATTTATGCAGCCTTCAATCCGACAACTAAAAGCCTTTGTGGCGATTGCCGAGTTCGGCAGCTTCGTTGAGGCGTCCGAGCGCCTGCACATGTCGCAGCCAGCCTTGAGTATTGCTATTCGAAAATTGGAGGAGTGTGTTGGCGGTGTCCTGTTTAATCGCTCGCCGCGAGGCGTACAGCTCACTCCGGAAGGAAAGTTCTTTCTGCCCACGGCTAGACGGCTGATTGGCGATTGGGATGAGGCGCTGGGCGATCTGGGAGAGCTGTTCAATAAACAGAGAGGCAAAATAACGCTCGCCGCGCTGCCGACATTAGCGGCGGGATTTTTGCCGACCGTGCTCGCCGACTATCGGCGTCGATTTCCTAATATCGCCATCAGCGTTCACGATGTATTAGCCTCCCAGGTAGATGATCTTGTTAGCGATCATCGGGCCGATATTGGGCTATCGGTACAGCCGCTGCGCGCAGAAGCAACCCATTTTGAGCCGCTTGTAGAAGACTACTTTGTCGCGGTATGTCCGGATGGGCACCCCTTATTAGCTATGGACACCGTGCCTTGGGAGGCGCTACTGCGCTACCCCATTATCGGCGTGAGTCGCTTGTCGAGCACGCGTGCTGCGATAGAGAGCGTCTTAAAAGAGCTGAGCCTTGAAATGGATTTGATGTGTGAAGTCAGCCAAATTGGCACCGCCGGACGGATGGTGGCCGCAGGTTTAGGGGTGGCTGCGCTCCCTTCACTCAGCTTTCGCCAGATTTCCGCGGAGGGCATAGGCTGGCGGCCTTTAACGGCCCCACACGTTCCGCGGTCATTAGGCATTATTACTCCCTCGCGTGGCTCACCTTCTGCAGCAGCGACCGCCATGCTGGAACTAGTCCGAGAGCATGCTGCTTTCCTACGCGTACGTTTTGAAAGTGGAAATGCGACCGCTTCCTATAAAGGAGGCGGTCGTTAGAGTGATCATCCTGGGTGGTTATGAAGCGACACGGAAGGGGTTACGCGGGTCGTTATCCCAGGCGAGGAAGGGTTTGCCGGTTTCCTGAGGCACCATGGTGATGCAGTTCTCTACGGGGCAGGTGATTTGGCACAGGTTGCAGCCCACGCACTCGTCTTCGATGACCTCGTAGCGGCGTGCGCCGTCCTGCTCGGTGAGTTTGGCAATCGACTGGTGAGAGGTGTCTTCGCAGGCGATATAGCAGCGGCCGCAGTCGATGCACAAATCCTGGTTAATATGGGCGATGGTCTTGAAGTTGATATCCAGATGCTTCCAGTCGGTGGTGTGCGGCACCGCCTTGCGGGAAAACGCCTCAATGGAGTCGTAGCCTTTTTCTGCCATCCAGCGGGAGAGGCCGTCTTTCATCTCCTCTACAATCCTAAAACCGTTGAGCATGGCAGCGGTGCACACCTGCACGCTGCCTGCGCCCAGGGCGATAAATTCCGCCGCATCCCGCCAGGTGGAAATACCGCCGATGCCGGAAATAGGTAGCGTGGGTGTGGCTGGGTCACGGGCAATTTCTGCCACCATGTTCAGGGCGATGGGTTTCACCGCGCTGCCGCAGTAGCCGCCGTGGGTGCTCTGGTGGCCTACGGTGGGCTTGGCGACCATGTTGTCCAGGTCGATGCTGGTGATGGAATTGATGGTGTTGATCAGCGAGACCGCATCCGCGCCGCCACGTAGCGCCGCCTGGGCACCCACGCGAATATCGGTAATGTTGGGGGTGAGTTTGACGATCACCGGTTTGGAGTAATGCTTCTTACACCAGTAGGTGACTTTTTCGATCAGATCCGGGTTTTGGCCCACCGCCGCGCCCATGCCGCGTTCCGGCATGCCGTGAGGGCAGCCCAGGTTGAGCTCAATCCCGTCTGCACCGGTGGCTTCTACCAGCGGCAAGATGTACGCCCAGGCTTCCTCGTTACAGGGCACCATGATGGAGACGATTAGCGCCCGGTCGGGCCAATCCTTCTTCACCTGGGTGATCTCTTTAAGGTTAATCTCCAGCGAACGGTCGGTAATCAGCTCGATATTGTTAAAGCCGATGACCTCGCGGTTTTTGCCGTAGTGAGCGGAGTAGCGGGAGGAGACGTTGACTGCCGCAGGCTCTTCGCCAAGGGTTTTCCACACCACGCCGCCCCAGCCCGCTTCATAGGCGCGCACGACGTTATAGGCTTTGTCGGTGGGTGGGGCCGAGGCCAGCCAGAACGGGTTCGGGGCTTTGATACCAGCAAAATTCACCGACAGATCAACGCCGTTCACCACGCTGTCGCCGCTGTTTTTC
>Ga0208433_1000980_pt1 | contig 11049 bp, 9 predicted proteins | sample 3_EtaG_FD_184075 | JGI IMG/M metagenome (GOLD analysis project Ga0208433, IMG submission 184075) | Marine viral communities from the Subarctic Pacific Ocean - 3_ETSP_OMZ_AT15126 metaG (SPAdes) (version 2) | ecosystem: Environmental > Aquatic > Marine > Oceanic | place: Pacific Ocean | collected...
CGCTTGTTCTGCCGCCTCAAGGACTGGCGCCGCATCGCCACCCGCTTCGACCGAAATGTCGGCAACTTCATGGCTGCCGTCGCCCTTGCTGCCGCCGTCATCTGGTGGCTCTAATGAGTCCGGACCCACCATTCTCCCATATCTCCGTGCCATCGGTACCAACTCGTGGAATGACACGAAGAGCATCGCGCCGGCCGCAAAGGCCAGGAAGTAGGCATTGAGAGCAGGATTCGCTGCCACGGCGATCAGTCCGATGACGGCGCCGGCCGGCTCGGCAAGCGCGGAAAGAATTGCCGCGCCCATGAGGAATCGCTTGCTGCGCAGCGCGGTCGCGGGAATGGCCATGGCCAACTCTTCAGGCAAGTTGTGCAGCGCGATCGCCATCGCCACGAGCAGGCCAAGCGAGGGAGAGACGATGTAGGCGTTCGCCATGGCGAACCCCTCGGGCACGTCATGCAGGATCAAGCCGATCACCACCAGATAGATCGATTTGACAAGCCGCGTATCGACCTGTCCATGTTCCCGGATCAGGTGGCTATGCGGCACCGCAAGATTTGCTCCCCACAGCAGCGCACCGCCCAAGGCCACGCCAAGACCGGTACCCAACGCACCTACACTGTCGTGCGCCTCGGGGATAAGCTCCATCATGGATACAAGAACCATGATCCCCGTCGAGAACCCGATGCCAACGGCAATAGCCCGATCGTTCTCACGGATTAGGACAGCCAACAGCACGCCGATTGCCGTCGTCCCGATCGAGAGCGACGACAGGAAGAGAATTGCTATCGATTCCGACTCAAAAAGCATCGAACCTGATGTAGTCTAAGAATGCGGGGAATTTCGGTTTGTGCGCGTATGCAATCGGATACAGAAGCGTAGGTTGCGTTGGCGCGGCCATTCTACGACATCTGTCCCAGTATCCACGACCTGCGGGGGACAAATTTGGAGGCTCGCCATGACTCCGGACGCCAAAACGGTCGATGCCTTGCGTGAAGCTCTGGAAGACGAGTATCGCGCGCGTGCCACCTACGGAAAGGTGATTGAGGCTTTTGGTCCAGTCCGACCATTCGTGAACATCGTCGAAGCCGAGGATCGGCACGCAAAAGCCTTGCTCGCTCTTTTTGCAAAGTTCGGGATCGAACCGCCACGGGACACCTGGCCCGAGCGGATCACGGCCCCGGCTTCCATTGCCGAAGCCTGCAGGGCTGGAGTGGAGGCTGAAATCGAGAATCAGGCGATGTACGAGCGATTGATCAAGGAGATCAATGATCCGCAAGCCCTTGCCGTAATGCGGAGGCTCCAGCAAGCCTCTCAGGAGCGCCATCTGCCGGCTTTTCAGCGTTGCCTTGAGCGCGAGTCGAGCGGGCGCAGCCTTTCGGGCAAACGGCCTGGAAGAATGCGCTCCCGTGGAACGCGGAACTGATTTGATTGGCAGTTGCCTGCTTGACCCGGCGGACGATTCTTTAACTCGGGTACGGAACTCCGAGGATACGGTTCAGTCAGTCTTGGTCACGGATGTCATTGTCCTTGAAGTGAATTTCCGCTTCGGGATGCTCGGATGAATGAACACCAGCAGAACGTCAATCGTGGCAACGACGTTCAAGGCGATGTAGGTCGCTGCCTGTCAAAACGCACTTTATGAATGAACATCTGGAAAGTGGTGCACCCGTTCGAACGAAGTTCGAACTTCTTGATCCATGAAGAGGGTGCTCATTCCGGAGGAATGGTGCACCGACGACGGCGAGGATGAGTACTGGCATCTTTGCATGCAAATGCCGCGCGATTAGCGCGGAACGCCCCTTCAGCCTGTTCCGTGTGCGGACAGGCTGGAGGGGCGTTATTGCTGCGGATTGCGGCCGTCTCTCGATTTGCTACTCTAAGCTTGCCGTTGCAATGATCGTTGAGATAGCTGCGGATTGCGGCCGTCTCTCGATTTGCTACTCTCCCCGTCATTCGCGAGTGGGGCTTTCACTGGCTGCGGATTGCGGCCGTCTCTCGATTTGCTACTCTCGGTGATGAGGCCGGTGCGTACCATGACGTGCTGCGGATTGCGGCCGTCTCTCGATTTGCTACTCTTTTCATTGGGCTGACCATCAGGCCCCCGATGCTGCGGATTGCGGCCGTCTCTCGATTTGCTACTCTTCCGAGGTTATCCGCCCCGCTCTGTCCGAGCTGCGGATTGCGGCCGTCTCTCGATTTGCTACTCTTATCCGCGTCAGGGAGCGGAAGAGAGCCGAGCTGCGGATTGCGGCCGTCTCTCGATTTGCTACTCTCCTGCCGTAAGGTATTGGCTAGCCGCAGTAGCTGCGGATTGCGGCCGTCTCTCGATTTGCTACTCTTGGCGATTTTCGATGAACCCCATATCCGCGGCTGCGGATTGCGGCCGTCTCTCGATTTGCTACTCTTGACGAAGTTTGGAGACTGCACCTGAGAACGCTGCGGATTGCGGCCGTCTCTCGATTTGCTACTCTTGCCCTTCCGGCAAGCCATTGAAATAGCACACGCTTTCGCCTTTCCATGCTTCAAAAAAGCTGAAGCTGGGAGGGCGATTGCGGTGTTGGTTGGCGTTTTTTTCCGACATAGACTTTGATCCTTCCGAACTGGTTGTCCGTGATCGTCAGGAATCGGACCTCACCTTGCGCCGGCACGACAGCGCCCATTCGCTTCACATGAACTTCCGCATTCTCGATTGAAGCGCAATGACGCGAGTAAACCGAATACTGCATCATCGTGAAGCCATCATCCAGAAGGTCTTTCCGGAAGCGCGTATAGGCCTTTCGCGCTTTCGGCGTATCGGTCGGAAGATCGAACATGGCGATAACCCACATGGAACGCCACCCCCACGGCAATTGCGGGATGGGGCGCGCATGAGCCATCATCCCTCTCCATCGATGTCGAGAAGATCGGGCGCCAGCGGCAAACCTTCAGGCAAAGCCAGTGCCGTTTCGCCTCCGGTCAGGGCGCGGCAAAGCGATGCGGCGCTTGCGTGAAGTCCAAGCAAGAGTGGCATTCGTCTGCCGCCGACAAGAACCGTCTCGTTGAAAAGGGAAAGCAGCGCGGCGCGCGTGTCGCGGTCATCGAGGCTTGGCGTCGCGTCGCCGGTTTCATCGGCGAGCAGCCGGACCCGCCAGTCCACATAGGGCCGGTAGGGTTCCAGAAGATCGTCCGCGAGGCAAAACGGATTCGCGCGGTTGCGATGGAAGACGCCGAGCGATGGAATCAATCCGGCCGCGACAACGGCGCGCGCCGTCGCGGCGCGGACAATTGCATAGCCATAATTCAGCAGGGCATTGACGCCCTCAAGATCGCGGTCTCGCCGAAAATTTTTCCCAAAAAGGCGAGGCCAATAACGCTGCGCGGCTTGCGCCTCAAGGTTCTCGGGATCGCCGGAGCGGACGCGGCGGGACATGGGCGCAAGCCCGCCATGTTCGCCAGTGAAATGCGCGAGAACTGCGCCTTGCTGCGCGATCTTGCTTCGAACCAGTGCTTGCCATGCGCGCTTCTTGGTCGGCTCGCTCGAGTCGACTTGTGCGCGGTGGCGTTCGGTCTGCACATGATGCGCATCGAGCGGCAGCATCATCCCGGCGGGAAGGTGATCCCGCCCCGTGACCATAACGGTCGCGCCCGCCTCAAGCAGCTCGACAAAAACCGCTTGCGTATAAGTTGCCCTCAGATCGTCGACGATGACGACGCCCAAATCCTCGATTGGCAGCGTCGCCTTCGCGAGGTCGGGGCGCTCGATTACCAGTTGTTTGTTGGCAACCGAAAGGCGCGTACCCGGCGTTGCGAATTCGATGGTTTTGCGGATCATCGCGGCGTCCCTCAGTCGTTAGCCGTTCCCACTCGGCCTATCGGGTCAATCGAGACTTTCCGTGCCCTTCCCTTAAGTAGAGAACCTGCATTTGGGCGCCAAACGGTATCTCCGCTTGCGTCTATATGCGCCAGCGTCACCACCACCCCGGATGACCAAATGCTTTGAACGATGCGATGTCCGGCCCTGTCTCCATCGGGAACCTCTATTGTATCGCCTGCCGAAAGCGACATTACGAACGTTGCACCATCTGCCCGTGTTCGTTGAACAACCGGTTTTCGCTGCGACAATCGCCGAGAGGCTTCGAACAGGCTCACAACTTCGAAATCAGCCTTCCCGTCCGGCAATCGATAGATTGCAATATGGTGGTTAGAGCCAAGATCGGCATATCCATTTCCGACCGGGGCCATAAGGCCCAACTGCTGTTTTGTTGTGAGCCTCACCTTCCGGATTTCCGGCCCGGAGGGCGACACACGCGGATAAGGTGGAAACGCCTTCTTCGGTTCGCCGCCACGCGAGGCGACATGCTCTTTGACGATTTCTCGAATCCGGGGGTCGCGGATTTCCTCGATCTCGCCTTTCGACAGCGCTTCGACTTTCTTGCGCGTCACAAACTGCCGATAGATTCCACTCTTCGTCTTCACGTCCTCTCCGGTGTCGCCATATGTCGTTTCCTTGTGAAGCGGTCCCGACACTTTCTTCCGGACACGGTGCGACACGACGATCTCGTTGACGGCCTTCTCGGCATCCGCGCGGATTGTGCCCCAAGGTGGCGTTAGCGTTGGCTTCTGCGCGCGCGGATCGTCTCGCTGCTGCCAGTAGCGAGACAGCTTGTTGGTCATACCGGAATGAGCGCAGGCAACGGCCAGCGCATCGACCGCGTGGTGCCGGTGATCCGCGCGCGTCTTCTCCCCGTTATCGGCGAGCACGTTATTGAGCGTCCACAACTTGCGAAGTTGCGCGGTCACTTTCCCGGTGACGGCTTCAACCTTGACCGGCGCTTCCGGGCCCAGGTCGGGCCACAGGCGTTTTAGCTGCGCAAGAATTTGCTTTGCCGCATAACGGGTGTCATTCAACTGGCGGGCGGCAAAATCGTCGGGCATTTCCTTTGCAAGAAAGCGCTTCACCTTGCCCGGAGACATGCCCGCGCCGCCCTTCGCGGATACCATGCCTTGCAGGCGAGTTTGGATTGCCGACCAACGGTCTTCATCTTGGCCGAAGGCTTCGAAGGGCATCCGGTTACCCTTCTCGATATTCACGTCCTTTCGGCAGAGCGTTTTGTTGCGCGGGCTATCGTCGAATGACCGGGAGCGGGGCCAGATATGTTCAACTTCGTATTGGCCCTCGCGGAACAGAGCGGCAAAGCCAATTTGATCGCCTGTGTAGGGGCATCTTTCCTGCCCCTCTTTCCAGAGAAGCCACTTTTCGACATCGTCGCGAGAAGGATTGGAAATCCCCTTTGACTGCAAGTCCTTCGCCGCATCGCCGCGCCTTCTTTCGGCCTTGCGTATACCGCTCTGAATTTCCTCGCGTTCGCGCTTTGATTTTCCTACGTCGCGGCCGACTTCGACACGAATCCGATCCGGCTTGCCATAAAGAGAGATGAGGTTGTTTACGACCTTCCGGAGTTCATTTTGTGTGCGGACAACGGTCGGGTTTCGAAGTTGCGATATTCGCTCGCGTTCTTCTTTGGAGGCCGGGCTTGGCAGCTTGTCAAGAATTTCGCCGGTCGGTTGCTCGCGATTGGGGAAAACATCGCGCCGCCAGTTCTCCCAATCCGGCCCATTTACTAGCGCGCCGAACCTTTCTCCCTTCTCAAGTTCTGGAAGAAACTGGTTGAGCGCGGATATGGAATAGGGCTCCCAGCCTGTCGGCAGTTTGAGCACCTGCAATTGGGTAGCTTGCTGTTCCGTAACTCCAAAATCGGCAACAAAAGATTTTGCCGCGTCTTCCCGGCGCGTCTTTCGTTCCTTGTCCGACAGGATGATCACGCGCTTCTTGTCTGGTGTTTCGCCATAGTCGGCCGCCCACAAGCGCTCATGGACGGCAATCCGGATTTCCTGCTTGTGGGGATGCGAAGGCCAGTCTAGCCCGAATATGTCGGCTAGTTTCGCCTCCAATGCGTTGCCCAGAAGCTTGCTCTCGCCGCCCAGTTCCAGATTGAATTTGAGACTCTTTTCCGCGCCGGACTCACCCCGCTGCTTGTAGAGTGCCTTCAAGGCGCTTCGGACTCCCGGCCACGACATAGACGCTTGTTGCTGGAGCTTGAAGAGAATGGCGCCCCGCTCTTCGTCGTCCAGCGGACGGGCATTGCCTCCCGCTATCGCAAGATTGTTCAGCTTCTCCAGCATCCGCCGCTGCTGCGAAAGCCAGGAACCTTTTGGACAAAGCGGCGCTCCCGGCATGAACCGGCATTCGCCCAAAGTGTTCTTGCGCCAGAACACGGGACGTTGCGCAAAGATCGTGTCACCAATCTTTGCCTTCAGTTCCTCGCTCTGGAGCGCCGGATGATATTCCGATTGGGCAGTCCAAAGCCTTTCGAACTCTTCCAGGACTACGGTTCTGTGCGCATGAACTCCGCGCTTGCGGTCCGACGGTGCGCGGCGGGCAAGCCATGCACCCAAAGTGGTTTGCTCGTTCTTGAGAGCCTTCAGGGTGGCATCCCGTTCGTTCTGCGCTTCCTTTTCATCGTCGGCATCAGAGTCGGGAGTATCGCTATCCTCTAGTTCGCGGCCCTTGAAGTGCCGGTGCTGTGCAAGGTGATAGATCGCCCGCCCAAACTCATAGGCGCTCAATCCGCTTTCAAGCCCGCGCCTTCGCAGCTCATAAGGATCGCTGCCCATGACAATCGGCCAATCGGGCGAACCATAAGCAGGCAGCAAGCCCGCATCGCGAAGAGCCTCGTTCAGCGCTTTCCGGCGCATTCGCCGCCGTCGCAGTTGACGGCGCATCATGCGCTTCTGCCTGCGTTGTTGATTCAGAGGCGTTCCGTCCGGATCGCGCGCCTCGGGGAATATTCGAACGCCGAGTCTCAGAATATTCCCGGAAGATTGCTCCGGACTGTAGTCGACAACGGCAAAGCCGATGGACGTAGTACCAATATCGAAGCCGAAAATCCGCTCCATGACCAATCCCCCTTGCGCCCAATAGGGGTAAAGGCTAGCCTCTGTTCTGTAGCAAATCGAGAGGCGGTCGCTTTTCGCAAGCAAATTGACCCCTTGTGCGGGCTCGGCATCCCAAGGTCAGCTGCCGGTTATTATCGAAAAGGCCCACCGCGAACCGCGTGTGGGCCTTTTTGCTTGCCCCCCCGTGGTTGGTAACACGGGGGGCTTTCGATACATCGGGAAACCCTTCGGTCCCTCTTTCGTCTCAAGTTCCTAGCCCCTCAAGAACCGGCCTTCAGGCCGCAATGCGGCTTGAAGGCCATGCCGAGCTCTCTGCCTGCCGAACGGGCCGGGTCAAGGCTGGCGAAGCCACGCCGCGCAAGCGGCGCGCGGCCTTGAGGCGGTCCGGATGGCGGGCAAATCGGCCTGCCTCTTGACGAACCTTGCACTTCGATGATTCGCCGGGAATGCACACCCATCCGACGGCGAGAACTAAAAAGCATTCCATAATCATTACTTTTCATATGAAAGATTTTTCATATGGAGATGGATTTTTCTTGGGAGATTTTTCCGGGCTGACAATTCTGTCGTGGCATTCAAGATTTTACAGAGGCGCGACATGAGTGGCGGAGAAGTCATAGGTATTCCGGACCGGCCTTTCGTTTCCAATCCGGAAGGAACGCCGAAAGCGGAAGACCCGCCACGGCTGCTCTTGAACGGCCTCGACAGCCTGTATGTCTGCTATTCGCTCGACATGCGTACATCGAAGCTCGATTTCCCGGACCTCGAATACCGCAAGGAAATGATCCGGGACGGGCGGCGCGATTTCGAAGAGCTGACGCTCGGCTCCGAACGCTTCCTCCTGCGTCCGAACGGGGTAAAGCCTTACCGTTTTGTGCTGGACAATGACGCCTTCTCGCTTGGCCTTACGGAAATTATGCAGCCAACACTCAAGGCACAGTTTCGCTCCGAAGCACTCTGGCGATCGGGGGCAGTGGCGTTGCACCAACGAATAATCGACTGGGCCCGCTCAATAAGCGCGACGGTGATTGCGCCGGAATCGGTCTCCCGCGCGGATTGGGCCTTCGACTTCGATTTGCCGGATGTAGATTTCTCTGAGGGTCACTTCGCGACCCGGGCGCGCAAGGATGCCAAGTACCGCGATGGCGGTCGCGCTCAAACCTTCCGCCTCGGCTCAGGCCATACCGTAATCCGCATCTACGACAAGGTGGCCGAGATAGAGCAAAGCAGCGGCAAGGTGTGGTTCTTCGAGCTCTGGGGCCAAGCCGAAAATGTGTGGCGCGTCGAGTTCCAGATACGGGGCGAACGGCTCAAGGTCGGTGCGATCCGGACGCTCGACGACTTGGAAGACCTACAGGGCGATATTCTAAGGCAGCTCGCCCATGAGCATACGTCGCTTCGACGGCCGACAGGCGACAGCAACAAATCGCGCTGGCCGCTGCATCCTCTCTGGCAATCGCTTCAGAACGCAATCGCTGAAATGCCCCAACTCGGATTGGCGCGGCACTACGATCCGGATAGCGCGCTTCAATACCGCAAGTTCAAGATCGTCAATTCCATGTACGGCTACTTGAAAGCCCTTGCAGCACTGTCTGTCCTGGAGTCGGGGCATTGGCGACGGATGGTCACGCTTGAAGATTTGGCTGAAGAAATCCTCGACATGCTTCTCCCGCATCATATCCCCAGCATATGGCAGGAGGATGTAGAGCAACGCATCCGCGACTATGAGTCGGGCAAATGGTGAATCGCAAAGACCTCGAAGCGCGGATCAATGAGCGCGCCAACCGGATTCTCAAATATGCCGAGCTGGCGATTCCGAATGAGCGGACATTCGAGTTTTTCCGGAGTTGCGTGTTGGACGAACTGGGCCACAAGGGCCTGCGTTCGGATATTACCGCTCTCCTTGACCACGGCGGCAAGGACGGGCTTGAGGCATGGAACGGTATGGGCCGGTCTCATACAGGCAGGAAAGGCGGTGCCCCATGAGTGGATAGCCGCAAATTTGACATGCTTGTCACGCTGGATATGCCGGATGAACTGCCGGTAACGCCCGATGAGCTGGCTCTCGTAGAGACCTATCTCCGGGATATCATTGCCGAAATGCTGAAAGACGAAGCGGCCCGGTAGGGCCTGAAAGGATGGATCATGGGACAGAACGCTATTGTCTACGCTCGTGTGTCAACGACAAGGCAGGCTGACCATGACCTCTCCATTCCCGATCAAATCGCTCACGCGGAGCGTTACTGCAAAGAACGCAATATTGAAATCGTGGGCACCTATGTTGATCCGGGTGCATCGGCCCGCGCCGATAACCGGCCCCAATTCCAGCGCATGATGGATGATGTGAAGTCAGGGACGATGCGGGCCGATATGGTTCTCGTTCACAGCTTCTCGCGCTTCTTTCGGGATGCTTACGGCTTTGCCGTCTATTCGCGGATGCTTGAGAAGAACGGTACTCGGCTTGTGTCGATGACGCAGGAGACTGGCGAAGGCGCGCAAGCAGATTTGATGCGCCAGATACTTTCTTCCTTCGACGAATACCAAAGCGCAGAAACCGCCAAGCATGTTACCCGCTCCATGATTGAGAACGCAAAGCGCGGCTTCTGGAACGGCGCGGCGGCGCCCTATGGCTACAAGACAATCATCGTCGAGCGGCACGGTAACAAGGACAAGAAGAAGCTTGCGCCGGAGCCTCATGAAGCGGAAATCGTCAAACTGATTTTCCAGTTGTATCTCTATGGCGACGGCAAGAAAGGACCGCTCGGCATAAAGAACTTGGTTTCCTATCTGAATGGGCGCGGCGTGGAGAACCGGAATGGAAAACCGTTCCGCATTCAACATATTCAGGAGGCCTTGCGGCGTTCTGCCTATATCGGAACGCATTACTTCAACCGGACGGACAGCCGGACACGCAAGCCGCGCCCGCGCGAAGAATGGATCGAAATTGCGGTACCTCCGATTGTCGAAGAAAGCATCTTCCATGCGGTGCAAGCCCAACTTGACGCCCGAAATCCGACAATGACGCCGCCTCGCATTGCAAGCAGCCGCATATTGCTGACAGGCGTGGCGACTTGCGAAAACTGCGGCGCACCAATGCGAACTCGGACCGGCAAGAACGGGCAATACTGGTATTACACTTGCTCGCGATCGGCTGATATGGGGAAGATCGGATGCACGGGCCTAACCGTGCCTATGGGCAGGCTCGATAAAATCGTGACCGATGCGCTATGCGATCAGGTTCTTCAAGCGGATCGCCTTGAGCATATGCTGGGGTCTTTGCTTGCTCGCAATTCGGGGCGGCGCGCGGCAGCGCAAACAAAACTGAAGGAATTAAAGCGGGAGCGCCGGGAGCTGGATCAAAAGCTGGCAAAACTGACCGACGCTCTGGAAAATGGTGTCCCGCTCGATACCGTCAAAAGCCGCATTACCCAGCGCCAGAATGAGCGCGAACAGGTGAACCGGGTTATCTCTTTCGTGAATCGCGAGATCGACTCCCCTCTATCAGTCGTTACTCCGGAGAAACTGGAGGCTTTCGCGAATGGTTTTCGGGCGCGATTGCGGGAGGAAGGTGAGCCGGAATTCCGCAAGGCCTATCTCAGGCTCTTGCTGGACAATGTGGCGGTTGCCAAGGACCGGGTGAGGATTTCCGGCCGCAAGGACGTGCTGGCCTATCATCTGACGGCCGACAAGCCGCTACCGCCCTCAATGGTACCTACTTTTATGGAGGAATGGTGCACCCGACACGATTCGAACGTGTGACCTCTGCCTTCGGAGGGCAGCGCTCTATCCAGCTGAGCTACGGGTGCCAGGGGCAGGCCCTTATGGAACGTGGCCTGCCGAAGCGGGCGCAAGGTAGAACAAAGCGTCGTCCCTGACAATCGCTCGCTCTATTGGACCTGCGCTACCTCCTCAGGCAGAGGTCACACGTTCGAATCGTGTCGGGTGCCGGGGTCGCATAGCGACTTCCCATGAACGGAAAATGCGGGCTAGGTCATGTTGACAAACTTCTGACCCAGAGGCGAGCAGCAACTATTTGAATGAAGCCGAGGTAGCTTGCGGCGGTTTTGTCATATCGTGTTGCGAAGCGGCGTGAGCATTTGAGCTTGTTGAAAC
>Ga0208433_1000992_pt1 | contig 10988 bp, 13 predicted proteins | sample 3_EtaG_FD_184075 | JGI IMG/M metagenome (GOLD analysis project Ga0208433, IMG submission 184075) | Marine viral communities from the Subarctic Pacific Ocean - 3_ETSP_OMZ_AT15126 metaG (SPAdes) (version 2) | ecosystem: Environmental > Aquatic > Marine > Oceanic | place: Pacific Ocean | collected...
TGGCTGAACGCGAAGTCACCTCAGGGGGTTCCTCATTTGAGCGAAACGAAACGGTTCGCGCCGAACCTGAAGATAGCGAGACAGTTGGTGGACTTCGGCACGAAGTGGGGTCGGCAAGCCCTGTACGCCATGATGAGAGCACCGAAGTAAACTCGACGGCATGGAAGGATTATGAAATGAACAGTCCAGAGGTTGTAGAAGACCCGCAAAAAAACAAGGCCCGGGTTGTAGGTCACGACCTTGCTGAACATGACCCGCTGTTGGAGCACCGGCCGCACGAATGCGGGATGTGTGGTGACACTTGGTGCAAGTGTGAGGAACTACACTACCGCTGATGCCCGTTTACTTGTACCGGTGCCGTGCCTGTCAGGTCCACGGCGAAAAGTTTCAGCACCACAACGACGACCCGATGTTGGATTGCCCCGATTGTGGTAAACCGATGTTGCGCCGCGTCTACTCGTTCAAACCGGCGAAAGTCATGCACGAACATTTCAACCACACAGTCGGCAAAGTCATTTCTGACAAGAAACAGTTCGCTGCGGAACTATCCCGCAAGTCTGCTGAGATGACGGAACGCACAGGCGCTCCGCACAACTATGTGCCTGTCGATTTGTCCGACAAGGAATCGCTTAGAGTAAGCGACGAGGGTATGGATAGTACGCTGAGGCGGCAAACCGAAACCGGTCAACGAGAAGTGAAGCAGTGGCTGTAGCCGAACGAGTAGATCACGCACAGGGTGAAGACCATGTGGTAGCAGGCCGTATCAACGGTTTGTATGGCAACGCCAAAACGGAAATGAACCGTCGCCACGACAGGTGGCGTAAAGCGTACCGGTTGGTTCACAACCGCGGTTGGTCCAACTCGCGTGATGCGTGGATGCCCTCCCCGACAGCATCCGAGATTTACCCGATTGTGTCAGCCCTTGTTGGTTGGATGACTGATCAGCGAGTCAAGTTTCAGGCTGTCCCGTCGGCAGACCCACATTCGCAGTACGCCAACTTTCAGCAGAAACTCGCACAAGACCTCGAAACTGTGCTTGACTCACTTTGGGTCAACCACAACTTCGAAGGTGAAGTAGAGAAAGTTCTGTTCGACGCGTTTATTTACGGCACAGGGTTTTTCAAATGCGTCTACGACCCCGGTGCCGACGGCGGGGCGGGCAATGCGTTGATGCGCCGATGCGACCCGTTCTCACTGTTTATCGACCCGTCGGCGACTTCGCTACACGACGCCAACTACATCATTGAAGCGCGGGAACTGTCGATCACCGAGTTTGAACGCCGGTTCCCCGGACGCGGCGACGTGATCGAAGCAGACATGGGTGCAGGGTTTTCTTTGCCGCACCGTGAAAACAATGAAACTGGTGGCAAAGCCCCGATGGCGAACCTTGCAGCCCATTCCGGCGGGTCGGGGACTGTTCCTCCGATTTACGGCAAACCGGGTCAAAACGGACGGGTTTCGGATTCGGCGTACTACGACGGTTCGATCACTGTGTTCGAAGCGTGGATCAAAGAAAACACGTTGTACACACCGGCTGAGGGAGACGAGGAGGACGAACCGTTCAACGTCTCCGAATGGCGTGTCATCATCACCACCGGTTCGCATGTGTTGGTCAACGAACGTGCAATGGACATGTGGCAGCACGGCAACCATCCGTACGTCCGGTACGTCAACCACGACATTGGAGACATGTGGGGGATCGCGTTGGTGGATCATCTCGCTGATCCACAAATGGCTATCAACCGTTTGTTGGCTGCGTTGCAGCAGCACGCCGAACTCGTATCCAACCCTATTTTCTTGGAGGATTCCCGGTCGGGTATTCCTAGAACAAAGATTGTCAACCGTCCCGGTCAACGCATCACGAAGGGTGCAGGGTCGGAAGCGGGTTGGCTTACGCCGCCTCAAATGCCGAACGATGTGCAGGAACTCGTCCAGTTTTACATCAACGAAATGGAAAGAATCAGTGGTCTATCAGGAGTGGTACGGGGGTTTTCGCCGACGGGACGAAACTCGCAGGGTGTCATCGACTCGGTGGCTGAGTCCGCATTTGTGCGGATACGGCTGGCGTTGCGAAACCTTGAAAGAAGTTTGTCGAAGGCGGGGAGCCTGTTGGCGAACCTTGTCGTGGAAAACTATTCGCTACCCCGTGTCATGTCGATTGTGGGACCCGACGGTGAACGGTCGATGCTGGCTTTGCGGGCACGACATTTCTTCGTCCCCAACGACCAAGGCGCAGACCCGATGAGATTCTCGTTGTATGTGCGTGCAGGGTCGGCGATGCCGATTTCCCGTGCGGCACGTATCGCCGAAGCAGAAACCTTGTTCGCTATGGGTGCTTTGGACGCCCAAGCGGTGCTCGAAGCCCACGATTACCCGAACCGCGAACAGATTCTGCAACGAGTCAACGCCGGTGGTGTGCTAGGAATAGGCGGCGAGGGGAAACCCAACCCGAATATGGCTTCCAACTCGAATATGGGTTCCCGTAATAGACAACGGTGACGGAAAGAGTGTAAGGTAACCACATGGCCGAGAAGTTCACGTCCAATAACGTCCCAACTCCGAGAGGCTGGAAAGGCCCGTCGGAGAAGGGTTCAGTGGTACGACAACTCGACGGTAGGCTTTCTGCGAACAAAGCAGAGGGCGACGACGAAAATCAGAACCAGCGCAGAAACGCGTTGGATCTCTAACCAAGGAGCATCAGATGCCCGGTCCCGCTTCCACTTCGGGGAAGAACATCAAGGTTCACAAGTTGGGTCACACTGCTGGCCGCGACTACGGAGCCAACGTGTCTTCCAAGAAGTCACAGTCGCCACGCGATCTGTCAGCAAAGAAGTAACTCATGGCTGGTGGCACCCGCCAGAACAACACGATGTCGGAGGGGTTGCATCAACTCCTGTCTTCGCTCGCCCAACTAAAGGCAGCGCCTGACGCCGACCTCGAGTATCTGTCGGCCATTGAGTCCGCCATTTTGCAGAAGTTGAAGGAGCCTCTACAGCAGGCAGCGCAGGCTCTGGCACAGGCTGGTGGTGTTGTTCCTCCGGGGATGGCCGGGCAGATGGGTGCCGCAGCACAGGGCGGCATGGGTCAATCACCGCCTCAGCAGGCTCAGGGTGGGGGGATGCCCAACCCTGATGAACTACGGAGATTGGTGGCATCCAGAGGTCTCAGATAATCTGATTATCAGATTCGATCGGCGGAGATGAGGTAAATGGCAGAAGAAGAACTTTCTCAGGAACAGGTAGACGATTCCTTAGCAGAACAGGGGTTCGTTGCTGAAGTTGGGTCGGACCGTTGGGTGTCGGATCTTGAATCACAGTTCGCGACCGACGATGACGAGCCTGTAGAGGCCGAAGAAGTCGCTGAAGAAGTCGCCGTCGGGGGCGGCGATTCCCAAGCCGCCGATGGGGATACCCCAGCCTCCGACGGCGACGCTCCCGATTACGTCCAGTTGGGGGATGTGCGTGTCCCGCAGGACGAGGCGGAGCGTGTTGCCCGGTTCTGGGATTGGATGAACACCAACCCAGATGAGGCGATGCAGTTCGTCGGTTACATGTCGGGCGAATACGACCTTGTGCCAAAGGGTCAGCAACCCGCCCAGCAGTCTGTTCAGCGTGAGTCAACACCCGTTGACGAGTCTGATCCGTACGAGGATTGGGATTTGTTGCCGGAGACGGTGCAGCAGCGGTTGAAGAAGGTTGACAAACTGGAGACGTATTTGGCGGCGCAGCACAGGCAGCAGCAGGCTGCTGTGCAGCAGCAAAACATGAAGTCGGTGGAGACGGCTCAGGCGCAGTTTGCGAATACGTACGATTTGAACTCGAATGAGGTGGCGCGGCTCGCCGACGAGGCGGCAAGACTAAACATTGTCCCTGCTTTGGTTCAGGATACTGGCGATCCTGTCAGAGCCGTAGAACGTGCACTTGAGATAGTGTATTTGCAATCAGATCAGGGCAGAGAACGAGAGTTCAATAAGCGCATAGCCCAAACAGAATCCGATAGAGACAAGCAACGTAAGATGGCTGCTGTCGGGGGTACTGCCGGGTCTGTACCTAGGCAGGAACCCGATGCAGTACCGAGTAACGCTACGGAACGTCGATCCGCGATGGTCAACGAAATCGCAGCCGCTCTCGGCAAAGTAACGTGACCAACTAACAGGAGACATAACACATGGCAACGCCAATCGGCTCCAATGTGGTCACCTCTATCGCACGTCGGTACATCCTCCCGGAAGTCACCGATAACGTCTACAACTCGAACCTTTTGTTGTTCCGACTGAACCAGTCGAACAAGAAGATCGTTCGCGGTGGGACGCAGATCGAGGTGCCACTCATGCACAGCCGTCTGGCAGCAGGTGGTGCCTACTCGGGATTCGACCTTCTGGACGTAACCCCGTCAGACACCATCAAGAATGCTGCATGGGACTGGAAACAGTATTACGTCCCAGTGACGGTTGACGGGCTGACCTTGATCAAGACTGATTCCCCGGAAGCGGTCGCCGATTTCATTCGTCTGTACTTCCAACAGGCTGAGATGGAAATGGCGGAGATTCTCGGAACAGGACTCTGGTCGGACGGGTCAACTGATACCAAACAGATCGACGGCATCGAAGGTGCTGTCGACGATTCAACGGTTCTCACCACATACGCTGGGATTAGCCGTTCCGCCAACACTTGGTGGCAGTCGCAGTACGACGGCTCAACCACCGCGTTGACGCTGGCGACCATGCAGACGATGTTCGGCAACTGCACCAATGGTGGCCGACATCCGACGGTGCTGGTGACGACACAGACCAACTACAACAGGTTCTACGCGCTGAACCAGTCTGACGTGCAAATCAACGTCGGTCAGGGCGCGGTGGACGAGCAGTTGGCGAACGCAGGGTTCACAAACCTGTTGTTCAACGGTGTCCCACTGTGCGTCGATTCGCACGTTCCGACAGACGGACCGTCCGGTTCGGGTTCAGGTCATCACATCTACTTCCTCAACGAAGATTTCATCCACTTTGCGGTTTCGCCAAGGGCTGACTTCTATCTGGAGGATTTCCAGACACCCATCCAGCAGGATGCGATGGTAGCCAAACTCTTCTGGGCTGGTAACCTCGTTATCAACAACTGTCAGTTGCAGGGCAAAATGTCTGCCCTGACCTCGTAAGGAGCAGATGACATGGCAGGACAAGTTATTACCAACCCGCTTGGCGCTTTCGGTCTTTCGACCGGATCGTCTGTCAACTATCAGGTTGTCGTACCGTTCGAGGCTGCCGCTGCTATTTCAGCGAACGACCTCGTCGCGGTGGCGGCGTCTGTTGACACGGACACCACAATCACGGTGGAACAGTTCGATGTTTCGGACGCATTGCCGGAACTCGTGCTTGGTGTGGCAAAGAACGCGGCCGCTGCTGGCGAGATTGTGGAGGTCGTAACCTACGGCTTCGCCGTCGTCGCTATCGGCAGCACGTCGCCAGCACTGGGCAACATCGTGATTATCGGCGCAGCCGATGGTCAGGCCGGGGTGTTGGCACCAGCCGTAGCCGGTACGATCACCGGCGACAACTTCGGTATCTATCTTGGTACTGAGATTGGCACCACGAACACGGCTTGCATTTGGTTCTCGAAGTTCTAAGAACCCCCTATAGAAAGGCAGCGGCGGCATGTCAGTAGTGCGTGTCAAAAACCTCCGAGACGTGGCTTTCGTCGATTCGTTCGACGGAACCACGTACTCGGTGAACCCGGCTGGTTCAACCATTATCCCTATCGAAGCAGCGAAACTCTGGTTCGGCAACTGGGATCTGGTTGATAAGCCGTCGAGGGCGTTGCGGGAACGCAGCGAAGAACTTCGACGGCTGCAAGTCAGGTACGGTTGCAGCGACGATCCTGAACGGTGGGAGGCAACGAAGCCTCTCGTTCAGGTTTGCGATGTCGACGAAGATACGTGTTTCGTCACCGTGATCGACGATCCAGCCGGGACTGCAATCTCGGAAGCGGAGGTCACGGTGGACGAGCATGAAGACATGCTGTCCATGATCCGTCAGCAGGCCAAAGATTTGGACCGGTTGAAGAAGGATTACCAGAAGCAGATCCGTACGGAACAACCTGATTCTGATGCCGATGAAGACAAGCCTGAGCCGGTCGCGTCCAAACGCGCTCGGCGACAGTGAACCACGACTTTACTGGTTACCACCTTCTCCCTGTAGGGGAACTAACTGCCCTGTATTGTGCCGTGGCAGGCAACCTCGCCAATCTGCACGAAGAATCAGCGATGGTGTTTTCCACGGAACGCCGCGCCAAAGTCGAAGGGTTTGTGCGTTCGCAGGAAACTTCTGTTGCCGGACGGGAACGAGAAGCAGATTTCCACGCATTAGAGTCAACTACGACACTGTTCGAGTTGCGGGGCGAAATCTCTGCTCTGCAAGAAGAACTAGCCACGTTGAAGTTACTACTGGGTGTGAAACATGCCGGAACTGAAATACTTTCAGATAACTGATTTCAGCCCCGGTATCCGCGACAAGTACTCGCCTTCGCAACCTCCGGGCACAGCACAAACCACGGATACGTGGGGGTGTGTGGCTTTGCCGACAACTGGGTTGTCGCCGTTGCCGAAGATGCAAAAGGTTCGTTCGGCCACTCAGTTGAACCGGGTGTCAGGAACCGACTATTTGTTGGATTCGGCATCGGGGTGGCATTACAACGGCAACGACCCGAAGTCGGGTTCCAACTTCGAGGTGTGCGGTTTCACAACCCAAGGCGGGTTGGGGGGTCCATCGGAGTCGTATTCGTACCCTGTTGAAATCTATTTGGGGGTTCAATGGTTGGAGCACGACGGCTCATCTGTGTACCGCCGCAACGTCCGCGTCGAAGCCGTCAATCTGGCCAACGATTTGAACTACGAGATTTTGGACCGCAACATGACTTCCGGTCCGTCCCCTATTTCGTCTGAACTGTGGCGTCCGATCACGTTTGCGTCGACACGGGAGAAACGATCCGGCACGTTTAGTGAAGACGACCAGTTCCGCCCCGGCGACCCGGTTGTAGTCGCATCGTGGATGTCCCACGACTTGTCCGATTGGGACACGGTGGCGTACCCAGATTCGGTCGACGGGTCTGGTGGCGCGTCTCCAAAGTATCTGATGTCGGAAACAACCGGTGTGGGTTCCCCAACGACCAACAAACCCGTCGAGGTTTTGTCGCATCAAAACAGGCTTGTAGCGTTCGTTGTTTCAGAGTTCACACGGGTCAACGGACCCAACTTGACTTCCAACGAAAACATTTCGTTCTCTACCCCGCCGGGTGTGCTGTTCGATTTCGAGTCGTCTGCTGCGAACACGTTCGGCGAGCAGGTCACGTTCGAAATCCAAAACGCTACGGGTTACACAGCGTGGGCGTCGATCACCGCCAACCAGTTGCTACTCATCAAAGGCCGAGGGGCTGTGCTGATCACTGGTTCGTTGGAATCGCCAACAGTGGTGGCTCTACCAAAGGTGACAGGCAACGCCACTTGCCTTGGCGCTATGTCAATCCTCGGTTACGTATATCCAACAGCGAAAGGAAGCGTATACGCGTGGCAAGGCGACGACGTTTCAACGAACATGTCCCCGTTTTTGGATACGGGGTTCGTAGATTACGACGACGCTTCAAAACGCAAGGGCCACACCGGGTTGTGTGCCGCTTGGAACGATTTCGTGCTCATGCCGAACGAATGGGTCCTCGACGAACGAACAGCGGCATGGTGGAGAGTTTCAGATCCGGTGCAGGACACCGGGTTTGATAACCGCATCCGGTATTGGGATGTCCCCGCTGGTCAAGTGTTCAACAACACCGACGCCGTGTATGGCGCGGTCGGCAAGTATCAAGAACCCCACGAAGGTGTCATCTGCCGGTTGGAATCCGATGTTCTTGCACCGACATTTTATTGGCGGAGTGCACCAATAGTTTTAGATTCGTCTCAGTATGTACAGTTGCGGGAAATCGGGTTGACGTTCAAGGGCCGCGGAACCGTTCACGTCGACGTGTTTAGAGACGAAACAGGAGACGACGACCCGATCGGTTCGTTCGTGTTCGACGCGACTGCTTCCGGCAACGAAACAATCACCCATGTGGTGCGTGAATCCGGTGGTTTCACGATGCGGTCGTTCAATGTTCGCATCCGATCGTACTCACATGACGGGACTTCGGAAGCACCGACTGTGTATGGGCTAAACTTCGGGTACTTCTTGAAGCAGCACATACCTAACCACGATGTTTCGCACCGTGGTTTGGTGCTCGACAGGACAGACGACGTACTCGACGAAGCGAAGTTGGGATAAATGGCAGGCGCAGGATATAGAACATGGACGGCTTTGCAGTCGGTCCCAGCGGCGACTCTACAAACGTACCTTCAAGATCAGGTTGTGATGGTGTTCACTAATGCGACGGCACGCGACGCTGCGGTGACTTCGCCTGCCGAGGGGATGATCTGCTACCTGAAAGACGTAGATCAAGTACAGTCGTACAACGGTGCTTCATGGGCATCGGTTACGTCTGTGTTGACTGGCGACGTGTTGACCGAGGATTCCACAAACGACAGGGTCGGCATCAACGAAGCGTCTCCGGGTGCAGCCTTACATGTCGAAGCGAAGGCTGCTTCGTCGGATCAGATGGTTCGTATCTATTCGTTGACTGGTTCGGAACACGACGCCGATTTGTCGTTTGCGTTGGACAACGGCACCGGTGAGACGTTCACTATCGGTATAGACGATTCCGACTCCGACAAGTTCAAGATTTCAGACAACGCAACACTTGGCACCAACGACCGGCTGGTGATCGACTCGGCAGGTGCTGTAACTATCGCAGGCGGTGTCACCGCCGCCGTAACCGGAAATGTAACCGGAAACGTGACCGGAAACGTGACCGGAAACGTGACCGGTGACGTAACCGGCGATGTGACGGGCGATGTGACAGGCGACCTGACGGGCGATGTGACAGGCGACCTGACGGGCAACGTAACCGGCAACGTAACCGGAAACGTGTCAGGTTCGGCTGGTAGTGCAACCGGTAACGCGGCGACAGCAACAGCCCTTGAAACAGCCCGAACCATTGGCGGCACGTCGTTTGACGGCACAGCAGCCATTGTCCCAGGCACCATTACTGTTGCTGACACCACGGACACCACCTGTTCGGTGGCCCTCTTTGAGAGCGCCACGGGGGACCTCGCCCCAAAGACCGACGGAGGAGCCACCTACAACGCTGGCACTGGGACGTTGACGGCGACCGCTTTCGCTGGTCCTCTGACCGGGAACGTCACAGGTAATGCGTCTGGGACTGCGGCCACCGTCACTGGTGCCACCCAGTCCAACATCACAGCAGTCGGCACCCTCACGTCACTTGGCGTGACGGGTGCGGTGGACATGGGAACTGACGGCTCTGGCGTGGATGTCACCTTCCACTCCGACACAGCAGGCGACTACGCCATGTGGGACTCGTCAGAAGAAAAGTTGATCCTTGAAGGCACCAACGCGGCGACCGTTCTTGATGTGACAGATGGCAACGTCTCCATCGGTGACGGGACGCTCGCTGTTAGCGGGACGCTGACGGTCGGCTCGGACGGCTCAGGTGCCGATGTGACTTTCCACTCGGCTACCGCTTCGGACAACTTCCTCTGGGATGCCAGCGACGAGAAACTCGTCATCACGGGAACCGACGGGCAAAACGCTCTGGAGGTGGCCGACGGCGATGTGAGCATCACCGACGCGCTGACCGTCACAGGGACGACGACGACGTATCTGAACGTCATCACCGACTCGACCACGACCCGTACTCCGGGCCTGACCGACGCTTCGGCCTACATCCTATGTACGCACGGCACCGGTATGACGGTGACGCTGCCGCAGGATTCCGATGTCGCCTTCCCCGTAGGTACTCAGATCATCTTTGAGCGCAACGGCGCGGGCACCCTGACGTTTGCTGCTGGGGCCGGGGCGACCGTCAACTCCAAGGGTGCCACGCTGACCTGCGCGGACAGGTACACGACTGTGGCTGCGGTGAAGATCGTGGCCGACACTTGGACGATCTTCGGGAACATCGGCTAGATGGCCCTCACCGCCCTCCTTGGTGCTGTCTCCAATCAGGGGGCTGTTCCGCTTCTTATCGCTACGGGCGGGATCATCACCCAGTACGTTGATTCTGGGACGACGTATCGGGTTCATGCGTTTCGTGGTTCAGGCAAGTTTGTTGTGGCTTCTGGTGCGGCTGATGTGGACTGGTTGGTGATCGCAGGCGGCGGCGGTAACGGTGGGTTCGGCGGCGGTGGCGCTGGTGGTATGACCACGGGCACGGGTGTCGCCGTAAGCGAGGGAACGTACACGATCACTGTCGGAACGGGCGGCGCTGGTCACACGGGATCAGGTGGCACCCGTGGCACCAACGGAGTGAACAGTGAAGCCCTCGGGCAGACAGCCGTAGTCGGTGGGGGTACGGGCGGTGCTTGGGGGGCCAACGAGGACGGTGTTCTGGGTGGCTCGGGCGGCGGTGGTGGCGGGGTTTCACCTTCCACGGTCGGTGCGGCTGGTGCGGCCACAGCAGGACAGGGCAACGCTGGCGGTGTCGGAACTGGTGCTGGTACTGCCTGCGGATCAGGCGGCGGCAAAGGTGCCGCAGGAACGCTTGGCGGTGCTGGTGGCGTAGGCGCTACGGGTTACGGGGTAACGGCTAGCACGCCGTATTACGCAGGTGGCGGTGGCGGCTACAACGCTCAGGCAGGTGGCAACGGCGGCGGCGGTAAAGCAGGCGGGGGCGGCGCCGTTCCCGTCGGGGGTGTACCCAATACGGGAGGTGGCGGCGGTGCGGCTGCCGCTGATGTCGGTGCCGCAGATGGCGGTGCGGGCATTGTCATCATCCGATACGAGGTCGCCTGATGGCCCTTCCCGCATATATCGACGCCACGACGGGCGCTATCACTGACGGTGAGGCATGGGTCGCTTTGGCGTCTACGACGCTTGGAGCGGACGCGGCGTCCGT
>Ga0208433_1001002_pt1 | contig 10930 bp, 24 predicted proteins | sample 3_EtaG_FD_184075 | JGI IMG/M metagenome (GOLD analysis project Ga0208433, IMG submission 184075) | Marine viral communities from the Subarctic Pacific Ocean - 3_ETSP_OMZ_AT15126 metaG (SPAdes) (version 2) | ecosystem: Environmental > Aquatic > Marine > Oceanic | place: Pacific Ocean | collected...
ATATCTTTAAATCTAATATATCTTTAAGTAATTCAGTATGCGATTTGAATAGGGCAATATGAGAGTTATATAATTCCTGGAATGATACCTCTTGCTTTCGCATAATCAGGGCATTATTTTGTATTTCTTCATCCCAAATATCTTTGAGCCTGGTAACAAGGTCTTTTTTATGAACCATTTTCTTTTCTCCTAAAAGCACCCCACAATCTATATTCCCATAGACCATTAGATCTATCACCTCTTGGTCTTTTCTCTATATTATAAGCACCAAACTTTTCTTTTCTTAGGTGTCTAAGTTGGGCAGATATACTTGCGTGAGGATCATTAGTTATGTGATGTAATTCATCTAAGGTAAACCAACCCCCAAACTTAACTGCATTAAAAACTCTAAGGATTTGACCTTTTAATCTATTCTTATCGTGTTTAGATTTATAGTCTGATCCATCAAACTCTGCATTAAATTCATTCATATTTCCACTCCTCTTCTACAACAAAATCATATGCAGCAGTTACACTAGAGTCTTTGATTTGTTTGTCATACTCACCACATTCAACATTATCTTGAGCAATTTCATAGATTTTAGTGAGGTCATCACCACTACCTAATTCATCATCATCTATTTCAACTTCAGCAGTAAAGACTGATTTTTTAATGACAGTAAATTCTACACTAATTTTGGTATTCATTTTTCTTTCCTTTTATTTTTAAAGAAGTTTTATTATATATTAAAAAAATACTCAAAAAAACTAATTTTTATCTATATAATTGTGTTAAACATTCTAAAAAAGGAAAAATCATGGTAACTAAAACCAAAACCAAAACTAAACCTAATATATATAAAGCATTAATGGACTTTCGTTCTAGGGTGGACTCTGTTGAGAGAACCTCTAAGAATGAATTTCTTAATTATCATTATGCTAATATCAACAATATTATAGACACTATTAAACCAGTTCTATATGAATTAAGAATGGGTTATGTACAAACTGTCCAGTATATTGATGGTGTTGATTTATTGAATACGAGAGTTTTCCTGGTGGATCACCCTGAAGAATTTATTGAGTCTAATATCAGGTTAATAATGACTAAAGAGGACTCTCAACAATTAGGCAGTTCAATAACCTATAATCGTAGGTATGCTCTCATATCGACATTTTCTCTTGAAGTTGAAGATGATGATGGAGAGAGAGCAGTCCAAACCAAACAGAAAACTTCCACCCAAAAGAGAAATGAGCACTTTAATGAGATTAAGGCCAAAATAGATAAGGCCAAGAAAGATGGAGATTTAGATAAAAGTGCTGAAATTTGGGATTGGTTAAATGATAAAATTAGGACTGATGAGGGTGAAGTTATAGAAACCTCTATGTATATACCAATGGTGGATTATTACGAACAAGTCCATAATGGGGAGTGAACTGGTAACACTTACCAGTAGGTGTATGGTTGCTTTTACCCTGTTTCCTATATTTCAGGGGTTTTTTCCTTTCACCACCTAAATAAGTGCGTGGACTTTCTAAGTCTAGGGATCTACGATAAGATCCCACTTTTTTTAACTAATAGGAATAATTATGGTTTATGAAACAAAACCAAATACTGCAAAAGTATTTGTAGAGAATGGAATATTTAACAAGACAGGTGTTGAAAACCTACAGGCACAGAGGAAACCTATAATCAAAGTTAAGGCTAATGTAGATGGTAAAGATGTCGAAATTGCCTTATATTTTAAAATGGTTTATGACGAAGTTGCAGAAAGATATACTGACCAATACTTTGTTACCACGAATGGCAATAAGATGCTGAAAGGTAAGGTGGAAGATCCTTATGTGGCTAATACTAATGACAGTCAGCAAGAAGAATTTGAAGATGAAGTTCCATTTTGATTTCTAAAAAAGAAGTCCGAGAGTTTAAAAAAGATCCTAAAACTGGTAAAAAAGTAATGGTCTTTACTCTTGATGATGGTCAAAAACTGACTGTGGCAGAATTGTGTATAAAACTCAAATGCACTATGGCCTGTTCTAGGGCAAGATTAAATAAAACATCTGATCCTGAGAAAATATTTTCCAAAGTAAGGGTTTCAAACCAAAAGAGAGATACTGTTTTTGTGGCAAGGGAACATTTATTTAATCCTAGAACTTGGTGTGAAGATCCTTTAGTGAAATTAATGTTAAAAAAATAAATGCCAATTCATAAATTAGAAACCCACCAAGCAGATATACACTACTTTATGTTAAGTCGAGAGGTTGTCCAGGCTATTGATAACCCTGATGCTTTGGCTATATGGTGTTATCTGCAATCTAAACCTCAAAACTGGATAGTTTTAGAGGATCAAGTAAGAAGTCATTTCAATATAGGCAGATTAAAATACCTAAAAGCAATGAGGTGTCTAAGAACGGCAGGTTTATATCGTGTCGTAAGGCTAAAAGATGATAAGAGTAGGTTCTGTAGTAATGAGTTCCACATATATCCTTTTTCGTATCTACGGATTTCTGTACAATCGGAAATGCATACCGATATTAAAGAGAAAGAGATACCTAAAGAGAAAGAGAGTATATCTAGTGAGGAACGACAATTATTTGAAGATTTCAGACAACGATATGGTGGAAAGAAACGAGGACTTGATACAGAGTTAAATAATTTCTTAAAAAAAACAAAAGATTGGAAAACTGTTTTACCAATGCTTGTTAGTGTAAACTTAGATTTTGATGTTACTGATAAAAAATACATTCCTCACCTACAGACTTTCATTAATCAAAGGAAGTGGGAAATGATGACACCTGTTAAACCTAAACCACAACCCTATCAAGAATTTAACTGGAGAAAAAAATGAGTAAACCAATAACAGTTTGGCAGAAGTACAATAGGGTATGGGGTGAGCGTATGATCCGAAAGGGAGTATGTGATTATGAATGGGTTAGGGGTAGAGTTAAAACTATCAATACTAAACTAATCGATAGTGTATCATGTTATATAGATACAAGCGATTATCCTGATTTATGTAACTCTTATATAGAGGAAGCCTTTTGGAAAGGTGGAGGGGAATTAAGCGAGGAAGATTTAGAGATACTTAATGATGATTTCTCTTATGTTTATGAATGCTGTATGGAACAACTACACTAAGGAGAAAAAAATGACATACTATAAATATCCAGTAATAGAAGAAAATGACGATAGTCTAGTGGACTTGGCAAACAACATGGGTATCGAGGACTTATGTAAACTTATTAATATATTCCAAGATAGGATCTGTGTCTTTGATGCAAAGAATAAGATAGTCCATGAACTGCGTGATACGACTGAATATTTCTCTGCCGTTTTAAATGGTGCAGGAATACAACTATCAGTTAATGATGGTGAAGAAGATGAGTAAAATCAGAAAATCAGCCATACAATATGATGGAGCAGTAAGTTTAGATGGTGAACAATTAGGAGAAAGGTGTGTGCAAGAAGTAGATGATTGTTTCTATGATAAATTTCAATTCTATTACAAAGGTAAACCAGTTAAATTTACAGATATAAAAATTACTGTTTTTGGGGGTTTTGATGAGTAAAATGGGAAATATACATTACCAAGCACAGGAAGATGCCATAAGTGGAATAATGGACAAAAGGTCTTATTTAGATGAATATGGTGATGATGCTTTGGATATTTGGGAAGAATTTAATGGTGAAGAACCTGATGATGATAGAAAACAATCTTCTTTTTGGCTCTCTCAACAACCCCAAACGGACAGGGAAATACAGACTGAACATTGGGCAGACGATAGGCGTATAGACTTCTATGGTTGAAATAATACAAGGCGATTGCCTAAAATCCCTAAGAAATCTTGCACCTAAAAGCGTGAATACTTGTGTGACAAGTCCACCTTATTTTGGGTTAAGGGATTATGGAGATGAGGGGCAACTTGGTTTGGAAGAAACACCCGAGGAATTTGTAGAGAATCTAGTTAAGGTTTTTAAAGAAGTTAAACGAGTGCTTAGAGATGATGGTACTGTTTGGCTTAATTTAGGAGATACATATTGTGGTACTGGACATAAAGGTAATCATGTTGATCCAAAACATAAGAAAGGTAGAAACGCACAGAAAACAGCAGTAAACAATAAATTAGATGGTTTTAAATCTAAAGACTTAATCGGCATACCATGGAGAGTTGCTTTTGCCCTACAACAAGATGGTTGGTATCTAAGGCAAGACATTATCTGGCATAAACCTAATCCAATGCCTGAGAGCGTAAGGGATCGCTGTACTAAATCACATGAATATATCTTTTTGTTAAGCAAGAGTATGAAGTATTACTACGACAATGAGGTGATTAAAGAAGATAGCATCTCAATAGTTAAAAAAAGAACAAGAAAAGTTGGAATGGGTGTTGGTAGCAACATAGGAACAAAAGGCAGCGCAGGAAATAATGGGAAAAGAAATAAACGCTCAGTCTGGACAGTAACCACCAAGCCATTCAAGGGAGCGCACTTTGCTGTATTCCCAATGGATTTAATCGAGCCTTGTGTTTTGGCTGGGTGTCCTGAAGGCGGAACAGTCCTTGATCCTTTTGGTGGAAGTGGAACAACAGGACTTGTGGCTCAAAACAACAATCGTAATGCAATTCTTTTAGAGCTGAACCCTGAATATATAGAAATTGCTGAATCAAGGCTTTACCCCAAGCAAAGAGATTTTTTAAATGAAAACTAATAAAAAAACTATCTACAAGGAATTAAAAAAGATTTATAGTTCTTTAGATGCTGAAAGGTCGGTTGTAGGTGGTCTGCTTTTAGATCCCTGTTTGGATCGTGTTCTAGGTACTGGCTTGGTATCAGATGATTTCAGTAGTGATAAATTAAGGTATATCTTTAATTGCATTGTAGAGTTGATTGATGCAAAAAAACCTGTTGATGTAATAACTGCAAGAGATTATATTGAATTACAGGAACAACCTAAGAGTAGGTCATGGGCAGTAGATTTTAAGGATCTCGCTTTCTTAACTGAAGATTGTATTGGTACAAGCAATATTGATGTTTATGCACAACATATCCGTACTTGCAGAATTAAAAACGACATTGAGTTACTAAAGTTTAATATTGATTATGACAATTATCAGGTAACTGTTGATGAAATTCAGAAGTTGGAAAACGAGTTACTGGATAAAGATGAAAACTCTATGAGGAATATTGTATCTAAGACAATAGATTATATAGATGATGTCAGCGTTAATGGTACAGGTTTATCGAGTGGTTTTGAGTCTTTAGATGCTCTCACTTCAGGATTTAGGCAGGGATCGTTGAATGTTGTGGCAGGTAGGCCATCAATGGGAAAATCTACACTTGCTCTAAACATAGCAAATCACCTAAGTAGTGCAAAGAATGTACTTTTCTTCTCTCTGGAGATGAGTCAGGTACAGTTAATGCTGAAAATTGTATCAAGCGAAACAAATTTACCCCTACACAAGATTGAAAGAAACCAATTAACTGAAAATGAAGAACAATTCTTCTACGAAAAACTTGCCCATGCAGGTAACAAAAGCATGACTATTATTGATAAGGGTGGATTAAGCGTAAAAGATATTTCTTCAATAGCCAGAAAAATGAATGTGGAGAGAAGTGTTGATGTAATTCTGATTGATTATCTGCAAATTATGAGATATGATAAAGGTCGAGAGATTTCTGAATTAGGAAACATAACAAGGGAGTTAAAATACCTCTCTAAGGAGCTTCAGATACCCGTAATCCTACTTTCTCAGTTGAGTAGGGGGGTAGAGAGCCGAGAGAATAAAAGGCCGTATATGAGCGACCTACGCTCTTCTGGTGAAATTGAACAAGATGCTGATATTGTCATGTTTGTATATCGAGATGAATATTATCATCAGGACACCCCAGACCGAGGGTTGGCAGAATTGATAGTTGCCAAGAACAGAATGGGGCAAATCGGCTTTGTGAAATGCGAGTTTCATGGAGATTATTCTAAATTTAAAGATGTGGAGATTGATATTTATGGCTTATCTGATAAGGGCGAACAAGTACACTAGATCAGCAAAGGATTATCCTTGCCAAATGAGGCTAGAGGGGTGTATGCCCGATAGCGAAACTGTGGTTTTTGCACACCTGAATCATGGGGGAATGGGATTAAAGGCATATCCTATACATGGTGCGTATTTATGTTTAAACTGCCATGATATATATGATGGGAGGAAACAAGTGAACCCACCTTATGAACAAGAATTTCTTGAATTGGAAATGCTAAGAGCAGTAATAAATACTCAAAGGTTAATGATAAAAAGGGGTATAATCCCCCTATAGTTTTTTAATTTTTAATAAGGAGCAATATATGTTAGATAAAATTATGAAAGGTGCTGATGCATCTATAAATGTAGGTATTAAGTTGATCTCACTTGCAATCGTGCTACAGATTGTATTCGGTCATTCAGTACCTTTTTTGGGTGGCAATGTTATTGGCACGATAATCGGCATAGTTCAACAGTTGGGTTCTGCTGGTTTAGTTGGTTTAATCGCAACACTTATAATTTATCGTCTATTAGATAGCGATATAAGAAAAGAGTTGTCCGATTGACTTTAATTTAGGAGTAATTAGTTATGGAAAAATTCATACAAATGATTAAGAAAAATCGTAGTATGTCTATCTTTGTAGGCATAGTTGTGGTGGTTTTAATATCATCATGGCTAGGACTGTAAAGAAAGGGTACATAATAAACTATACAGATGGGTGGGATAAAAAAAAACAAAATCCCACCTTTAATCTCAAAAAATTTATTAAAGAAAACCAACCCAAATCCCGACCACTATGGAAAAGGGATTGGAGCAAGTGAGCCATAAAAAGCCACATCCCATTAGGAACAAACTACAACACGCAGTAAGACATAGTATGTTGTGGCATCCTAGAATAATTATCAACAAGAAGAAAGAAAGTAAAAAAAGAGGATTGTGGTGTAATGATAGTAAACAGAATTATTTATAGAGATAAACCTAAAGCAGACATCTTTAGATCCTTAGTTCAAACCTTTTGGAAAGACAACCCTGATTGCGAAGTAGCAACAATATCAATCACCAAAGATAAGCCTAAGAGGAGTGATGCTCAGAACAGGCTTTTTCATACTTGGCGAGATATAATCGCAGGGGAAATGGGTGAGTCCAAGGAAGAAACCAAGAACCTAATCAAAAATCAATTCAGTATAGAATCAACCAAAGACTTAGAGGTTGCTGAGTTTGTCGAATTCCTGAGAGATATTGATGATTTCTTTGGAGGGGAATATCAAATAAAACTGCCTAGAAACGAAGATTATCATTTGGCTATGTACAATGTTTACAAGAAATCATAAAGAGAAATTAGAGGATGTTAATGACACTCTAAGAGAGGCTATGGAAATTGCAAGAGAGGAAGATACCGAGAGGGATCTTGAAATGAGAAAACTCTTGAAGTCGGCAATCCAAAACATAGATCTTATTACAGGTGGTTTCTATGCAAGTCAAACCGATAAGAATGGGTATATAGGATATTATGAGGATATATTTTGACATAGATCCTTGCCCTGCATCTAGGCCAAGAGTTTCTCGTTGGTCTACTTACTACCCTAAGAAGTACACCCAGTTCAAAGAAGATATGAAAGCACTAACAAGTGAGATGGACACGACACCCTCTGAAAAATTGATTAGTGTAGATATAGAGTTCAATGTTAAAATACCTAAATCTTGGACTAAGAAAAAAAAGCAAGAAAAGAATAGAAAATATTGCGATAATGGGTGCGATATAGATAATTACCTAAAGGCAATACTTGATTCCCTAAATGGGGTTCTTTTTGTGGATGACCGACAGGTCGTAGAAGTTTACGCTAGAAAGCGATATAGCGATAAACCTAATATAATATTCGCAATGACAGAAATAGGAGAATAGAATGACTGTAGAGAAATTGGAAATGTGTAAGTTTTTATCAGAGGATTATGCCCAAAAGGCATCTGACAGGGGAATGGATTATAAGGAATCCTATGAGAGTTATATGGAGAGATCACAGAAAAGAAATTTCCAAGACTTATTACAACATTTTTCAACAGTTAAAAAAATTCCGACTATTTTTAAGTCTAATAGAAATGGGGAATATGTGGTTACGAGTGATAATGATTGTAATAATTGTGAGGATGGTGTATGCAAACTATAGCATTGATAATAGTATTACAGGTTGCAGTAACCTTACTAGCAGGGTGTAGTGAGTTCGAGTCTATAATGAAAGAGAAACAGTTGACTTGTACACCAGACGCAGTATTTACTAACTCATGTGATGGGTGGGGAACATGAAATTACTAAAGTTCATGTTATATTTAATTTATTTTCTTTTAGCCATTACCAGTACAGGTTGTCTGGTTTATGTTGTTATGTGGCTAGAGGCACTAAGAAAAGGATGGTTGGTATGAGCAAACTAGACACAATTAAATTATTTGAAGATTCTGAGTATATAAGATTGTTTGGTGATGATGATGTTACTGAAGAATTTATGGAGAATGTGTATAAAAAAGAACTAGGTTCTAATTTTATAAAGGTAGAAAGTGGTGTAGTTGTGGGGTCATCTGAAGAAGAAAGACCAGCACCAATGCCACCCAAATCTCCATATAAATAGTTTGCATATACTTAATACATGGTGTATAATTAAGGTAATTTAATTAAAAGGGCAAGGATATGGAGTTAGCAGTACATCAGATTAATGTAAAAGTAAATAAAACTGATTTAGATTTTATTGATGCGAAGGCGAAGAGATATGGAATATCTCGTTCTTCCTTGCTAAAGATTATGGCACTTAACGGAGAGTTATCTGTACAAAATTTAGATAAACCATTAAGGATGCCAAAGACATAACGATTCTAGGGGGTAGAACTTCACCATGAGTACCATCGTGGCACTATCATTTCCCCCGAACCTGTACTCTTAGATGATAGTGGATTTATGAACTGTGTACTATGGGTATGGTACAAGTACAGACATGGTGTTGTGAGCCATCCAAAGGTTTTCTACCTTGTACCTTTGTCGAAAACAAGGTATCTCAGAGGAATAAAGGGGGGTTATGGGTGTTATTCTTATTAAGGAATGGTAAGGCTAGGGTTTAACACATCAAGCCCTGTATTCCCCTCAAATTCGTTCCGACTCCATTAGAGTCCATTTACCTACCATATAGTTCTTCCCATTTATCAGCACTTAGCATCCTCTTATCCATGTGAGGAATACTTGGTCTTTCATATATATTAGAAAATGTTTCAGCCTTACGCCTAGTGGGGTTGATAATGTGTGGATTTTCATTCATCTTTTCTTCATTGATAGTTTGTAATTTACTTCTATCTCTCCAACCCAACTCACGACCATATCCTTTAGAGGCATAAATATTATCATAGACAAACTTTGCTTGAGTGAATTTACTGTCCTTAAATTTATTCTCTTTTACCCAATCAAAGTAATCGTCTTTATGACTACCAGTAAATTGGAATAAACCATACCCACCACCATTCTTTTCTTTCTGAGTATGGCTAAATGTGCCACCAGTTTCAACATCAATATTAGCCATAAGGGCGGGCACAAAATGGTCTTGAAACCCCACTCTTAACAGGGCATCTATAGTTTCCTGCTCATTGTTAGTAAGCATCCCCATATTAGCCAAAGAGTTTTTTAATATCAGCACTAATAGCAGGGCGAGATAAATCTTCAAACTCTTCTTCTTCAATCTCTTCATACTTCTGCTCGGCTGGATTCCAAACAAGAGTTGGTTCTTTTACCCATACTGGTTTACTACCATACAGGGCTACAGCCTCATCATATCCATCTTGAGTTTTCCAATAATCATCTTTCTCGTTGATGCTCCATGTGTTTGAACCCTCTTTGGTTTCCCAGCCGGGCTTTTCACTTCTCTCAATATCATCAAAAGCACCCTTCGTTCTACCCTGTTCTCTGTCGATACCTATGTTTACCATGCCCTTAGACCTTTCGTCTTTTCTCTCATCGCCCTCAATGTCATCATCTGTATCAACATCGTCTGTTTCAACTTGCATTACTACTTTTTCATCAGTTATAGGAATAGGATTTCCGTCAGCATCAAATTCTTGATTCTCATCCCATTCTGCAATAGGAATTTCCTCACCATCTATAGAGAAGCCAGAGTTTGTTGCTTGACCAGTAAGTTTTTTCTGTTCGTTATACCACTCTACCTGTTCTTTAAACATAGGATTTTCCATCCAATCTTCACCAGCCTGTTTAACCATGATATGATACCAAGTGTTTAACTCTTCTATAGTGGGTATCTTTGTTTCAGTTTTTAAACTACCATCTTCCTCTCTCTCGCCCTCTAATCCTCTATCTTGAGTAGTCGCTTGAGCAGATTCAATAAGTTTTTTATCTGCTTTTAGATTTGCTATATTGGCTTTAGTTTCAGCAATCCTTGCTTTAACGGCTTCCAATTCAGCCTCTAATTCTTTCATTCTCTTCTCATGGTCTGATAGGTTCATCCCACTCAAAGCCTCTCTTTGTGTTGCTATTATATCAGCCATGTCTTTCTCCTATTATTATCTTTTATAAATGTTTATTACTTCTTTTTCTGGTCTACCATATCTAGGAAATCCTAAAAATCCAGATACGGACTTCTGGAACATCTTATAACCAGCAGGGTATTCATCAAACATTGCCTGTCTATACGGATTGATTGTAATTGGTGTTGCTTTACCACTAAACCATTGCAACCAATCTTTAGGGTCAGCTCTATCAAAGCTCTTACCTGTAATAACTCCACCATGTTTAAGTGAAATCCATTGTTTACCAAACAAAACTTCAAGTGCTGCTTTTGGTAGGGCAGCACCCTTGTTTAATCCCTCATGAAATGGATTCATTATCCAATGACCGGGTTCAGCGATTTGTTTTGATACAACCAACTCTTCACCATTACCCAAGTCCAC
>Ga0208433_1001006_pt1 | contig 10917 bp, 7 predicted proteins | sample 3_EtaG_FD_184075 | JGI IMG/M metagenome (GOLD analysis project Ga0208433, IMG submission 184075) | Marine viral communities from the Subarctic Pacific Ocean - 3_ETSP_OMZ_AT15126 metaG (SPAdes) (version 2) | ecosystem: Environmental > Aquatic > Marine > Oceanic | place: Pacific Ocean | collected...
TATTATGAAAAAGTTAAAATTAATATTACTTGCAACGATTACAGTAAGTATGAGTGCTTATGCACAAGATGATACTAGAGATGATCTTAGAATAGGAGCTAAAGTAGGAGTTAATAAAGCTAATATTTATGATGAAAATAATGATGAGTTTGTTGCTGACCCTAATTATGGTATGGCTGTAGGTGGTTTTATAGCAATTCCTATAGGGACGTATTTAGGATTTCATCCTGAGGTAATGTTCTCTCAAAAAGGATTTAAAGGTAAAGGAACCATTTTTGGTAGTGAATATAAATTAGAAAGAACAACTAATTATTTGGATGTTCCTTTATTATTTGCTTTTAAACCAGCCAAAAATATTACTTTATTAGCAGGACCACAATATTCTTATTTATTATCTAGAAAAGATGAATTTACCGGATTTGGTATTGATATTAATGATGAAGAGGAGTTTGAAAATGAAAACTTGCGTAAAAATACTATGGGTGCTGCAGTAGGGTTGGATTTGAATTTTAATAATATTGTAATTGGTGGTCGTGCTTCATGGGATTTACAAGATAATCACGGAGATGGAACATCATCAACACCTCGATATAAAAATATGTTGTTGCAAGCTACCCTTGGTATAGTTTTTTAATTTAATAAATCTAATGTTTAATAGAAAAAAAATAATAATATGGGAAATTTATTATATACAATAGCAATTATATTAATTATTTTATGGATTATAGGATTCGTTGGATTTAATTTAGGTAATTTAATTCATATACTACTGGTAATTGCCGTAATTGCTGTGTTATTAAGAGTTATAAGAGGAAATAAACCATTTTAATAAATTTAAAATAATTAAAACAAAAAAGTTCTAACATTTAAATGTTAGAACTTTTTTGTTCTTGTGACTTAGCTAAGTTTTCATTTACATTTTTTAAATGGAGAATTGTTCCATTGTTCGTATATTTTAATAACATAATTTATTTTTATATTAATTATTTCAGAATATTGGTTTTATCGTTTTAAACTTTCTATTAATACAAAGAATAAAAATTATCTTAAAATATTATCTATAACAGATAGAAAATCACACTTTCTTCTTCTAGCTATTTCAAAAGAGTCTTTATTGTTCATTATAATTTGATTGTTTTTTTTATTAAATGAATGTATCTTATGAGTGTTTATAAGCACACTTTTGTTTATTTTAAAGAAAAAATAATCACCTAATAATGTTTCAAACTCTCTAATTGATTTGGTAGCTAAAATAATACTATGTCTTTCGGTTATGACATTAGTGTAAGACTGATTTGCTTTAAAATATTGTATTTGATTAATAGGAACAAAATTAATTTTAGAAATTCCTTTAATCGGAATAGTTGAAGATTGTCGGATTTTTAGGAGTTCATGTATTTGAGATTCAAGAAAACAAATTTTTTGCATATTACTATCTATTGCTTTTTGCAATTCTTTAATATGAATTCGTGCATTTTGAATATTATGTATTTGGTCATTCATCAGGCTGCTAATATATAACGTTTTAATTGAAAAAAAAATAAGTATTTATACTTATTCAAATAAGTATAAATACTTATTTATAAAATTCCTTTTTGGGAGGAACAAAATAAAAAAAATGACCGTTCATTGGTCAAAATCGACCGTTAGTTAGATGGATGAACCATTTTTTTGATTTTAAAATCTTTTCGTTTACGTTTGGACTTTATTTTAACATTATTTTGTTCATAATTTTTTGATAGTACTTAAAGAAAATAACGAAACAATATTTCTGCAAAAAAAAATAGTAGAATTAGAAAAGTTATTAACTCAAACTAAACAAAAACTAAAGTTGGAAGCTGAATATAACAGGCAGCTAGAAACTATATTAAAGGAAGAACACCCTGTTAAAAGGTCAAAAATAATAACCATTAAAAGTGCCACTAAAATAGAGTTTGTAAATGTAGATGACATTATATGTTGCGATGCAGATGAAGTATATACACATGTTAGATTAAACGACAATAGAAAAATTACGGTAGCAAAGCCATTAAGCACATTTGAAACCCTATTAGAAGGACACGATTTTTTTAGAATAAGTAAGAGCCATATTATCAACCCGAGTTATATGATAACATTATATAAAGACCGAAATCAAATTCTATTACAAGGAAATATTGTATTAGATATTGCCAGAAGAAGAAGGGTGGAATTTTTGAAAATACTTAACCATTAATATTATCAATTAAAATTTAAACCTTATTAATAACATAAACATTTAAAAAATGAAAAAAACAAAACAAATTTTACTATTGAGCTTATTTCTGATTTGTTCAATTAATACTTTTTCACAACAAATAGTAGTAGGAGAAAAAGACACTATAGCAAATATAAGCTCATCTGGCATAATAACAGATGCAATGAACAATCCAATAGGTGAAATTACTTCATCAGGAGTAATAAAAAATGCACAAGGAGAAACCTTAGGTAATGTAGTGGGGGACGAATTTAAAGACGTATCAGGATTTGTAAGAGGAGAAAAAGTAGTAGCAGGAAGCGAAACTCAAATTAAAGTAGGTGGAGAAGTGATTATAGCAACTGTTCAGTCAGGAAATAAAATAATAGACCCCCATACTAGTCAAGTATTAATAAATTCAGTAGGAGCTGTAAGTGAAACACAACTCATTGCTTATTTCTTATTTTTTTAATTATAATTAAAATTGTTAACGATGAAAAAAATTATATATATATCAGGATTAATTACCAGCTGTTTAATTCTAAATAGTGATAAATTAAATGCACAAGTATATTTTGGAACAAATACGGTAAGTGCGACAGGTACTGCTGTAGGTACAGGAAACACATCTAATTCTCTTTATACTTTTGCTTCAGGTCAGAATTCACAAGCTACAAATGTTTGGAGTTTTACTCATGGACTTGGTTGTCAATCATTTGGACAGATATCTGCATCAATAGGACAGAATGCTTTTGCAAACGGTAACAAATCTTACGCAATTGGAGAGTATGCTAAATCAACCGGTTCAAATACCTATTCATTTGGGAGATATGTTAATGCTACAGGTAACTATTCATTTGCACTTGGAAATTCTTCTACAGCAAGTGGTGCATACGGGTATGTTTTTGGAATATCTTCACAAGCTGTTGGAGACTATTCGTTTGCCATAGGAAGGTATTCAGTAACAAATGGAGTGAGCTCTTATAGCTTTGGAGAATACGTTAGCACATCTATAGCCAATTCGATGACCATAGGTAGAGGAGTAAATTCAACAACACCATTAGATAATAATGTCACTAATTCCTTAATGGTAGGCTTCAATAGCGACACCGCTACACTTTTTGTAGGGCCATCAACAGGAGTAGGAACATTTGGAAAAGTAGGGATAGCTACCAGTAGTCCAATAAGAACATTAGATGTAAATGGCATGTCTCATTTTGCTGATACCATGAGCATAGGAACCACTAAAACAAACGGTTCTTTGCTTGCCGTAGCAGGAAAAATAAGTGCAGAAGAAGTAGAAGTTAGCTTATCTACAACATGGCCCGATTTTGTTTTTAGCAGCTCCTATGAGTTAAACACACTCGCTCAGGTAGAAGAACATATTAACAAGTATAGTCATTTACCCAATGTACCTTCAGCCGAAGAAGTAGCAGAAAAAGGAATAAACATAGCAGAAATGGATGCTATTTTATTACAAAAAATAGAAGAATTAACACTTTATACCATTGCACAACAAAAACAAATTGATGAACAGAAAAAACTAATTGAAGAGCAAAGTAGGTTAGTAGAAGCCTTAATCAAAGAGAAAAAATAACTTTCTAACCCTTTTAAAAATATAATTATGAAGAAATTACTTTTTATAAAGCTTGTTATTATAATAAGTTGCAAAATTTCATTTGCACAAGTTATAGTGGTAGTTGATCAACCGATTATAGGGAGTATAAACTATTGTGCTACTTCAAAGATTCTTTTTTTACCCGGAGTTTCTTACTCCCCTAATGTAGGAGAAAGAATGCAGGCGTATATTTCTCCCGATTGTGGTTCTTATGTGTTGTTAAACCAAACCCTAGATGGAGGGTATTATAATGCTTCTCATAAAGAAGTACGTTTCCAATATGATGAAGAATACGAAACAACCCTATATAAAAAACTAGCTTATAAAATTTATGATAAAGACAAGAATTTGGTAGGAGGTGTTGATATGAATAGTGTGCCCTTAGTAGCAGGTTCTCAGCTTTTATCAAACAATATTGGTGAAAATAAATTCAGACTTAATTTTTTTTCATTGTCATTAACCATTAATGAGTACTATACCCTAGAGGTAAGCAATGATAAAAATGAAAAAAAAGTCTTAAAATTTAAAGTATATAATTAAAAAAAAAGTGGTTGTTATGAACAAAAACACTCCTAAACTTCATATAAGAGTTACATCTTTAATATTAACAATAGTATTTGTTTACCAATTGTTTTTTCCTACAATAATAGTTGCTCAATCAGGTGGAAGCGGGCAAGCAGAAAATAAATCATTTATACCTGCGGGTGCTTCAGACATGGTTAATTTATTTACGGGAGACTTAAATTACAGTATTCCACTATTGGATATTGAAGGTTATCCCGTTACATTATCGTATGATGGAAATGTAGGCATGGAAACAGAAGCTTCTTGGGTGGGGTTAGGTTGGAGTTGCAGCCCCGGATTTATTAATAGAGAAAAGAGAGGATTACCAGATGATTTTAATAATGATGTAATTACTCAACAAACAAATTTGAAAACAGAACAGGAATTTAAGTTTGGTTCAGGATCTTATAGAACATGGGTTTCTTTTATTCCCATTATTGGAGCTTCTTGGAGTTGGACAAAAGAAAAAGAATTACATTTTGTAGCAAGTGCTTATGAACAAGGGTCAGGGTATGAAAAAAATCTTTTAAATACTAACACTGCAGGCGATTATTTTTCTATGAATGGTAAAACAGAAGCATGGACCTTTAATACCTTTAAAGGTCACTCCTATAGAAAAACATTTTTTAATAAAAACAATGATTTTCCTCTTCTTCCATCAATGATGAGTGCTACAACAAAATCAAGAACATTGTTTTATAACTCTGATGCAGGACTAACACACATGCATCGTGGAGTAGGGACATCTTCGGAATTCTCTATGGGATATACTGGTATCGCTGTAGACGTTGTATTAACTCTTTTATCTTTTGGAGCGTTTGGAGCGGTAAAAGAAGGTAAAAATTTAACACAGTTAGGCAAAGTATCTCAAATTGCCAATTTGGTAACTATGGTACAACCAAGTATGTCTTTTAGCAGTAATGGAGGCTCTGTAATAACAACGGGTACACCAACTTATACTCCGGCTATTTCTATAGAAACCTTAAGACAATCAAAGATGACACAAAATAGACTTGGAGATAATTTTTTAATATATTCTAAAGGAAATTCTTTTTCGTTTAAAGAGACAAATTTACCTGTTATTAATACCACCAAACAACTACCAACCAAAGGTTTTTTAAATTCTTCTAACTGGTGGTACGATTCACAAATATCGCCTTTAAACCTAAACGATATGAATAGGGAAAATGATGGCGTATTTTATGAAACCATGCAGAATTTACCAGTAACGAATGCCACTTATGATGTGTATCATGTTAGAGGAGATGGCATGGTAGGTGATTTTAGAGCGTTTAGAAATGATGTGGGAACTTATGATGTACCCTTGCTAAAAAACGAAGGAAATGGCACTGGAAAAGTAAAATCTAAAGTTAAAGGTCGTATTATATCTTCTTACACTAAAACTACTACAAATAGTACAAACAAAACTACATCAGGGGTAGCTAAATGGGAAAATCCGGGTAATTACGCTCCTCAACAAATGAAATTTACAACTGGGGTGGGAATGCCGGATTATGAACCGTATTATTTTAAAAATATAGGAGAAAAAGTAAGTTATAATAAAGATTTTTATGATTTATATGGAGGAGACCAACCTGCACAGGCTAAATTTAGCTATTACCCTTATAGTTATACCTATAATTTTAGCCAATCTATTCCTCCTTTCGGTAATTTTAATTTTGATATAGTATTTCCTCAACCGCCTGTTGGGACTCAAGCAAAATTAGATGTAAAAAATACTGATGGCACTTATTCAGAAATAAATTTACCTGACAGCAGAAGCTTATCAACATTAAAAGATAAAAGAGAGTACAGAAATGAGTTGTTTATTGAGAAAAAAGCAGGAGAAGCAGAAGAAAATTTTGTGGATGAAAAAATTAGAAGTTATCAAATGTATCCCCCAAGTTCTGATGGAACTATAACACCAGATTTTTCATTAGATAGAACTACTCATCCCAATCATCATACCTCAGAAATTGTGGTACAAACCGATAAAGGAGGAAAATATGTTTATGGCATACCCGTGTATAATTACGAAGAAAAGAATGCTACGTTTAATGTTACAGGAAGATCACCTGCTCCTGCTGCTGAAGAGTTGGTAGAGTATGTTCCAGGGGATAATAGTCTGTCAAATACTAGAGGCTACGAAAATTATTTTCACAGTACATCTGTTCCTCAATATGCCTCCTCCTTTCTTTTAACATCCATAATCAATGATGATTATATAGATTTACAAGGAGACGGACCAACAGAAGATGATTATGGAAATTATACTAAATTTAATTACAGCAGAGCGTATAATGATTACCATTGGAGAACTCCTTACAAAGTAAATAGAGCGAACTACTCAACAGTACACCATGCTTATGATGATGATGAAAAAGGCTCTTACACTTATGGGAAAAAGGATATATGGTATGTACATTCCATTGAATCTAAAAACTACATCGCAGAGTTTTACCTTTCAGATAGAGAAGATGCTTTTTCTGTGCTTGGTGAAAATGGAGGAAAAGATGCAACCAAACCTTTAAAAAAATTAGATAAAATAAAATTATTTGCTAAGGAAGACCGAATGAAAAATGGTGCTGATGCTGTACCTATTAAAACGGTTCATTTGGAATATGATTATTCTTTGTGCCAAGGTATTCCTGCAAATCCTTCCGGAGGAAAGTTGACCTTAAAAGAAGTTTATTTTACGTACGGTAATTCCGATAAAGGAAAATACAGCAAATATAAGTTCAATTATGCCGATTTTGATAACGATGGAACACAAGATGTCAACGATTCATACTCACCAAACAGCGTAGATCGTTGGGGAGATTATAAACCGAATAATGCTACATTATTAAATTCAGAATATCCTTTTGTAGCACAAAACAACAGATCTCAAGCAGATGAATATGCGGCAGCTTGGAGGTTATCGAACATAATTACTCCTGAAGGAGCAAAAATTGATGTTTATTATGAAGCAAATGATTATGCCTATGTTCAGAACAAGAGAGCTATGCAAATGTTTAAAATAAAAGGGGTTGGAAGTGATGCTACTTTTGCAGGTAACAATACCTTATATAGTGGACTTAACGATAGCAAAGATTACATTTATTTTGAACTACAAGAAAATTTATCGGGTACACTTTCCTTATCAGATGCGAAGGACTATTTAGCAGCTAATTATTTTAAAGATATTCAGCACTTGTATTTTAAGAGCATGGTGGAGTTAAGTCCGAATTCAGGAGTGGAAGAATATGTTGAAGGTTACGCAAAAATTAACGATTTTGGAGTAGTTGATGAAGGTGGTTCACCATACCAGTACGGATGGATAAAATTAGACCCTGCTTTCTATAATGGACATAATCCGAGCTCAAATACCAATCCAATTAGTAAAGCCGGATGGCAAGCATTGAGAACTCAAGTGCCAAGAGCATATAGAAGTTTTAGTAATTGGGGCTATGATTTTTTAGCATTAAATTATGTAAGGAGTGGTGCCGCAAATAGCAACAACCTCTATAAAAGAAGGTCATTAGCACAAAGTATCGATTTAAATAAATCATGGATAAGATTAGTGAATCCTACTCAGAAAAAAATAGGAGGCGGAGCTAGGGTTAAAAAAGTAATAGTTACCGATAATTGGGGCAATATGGGGGGAAGTACATCTGAAACTTATGGTAAAATATACAACTATGAAATAGAAGAAAACGGTAGAATAATTAGTTCAGGAGTGGCTGCTTACGAACCATTTGTAGGTAACGAAGAAAATCCATGGAAAACGCCTGAATTTTTCATAAAACACAATCAAAATTTTCCATCTGATTATTTATATCAGGAAACTCCTTTTGGAGAAAGCCATTTTCCCGGTCCTGTGGTAGGTTATTCATCAGTAAAAACCAGTAACATAGAACAGACAGGTGTAACTGAAAATGCAACCGGTTATACCATTAATAAATTTTATACTTCAAAAGATTTTCCTACCATTATAGATAAAACAATAAAACAAGTAAAGAAAATTATCTCAACTCCAAGTGATAAAGAATTAATTAAAGGAGTTCCTACAGTTAATTTTTCTTTTGCCTCGCAAGGTTTTGTAGTCATTAAAAATGACATGCATGGAAAAGAAAAAGGCACAGAAGTGTATAATGAAGGTGAAAATTTATTGAGTAAGTCAACTATACATTATAAAGCTGATTTGATTAATGGAAATACCTATAAGCTAAACAACGATGCTACAATAATTAACAAAGACGGAACAACTGAAGAAGTAATCATAGGAAAAGACATTGATGTATATAGTGCTTACAGAGAAAGTTATGACACAGATGCTTCTACTTCAGAAACAAACGGAAGAGAATATTCTTTATTTAGCTTATTTGGAGTGCTTGGTAAAATCAAATCTTCTTCAGTTACCAATTCTTCTAAAAGATTATACACTACGGTGTTAACTAAAGTAATCAATCAATACGGATTGGTTGATAGAGTGGAAACAGAAGAGTTAGGCACAAAAAAAACACTAAGAAACATTGCTTATGATGGAGAAACAGGTAACATACTGTTAACCGCTATAAAAAATGAATACGATGATGAAATTTATAATTTTCAATATCCGGCACATTGGCATTACGATAATTTAGGACAAGCATATAAAAATACAGCCATATATTTGTCAGGACTAAGCTCTCCTCTCACACCTCACAATGGTATTGTTTCACTCGATGCAACATCAGTAAATTATTTTACCAAAGGAGATAACTTATTAGTTACTTACGGCAGTACTCCAACTACTGTAGAAGCTTGGGTGTTAGAAGTTGATAAGACAATAAGTGCTGAAAATATTACGTGTATAGATGAAAATGGAGTTTTAATTCCTTTTACAGCAGACCCTATTGCTATAAAAATTATGGAATCCGGAAGAAAAAACATGCAGAATTTACCCATAGGTACAGTAGTGTCGCTCTCTAATCCAATTACTACCGGAACATTACAGTTCACCAATGTGATACAAAGTTCTGCGGTAGAATTTTCTGAAGAATGGACAACTGTATGTCAACCACTTACTATTGACATACAAGGTTACCCGTATGCTAGCGAAAGTTATGCTCTTCCAACTCCGGGCGTACAAGTAAACCCTTATACAAAGGGGATAAAAGGAAAATGGCGATTAAAAAAATCCTATTCGTATAATCAAGACAGGTTGTTAACTTCAACTGCTAGTGCGTCAGATATTAGAGACGATGGAACTTATACTTCATTTATGCCTTTCTGGGATTTTAATACCTCAGGAAAGTTGGTGCCAATATATGATGTTACTTATCCTTCTACTCCCGGAAATTTGGAAAATTGGAAAGTAAGCTCGGAAGTAACACGTTATGGTAAAGATGGCAATATACTAGAGACAAAGGATATACTCGACAGGCATGCCGCTACTTTATATGGTTACAGCCCAACTTTTAAAAATGTTCCTGTAGCAATTGCTTCCAATACAGAGCAAAAACAAATGATGTCTGATGGATTTGAAGACTATGAATACCTAGATGCTGTTGCAAATCAGTTAAACATACCAGGACATTTTAATTTTAATAATGCTTCAGGAGGAATCATTGATAGCAATGAAGCCCATACAGGAATGAAAAGTTTAAGAGTGGAACAAGGAGTTACACATTACATGGGGAAAGCCATTCGGGAAAATTGTGAAGAAGAAGAAGGGGGGCCTTATGAAGGCAATAACTTTTTAATTCAACACTGTGACTGTGAACAACAGTTTTCACCAACCCCCGGAAAATATGTGTTGAGTGCTTGGACAAGACAAATCTTTCCAATACCCGGAACTCCTGTAGCTGATGCTGTAATAAAAGTAAGACAGTTTGATGCTACTCATGCAGAAATAATACCAACAACAGTTATTTCACCCTTAGGTTTTGTTATTGAGGGTTGGCAACGTATGGAAGGAGTTGTTGATATTGACGCCAGTACTGCTTTTATAATAATTGAGTTGGTGAATGATGGAACTGCTGAAGCACCGGATGTCTATTTTGATGATGTAAGAATGCACCCATTCAAATCTGCCATGAAAACCATGGTGTACGATGGAGCTAATTTGAGGCTAATGTCAGAATTAGATAATCAGAATTATGCTACTTTCTTTGAATACGATGAAGAAGGAACCCTGGTTAGAATAAAGAAAGAAACAGAAAAGGGCATTGTTACCATTAAAGAAACCAGAAGCAGTATTGTTAAAGAATAAAATAGATATGAAGTATAACAATAAATATAATTGGTGCACATTGTTGTTCTTTTTTATGGTAACAGCAGGAAATTTAACGGCTCAAAATGTGGATAGTGATTTAGAAAAAATCGAATCTATTTATGATAACAATAAAAAAGTCATCATCCATAAACAGATAAACTACTATAAAAATGTAGCTGATAAAAAGCCAGAAGAATCTGTTACATCTGAATTAAAAAGAGATGGGAGTAATTACTATTCAACTGCTTTTAATGTAGAAACAATGGTAACAAAAGGAGTGTC
>Ga0208433_1001009_pt1 | contig 10904 bp, 6 predicted proteins | sample 3_EtaG_FD_184075 | JGI IMG/M metagenome (GOLD analysis project Ga0208433, IMG submission 184075) | Marine viral communities from the Subarctic Pacific Ocean - 3_ETSP_OMZ_AT15126 metaG (SPAdes) (version 2) | ecosystem: Environmental > Aquatic > Marine > Oceanic | place: Pacific Ocean | collected...
CATATCCTGGGGGATATCGTCGAAGTCGATCGCCATGCGGCGCTCTTCGCCGAATTCGCCAATCAGTTTGCCGTCGTTGGTGAAAATACGCAGCGGTGTGTGCAGTTCAAAATCTTGCAGTTGGCGAACGTCGGGCAGTCCCGGCGAGAAGTAGATAGCGGCACCAATCACCGCCAGTATGACCGCGCCTGAGAGCGCAACAACCAGCGAAAATAGTGACAACACAAGAGTTCGTAAAAACGTCATGAACAGTGGGTACCCGTGAAAAGAGGAGTAGCCAGGGCAGTATTAACGCCATGGCGCGCAAGTGGCTGCCATTATAGGAAGGGGAGGCAGCGGCCACCAGTGTTGATATGGCGTGGCGTGTGCCTTAACTAAAAATCATGTAACCTCGAAACTCGCACGATAGGCAGGCGGAGCCGGAGTCAGCATGCGCTTACTAAAACCCAGTAAAGGGTTGATTGGTGTCGATATTACCTCGGCCACCGTCAAGCTACTTGAACTTAAACAGTGCAACGACAACTATCAAGTTGAGAGCTACGCCGTGCGCCCGCTTCGCGAAGGCGCGGTAGTCGAGCGCCGTATTCGTGACATGAACGATGTCGCCAATGTGCTTAGTCGCGCCGTTGAGCATGCCAAACCCTCGACGCGCAAAGCCGCCGTGGCCGTTCCGGCCAGCGCCGCGATTACCAAAACGCTCCAGTTTCCCATTTCGCTTAGCGAAGATGAAATAGAGGAGCGCATCATTGCTGAGTCTGACCGGCATATTCCGTTTCCGTTCAGCGAGGTAGCGTTCGATTTCCATTGCCTAGGCCCCGCGCCCTTTGATGAAGAGCAGCAGCAGGTGATTTTGGTGGTGTGCCGCCAGCAGGGTGTCTCACAACTCACAGAAACCTTAGAGCGCGCAGGTCTTGAGCCTGCGGCGGTGGATGTGGAAACCTTCGCCATGGAGCGCTCGCTGGCCGAGCTGCGTCGTCAGCTCAACGTCGACAGCGATCCCAACGCCTGCGTAGGGCTAGTGGATATTGGTGCGAACATGAACGCCTTCCACGTGGTGCGTGGAGGTCACATCGTCTACAGCCGGGACACGGTGTTTGGCGGTCGCCAGCTCACCGACGCGATTCGCGACCATTACTCTTTGAGTAACGAAGAGGCCGGCTTTGCCAAAAAGTACGGCGGCCTACCGGATGACTATCACGAGAAAGTGCTGAATCCGTTTTTGGAAACCGTGGTACAGCAAGTAGGTCGCTCGCTGCAGCTTTATTACACCGCTGCTCGCCAGCATGAGGTGCAACACATTGTATTAGCGGGAGGTTCAAGCGTTATTCCCGGCCTTGCCGAACGTATTTCAGAAGATAGCGGTATGTCGGTGACGATTGCCAACCCGTTCCAGCGTATGCGTGTGAATAAACGCCTTAATATTGAAGGCCTAACCAATGATGCACCGGCCATGCTCACCGCTGGTGGTTTGGCGATGAGGGTTGGGTTATGAGCATCAAGATCAATTTGCTGCCCTGGCGGGAAGCACGCCGTGAAAAGCGTACACGCCGATTTTATGGGGTAGTCGTGATGATGTTCTTAGCGGGTATTGGTTTAGGGCTGGGTGTCTTGCAAATTTATCAGCAGCAGTTATCAGCTCAGCAGCAGCGCAATGCGTATATCACTAACCACATTGAGCGCTTGAATAACGAAATCGCCGATGTGCAGCGCTATCAAGCAACCGCAGCCCGGTTGGGTGAGCAACTAACGCTGTTTCAAACCCTGCAAGCCGAGCGGATAGGCACTGTACAGTTGTTCAATAATATTGCTGCCAGCGTGGTGGATGGCGTGGTGTATCAGCGCCTTTCCCGCAGTGGTGAACAGGTTAGCTTTTCTGCCATGGCGGGCAGCGAGCGGCAGGTATCGGATCAACTGCGCCAAATCGCCAGCATGCCAGGGTTAGGGGTGCCACAATTCTCTGAGGTAGCCAGTGGCGATGATGGTACCAGCCGAGTGTTCCAGTTTGACGTGGTACAGTCTGTCGTAGAAGAAGCCGCCGCTGAGGAGGAAGCGCCATGATCTGGGGGCGTGAACGCTGGCGGAGTGAGTGGCGGCAGCTGCAAGATGTAGATTGGCAGGGGCTGGATGTAAAAGAGGCGGGAGAGTGGCCTGCGCTATTAAAAGCGCTATGTGGGGTGCTGGCCTTTGTCATTGCCGTTGGCGGCTTGAGCTGGTGGTTGGTAAGCGACAAGCGTGCCGAACTAGAAGCGGCCCAACGCCAAGAAGCGCGCCTTTTGAACGAATATCGCAGCAAAGTATCCGAAGCGGCCTTTTTGCCTGAAGTGCGGGAGCAGTTGGAGGAGTTGGAGGAGCAAATGGCGACCATGCGCGCCATGCTGCCTACCAGCGCTGAGATTCCGTCGCTACTGGACAGCATCAGCGATGCGGCGGTGGAAAACAATTTAAGCATTGAAGCTATCCGTTTAAGGCCTACCGTGAGTAACACTCACTATGTGGAGCATCCGCTGGATATTCAGGTGCGCGGCGGCTATCACGAACTAGCGCAATTTGTGGCAGATATCAGCCAGCTTGCGCGTATTGTGACCCAGCACGATTTAACCCTAGCCCCTGCCGGGCAGAGTGGTGACTCGCTGCGCATGTCGCTGCTGGCACGTACCTATAGCTATATAGAAGCAGTGGAAGGGGAGGAGCCCGCCCCATGAAGCGTCTACTTAGCATTGGCGCGGTGGTTCTGTTAGCGGGCTGTGGCGATGCCAACCTGAGCCAGTTAGATACCGTGATGGAAGAGATTCGTCGTACACCGGCAGGGCAGCCACCGGTGATTATACCGACGATTCCTGAGTATCAGCCGGTAGATTACCGTTACCGCGAGGTGCGAAGCCCCTTCTTAGCACCAGAAAGCATTCGTGCCAACGGCACGGTAGCAGTGATGGAGAGTGCGCTCGCCCCGGATCAGCAGCGCATCCCCGAGCCGCTAGAGGAGTTTCAGCTGGAGGCGCTGCGTTTAGTTGGCACATTGCGCATGGGCGGGAAGCAGGTGGCGTTGATTAGCGCCCCTGATGGCAGCACTTATAGTGTGCGTGAAGGCAACTATTTAGGCACTAACTACGGGCATATCACCGCGATTGGCCCGCAAGAAGTACGCATAACCGAACGTATTTTTAATCAGTTGCAGGGTTGGCAGGAGCGTCAGGCATCGCTCACCCTGAATGAGTAGGCTAAGCACATATCGCACGGTGCGCCCTATGTATTTTTACTTGTTATCGGATAACACGCTATGGTCGTCATGCTTCGTCTAATTACGCTGCCATTGTTAGCCCTGATGCCCACCTTTGCCCTGGGTTCAGTGCTAACGGACCTTGAGGTGCGTTCAACCAGTGGCGGCGAGGTGGAGCTGGTATTGCAATTTAGCGGCGGCGTTGCCGAGCTTCGCGGCTATCGGCTGAATACTCCGCCGCGTCTAGCGCTAGATCTAGCCGATACCCAAAGCAGCTTGCCTCAGCGGCGTATTAACGTAGACAGCGCAGGTGTGGAGCGTATTACCGCGTTGGAGGGCAATGGCCGTACACGGCTAGTGGTCGACCTGAGCGAGCCGCTGGACTACACCTCTCGCATAGAAGGGGATCAGCTGCGCATCACCCTAAGCCCTGAAAGTACTAGCGCTGCAAATGACAACTCGCCCGCAGGTATGAGTAGCGGGTTGGAAACTGCCCTGGGGCCGCAAGTAACGGATATCGACTTCCAGCGGGGGGCTGATGGGGCAGGGCGTTTGCTGGTCTCTTTTGATCGTGAAGGGGTAGTGACGCAAGTGCGGGAAGGGAGTGAGGGCCGCGTTATTGCTGAGCTTCGCGACGTAGATATTCCTGATTCCTTGAATCAAATTTACGATGTGACCGACTTTGCTACCCCCATTACTCGCATAACCCCCCGCACTGGCCAGCGGGAAACCCTGCTTGAGCTACAAACGAACGGCCCCTACGCGATGATTTCATCGCAAAGCGGGCGAACACTCACCGTGGAAGTACAGCCGGTGAGCCAAGCCTCTCAGCAGGACCGCGCGCAGCAGGGAGAAAGCTTCACCGGCGACCGTCTGAGCCTCAATTTCCAAGATATTGAGGTGCGAGCCGTGCTGGCGACGCTGGCTGAGTTTACCGGCTTGAACCTAGTCGCCAGTGATAGTGTTACTGGGCGAGTAACGCTCAACCTCAACGATGTGCCCTGGGACCAGGCGCTGGCGCTGATTTTGCAAAGCCAAGGGCTCTCTAGCCGTGAACAGGGCAATGTGATTGTAGTAGCGCCGGCCAGTGAGCTGGCCGAGATTGAGCGTCAAGAGATTGAGGCCCGTAGCCAGCAGCAAACCTTGGCGCCGTTGGTGACTGAGTTCATCGAGATAAAGTACGCACGGGCCGAAGATTTAGCACAGCTGTTGCGTGGTGGTGACGGTTTTGGGCTGCTCACTGAGCGTGGCCGCGTTAGCGTTGACCAGCGTACCAACACACTGCTCATTCAAGACACGGCCGAACAGGTGCGCGATATTATGCGGACGCTGGTCCGGCTGGATGTGGCGGTGCGTCAGGTACAGATCGAGGCGCGCATCGTGATTGCCCGGGATAGCGCCACCCGGGAGCTGGGGGTCAACTGGGGGATGTCGCGGCCTGGCAGTCGAGTGGACCTCGGCGGTGCCGCCACCGGTACGGTGCCGCGGGGTGGGTTGGCGGTGGACTTAGGCTCAATGGCAGCGGCTGATACGAGCTTCAGCTTTGGCTATCTCTCAGGGGATATTCTGCTCGACCTTGAGCTGCGCGCCCTTGAAAGCGAAGGCAAAAGCCAGACGATCTCCCAGCCTCGGGTGATTACCGCCAACCAGCGCACCGCAACGATCCGCCAAGGGGAGGAGCGGGCATTCCAGAGTGTCGATGCCCAGGGCAACCCAGATACCGAGTTTAAAGAGGCGGAGCTCTCCCTAGAAGTGACGCCGCAAATTACCCCGGATAACCGCATCATTATGGATTTGGTAATCAAGAACGACAGCTTCCGTGAGAGCGAGTTCGGCGGCGAGCCGCCCATTGATACCAACCAAATCGAGACCCAGGTGCTGGTCGATAATGGCCAGACGGTGGTGTTAGGCGGTATTTTGACCACTGAACAGCTGAGCCAAATAGCGAAAACACCGCTGCTGGGCGATCTTCCTATACTGGGCAGGCTGTTTCGCTATACCGAAGAGAGCAATGAAAAGGTAGAGTTATTAGTCTTTATCACTCCACGATTACTTGATGATGGTTTGGCGGTTCGCTGATGCAGGATTTACCCAATCTTTTCTTAATAGGCCCCATGGGGGCTGGTAAAAGCACGATAGGCCGCTTATTGGCGGGAGAACTATCGCGCCCGTTTTACGATAGCGATCACGCCATACAAGACCGCTGCGGTGCCGATATACCCTGGATTTTTGACGTGGAGGGTGAGCAAGGCTTTCGTCAGCGTGAAATTCAGATGATTGACGAGCTCACTCAGCTCACGGATGTCGTGGTCGCCACCGGCGGTGGCGCGGTGCTGCGAGAAGAGAACCGCCGAGCGCTGCGCGATCGCGGTACAGTGGTGTACTTGATGACCACTGTCGAGCAGCAGCTAAAACGCACCGCCAAAGATCGCAACCGCCCGTTGCTGCAGTGCGCGAATCGCGAACAGGTTCTCAACGATATGTTCGCCGCCCGTGATCCGCTCTACCGTGCTACTTCTGACATTACGGTACGTACGGATCGCCGTAGCCCCCGTGCTGTGGTGAATGAAATTTTACGCCGCGTGCATCGCCTGATTGATCCGTTAGAAACCGCCAGCGCCCCACATAAAAAGGTATCTCAATGACAGAGCTAGCCCATGACCGTACGCTAACCGTTGAACTGGGTGAGCGCAGCTACCCTATCCATATTGGCGTTGGGCTATTAAATCGCTCAGACAGTTTTGTGCCCTATCTGGCCGGTAGCCAAGTCATGATCGTTACCAATGAAACCGTGGCGCCGCACTACTTAGACACGCTGCGTTCTAGCTTACCCGAGCATTTAGACGTGCGTGCCGTGGTGCTGCCAGATGGCGAGCAGTACAAAACCATCGAGCAGGTAGGACGCATTTGGGATGCGCTGCTGGAAGCCGGCTTTAACCGCCGCTGCACACTCATTGCCCTTGGCGGCGGTGTGATTGGCGATATGGTGGGCTATGCCGCTGCTTCCTATCAGCGCGGCGTGGCGTTCATTCAAGTGCCTACCACACTACTTTCTCAGGTGGACTCCTCGGTAGGCGGTAAAACCGGGGTCAACCATCCGCTGGGCAAGAACATGATTGGCGCATTCTGGCAGCCCAGAGCCGTGGTAGTGGATATCGCCACGCTGACCTCGCTGCCTGCGCGGGAGCTCTCTGCAGGGCTGGCGGAGGTGGTGAAGTACGGCTTCATTCGCGATGCCGCCTTCCTTGCTTGGCTGGAACAGAACATGGCGGCGCTGCGCCGCGTCGAACCCGAGGTGGTGGCAGATGCAATTGCCAAAAGCTGCCAGATCAAAGCCGATATCGTGGCGGAAGACGAAACCGAGCAGGGCGTTCGTGCGCTGTTGAACCTTGGCCACACGTTTGGCCATGCCATCGAGGCGCATCAAGGTTACGGCAACTGGCTGCACGGCGAAGCCGTAGGAGCCGGCATGGCGATGGCCGCCACGCTCTCCCACCAGTTGGGGTGGATCAGCGCTGATGCCTTAAAGCGCACGAAAGCGGTGATCGAAAGCGCGGGCCTTCCGCTGGTTGCGCCAACGGGCATGTCGTCGGATGACTTCTTGACACGAATGCGGCTGGATAAAAAGAACGTGGACGCGCGTCTGCGTCTGGTGCTACTGAACGACTTGGGCGATGCCTGCGTTAGCGATGCCACGCCTATCGAGACACTGAGACAGCTACTCGATGATTATCCGCGCGGCTAGGGGAATCACCCGTAAGCGCACCCGCTCAAAACCCGCCTCGAAACAGGCGGGTTTTGTTTGTCTAGAAAGCGCCGAAGTGGCTGCTGACTAGTGATATCCGTATGCCTTATGCGCTATCGGCATGGGGTTTTTAGTAAAAATTAGACTAAAGTCTAGTGCTCTGTATTGATTGTTGAAATACCGTTTCTTTGGCCTGCAAGCCGTTGAAGTATAACTATTTTTTTATTGAGCGGTAGTGCAACTACGGGATTTGGCGAGGGTTTTTGACGATTGGCGAGTGTCGAGCGATTGCGCTACGCGGTGGCAAATCGCTATGCTGAGCGACCTTTTTCTCGCAGCAGCGAATGCGGACAACACCCTATTTTGGGCGGGTAACAAGAGCCATAAAAAAAGAAAAACCCGTGATTATACCATAAAAACGCTGCTTACAAAATACGCTGACTAGAGGCACGCCCATGAATAGAGGTCTTCACCAGCCAGGCGAGTTTCGCGATAACTGCGGCTTTGGCCTTATTGCCCACATGGAAGGGCAGGCCAGCCACGACTTGCTGAAAACGGCTATCGAATCACTGACTTGCATGACCCACCGTGGCGGCATCGCGGCAGATGGTAAAACCGGCGACGGTTGTGGCCTGCTGCTAAAGATGCCCGCACAGTTCATGCGTGCTGCTGCTAAAGAGTCGCTCGATGTAGAGCTGGGCGAGCGCTTCGCAGTGGGGTCGGTGTTTTTACCCAACGACGATGCGCGTGCCGCCAAAGCCAAAGAGACGCTGGTGGCTGAGTTAAGCGCACGCGGTTTGGACGTGCTGGGCTGGCGCGTAGTGCCCACGGACTCGAGTGTCTGCGGCCCCATGGCGCTGGACTGCCTGCCGCGTATCGAGCAGCTGTTCGTTGCCCCCGGCAGCAGCGACAATTTCGATGTCGATCTTTTCATGGGTCGCCGCTACGCCGAGCAGGCGCTGCGCAGCGACGAAGACTTTTACGTGGCATCGCTCTCCAGCGAAGTGGTCTCCTATAAAGGCCTGGTCATGCCGGAAGATTTGCCGGCCTTCTATAAAGACCTGAACGACCCACGCTTGGAAACCGCCATCTGCGTCTTCCATCAGCGCTTCTCGACCAACACCGCACCGCGCTGGCCGTTGGCACAGCCGTTCCGCCTGCTGGCGCACAACGGCGAGATCAACACCATCGAAGCCAACCGCGGCTGGGCGAACTCGCGTAAGGCGAACTTCGTCAACGAGCGTCTGCCTGATATCGCTAAACTAGACGAAATCGTCAACACCACCGGCTCCGACTCCTCCAGTATGGATAACATGCTGGAAGTGCTGCTGACCGGCGGTATGGAGCTACACCGCGCTGTGCGCATGATGGTGCCGCCCGCCTGGCAAAACGTCGAGACCATGGGCGCCGAGCTACGCGCGTTCTACGAGTACAACTCCATGCACATGGAGCCGTGGGACGGCCCCGCAGGCGTGGTCATGACCGACGGTCGCCAAGCGGTCTGTATGCTGGACCGTAACGGCCTGCGTCCGGCGCGCTGGGTGATTACCAAGAACGGCTACATCACCCTGGCGTCGGAAATCGGCACCTACGGCTACAAGCCGGAAGACGTGGTGGCAAAAGGCCGCGTCGGCCCCGGCCAGATGCTGGCCGTCGATACCCAAACGGGCGAAGTGCTGCACACTCAGGACATCGATGATCGCCTGAAGTCCGCATACCCCTACAAGCGCTGGCTGAAACAGGAAGCGAGCTACCTGGAGTCGGCGCTGACCGAACTGGCGCGCTTCCAAACGATGGACACGGATACGCTGAACGTGCAGCAGAAGATGTTCCAGGTGACCTTTGAAGAGCGTGACCAGGTGCTGCGCCCGCTGGCGGAAAGCGGCCAGGAGGCGGTGGGCTCCATGGGCGACGATACGCCGATGGCGGTACTGTCGAGCCGCCCGCGCCTGCTCACCGACTACTTCCGGCAGAAGTTTGCCCAGGTCACCAACCCGCCGATCGACCCGCTGCGCGAAGCGATCGTGATGTCGTTGGAAACCTGCTGTGGCGCGGAGCTGAACGTCTTCAAGGCCACACCGGAACACGCCCATCGCTTGATTTTGACCACGCCGGTGCTCTCGCCGCGTAGATTCACCGCCCTGGTGAGCCAGGACGATCCGGCCTTTGCTAGCCATATGCTGCCGCTCGGGTACGATCCAGAGCAGACCAGCCTGCAGCAGGCGATTACCGCGCTTTGCCAAGAAGCCGAAGCGCAGGTAAAAGCGGGTAAAGTGATTCTGGTGCTAAGCGATGCGGAGCTGCCCAAAGGCCAACTGCCTATTCAGGCAGCGCTGGCCGTGGGTGCGGTGCACTCCCACCTGGGCCGCCTGGCGCTGCGCCCCAATGCCAACATCGTGGTCGAGACTGGCTACGCCCGCGATGCCCATCAGATGGCGGTACTGTTCGGGGTGGGCGCCACGGCGGTCTACCCGTGGCTGGCGTATCAGGTCATGGCGGATATGCACCGCACCGGAGAATTGACTGGCAACCCGGCAGACGCCCGCGAGAATTATCGTAAAGGCCTGCAGAAGGGACTCTTCAAGATCCTTTCTAAGATGGGCATTTCGACGCTGGCCTCCTACCGTGGCTCCATGCTGTTCGAGGCCGTCGGCCTGGCCGATGAAGTGATGGATACCTGTTTCGTGGGCATGGCGTCGCGTATTCAGGGCACCGGCTTTGCTGAGCTTCAGCTTCAGCAAGAACTGCTGGCCAAGGATGCATGGATTCCCCGCAAAGGGATCTCTCAAGGCGGTATGCTCAAGTACGTGCACGGCCACGAGTACCACGCCTACAACCCGGATGTGGTCAAGGCGCTGCAGGCGGCGGTGCAAGAGGGCAGCTACACCAAGTGGAAGAAATTTGCGCAGCTGGTGAACGAGCGCCCCGTGGCCACCATTCGTGACCTGCTGAAACTCAAGCCTGCGGCCACGCCGATTCCGCTGGAAGAGGTCGAGCCCATCGAAGCGTTGATTCCACGCTTCGACAGCGCAGGCATGTCGCTGGGCGCGCTGTCGCCCGAAGCGCACGAAGCGCTGGCGCAGGCCATGAACGAGGCGGGTGGTCGCTCCAACTCCGGTGAAGGTGGCGAAGACCCAGCCCGTTACGGCACCATTCGCAGCTCGAAGATCAAACAGATCGCCTCAGGTCGTTTCGGTGTTACGCCAGCTTACTTGGTCAATGCCGAAGTGCTGCAGATCAAAGTGGCCCAGGGTGCGAAGCCCGGTGAGGGCGGCCAGCTACCGGGCGGTAAGGTCAATCAGCTGATTGCCCGCTTGCGCTACTCGGTGCCCGGCGTTACGTTGATTTCGCCGCCGCCGCACCACGATATTTACTCCATCGAAGACTTGGCGCAGCTGATCTTTGACCTCAAGCAGGTCAACCCAGACGCGCAGGTCTCGGTGAAACTAGTCTCCGAGCCAGGGATCGGCACTATTGCGACCGGCGTCGCCAAAGCCTATGCGGATTTGATCACTGTGTCTGGCTACGATGGCGGCACGGCGGCAAGCCCGCTCACCTCCATCAAGCACGCCGGTTCCCCTTGGGAGCTGGGCCTGCCCGAGGTGCATCAAGCGCTGCGCATTAACGGCCTGCGGGACAAAATTCGTCTGCAAACCGATGGTGGTCTGAAGACCGGCCTCGACGTCGTCAAAGCGGCGATTCTGGGTGCTGAAAGCTTCGGTTTCGGCACCGCGCCGATGGTCGCGCTGGGCTGTAAATACCTGCGTATTTGCCACCTGAACAACTGCGCCACCGGTGTAGCGACCCAGGATGACTTCCTGCGCGGCGAGCACTTCCGCGGCACCGTGGATATGGTGAAGAACTACTTCCGCTTTATTGCCGAAGAAGTACGCGAGCTGATGGCCATGCTGGGCGTTCGCAAGCTCACCGACCTGATTGGCC
>Ga0208433_1001018_pt1 | contig 10852 bp, 18 predicted proteins | sample 3_EtaG_FD_184075 | JGI IMG/M metagenome (GOLD analysis project Ga0208433, IMG submission 184075) | Marine viral communities from the Subarctic Pacific Ocean - 3_ETSP_OMZ_AT15126 metaG (SPAdes) (version 2) | ecosystem: Environmental > Aquatic > Marine > Oceanic | place: Pacific Ocean | collected...
TTCAAATAAATTGTAATTGCAGTAATTTTATTGAATGGATCTTTTGGGTCACTAAAGCCTCGTTCTTTATCAAAGTCTACCTCAATATCAAGAAAACATATATGCAATTCTGGTGCTTCCTTGCCTAAGTAATTTTCAGACAAACACCTAAACACTGGTTTAATATCAGATTCGAATAGCCGTTTATGGCCATACATTCTTTTTTCTTTTTTGAATACTTTTCCGCTTGTATGTGAGACTTGTGTTAATGGAGTGCCAAAAATACTTTTGTACTTTCCCTTTTTGTCATTGTAATATAAAACATAACGAGCTGGAAATGTTTTATAATCACGCTCACCATTAACACGCTCAACAAGTTCAATACAATCACGGTCAGTATCGTGAAATGCGTCTACGTAACTCATTTTATGCAGTTCGCCCGACTATTGTAAGAAGGTCTTCTAATTCTTCAAAGTTGCTTTTGTGCTTTTGAAGTTCTGCTTTATAAGCAATACGAATTGCTTTGTTAAGGACACTCGGTTTAAGGTCCATTTCTTTAGCAACGGCATCTACTGTATCTTTTAATCCTTCACGCAAATCTTCTATCTCACGTGAAACAGTTATACCTTCACTAACAATTTGTTTTAATTTTGAAACGTCGGCTTGGCCCATGGCTCTACTTAAACTCATCTTTCTCCTTTTGCATTTCTTCTATGTGAAATTTTCTTGGTTTATTTGGATGCTTTAAGCGATATGCGGCAAGGCGTTCCAAATATGCGGCATCAAGTTGATCCTTAAACTCTGGATTAGTCCATCTATCCAGCCAATCTGCATAATAAGGATCTTTGTAACATGACTCAGTTCCACGAATCATTTTAAGCGTCAGGTTGCCTATGTCCGGCGCATTTTTAAAATCTTCTTTAATCTTTCTTTTATACTTTTGCTTTTCTTCTTTTTTTACGGATCTTAATAAATGTTTCCACTGTGGTGAGCGTTCCATGGCATCACCTGCGGCTACATGTTTGCCCATTAGTTACCTCCTTTTATATAATTAAGAATGACTTCTGGTGTGGTTTCAACATACGGATCCTCATCAACAGGAACATTATCTTCAAATCCATCTTCTTCAAAAATACGTTCAATCTCTCCGTTGTTGACAACGATAACATATCTCCAACTTCGTTCGCCAAATCCGTTTGGTTTCTTTTCACAAAGAAAACCCATTTTGCGAGTAAAGTCACCATTTCCGTCTGGAATAGGTTTAACATTTTGTATTTGCAGTTGGCGGAACCATGCATTCATTACAAATGAGTCATTAACACTAGCACAATATACTTCGTCAATGCCTAGTTGTTTGAATTCGCCATATTTGGCATCAAATCCTGGAAGTTGAAATGTTGTGCATGTTGGTGTAAATGCACCCGGAAGACTAACCACTACTACCCGCTTATTAGCAAATATTTGGTCAGTTGTTAACTCTTTCCAGTCATAGTTGTCGTTAACTTGAACTCGTGTTTTAAATGTGGCTTTAGGTGCCAGCAATTTTCCCATATTTTCCTTTCAATTTAAATTATTAACATACTATCGTATAGTATACAGGAATGGGTTTATCATGTCAATGAAATTATTTACTTTTTTTTAATTTTTAGGTATATCTTGTTTGGTATAGTCGAACTCATAAAACTCCAAATGCCCTTGTCGGGATGGGCTACCATCTGAAGTCATTACTTCTTCTTCTATCATTTCTCCAGCAACTGTTTGGCCTCGTTGTTGGGCTTCAGATGCTTCTTCTTGTTTTTTATGCTCGGGTTGTGTGTATGGCACTTTATATGCAACTGGTTCATGTTCACCTTGATGTACTACCCAATAAAAAACCCAATCAGGCTCTTTAACTGCTGATGATACTAAAATAAACTTTCCAGGCCTAACTTGTTCAGTTGGATAACCAAGCAATCCTTGTATTGTGATGTATGTTGTTACAGTAAGCAACAAGGAAGCAGGAATCAAAATGAACATGTAAATTTTATTTTGCCCTTTTTGGATTAAGTCCCATAATAGTATGGCTAATAATACTATCCATGCTACAATTAAAAAACTAAAAAATGCCATTACCAGCCTCCTCTTTCGTAATCATCTGCCTCTTGATCATTTCCAGTATCGTGTTCTGTTTCATAACCCCCTGCAGGACCGTCTTCACTACGTTGTACTTCACCATCTGATGAAATTGTATAAGTGCTTCTAGTACTCTCTTCAACCTGATTAGATTCAGGACCTTGCAAAGTTGGATAATTTGACGGTGGTGGTAAATTACTAATGTTAGTGTCTGAGGTGCTCCCACCGGGTTGTATATTCGCCGCTTGCTTTCCCGCAAATCGCTTTTGTAGTCTGTTTTTAGAAACTACCTCCCCTTTTTCATCAACTACAAACCTAATTACAGTTCGTTCGTCACGATTATTTTTAAGGGTAATAACGTCATTATGTACTTCGCTATACGGATTTATTTTTAATACTTGAACATTAACATCAATAGGACCATCGTTCCTATTTTTTGTTGAGTATAAATGTACGTTGACTATATGTTCACCAGATGAATTGCCTCTAACAGTCATTATTTCACGGTTTAAGTATAATGTTCTTCTTTCACCATTTGCAAGTACAATAGTATCATTTGATCGACCTAAGTCATCTCTATCTAAATGTAACCATCCGGCTTCCTTATTAGGAAATCCTACAATAGTACCCATTGCATCTTGCATCCAAAGATCTACGTCATAATGCGATTTGTCTTCCCATTCCATAATGACCATGAATTCTGCTTTTGCTTTTACGGATGCTTCTTCAGTAATTGGGTTTATCAATATAAACGCAATTATAAACAGAAATGCAAAGCCGATTAATATATTGAATAGTAAATCGGTAAATGCTAATGTACTTTTATAACGTGCCTGGCTATCATGCTTCATGGCGTTGGTTCTCGTTTTCCACATTCATTAATTGAACCTTCAATGTTAATGAACATATCAGACCAACCAATGTTGTATATAATGCGGTACTCATACCTAATGCCATTTGTGTAAGTGACTTTTGGATTGTGCTTGTATTTGCTAAGTCAATGTCTGCAAATGCACCACTAAGCATTAATAGGAACCCTGTTACAGTTCCAATCATACCTAATGCAAGGCATGCTTCAGCAATGAACCAACCTACATCCATGTTTTGACGTGCGTCGTCTAATTGTTTAGTTTTCCATCCTATCCATCCAGATGTTAAAACAAAAAGACCCAATATTAAAAAACTTAACTTTGTCTGATCGGCGTTATATAAGTCATTGTGTAAATTAAAGTATACTGCTACGCCGCCTGCAAGCAACGATAAACAAAATATAAGCCACCACTTTAATAGTGCTTTCATACATGAGATCCCTTACGTTATTGGTTTGCTAAAGTGACGTTTAAGGATTCCCTTTTCATCTAATCGTTTCTCGTATTCAGTTATGCTTTTTACAAGTTTTTTATCATAAAGGTAAACAACAAAAAAACAGCCTACCAAAAACAATAACACTAATGCTAACAAGGTTGTTTCAGTCATTTTGCCTCCAACGTGTTGTATTTATTCAAATTTGACTCAAATTCATGTAGTCGTTTCCAAATAGAACGTAACTCTGTAATCGTTGTCCAGTTATGTAAGAACAATGCAAACCCGCCATGTACTTTACTAAAAGCATTTGACACTTGTACCATTACACCTAATGTAATTGCACCGGTAAACAAACTCGGCCCCATAACAAGGTACGGAGCAATGATCATAAATTGATCATAAAAAGTAACCCAACAATCGAAATACCCATAATGCAAATAAAGCCTATGGTAGTTAAATTTGATCCCCAAAAAGAGTTCGGCGAGGGTATCGCTTTGTGCATAATTCGCTTTATCGTCTTCACCTAATACCAAGTCCTTTCGAAATGCGGCTTCCACTCGTTGATTGTTATATTCTAATCCAGGCAGTTTCCATCCAACAAACCAAGAAATAAACAACCCACCCAGGGAAATAATTAATGTTCCCCAAACAAGTGAGCCCTCAATGTCTCGTATAATTGGTAAGTCAACCTTGTCGCTGAATCCATATAGTATTGGAATAAATGCAATTAATGTCATTACTGCTCTAACAACTTGTAGTCCTAATGACTCAATTAATCTTGCCCACCTGTTACAATCTTCTTGTATACGTTGACTTGCACCTTCAATTTCTTCATCTACTGCTCGCCATTGTGGGATGTAATTAAATGTCATTGCTTCACGCCAACGTAAACCATATATACGGGTAAACCATCCAGTAAAAATTGCCAAGGCAATATATGGAAATGCAATTACTGCAAATGAAGGACTACCTTCAAATCCATGTAATACATATTCCAATGATATAAGTTGGTCGTATAATTGGGTGATACCTTCTTGTGGCTTATCAACATAATCTTTTGCATTTTGTAGTAAATTATAAAACCCACCATACCACTCATTAATTGCAACACTCATTTGTACTTGAAACCAAAGTGAAAATATGAGTGCAAATGCACCACCATAGGCCCACTGAGCCCATTCCTTACTCCAATAAAAAGATTTAATCATATCTGATCCTATCTAAATGGTTGGTCGCCGTGTATCCATCCAACTAACACATACCTGGCACCTCTAGTAACTGGTAATATTTTATGTAACAGATATGTAGGAAACATACAAACGCCACCTACGTCATAAAATTCACGATGGAGATCATCTTTTTCTAATTTAAAGTACAACTCTCCACCGTCATACTCGTCTTTACTATTTAAGATAATTGAGTAGGAAATCTTACGTCTACTATACGGTGGCATTGGTCCAATATCAATATGCCAATCATATGTGCCGTCTTGGTCTTCGTCATATTTCATTAGCATTGGCATTTCTAAAAACCCTTGTATGTCAAACTTCCAACCCGGAAAATATTCATTTCCGGTATTTGCCTCCCTAACAAACCCCATGATTCTTTCACATAACCAATCTTGGAATCCGCGATGGGCATTTTCCTCTTCACTTATAACTGTAATGTGTCCTGGATCTTTATTGTTTGTATACTTTATCTGGCTTTGGTCATTTTTTGCAAAATTTCCTCTCCATTTTATATCAAATTCATTTGGTTCTTCACGAGAGGAGGACAATGACTCAGGGGCATAGATCGTTACACGACGTATATCATCGACGATTTTATCATCGCCTCCAATACTACCTTTGGATTCTTTCCAATGTGTCGTGCCAATTTTAATTATTTCTTTACACTCTTCAGGTGTAAAAACTTCAGTTAGATAGATTACACTATCTATTGGGTGAGGGGCAACGCCCTTATTAAATGTATCATCCATTATCTTCTATATAGTTTACGGCGTCTTGATATCCGCCTATGTATTTTCCATCAATGGTTATTTGTGGGACTGTTCGGAGGTTTTTAGCCTGTGACCCACATGCATCTAGCAATTTGTTGTATCCGTCTTCTGTTATTATACTAATTTTTTCTACTTCTATGTCGTTTTGTGTCATGTATTCAACTGCTCGGTCGCACCATGTGCATGTTGGTTTACTAAAAACTAATGCTTTCATTCATTCTCTCCGCTGTCCAAATATTTAGTCAAAATATCGTCTAAAATGAAATCCTTATCTGATATTGGTTTGTTAGTAACATACTCATTGTAGTTTTCTTCGTATAATCTCGTTGCAGTTGATTTATTACGTGATACTAAAGTACGATATTTGCTACCATCAGTTCTTATCAATTTTAGAACTTGTTTTGTATATAATTCAAAATCACCATCAGTATCAAATGTATAATCAATGTCGTCTGCTAATTCAAATCCATATTCGTTCAAGCATTTATACATTCCTGGAAACCCAAAATTTAAAAACATTTTGCCACTTAATAATGGTAAAAAAGTTTTTTCTGTAATTTGAGTAAATTGCTTTAGTTGACGTGAGCTACCTGATTCAACATTAATATCATAATCACTATCAAACCATTCAGTTGGGCGTTGACGTTTGACATCATACCAACTATTAACATTTTGTTCTGACTCTAATTTTAATCCTCTATTCCAATCACTTATATACCCTTGGTCTTTATGTAGTAACAGTAAGTCTACAAGTTGGGTTCTTATAGGGCTTTTCGCCCCATTTAGAGAGCAAAATCGCCGTTCTTTTGTTATAAATGTCTCATAATTTACTGTTTGTCTACCATACATCCAGTATAACGGATATCGTTTAAGTGGCACATCTATATAATATTCTTCTGGTACTACTGCATCAGATGTGTATATACATTCACAGTTTTTTAATAATGATAAGTCAACTTGGCTTCTATCATAAACATCAGCAATAGTTTCAGCAAGTAAGTTAACACGTTTGTTTAGATTAAAAAAATGTAAAAGCATTTTCTTATCACCAACAAATTTTTTATATAACCCTCCACTGGTTACCATTGAAACCCTGATACTTGTAATGTGTACTTGTTTTCTAATCCGACGTTTGCACCTAAATGTTGAACCGTACCATCCCACATTATTCCATCGCCTGCTTTCCAATCATTTTCATTACGCCATGTATCGTCATCCAAATAATTTATAACATGGCCAAATTTCCAATTTTCCATGAACATGTTAGCACGAACTTTTGTTCGCTTATCATCAGGATACTCGTTATTAATTTTAAAAAACATATCACGATGAACTGGAATAATGTTTCCAGGTTCTTGCATTATTGAACTTATTGTAATAATATCCATTTCTAATAACTTACCCAACTCTGTATAATCTATTGGACCATTATCCCACCACAGTTGATGTATTGTTGTATTATCTTTGATGTAAGTGTTTGGAAATCCGCCATATTGGTCATGGATATCTTTTGCTTCATGTACTTGATGGAAAAGACAAGTTCCTGAATGCGAACGATAATCAGCATCCAATATCTTTTTAAAATCATAATTAATGTGTATGTGTTTTATCATAATCTATACATATCCTTTCATTGTTTTCAAAACCAAATAAAATGTTATTACATTCATCCAAGTTATTTTCTTTACAGTATTTGGAATATACTTCACTATACGTATTCCAATTATAATCTATACTATAGTTTTTAATCAAATTATTTGCAATTCCAATATCAAGTCTAGCATACATTCCTAAACTATTAGTTGCATCAATGCCATCGTCAATATTTTCTTTTTGCATTCTAACACCAATACGCAAATGTTCTGCTCCATGACAAAGTTTAGACAAACTAAATGCTAATGTTTCAATACACCTATGTTCTGTTAAGTCAATGTTTACATTTTTAGCAATAGGCAAATGAGAAAAATCTAATAAGACAGGTACATTTAACTTATTACAGTTATACAATAAATTAAACAAACCTTCATGTTGAGTTCCTTGTCTTGTATACGGAACACTTATTATAACTGCATCACCACAATTAAGTACTTCATCTTCAAGAAATGAATATTCTAAACCATGTTTACAAACTGCTTTATGATACATGTACTCACCTTCTAAAAAACGAAAGCGTTTTTTGTGGTGTCTAAGATAAAAGTGATCAAATATTTGAACTGATCCACTAGTTATGGAAGTAGAATTAAAGGTGTCTAGTCCAGCAATAGTGTTTAACTTAGATGATGCAATCCATTTGCGGAAGTTATACTTAAACATTTTAGGTATATGCTCGTCATGCAAATATGGTTTTAGCATATCCGGGCAAACCCATTTTAAGTTTTTATGTCTTATTGGCTTTGGACTTTTCATTGTTACGAATATACATCATTTAATTGCCTACTAACTCTGATAAATGTTGTTGTTTTAGGCAAGTCTTTTATTTCTTTAGCACCAGCATACGTACAAGCACTTCTTAATCCGCCAAGTATTTCTTGAACTGTATCGTTAACAGTTCCTTTATGATCTACTTGAACTAATTTACCTTCAGATGCGGCATGTTTTCTCTTTTCACCATAATATTTTACTTGTGCTTCTTCTGAAGACATACCATAAAATTCCATTTTAGCAGTTTTCATTGCACCTTTTTTAGCAATGAATTCTCCTTTGCATTCATCATGACCCGCCAACATGCCTCCTAACATTACAAAGTCTGCACCAGCACCAAAGCTCTTTGCTATATCTCCCACTACTGTGCATCCTCCGTCTGTGATAATATGACCGCTTAATCCATGAGCCGCATCCGCACACTCTATTGTTGCTGACAGTTGTGGATACCCGACGCCGGTCATTTTTCTTGTTGTGCAAACGCTTCCAGGGCCGATTCCAATTTTGACTACGTCGGCTCCTACTAATAGCATTTGTTCCGTTGCTTCTGGTGTACATACATTACCTGCTATGATTATAGATTTTTCATGCTTTTTACGAGCATGTTCAACATAATTATAAAACCGTTCTGTATATCCATTTGCTACATCAATACAAAGCCACTTTGGACTATCAAAGTCTAAATCATCTTCAAGTCCAATAGTTCTCATCAAATAATGTAAGCCTGTGTGATCTGGAAATTCCTCAAACTTACATAATGCAGTAAGCATTTGATATTTGCTTATTGCGTTTGCCATTTGTATAGTACCAGTATGATCCATATTACTTGCAATAATAGGAATACCTTCCCATGTTTCGTCAGTCCATTTAAATTTGAACTTACGAGTCAATACTGCTTCCTTACGGGAAACAAGGGTCGATCTTTTAGGACGGATTAATACGTCTGAAAAATCTAACTTTACTTCATCTTCAATCCTCATCAATAATCTCGGCGTTTAGTGGTCCAATAAATGACACTTCACATTCGTCAACATCACCATACTCTCTCATAAAATCATCCATGTCGTAATCATCAACTTTTTCACCCATTTCAAAATCATAATCTTGATCATCACCACAGCCATCTGAAAAACTCCAATCTTCTCTATCGTATTGGGTTGCATCCCACTCATCACTATTTTCCCAATCCATTTCTTCAAAATCTTCTTTGGGCATATTAACAGCAATTTCTCCCCACCGATATACATCAGATTTGGTCATTGTTAATCTATCAGGAAGATCTTTATATTCATCTTCCGTGAACCCTATTTCAATTAATTTATCTTTAGAGTCTTCTTTATCACAGAACCAATACTCGGTTTCTACTACACATTTCTTGTTTATTGTTTTTACTGCTACTAACATATTTGCCTTTTTAGTTTAAAATAATCCATAACTTTGCCAAGTATCCAACACATAGTATGTTGTATAAAGTGTTATTGAATAGAAAAATATCCATCCTAGTGTCATTTTTTCTCTTTAGTTTGAAATTCTTCCAATATTTCCATTAATCGTTTAACCTGTTCTGGAGTTAATTTCCTTAACAGTCCAATATGGGCGCCATCAAATCCCATTTTATAAAGCTCACCATGACCAATACCTTGATCTCTCATTTAAACCTTCTTGTATACTCAGTAACTGCTTTGTAGTTTTTTTGCACTTCAGTTAACTTGTCACCATCTCTAAATGACTGTTTGTCTAATTGTCGTTTAGGATCTCCGTGCGGCCATATACGCCAACTATCGTTGTCAATTACATCTGCTATAACAATTTCATAATCGTTTGTAATGCCTACCTCAATTTTCATATCAATTAAACTTACATCAAACTCTTTCCATGCTTTTTCTAATACTTCAAAAGCAGGTATCATTAATGTGTTTTTAATATAATATAATGTCGCTGGATCTACTACGGGTTTAATATCCATTAACGGTTGCATTTCATGTTTGGGTTGTTTGGGTGGATATAGCAACCACATATCCCACCGTCCTGTGTCTATTAATGGATCTGTATATACTGTTTCGGTCCATTTTCCATCTCGCAAATATAATTCCCGTGCCTTATTCTCTGACATCTGTTCTTTACCAACTATTGCATCTTTATGGAAAAATTCTATTACTAAAGGATTAAAAATTTCTGCTGATGTTTTTTCTGGATGTCGTTTAATATAACTGCCGTGTGGTTGTCTACGTATAACACATTCAATAGGAATCATTTTGCATTTTTTTGCAATAAATGATGTGCTACCATTTCTTACTTCATATGCAACTGGTATGTTGTGTTGTTTTAAATGAAAAAATACTGCACAAGTTTGGGCAGTTTTGTCTTCCGCAACTGGAAGGTCTGCTTGTATTGCCGCATCGTTTGCGGTTAATGAATCTTTGGTTGTAATTCGTACTAGATTAGGATCTGCTACTGGTTCGACCAGTTTAGTTTTACCTTCTATCGTCGTCAATTTTTTCCTTTAATAACTGCCATCAGTTTTAATTTTTGCATGATATCCTTTAGCACACATTCTTTTTGCGAACTCGGCCGCCTCTTCTTTTTTATCAAAAAATCTTCTACTAATGGTTGATGGATCTGGTTCGACCCATGTTGTTTGCTCTGTGATTGGTCTTATAAAATATTCAACCCAAGTGTTCATCATGTTTCCTCATTAATTGATAAAAAGTGTGTACAATTATTACATAAAAGATCTTTATCTTTTAGGTTACTTCCATATATTTGTGATATTAATCGTTGCGATTCAGTTGACATCATGATATCTTCAATTGAATCTGTTAATATATTTCCTAATAGATATTGCTTATGGTAGTCTTTGCAACATAATCTACAACTGCCGTCATAATCTATTGTCAAACTATTTAACAGTCTATAAAGACTACAATAGGTATGAGTTAATTTTCTACTTTTTTCAGGTTCTATTACATGTTCATTAACAATATTACCTGCTTGATTTACTCTTGGTCCGAAATATAGATCAATGTTTGTACCATA
>Ga0208433_1001020_pt1 | contig 10824 bp, 9 predicted proteins | sample 3_EtaG_FD_184075 | JGI IMG/M metagenome (GOLD analysis project Ga0208433, IMG submission 184075) | Marine viral communities from the Subarctic Pacific Ocean - 3_ETSP_OMZ_AT15126 metaG (SPAdes) (version 2) | ecosystem: Environmental > Aquatic > Marine > Oceanic | place: Pacific Ocean | collected...
TAAGTATTACAAGTACAACACCTGCACCAATCACTATCTTTCTGTGATCTTTCCAGATCTGTTTAATTGTTTCCATGTTATCTCCTTATATTAATACGCTTACAATAGTAAGCATTGTTGCACCGAGTCCCCCTATAATCCACCATAGGAGTCGGTCTATTTTCATATGTAGTCTATCAATATCCCCATGCATATGTTTTAAATCGTTTGTTCTTATACTACAAATCTCCCTCTTCAGTCCTTTGATATACCCGTAAAGAGCTATGATATGTTCGCTGACTGTTTTAGGCTGTTTCATTTTATCTATTATACATGTATTTAGAATTAATAATTTCTCTTATTTCTCTTAGTCGTTCAATATGTCCTTTACTTTTAGTTTGCTTTAAGGCTCTTGTTAAAAAATCAGATTGTTGTAATTCAATTCGATTGATAACTTTTTCAAGAAAACTATTAGGGTCTTCCCCGTATTTTAATGCCTCATCAAAATAAACTGATGGGATAAAACCATCACGCATTAAATGATGTGCTGAAGTTGTAATCATAGTATCCAAAGTTTTTCTAAGATCTGATTTTACTCGTGTCGCAACATACATTAATTTAGTTACTTCTCTTTCTTCAATAGAGTATGCTGCCATTTTTCTTGCCAACCAATCATGACCATTTCTAGTAAAGGTTCCTCTGCTCTTTTTAAAAGGATCTCTTGTAGGTCCTTTAGCATAAGCTTCAAAAGCATTAGGGTCAATCCAAGGAAGCATTTCTGTATTAAGCCAATCATAACCTACAGGTAATCCATTGTAGTATTGCTCAATCGTAAAATGTAGTGATGTAGGAGCTGCTGTTTTTGCTAATTGTACAAAGGCTTGCTTTCTTTCTAAGTCACTTCTTGATCCAACCATAACAGCTGCGTAATTTACAAAAGAAGGAAGTATACCCCGTTCATTCCAGAATCTTAATGGGTTTAATCCCCACATATCTAAAGTTGGAACACTAACTAAATCTGTAACACTTTGTCCAGGGGCTGCTAAAGTTGTTGTAAAATCAACTCCAGTCATACCTGAAGGAATCCCATGTTTAATAACATTAGGAAAAGAACTCGTCATAATAGATTCTTTTAATCCTTTAATTGATTTTCCTGAGAATTTTTCTAAGGTTGGGGATAATTTTTCTAATAAGACATCAGCAGTTTCAATTGCAACAACCCCAAATAAACCTGCAGAAAATATCATCTGTGCAAAGAAAGCAACTAAAGGTGCAGATTGTCCTGTATGTTTGTAAAGGTTTATGTACTCAACCATTTGGGCTAAGTAGTTATGGGAAAATGTTTTAAATAATCCAAAGGGTTTACCCATAGTTCCTAAACCCATATCTCCATAAATACCAGGTCTTTCAATATGATTATACTCTACCATGTATTGATCCGCTAAGTATCGTGCTATTGGTTTAGAAGTTTCTTTACTATGTCCTGCACTTCTAAGAAAGTTATAGAACATAAGACCTGCATTCATTCTGCTAACTTGTTCAACTTTTGCAGACATGTCTTTTAAAGTTAATAAGCTTCCTAACTTTTCAAAATTTCCAAAAGTTGTTCCAAGTTTTTCTATTTTAGGAAGTCCTAAAAATCCTCCTGGAGTTGAAAATTCCTGTAAAAATTTAGGCTCAATAAGTCTTTCTTCTTTAAAATGTTTTATAACCTCTCGCATTTCAGCATTAGGAAAAAATAAATCTTTAAATGATTTTATCTGAGCTAATGTAATTGATCCCTCGTCCATTCCTCTGTATTTTAAATCAACTAGCTTAGAAAAAATCATATGATAGGGCTGAATAGCTTGTGCTCCAATAAATCTCATATTACCAAATAACAATTTCCATGATAAAGTTATTTGATTGAGACCCCCTAAAAGATTAGATAATCCCGATTCACCAATCCATCGTGCACCAATATTATCTACAATTTTAAAAACATCTTTTGGCTGTGTAAGTCCTAAAGCATTATTAGACCAAGTCCGTAGAGCCTCTACTGTATTAGGATATAATTGATTTATAGCTTTAGTTTTTTTAGACTTAGCTATATCCATTGCTGGAGCATTATCTAAGGCATCTCTAAGGACAGCTTTAGCTTCCATTTTATTTCCTGATAAATAGGCACCCTTAACATAACTTTTAACAACATCAGAAAAAGCATCTGCTTGAGCTAAATTAGGAGCTAATTTTTTTACTAAAGGTTTACCTTCTAAATATCTTTCACTTCCTTTAAATCCCTGTACCCAAACATCTCCTCTTTTCATTGCAAACTTTCCAAACCCTTTAGGCTGATTAAGAATGTTTTGAATAGCAATTACTTCCTGTTCTAATCCTCTTATATCAAATGATCTTATACTGTTAACAAAATTAGTTTCATCAAGACTTCCAAATGGATATTTTTTTGTTCGTGTAACATTAATTTCATAGTTACCTGTACTAAAAGGAACTTCTTTTTGAAGTCGTGTTTTTAAAACATTCGCTGAATGGCTACCAGAAGTTCCAATATTTTCAACAGGAATTCGTTTACCATCAGCAGCTATTTTTAAAACCCATACATTAAAGGCATCAGGAAACATATGAGGAAAATAAACTGGTGCCTTCGCAATTGATTTTAATGATTTATCTCCGCCTCCAAAACGTAGAACTTGTTTATTATAAAAATCTGCTGCTTCCGATAGTACACCTTGAGTTTCTTTAAAAGCTAAAATTTCTTCTGTATTTAATTTATATTTTGTTGCAAGTTCATAATCGGAAATAGCATACTTATAGGAACCATCGGGATTTTCTGTATTAAATTTTTCTCCAGCATTTTTTGCTTCTATCATTTTAGCTAATTCAGCATTAATAGTAGCATCGGCAATTTTTTTTGCTGATTTAGGATCTCTATTTTTAATAACATCATATCGAGTTAACCCCGCACCATACGTCTTTTCTGTGAGATAGGCTCGTCTTGCAGTAGCTGTTGCACCCATAGCATCCAACAAACTTTCTGTTCTAGCTAAATAATCTTTTCTAGATTCTCCTGCTAGTTGACCCCTAAACATAGTCTTATGCTCTATAGGTTTTTGTATTGGATCATAAAGTTTTATATCTGCTGAATGCTCTGCTTTTCTAATAGCTCTAGCTACTGTATCTCTTCCCCATTTAAATACAGGGTAATCCTGTCCAATAAATTTACCTGGTTTTAAATATAGAGCAGCTTTTGTTTTCCAATCTGAAGGAAAATCTTTATATTTAGCAGTACCGTCAGGATTAATTACATCATATTTTAATTGTTTGGGTCCTCTCATATCAGCACCCAAAATATTTAATGAATATTCTTGAGTTGTATATAAAGCTTTATAGTTTGCTATGAGAAACTGTTCACCAACATCAATTTTATTTTGTAACTCATAAACTTTATTTGGATCTTTAATAAGATCGCCCTTTTCTGTTTCAGTTAAAGGTTTATATCGTGTACCCTTAGCTTGTGCTTTTTTAATTTCTTCAAGTCTTGTTGATACTTTTCCATGGGAAGTTAATAAAGATTTAGCTTCTTGAACTTGTAAATGAAAATCATCAGCTTTTTCTACTAAGGCTTTTCTAGCTGGAAGCTCGCCCATTAATTGTTTATATCTTAATTCAACATCACTTCTAACTCGTTTTAAAGATTTTCCTTCTGCCCATGGTCCGAATGCACCTGCTACTGCAAATACAGTTCCAGCTGCAAACCTATCTTCTAGGGGTGCCTTCCATCCTGCAGTTAAAAATCCTGTTGCTCCAAATGCAGCCATTCTTGGCAACACTTGCATGCCATTTGCTATTTGAATAACTTTACCTAATCCATAACCATAGGCTGTAGCTTTTGCAATTTCATAACCTGAAGCATCATCCCAGTTTCTTAAAAATTCTGTTGCGGCTAATCCACCAGGTAGACTTCTTTTTGAAAATGCCTTACCTACTTTTCCTAAAGATCCTAAAGCTTTTAGTCCCCGTACTGCTGGGTAAAATTGAGCAACCGTTAATGGTAAGGCTGCAAATCCTGCAGCAACTTTAGTTCCATAGGTTGACGGTGCATCTAATCCTAATGTTTCAGGATCATGTCTTTTTGCAACCGCCTTTAAATAATCTCTAATATGATCTGCATAGTTTTCAGTATTAGGTTCCATACCTACTTTCTCAACCATCCAATCCCTAAAGCGATCATAGCCTCCAGGAATACTAGCTAGTAATTCAAAAACACTAGATACACTTCCTTTCCAGCCATACTTAAAAGCATTACCATAGCTATCTCCTTTATCTCCCCTAGCCCGTGTAGAGTATTTATCGTCTAGTTCAAAAGGATTATCACTTTCTAAATCAAATTTAAAAAAGGAGTTTGCATCTAAACCTGTAGATTCATATGCATTAGGTACTTTATGAAGCCCATGATCAAGCATGTACTTCAATTGAGTATTTAAATTTTCATACTCTTTTTTATCTTTAATTTGAGTATTAGCCATTTAAAATATTACTTTTGTTTTTCTAATCCGAAATATGAAATATTATCAAAATTAGTAGGATCTTTTCCAAATACACCTTGACTTTCTAAAAGTCTGACATAATTTATATCTCTGAAACGATCAGTTAAATCAAGTTTATTTTCCATAGCAGCTTGTATAACTGCTTTAAGATGTTCTCTTAAGGCTGTTTTACCTGCATCACTTTTATCAAAATCAGTAAGGTTTGCAGCTTGTAATTCATAAAAATTTCTAGCATCCGTTGCACCAGATTGTGCATGAGCTAAGTCTGCTATACTAGGTACATCAAAAATAACTCCTGTATCAGAAATAGCAACCCATTTTGCTGGTTTAGTAACTTGTCCTCCGTACTCTCCTGCTTCAGCAGAGAAAGTTGTTTCATCAGATTGAACAAGCATAAATGTAAATTTTTCTGCTATTCTACCATCTACCTGACCTCCTGCATCCTTATTAAGATAAACACCAAATATCCCGCTACCTTCTATGGATTTTCCTTGTTTATCTGTTTGAATAGCAATTCTTGTACGCTCAGGATTTTCTGCAATCTTATTATGTGTTCTACTTATTCTATAAGCATTCTCTTCTCCAATATTAGTATCTCCACCAGCTATTTCTGTAAATGTTTTTTCAAGCTTTAACTTGGAATAAAGAGCTGCAGCTGATGTATCTTTAATTTCAATACCTGTATATTCTTTTTCAAGTAATGCTTTTTGTATATTTTTAGCATAGCTAAAGTGACTCTGCATTAAGCCAGAAATTGTTGCTGCTAAATCTTTAAACTCATCACTTTGAATTCCACCTTCTTTATTAACTATACCTGATATCTGTGTTAATGCACCACTCAAAGATGCTAAATGCGGAGAATCTTCTGTAATTATTTTATCTAAAGTTGCCTGATTAATACCTAATAAACTAGGTAAAACTCCCATATCAATTTTATCTGGTCCTCTTTGAATCTCATCAAATCTTGTTTTTCGTAAATTATCAAATTCATAAAGATCTAAAATAGGATTTCCCTGGCTATCCTTTGTAGTTGCATCCTTTCGTGCATTGTAATTTAATATAGCTAATCGTGCAACATCAAGAACAGCACTATCACTCGGTTTCATTGGACCTGGGAAAAACATAGGGTAGTTATGTGCAGTTATTCTAAATGCACTATCTACTACTCCTGCTGTTTCATATTCTGGAGTTTTATAAGCTAACGATGTGCCTACTTGGTTTTGCCAAGTGTTATAGCCTAAACCAGAGTATGCTTCTAAAGGTGAACTAATTGCTGATCTCGTTTTCTTTTCAAATTCTTCAAAGGTTGTATACTCTTGATCTTTTTCAAAACCACCACTCATTTCAATAGCCTGAAAGACTTTCTTTGTAACATCTTCAGGTTTTCCTATAAAAGTATCTCCTTTTAAAAAGTCTGCCATAGGGGCAAACTTAAGTTTCAATTCTTCTGGAGATAAACCTTCATACTTAGTATTCCACTTTATAGCATTCTTTATAAAATCTTGTTCTACTGCTCTAAAGTTACTTAATTTTTGGTTAAGAAGTTTTGTATTGTTTGTTCTTTCTACTCTTAAATCTTGACCTAATCCTCTAAAGAGTTCTCGTTGATCTGTAGCTCTTATATTTGCCCGATCATATAATTCTGCCGCTGCACCATAGCCTACCTCACCTAAAGGTGAAGATAAAAAATCACTTAATAATCCCATATTATACTCCTATTCCTGGTCTTGTCATTAAACCTTCCTGTGCTGGTAATTCAGGCATTGGTTCTTCATCACCTAGTTCATCTTGTTTCATTGCCATTTCATGCATTGTAGCACTTTCCATAAATTCTTTATCATTTGGATCACCCATATTAATTCTAACATTATTTAATTTTGCATCTTTTGTTATTTTTGTCAGTAACATAGCAACTAAAGGATCTAACATTTTAGCAACATCTACTGTCCATTTCCCTTCAAGAAATCCAGAGAAAGTAATAATTTTAACTAAAGCTTCTAGAGGAATACCAATATCTAATAAGGTTAATAGTCTCATTCCATTATCTCTTTCCATAATTCTATCTTCAATAAATTCAATTGCCTCTTCCACTTTTGCATGAGCAGGAGGATGTTCCCATGCTGCTGAACCTGGAGTATTTGTTAAAGATTCCCCTGGTACAGGTGCATCAAAAGGATTATATTGTGCTTCTTTTGTATTTTGTGAAGAAGGAAGATTAACTTCCTTTATTAATTGATCTAATTCATTTGCCATATTATATTACCTTTAATTTAACTGATCTTTAATTTAACTGCTCGTCTTACTTTACCTGGCTCTTCAAATGCTTCAGCCATATTTAAGTAAGCTAAATAATTTCTTTGAAGGGATACCCATGAAGGTTCTTGACGTGTAGCATAAGGTACAGTTCCCTGTATACGTCCACGTCCTGCCATAAGTCCAGATCCTTCACCTATACTTACTTTACCTCTTTGAAAACTAAGGTTAGGTTTTTGACCTATTAATGATGGTGCTGGTCCTGCACCTGGTGTTCCACCACCGAAATTCATTACTGTATCAACAGCCTTAGCTACTGATTTCACTCCCTTCCAAATACTTCCCCAATCAGCCATTTATCCTCCTATTATTATTTAATTATTGCTATGCCAAATCGCCCTAGCATCTCATACATTTTTGTTTTCTGATCTGCATCTTTGACATCTAATTCTGTTGTTCTTTCTAAAGCTGCTATAGCTGCGTTATGTGCTCTATTAGCTGCTGTTTCTGATGCACTGTTTACCCATGCTGCCTCGTCTCTCCACTGTTGCCATAAATTTGATATAGCATAGTTTGATAACTCCAGCATATTCTGTGCATTTAATTGATTCGTTGCATTCGTTGCTGTTGTATTAGCTGTATTAATAGCACGTCTCCAGGTTACGTTTGATTGATCAATTGTTCTTTGATTATCTGCATTAAACTTCTGTCTTTCATTATCTAAAGTTGTATTAAACTGATTAACTGCAGCTGTTCTATCTACATTTGCTTTATTAACTGCTACGGTATTATTCGCATTTAATGCTGCAATCTTATTGGATTCAGCTAATCCAAACTGTCCCATTGAATCTACTCGTTGTGCATTCTGTTGATTCATTTGAGTAATTAGATTGTCATAAAATTGATTAACCTGATTTGTACTGGTTGCATTAAACTGTGCTGCCGCATTACTTGCAGCTTGATCTGATAATAAGAAAGCTTGACGAGTTGTTAAGTTAGCTAATGAAGTCTGTTGAGTATTAGACAAATTAGCCATGTCCATTTGAAAATAACTATTAGCATTTGTAACTGCAGCCTGTTGACGATTATTCAAGTTTTGAAAAATCATCTGTTTATAAGTTGCTGCATCTGCTGTTGCAATGGGTATAGCTGATTTCATGATACCTTCAGCTAATGCTTCAGCCATCATAGAACTAGCACCCATTCCTCTGTTCTGCATTGCAGCTCTTGTAGCTTCTGCTGCACCTCTTGCCCATACAGGCATAGGATCACCTGAAGCTAATGCTGTGGACACTTCTGATTGTAAATCTGTTAATTGACCTCTAACTGTTGCATCAGTACTTATAGTTCCTGTTTGACCTGTCATAGGAGCTGTTACTGTTCCTGTAGCTGCCGTAGCTGTAGGAATTGCTCCTCCAACTTGAGCCGCTGTCATTTGCCCAGCTGTTGCTGCTGTTGGTAATGCTCCAGCTGTTGATGTAGGTGCTGTACCTGCTGTTGCTGTAGGGACTGTAGGAGTTGTTGGTGCTGCAGCTGCAAGTGTTCCTGTTAATCCACTTGTAGCCATAAGCTCAGGAGTTTGAACTTGTTGTGGTGTTGGTGATATTGATGTACCTGTTGGCAACGTTGGAGTTGACAACAAAGTTGACATTAAATCAACAGCTTTTTTAGTACCTGTCTGCTCTGATTGAGCATATGTCAAAGCACCTTTCTGTAGTGCTGTTGTATCTGGTGTTGTAGCCATAATTATCTTCCTTGTCCTCTATATTTTTTTCTTTTAATATTTTTTGAATGTTTATTAGGTTTTTTTGAAACTCTCCCTGGGCGTTTTTTTTTAGTTTTTTTTCTGTAATTACTTGGACCAAATAGGGGTCTTTTTTTAGCCATTTATGTTAATATTGAATTATCTCTTTGGATATTTTTCTTTAATAGGAGTGATAATATTGGTTTTCCAATCCTCAACGCTATTATGATAAATATAATCTAACTGATCTTCCCATGATGGATAGGCTTTTTTTCTTAAATCTAGTATAACCCTATCGACAACATCGTCATCAACCGTTAAACCCCATTCTTGACAATAGGTAAAATCAAATCCTGATGGTACTGAATCTAATAAAGTTAATCCATCTTGAGCATCTTTAGATAAATATAGAAAAGCATCACAACTAGGTGTTTGTGCTAGTGTTATAACATCTCTTTCAATGCGTTCTTCTGGTGTACCAAAAAAGGCTTCATAGTTACTTGATTCTAGTTTGTATAGTTTCATATAACCTCCTTATCATTATACATCTTCATCATCAACTCCTTTAAGTTCTATTTTTAATTGCGGATTTGTATTACCCTCTAGTATTTTTGTCTTTTTAGGTATTAATCCTATTTGTTTTAAAGCGTTCCAAGTGTGAGGATTGCTCATCGCATTACGCAGTTTAGCTGGCGAGGGTCTGCCATTAGCAATCATTTCAGCCTGAATTTCTCTACCAATATCGACTGTAAATTCATTGGCAGCATTGGCTTCAAACATCTGTTCATCGGTATAACCTTCAATCCTTGTTGGTTCTGCAAGAACATACAGTTCTTTCATTAATTTTCTTAGAATTTTAATTTCATCTTTAGTAAGTTCAAAGGCTTCTTTTAAAGTTTCTTCATGACTTTCAGCTTCTAGAATCTCTGCTTTAAGTTCTAAAATTTCATGCTCTAAACCTTTTCCACTGTTTTGAAGATGTTTTAGTTTTGAAAGTTTCGCCTGGAATTTTAAGTTACCTACTTCTTCAAGAGCCTGTGCTCTTAGTCGACCTTCAAGAAATCCTTTTAAGGTTTTAATTTTTTCCCAAGGCGTACAGCCTATGACTTGGTATCGGTAATTAAATTCTGAATTAAATTTTTGTGCCATATTAATTAAAAGAACATGCCGCTACAAGACGTCTAGCAGTTCCGACTGCTGTAACATCTGTCGCTACCACTCCAGCATTGGATACTAAGTTGGTCATTCCAACAACACTACCAGTATAACCAAAACCAAAAATTCCTTTATCAGTTCCATATTCACAAGCGGCTACACCTAATCTAGCCGTTCCAACTCCTGATACATCTGTTGAAACAACTCCAGTATTAGAGACTAAATTGGTCTCTGCATGATAACTAGCATTACCATAACCAAAAATTCCTTTGTCACTGCCATATTCACATGCCCCTAGTTCACTTCTAGCAGTTCCGACTCCTGTAACATCTGATCCAACAACGCCAGTATTAGATACTAAATTGGTCGTTGAATAATAACTACCACTTTTACCAAAACCAAAGATGCCTTTATCTTTACCATATTCACATGCGGCTACTTCATTTCTAGCTGTTCCAACTTGCGTAACATCTGTTGCAACTACTCCAGCATTAGAGACTAAATTAGTAACCACTGGATTACCAAATGAAAATATTCCTTTATCTCCTCCATATCCACATGCCGCTAAAGTAGTTCTAGCAGTTCCTACGCCTGTTACATCACTTGCAACTACTCCAGCATTGGAAACTAGATTAGTTACTGCTGTAGCACTCCCAGTATTACCAAATCCAAATATTCCTTTATCACCACCGTATTCACAAGCGGCTAAACTCCACCTAGCAGTTCCTACCGCTGAAACATCTGTTGCAACAACGCCAGAACTAGAAACTAAATTGGTAACTCCTGTACCACTACCAGTACTACCAAAACCAAAAATGCCTTCAGTGTTTCCTTTGTAGGGTGCATTAGTAACAGTATCATCTTCAATAGGAATCCAACCCTTCGTTGATCCAGAATAAACGATATTAAGACTTTGACCATCCGTAGTGTATTCCACAGTATAGCTGTCATCATCTCCCTGATAATTTAAACCATTCGAATCGATCGTGATAGCATTCGTTCCCCAGTTTCTTGCATAGTCTGTAAAGACTATTTGATCGCCATTACTGGCTGAAGCGGGTAACGTAATCGTGCATGCGTTTGAAGTTGTATCTATTGGATAACCATTCCCAGCAACAGCAGTCATAGTCGAACCTGTTTCTACTGCTT
>Ga0208433_1001024_pt1 | contig 10818 bp, 15 predicted proteins | sample 3_EtaG_FD_184075 | JGI IMG/M metagenome (GOLD analysis project Ga0208433, IMG submission 184075) | Marine viral communities from the Subarctic Pacific Ocean - 3_ETSP_OMZ_AT15126 metaG (SPAdes) (version 2) | ecosystem: Environmental > Aquatic > Marine > Oceanic | place: Pacific Ocean | collected...
ACTGGGGTTGCACGGACTCCAGCCGAAATGCCACAGGCAGCCGTGGATGACATATCGGGGCGTGGTAAACCAAGCCGCGAAACTGCAACTCGCCGCACTCTCGGCCAGATTGTCAGCGACCACATCGACGCAGCCAAGCGAAGGCTGGAACTGGAGGACACGGATTCCAAGGCGAACGAAGTTATCCGCAAACTGGTGGATAGGTTCGTTGACTTGAAAATCCTCCAGCGGCTAATAACGGCTGGAAAGAAAATCCCCGACACCATGAACGCATACCTCCACATGGAGTTATTGTCGGATCGTGTTGGGGCTGCGCTGACAAAACTGCGATCAGATGTGCTAGACCCGATGGTGGTGAGGATGAAGGAACTCAACCTGTCTGACGCCGACCTTCATTTATATCTCCACGCCCGCCACGCCCATGAGGCGAACAAGCGTATGTCGGAAATACGCGACGATATGCCAGACGGCGGCAGCGGCATGACGAACAAAGCCGCCGAAGACCATCTGGCGAGACTCCAGCGTGAAGGCAAATTGCCAGCCCTTCAAGAGATTGAGAAAACGATTCGCGCACTGACGCAATCGAAACTCAACCTCGAACTGGAGGGCGGACTCATCGACGAGGCCAACCATCAAAGACTCTCCACCTACTACGAACGCTATGTGCCGCTGAACAGGGAAGGCGAACACTCCGACCACATCGAAAGCGGGAACAGCACCTTCAAGGGCCACAAAAAGCGAGTAGGCAGCAGCAAGGATGTGGTGGACATTACATCAAATCTGTTCGCCCAATACTCCAACGCGATTGAGCAAGTGGAGCGCAACCGCGCAATGGCCGCGCTGGAACAACTCATCCAGAAATACCCGACCGAAGTTATTTCCAGAGCGAAACCCAAGATGGTTCCAGACTTCGGCCCCGATGGGAGGTTGACTTCCAGAGTTGATCCACTCTGGAAATCTGCCGACAACATTGTGAGTTATTGGATTGCCGGGGAACAACGGTTCCTCCAAGTCAACAACCCGGCTCTCGCCCGCAACCTCAAGAACATGGGGTATGGGTCAACCAACGCATTCATCCGAGCCTTCGGGGCGGGCAACCGTTTTCTTGCATTGGTCAACACGCAACTCGCACCTAGCTTTGTCATACCCAACTTTCTGCGCGATCTCCAGACGGCGAAAATCAACATTGCCGCCGAGGACGCCGAAGCCCTGCGTACCAACATATTGCGGAGTGTGCCGAAAGCCTTCCGCGCAGCGTGGAAAGCGGAGGTTGGCGTGAAGGGGAAGAAATCCTACGAGGGAGTTGAAGGTCAATATTACAAGGAGTTCACAGAGATCGGGGGCAAGATTGAGTTCTTCGGGTTGAAAGACATCGAGGCGTACAAGAAGCGAATCCAGCGGGGGTTGAAAGATCAGTCCAAGCCAGAGAAAGCCGTTCGGTTCTTAATCGACAAAGCGAGCAGCATCAACGCCACCGTCGAAAACACGATGCGCCTGTCCGTGTATGCCAATGCCCGTGAAGCTGGACTATCCAAGATGCAAGCGGCGAGCCTCGCCAAAAACATCACCGTTAATTTCTCACGAAAAGGCGAGTGGTCGAGTGGACTAAATAGTTGGTTCCTGTTTTTCAATGCGGGGGTGCAGGGAAGCTATCGCATGGCGCAAGCGATCCAGAGTCCGAAGGTACAGAAGATTGTTGGGGGCGTTGCGGCGTTTGCAGTCGCACAGGATTTGCTCAACCAAATGATCTCGGACGAGGACGAAGACGGCGAATCCTTTTACAACAAAATTCCAGAACACGTTCGAGAACGGAACATGATTGTTATGTCGCCGTTCGGCGGCAAGGATTATATCAAGATTCCAATGCCCTACGGCTACAACGTGTTTCATTACGCTGGAACCAATATGTCCAGAATGTTGCGGGGCGACATATCCGCCGGGGAAAATGTCGCGCACACATTTAACTCCACACTTAACGCATTCAATCCTATCGGCGGGGCGAGTGACCTGTTCAGCATGGCTGGACTAACGCGGGCCGCAATGCCTGACATACTTAATCCTCTGGTGGAGTTGCCGAGTAACAAGGATTGGAAGGACACTCCAATTTATCCAGACCAAAATCCGTTTGATAAATATGAGAAACCGTGGTCGCAGCAATATTTCTCCAGTGCCTCCACCCCTTCTAAATTCATCACAGACAAGCTAAACCGAATCACTGGAGGAACAGAAATCCAGAGCGGGCTTGTGGATTTAAGTCCAGAAGCACTCGACCATTTGGTTTCCCATTTCTTCGGCGGCATGGGCAAGGACGCGCTACGACCCTTCACTGGAGAAGGCATCAATAAACTTCCAGTGGTGCAGCGATTTGTCGGTGGGCAAACAATTTATTACGACCAAGAAAACTATTACAAACTACGCAGCGAAGCGTTCCAAGCCGACGATCAAGTAAAGGCATACAAGGCCCGTGGTGAAGTCCGAGAACTCAATGCGTATTTGAACGAGGCAGCCCCACTCCGCAAGATTCTGCCCCGCATCAAGGACACGGATAAAAAGATTCGGGAGTTCAACCAGAAAATTCGTGTACTGGAAGCCAGCGCAAATCTTGATGAGGCCGAAAAAGCCGAGCGAGTGGAAAAACTCAAGGAACGAAAAATCCAGTTGATGAAGCTCGCTCGTAAACGCTTCCTCATACTCACTGGCAATGATTAGGTGTGGACAGCACAACACTAGGCACAATCGGGGAACGACTCGTCGAAGCCGAGTTATTGAAATTAGGTTTTTATGTCGCCCGTCCAGTAGTGGATGTGGAGGGGTATGATTTACTCGCTGGACTCGGCCCCCGGCAGTACCACAAAATCCAGATCAAAACCTGTCGCCTCCCGGTGGAACATCGCGGGCGACACAACTATCGGTTTACCAACCTCCAGAACAAACGCGCCGACTATTTCATCCTCGTCTGCCTAATGCACACCGCCTTCTATATTGTACCAACCGAACAAATACCCATGAGTTTACGCCTCTCTGGAGACGGCAGCGGCCACTCTAAACTAGAAAAATTTTTCGGCGCATGGCACATATTAAAAGAAGCCTCCACCGAATATGCGCCCACGCAAGTTGTTGATGCGGAGTAGTTTGGGTTGATCCGCCACTGACTGGGGGTCAGGAGGTCGAGAGTTCGAATCTCTCCATCCCGACCATTTTACTCATTTTTTTGCTTGTTTTCTAAACGCCTATTTCGTAGGTTCCGTTTCAGCACACATGTGCCGAGTGCCAGCCGCCCCACTCGGATGCTGAAAAACCAACATGAACGACGAAACCAACCACGCCGCGTATGACCCCCAAATTCACCCACTCTATTACCTCGAAAACGGCAAGGCGCGGTTTATGTATAAAGGACGGCACTACACCCTGTTCAAGCCCAAGCTAGGGGCGGGGTTTTACATCAAGGTTCAGAGGCAGGGGTATCGCAAAACAACCTCCCTCCACACCGCCGATCCAGAGCGGGCCGTGATGATGGCTCTCAACGTGATTGATTACATGCTGACCGGCGTTGATCCAGAGGCGTTGAGGGAGCCGTCTCATGCGAGTGCGGATTTGGTCACGCGCTCCTACCGAATCCTCGCCATGCGCCACGGGCTGAAGGAAACCACCGTTGCTGGAAACATTTCTGCGCTCAAAAAAATAATTGGCCGACGCAAATCGCTCAAAAATTTCCCCATGTCCCGGCTCACTGGAAAACTCGTCCGCGAATTTATTGATTTCGAACTCGATTTGGTGCAGGGCCAAGGCGAAGCCGCCCGGCAAACCAAACTCCGCAGCATTCAGTCAGTGTTGAAGCAGGCGAAATCCGTATTCAAACGAGCGTTCCACTCCCGGTACGAGGACGCGGGAATTTATCTCGGCAACATCGAGGGGTTTTTGCTCGAACAAGCCGAGATGCCAGCCTCGGTGGACAAGGAGCCGCTGGAGGATGCGGTGGTGGAGGCACTGGACGCGAAGGTGGAGGCGTTGAGCGAGGTGCGGCCAGATTTTCATGCCGCCTATTTGCTGGCCAAGTCCACACTGCGCCGGGGGGAAATCCAGCGGGCCAAATGGGATTGGGTGCAGATGAAGAAGGGCCACCCACACATTGTCATGTCGGCGGATCAGAAGGGAAAGCGGCCCACGGCCATACCCCTCGACCCCTCCATCTATGCCGCCCTCCAGCGGTGGTATAAATTAACCGATGACAAAGAATATATTCTGCCCGAAAACGGCTGGGCGGGCGAACGCTGCGGCTATTTTATGAAGGATTTGGACAAGTGGTTGAGGAACGAGGGCGGACTCAAAACCGACAAAACATTCCACGAACTCCGCGCCCACACACTCCACACCATTCGGGAGAAATATGGGCTGGAAGTCGCCGCCACCGTGGGGCGTCACTCGGAGGCCGGGATCACCGCAAAACACTACACAGGCAAGAAGCAAATCCCCGCCAATTTTAGCTTTCAATAAAAATGATGAAAAAAATCGAAAATAAAACTTGCAAAATAATCGGTGAGAGTCCACCCTTTCGCCAGTGCCAAATCAACGCGATCCAGATAAAGCCCGACTGCAAACGTGGATGCATATAAAGGACATCCAAGTGTTGCGGGCTATTGCGGAGCGTGAGGGGTTAGAGTTGGGGGATTTTTTAGCGAAGATTGCCAAGGAGCGGAATCAAATATTGAAAAAAGGAAAATGACCACAAGGGAAATCGAACACATCGAAGGAGCGGCGACGTTAGACCGCGACACGGCGACCCGAACAAGAAAAACGGTCACGCACGGCCAGTTTTGGGCTGGCATTGGGCTGACCATTGCCATCAGCACTTGTACGACGTATCTCTGCACAAACCAAAAATCCCTCCATTATGGTCTGAATTTTTTCGGGCATGGCGGCGAGTCGGTAGCCGAAGCGTCGGCCCGCGCTGATGCTGCCGACAAACGCGCCGCCAACTGGCGAGTGCTGGCCCAAAAGGGCGAGGCGCGGCGGCACAATTTGGCCATTGGTTACGCCGATCTCAAATCCAATATCACGGAGCTTCAGCGAGAATTGGCGACCATTCCATGCGTCAAATCGGCGGCCAAGAAGAAGCAGGAAGCCTTTTTGGCCAACGCATCCCGCTAATTTTTTTCCCAAGGTGAGAACCCACCCATGTATTGCACAAAAGAAAACCACTATTGCACAGGTGAGAACCCACCTCTTAATTTAGCCGGGTGAGAACTCACCCAAACGACATGAACGAAAACACACACAGAGTATTGGTGCAACTGGATAACAAAACCCGCGATAAGGCCAAAACCCAAGCGCGACTGCTCGGCGTTCGATTGTCCGAACACTACCGCATGACCCTAACCAATGGGCTGAACGAATTCCAGAATGAGGATGTGCTGGAGCGGATTAAAAACTATCCAACATGAACAACATTGATATTTGGGAAGTGGCGGGCATCACGGTTTTGGCAATCGCGTGGTTTTTCATCTACTGGATAGGGGCGGCGATATTGTTATGAATTTATGGGGAGGAAACAGTCCGCACTGGAGCGGCGTTTTGAGATCATGTGGCGGGAACTCGGAGGCCCGGCACTTGTCGAGGAACACCAATTTCATCCAGTGCGAAAATGGAGGTTCGATTTCGCACACATGGAATCGAAAACGGCAATCGAACTGGAGGGCGGCGTCTGGGGGCAGAGCCGACACACAAAACCCGTTGGATATATCAGGGATTGCGAAAAATACAACGCGGCCACGGCCCTTGGCTGGAGCGTGTTTCGCATACCGGGCTATTGGCTCACCCTCGATAAACTAACCGAGATCAAAAACGCAATATGCCAGAAAAACACGCCAAACACTCCCCCTCCCAACTGAAGCACAAGAAAATCTGCCCTCAATGGACGAACGATTCCAGCGGCGACACAACCGCCGCCGATGAGGGTACGATGCTACATGCGGTCATGGAAAAATGGGCGACCGCCATCAAGGACAACGATTTCAAATGAGCTACGAACTCCCAACCCTCGCAGACGAACACGCCACGCTGATTGGGTGGTGCATGAAGAAGGTGGAGCCGCGACTTCGACAAGCCGAACAAATCCACGTTGAATGTCGGCTGGAAATACCCGGCATAACGTGGGGGACGAGCGATAAGGTGCTGCTCACCGGCAACCACATCACGCTCATCGATTACAAATTCGGCAAATGGGTCGTCGATGATCCAAAAAACAACATGCAGGCCAAGGCATATACGCTCGGCGCGTTTCACAAATTTCCAGAAGCCAAAACTGCCGAGTTTATTTTCCTCACCCCACGACATGAACTGGAACAATCGTCGATGTTCGAGCGCGAGGAGGCGATGGGCTGGACGGACGAACTCAAAACTATTGTTGCGCGAGCCAACGATGCCTCCAGCCCGTACCGGCCCGATTCTGAAAACTGCCTATTTTGCGGGACAAAAGCCCGCTGCCCAGAACTACAAAAACGAGCTATGGACATTGCAGAAGATTATGACGGGCTACTCCTACCAGAGTCAGCGAAAACCACGGCACTCACCGACCCAACCCAACTCCAGCGGGCCTTGGATGTGGCCTCCGTCATGGAGCGGTGGGCCAAAAACGTCCGCAACACCGCGCTCGAACTGCGCCTCGAAGGCGTGGAGATACCGGGCTATGACCTCAAACAAACCGCTGGGAACCGCAAGATCAAGGATGTGGTCAGCGCATGGGGCGCACTCAAGGACATCATGCCGCAGGAAGAATTTCTGGACGCCTGTTCAGTCGGCCTCGGTGCGCTGGAAAAGAAGCTCAAGGAGCAGGCTCCACGGGGCGAGAAACAAGAATTTGCCAAATCCACACTCGACGTTCTGGACGATCTAGGACTCGTCGAGCGTGGGCGGGACAAAACATACCTGACAAAACAACGATGAGTAATATAACGAAAAAAAACACCGGCAGCGACAACGCTGAAAACACCACGGCAATAGCTCTCCCCCAACCGGCGGGCGGCAGCGTTAGTGGAAACATCGAGGCGAGCGACTTGGTTGTGCCATCGCTCAAAATGGCGGCGAAAACCGGCGAGCTTGGCGAACTATTCCTCCCCGGCTCACTGGTACTCAACGCCGAATACGCCCTCTACGGGGCGCGAGCCGATGAGCCAGAGAAGAAAATGGAAGACCCGGTTTGGCTCACCGTTCTCCACGCCAAGAAATCCTACTACGAACGAACCGAGTTTGGTTCTGACGAACTGCCCAAAACAGCAGACACAATGGACGAAATGCTGGAACAGGGCGGCACGCTGGATTGGGGGAAGGACGGCTCGAAGCCAACATGGAACCCGCAACTCCAATGCACCGTGCTGGTGCGAGGGGACGACGAATCCTATTTCCCCTTCGAGCATGGCGAACACCGCTATGCGATGGCCCGCTGGATTCTAGCCAGCTTCACCGCCTATGCCGCCGCCGCCAAGCCCATCCTGACTGCCGCCGCACTAAACCTCCGCGCCGGGCTGGAATATGGGAGTTGGGGCGTGACCACGGCTCTCAAGAAGGGCGGGAAAAATAGCTGGTACGTTCCAGTGTTGGCTACGGGAGAGAAAAACGACGAAAAATTCGCCGCTTGGGCGCGAGAATTAGCCCGCTGACGGGAGGGACGGTGGGCAACAGGGCGGCGGCGGGTTTCATTGGTTTGGCCGTCGCCGCCCCAACTTAAATGATCGCAATTGATTTCGAGACATACTACGACGCCGACTGCACCGTAAAAGGACTCGGCCCCGATGCCTATTGTCGCCATCCGAAATTCGATCCCTACATGGTCAGCCTCCACGGCGACGGCATAGATTATGTCGGCCCCACCCAAAATGCGCCGTGGTGCAACCTTCCAGCCGACGTTCATTTTGTGGCCCACAACGCGGCGTTTGACTCCACCGTGTTCGAGGCCGCTCAACGCACCGGCCACATTCCCGGCGACCTGACTCCAGTGTGGGACTGCTCCGCAAATCTCGGCGTGTATATACAATGTCCACGCAATTTGAAGGGGTTCGCGGAACAAATGTTGGGGGTGAAACCAGACAAGACCGTGCGAGACAAAATGAAGGGGAAACTCCCCTCTGATCTCGACGATACCGAACTCAAATCCCTCACCGACTATGCCCGGTATGACGCCGTGTATTGTCACGAACTATGGCGGCTCTACGAAAAATATTGGCCCTACCATGAGAGAATTTTAGCCCGCCACACCATGACCAGCGGGCAGCGCGGCATTTATATCGATAAACCGAAGCTGGAAGCCGGGATTGAAACGCTCTATGAAATCAAAACGAAAGCGGGGGAGAAGGTTCCGTGGGCCGAGGACGAGGAACCAATCAATTCGCTCAAACAACTCAAGATTTATTGCGCGAAAGAAAGCATCCCGCCCCCAACCAGCACCAACCAGAACGATCCAGAGTGTGCCGAGTGGGAGGCTGACTACGGCGATAAACATCCAGTAGTGGCCGCGCTGCGCGATTGGCGAAAATCCAACCGACTGCTCCGCCTATTCCAGACCATCACCACACGACTGCGCGACGACGGCACAATGCCGTTTGGCCTCAAATATTTCGGCGCAACCCTCACTGGCCGATGGGCGGGCGACACGGGCCTCAATATGCAGAACCTCCCACGGGGCGAGAGCTTCGGCATTGATACTCGAAGCCTGTTCATTCCACGGCCCGGCAAGAAATTTATCGTTTGTGATCTGGCCCAAATCGAACCCCGCGTCATGGCGTGGCTCACCAACAACACCGAAATGATGGACTACGTTCGCAAGGGCGAAGATCTCTACACCGCCCACGCCCTCTCCACAATGGGGCTGGACAAAGTGGACAAACAGGCCCGGCAACTCGCCAAAATCCGAGTGCTGGGTTTGGGCTATGGATGCGGGGCAACCCGATTCAAACAAATCGCAGACAATTGGGGCGTGACACTCTCCAGCGATGAGGCCGAACACACCGTGAAGGATTTTCGCCGCACGAATCCAGAGATAACCAATTATTGGAAACAACGAGAGCGCGAGTTCAAATCCGACATGGACTCCAACCACTACCACGAACTGCCGAGTGGCCGCACCATCAGCTATTTCAACGTACTCCACAAAAACAACCAGTGGTTCGCATCCATTACAAGGGGCGCGACTCCACGACACTGGTATGGCGGGAAACTGGCCGAGAATGTGGTGCAGGCCACGGCCCGCGACATATTTGCTGAACACTATTACGCAATCGTGCGAGCCGGGTTCGAGGTGCTTTGGACGGTGCATGACGAAATCATTGTTGAAGTGGATGAGGACGATTCCAAATCCCGCGCCGAGATTCAGAACTTAATGTGCCGCACCCCAGAATGGATCAAAGGATGCCCCGTGGCGGCTGAGGCCCACGAAACACACGCCTATACAAAATGATTATGGAAACCACCAGCGCAGCGGCCCGCGATGCCGCAATGGAACAAGTCAAAGCAGCCGTGAATCCAGAATGGAAAAGGGCCGCGCTCGATGCCATCCACCTAACCGCCCGCCATCACGCGGAATTCATCGTCGATGATGTGTGGCAAAACCTCCACGGGGGCGAATACACCCACGACAAACGCGCCATAGGGCCACTCATGCTAACCGCGAAGCGCGAGGGCTGGATCACGCCAACCGATAAATTTCGCCCCTCCTATGTAGTCCACCACCACGCCACGCCCCGGCGCGTCTGGAAATCCAGAATTCTGGCATGAAAGAGTATGATTGCATGGACGATGAGCGAGAGGATCGCTGCCCATATTGTAAAGGGCGCGGCTACCTCACCGTGGACTCTGGCGGCGCGGGGCCAGCCTATGCCTGTCCAGACTGCTCCAGCGGGGATGATGATGAATGACCTTGATTATATCTGGCAAACCCATTGCGGAGTGCGCGGCCCCGACACCAAATACCAAGAGGAATACAGAGTCCTCGGCAACCTAATCAGAATAGAGGTGGCCGCTCACCTGTTCTCCACGTTTCGAGACAAAAGCTACGAGGCAAACGCGAGGGCCGTTAGCCGAATGTTAATGGATGTGTGTGTACGATGAATGATTTTGGCAGAACAATCCCGCACCAATGTGGGACGCTGCCTTCCCCCGGTAACTGGGCAAGGGGACGCGGGGGAGAATATATTATGACCACTGAACAAGACGACGGCTGCACAAAATGCCTCACCCTACAACGCCGCATCATCACGCTGGAAACCGAGGCCGACCTGTTAAATGACCGCACCCAAAAAGACGCGGCCACCATCGACGACCTCCGCCAACGATTGGTCGAAGAAGCCCTCCACCGCGCACTCACCGACCGGCTCACCTAAAATGCCAACAACCCTCCCTCCACAAATAAAAGATTGCCCCCCCAGCGGCACGGGCGTTCATAAATGGATATTCCATGCCGCGTGTGTGTTGGATAAAGCGGGCTACGCCGACACCAATATTGAGGAATGGATTGGGAAACATTCCAGCCGTTGCCTCCAGCCGGGTGAGGTGCGAAATGCACTCAAAACCATCCGCAACTCAGTAGTGGCCGCGCGCCCCCGCTGGCCCCTCCCCAACCCCATCGACACTAAACGAATCGCCAACCTCGGCGGCGGCATGGAGGCTCTGGTAGACTCGTCGACGGTCGAGTGTACGAGGGGCGAGGAAGCGTTGGAACAGTTGTTCGAGGGCGACCCGCTGCTTTGTTGCGGCCTGAGTTCCAGAGAATTTGCCACTATGCCGCTCTCCAGATGGAACAAATCCTTTCTTGCCCAGTTTCAATTCATC
>Ga0208433_1001025_pt1 | contig 10811 bp, 9 predicted proteins | sample 3_EtaG_FD_184075 | JGI IMG/M metagenome (GOLD analysis project Ga0208433, IMG submission 184075) | Marine viral communities from the Subarctic Pacific Ocean - 3_ETSP_OMZ_AT15126 metaG (SPAdes) (version 2) | ecosystem: Environmental > Aquatic > Marine > Oceanic | place: Pacific Ocean | collected...
GATGGAGCAGGCCGGTGTAGACCATAATGCGCAACGCCATGAAGCGGTCCACCGAGGACTGAAATTCCAGCAGCAGATACACATAAAGCCACTCCTCGCCCCAGCGTATTCGCCAAACGGCATCGCCATGCCGGCCACGCAGGTCATCCGTGACTTAGCTGCCGTTCATTTTCTCCAGAGAATGCAGGTCCAGCACTGCCGTCCACTCCGGCGTCAGAAAGCCGGCCAGAAGATCACGCACCATTTCATGGTGAGAGAACAGCAACTTATAAACGGTATCGTGCTCGTCCATGGGCACCTCGTCGGCATATTTACAGCCAAGCGTGGCGGGGACGAGCCGGGCTGTCTGTCCTACGGTGCGGACAATGCTTGTAAGCAAAGGCGGAATTGGCGCGGTGCCTTTGGATCTTTGCCCGGAAAACATGCCAAACCGGACAAACTAAGCTCAGAAAGCCGCCTTAAGGCCTCCAGAACGAAGGAAAAAGCGGAAATTTTCGCGCTTTGCGCGCTTAATTGCGGCTTTCGCAAAAAAAGGCGCCATGGGCAGTTTGAAAGCACCAGTCAGCCAAGTCGATAAAAATCAATGCGGGCGCTTCCCATGGGGGCGCTACATGAAGTAAGTGCCGGAAAAAGATTAAAAAAGGGGACGTACAACATCAAAAACTGCGCATTAGGAAGCATATAAATAACTGATAATAAGGGATTTCTCATAATGGATGGATACGGGCTCTAATTTATATGAAACTTACGGCGAAATTCTCTTCATAGGCCACACACGCAAAGAGTAGGCTAGGAAAAAACAAACCCAATGCTGAAGCAAAAGGGGGAGTTATGCCCGGCAAGGATCGCCTTCTGCTCGCGGGCCACCCGCACCACCTGGTGCGCAAGAGCCGCGACCAGCAACCCGTCTTTCTCGATGACGCCGACTACACCCACTGCCTCGGGCAGATACGGGAATTGAGTCGGGACTACGAACTCGCTATACACGCCTTCTGCCTGCTGCCCGAAGGGCTGCACATTCTGGCCACGCCCATGGGCGACCCGGAGAACCTGTCCAAGTTCATGAAGGCGCTGAGCTGCCGCACCTCATTGCGGCGAAAGAACCTGCACGGTGCCAACTCGGTGTGGGAGGTGCGCTACCGTTCGAGCCCGGTCGAGCCGGGGCAATGGATGCTGGCCTGCATGTGTTACATCGAGCGGCTGCCGGTCCTCCGCCAGCTCGCCTCGTCCGCCTATCACTACCACCGCAGCAGCTACCGAATGCGGCTGGGCAAAACCCACCAGTACTGGCTGGACGACCCGGAAGAGTACGCCCGTCTCGGCAACACCATCGAGGAGCGGGCCGAAGCCTACCGGACGTACATGAGCAACGGTCTGGACGCCAAAGAAGAGAAGATGATCGACACCGCCGTCAAGCGCTGCAAGCTCACGGGTTCGATTCGGTTCGTAAAGGAGGTGTACCGGGAGTACGGGGTGCTCGGCGTCAACCGGGGGCCGGGGCGGCCGCGCAAGTACCGCAAGAAGGCCGATGGCTGAGTAGCTGTATTTTGTATGAAAGCGGCTACCAAATTATTGGGCGACTGCGACTGCGACTGCGACTGCGACTGCGACTGCGACTGCGCCTGACCCTGGGCATAGGCCCTTCGTCGATCAGGAGAAACGAATGGTTGGGTAGAACGTGTTCCAGCCACGCCGGCGCCGAGCCCAGAAAGGCAAGATCCGCACCTCAAAGGCTCGATCGCCAGATCGTTCCCCCAAGCTTTAGTCGCAGTAAACGCCAATGCAATTTGACTTGGACTCCGGCGAAGAGTCGAAACTGTTACTGATACCGTCGTTGTCGTTATCGCGGTACCCCCACGAAGGGTTACTGCGATTCGTCGCACCCATGCCAGAGCTATATTCATCTCGCTGCGAACCGCCGTTACTCTGAGAGTTTCGGTTGTTGTATCGGTAACTGTCAGGGCTGCTCCGATAATGCCCCTGTACATAGGTGCCGTCGCTCTTGCTGTATCCATTCACCCATTGATCGGCCGATGAATGCCCGGCAAGCGTAAAGATAATAATAAATAGCGGAATTGACGTTAGGGCCTTCATGTCTGTCCCCTTTTAAGAATGAAATCGAATAAATTTGGTTATCAGGGGTCAGTTGAAAGCATGAAGTGGCTATATGTCAAACTACCGGTTTGATGGACGAAGACCACAATAAAAGGGACAGATAACTAACGGGCATGAGCAATTGTCCACAGAGAATGCGCACACTAGATGAACGCTAAGCATCTGATGCGGTACCGCTTCGCGCGGCCCGTAATAAACGTTCGATGGAGTACGGATACTTTCGTGCTAACCAGTGCCTTATCTTGATAAGGGCGCGTTTCACGGCCGACGTATGAAATCTGGTGCCTGCATGGCCCCACTCCAGGTTCTAGGGAGCGCTCGATATAGAAGGAGTATCATCATGTCTGGTACCGGACGTCCGTCGCCAACAGTCAGGATTATGAGGGGTTGAAAAAAATGATATGGCTGCGCAGAGCGATGTTATCAGCGCTGGTCATCGGCCTTGCCGGTATCCTGGTACAGACCACCCTGTTTATGATCCAAGGCCCGGCTGTCGCGTCGTCACCAACGCCACAAAAAATGAGAGCGCTAGTCGCCTCTAAAGCGGATGATCCACGCGGCCAGGCCGACGCACAGCAGTGGCATCTGTTTGGCCGCTACGAAGGGGCGACCGATCAAGGGGTGAACGCGAACATCTTTTCTGGCCGTGAAACCGAGCTGGAGCTCGCGTTGTTGGGTATTTTTCACCAGGCGCAGAACAAGGCTCAGCGCTGGGTGATCATCGCCCCGCCCGACGAACCCAACCTTCTCTATGGCCCAGGCGACACGCTGCCGGGTGGCGCCATCCTGGAAGCGATCCATCCGGATCACGCGGTGCTGCGCCATGACGGTGTGTCAGAGCGTTTGTCCCTGGTGGATATGGAAGCCATGGGAGGCATTGAGGACGTGGCGAGTGAGGACGACGACACCGGGCAGGGTGACGAGAAGCTCCTGACGCAGCGCGCCAAAATACTGGACGAACTCAATCTAGAACCGGTAAACGAGCAGGCTGCGGAAGGCTACAAAGTGCTCGAGGCGCCGCCGGCCGACAAGAACCCGTATGGGTTGCAGAAAGGCGACATCATTCTTTCCGCGAACGGCTACCCGCTTGGCACCATGGCGGATGATATCCTGGCGAAGCGGGTGGCCGACAGGCGGGGAAGCGCCCAGGTTATTATTGTTCGTGGCAGTTCACAGATACAGATTGATTACGAGTTATGACGCGATCACTTCTCCGGTTCAGCCGCGCTGGTCTCCGTGATACCCAGCAACTCAATATCGAGTATCAACGTGGAGTTGGGAGGGATCTTATTTCTGGCCCGCGTCCCATAGGCCAGCTTGGGGCGCAGAGTAACGCGCCACTTGTCGCCTTCTCTCATCATCAAGAGCGCCTCGCGAAAGCCAGTGATAGCCGCTTTAACGGGGAAAGTGCTGGGTTCACCTCGCTCCCGGGTGCTGTCGAATACCGTTCCGTCTAGTAAGGTGCCGTGATAGTGAACAGTGACCTGATCAGATGTATCGGGGTGTGTTTGACCACTTCCAGATCGCAATATTTCATACTGCATGCCGCTTTTAGTGGTCGTCACGCCGGACCGTTGCGCGTTCTCCGAACGGTACTCCTCGCCTGCGGCGGCGTTTTCAGCGGCGATACGTTGCTGCTCCTCTGCGTGTTTGTCCATCAGCTCCTGGCGATATTCCGCCACAAGCGCGTCAATCTCCGTACGGGTAAAAGGCTCTTGGGCCGCTTCCGGACGCATACTATCGCGTATGCCTTTAAGGGCTGCTTCCTGATCGAGACCCTCGATTTGAGAAAGCGTTTGCTCGGATATCTGATAACCCACCGCGTAGGACCGGCGTTGCAGGTCCGTTTGAAGGGGGTGTTGCTCCGTTGTAAGCACGCTGCAGGCGGCCAGCGGGAGAACGGCGGTGGTCAGAAGTAGTCGCTTCATTGTTCTTCTTCCTATATTGAGTCAATGGGTATTACAAAATATAGTCTATAACACCTATCGAGGCTGGGCTCAGTGTGGGTGTAGTCGGTGTATGGTCAGGGTCGTTGATGCCAGGACTATCCACGGAGTACAGCTCTCCATTCAGATTGCAGTCCAATACGGAAGGCGGATCAATGGTGTCGTTTGAGGTATAAGAAAGCCTGTTTCCGGCACCATTGTCGCTATATGTGACGGTTAAGGAGCCTGAGTTGCCCGGCGCGGAGGAGCAACCACTGGAAAGAATCAGGTATTGCACGTTCTTTATGTCGGTTGGTACCGGACCGCTCGGGGCCGTCGGCGTTACCTGAATGCCCCAGGCTCCGTCAGATTGTGGTGATGGGAAGCCAGGATACGCAATGAAGCCGTTGTTATGCTGCATCATATTTTTACTGCAGGAAGAGTCGTTACCTGGTAACCCCGGGGGCGTACTTTTTCGTAGCGAAGTATGAGTAAGCGCGATCCTTATGGCGTCGGGGCTGTGCTCTTCTTCCCATATGTAGGCGCCAGCCTGGAGGCGGCATGAAAATGATACTGGGATGCCTACTATATAATATTGGAAGTTTATAAATTCTCCTGACCAGGTCCCAGTCGAGCCCTGTTCATACATGCTGTCGAAAATAAAGTAGAGGCCTTCGTCGACGGCTTGCTGGTACGAAGAAGGCAAGGGTGCGCTCACGACAGGAACACCACCTTTGAAATAGACGCTGGCGGCCTGCGCGCTTTGAACTGACGCGGCCGCCAGGGTGAGCATAACTGTTATAACTACACGCGAAGAAAGAGAGCGCATATCAGACTTCTCATCCGTGTTGAGTTTGGGGAGATCAGATAGGCGAACGCCCGGCGGACCGGGCGTTCGCGCTGGTTTACCCTAAGAGAAGAGAACGATCGGCCTATACTTCGGCCGCTTACGCTTTGATACTCAGGGGTTGCTGATGAAGTCGACAATGCCCCTTGACAGCGGGCTGGGGTTGGTTGACGTCGGAGTATAATCCGGGTCGTCAATGGGCTGCTTATCAATAACTGAGTAAAATTCACCATCTACGTTACAGTTCAGGCTGCTTGCAGGCGTTATTGTATCGTTGAAGCTGAATGAGATACGGTTACCTGCCCCATTGTCATCATAAGTTGCGGTCACTTGACCAGCGTTACCGGACGCCGAGGAGCAGTTGGAGCCCAAAGCCACGACCTGAACGTTCTCAAAATTAGTAAGGAAAGAACCGCTGTTCACATCGGCAGCAGAGCCCTCGCTACCCCAAGCACCATTAGCCGCAGCAGCAAAACCAGGGTGTGCCGGTTGGCCATTGTTATGCAGCGCGTTGATGTTATCACAGGTACTGTCGTTATCAGGGAACCCGTCTGGCGTCGGTTTGCCGATTAGTGAATGCGTTACGGCAATTCGTACCGTTTTGGGATCTTCGCCATCTTGCCAAACATAGCCGCCAAGCTGTGTACGGCAATCCGCACTAACAGGCAAGCCAAATACTGTTGCACTCAACGAAATAAAATCACCAACCCAGCCCCCGGACTCTTTATCCTGATAGAAGCTGTCAAAGATGAAGTAGAAATCTTCATTAACAGCATCGCTGTAGGATGTCGGAAGCGCCTCGCTCGGCACTGGGATGTCGTTCTTGTAATGAAGTGTGAAATCAGCATAGGCAGTTTGTGCGGTCAGAGCCGAAGCCGATATTAATGCCGCGCCGAATAATGATTTATATATTTTTTCAATATTCATGATTTTCTCCTTGATTATGTTGCCACTTCCTAATGATGGTCTCGCCTAAGTCGATCTTCATGATCTCCTTAGACGCTTCCAGAGTAGCAATGCCTGTGTACCGAGCAAGCCTTAGAACTGACGGGAAATATCCTATTATAAAATCCATCATTGCGAGAATTAGATCGTCTTTTAAATCAATATTTTGGCCGCCCACTTATGTTTAGATAATCGTGTACTTGTGATGTGTTTTAGGCCAAAAAATATTCGTCGCGAATTGGCGGGAATACCTGTGCTCTACATTAGGAGCTAGTGGTTGTGCCCGGGCCTTCCAGGACCTGTAGTGGCCTACTGATCTTGGACACCAATGAAGGTGGTAAACTGCCACCCATCGATGAGGTGTCCATATTTTGAGCAGCGGACGATCTTCCTCAACAGAGTTTAAGGATGAAGCGGCCAGCCTGGTGCTGGACGAGGACTACACGGTTGGCCAAGCCTGCCAAGCGGTGGGGGTGGGTCCGACGGCGATGCGCCGCTGGGTGGAGCAGCTACGGGCGGAACGCAGCGGCCACACGCCAGGCAAATCGGCGGCCCTGACCCCGGAACACCAGCGCATCCAGGAGCTAGAAGCCCGGTTGCAAAAGGTGGAACGGGAGAAAGGGATCTTAAAAAAGGCTACCGCTCTCTTGATGTCGGACTCCTGGGATCAGCCAAGCTGATTGACGAGTTGAGAGGGCGATATGGCATCGCTGAGCTGTGCGAGGCGCTTGGTGTGCACTACTAGCGGTAAGGGCGCCGGACGGTTGATAGCGAGCGTCTCCGGCTCAGGAGCCGGGTGGAGCGAATCCATGCCGAGAGCCGAGCTGCGGCGGGTGCGAGCACGGTGTCAGCCATGTTGAAGGCGGAAGGCGAAGCGGTCGGGTGCTATAAAGCAGCCCGGTTAATGGCGGAAGCAAACCTGGAGAGTCGCCAGCCCAGACACCGTTACAAGATAACCGGCGGCGAAGGCGTGATCGCCCCCAACCACTTGAACAGAGCGTTTACCGTGAACCGCCCCAATGCCGTGTGGTGCGGGGATGTGACCTACATCTGGGCGGGTACCCGCTGGGTCTATCTGGCGGCGGTGCTGGATATGTATGCGCGAAGAGCGGTGGGCTGGGCGATGTCCGAGTCCCTGGATTATGCAAAGCATGAGCCGGCGCGGTAACTGCTGGGATAATGCGCCAATGGAACGGTTCTTTAGGAGCCTGAAATCGGGGTGGGTACCCTCGCAGGGGCATCCCCTCACCTAGGAAGGTTATCGCGAATGTACTGGTCTACGTTAACCAGTACTACAACCGCATTCGCCCTCACAGCGCCAACGAGTACCAAACATCCGAGGCAAGAGAAATGCGGTCGCATGATCAAAACCTAAGAAACTGTGCAAGATCACTTGACCACTTCACGTTCCCGGAGCGGCTGGAAACAGACCTGCGTCCCCGCGGGAAAGTCCTTCCCGCTGATGAGCGATGAACGAAAAAAGCCCCGCTTTCTCTGCGGGGCTCGTGGTTTTAAGTTTTGTAATGGTTATCTTTTTATCGGATCCGAAATATACTGAACCCGATTCCCCCTTTTGGGGATAATCAGGTTTTGAATTACATTTAGGTTCCCGCGAAGATGTACTTCGACCGGCACGGTCTTTTGCTCAAGGTTATACTGCTCCACAACCATCCGACCATCATCCAGAAAGGTGACCGGGCCAGACAGTTCCATGGTTAAGGGGTAGCTGTTTAAATTGGTGGAGCCATTTTGCACTGTCAAGCCTCTATCCACTAGAGAAGGAGCGTCCAGGTAAAGGTCCAAAGTGGCCGATAACATCAACTCCCCTGTGTCACCGGACTCCTGTATCCATCCCTCTACCGGTTCCCTGCGCTGACCGTCGTTATCGCTGTCAGCGTAGCGCATACGCAGTATTTGGGGGCCAGTGTAACCAGGCTCTTCGGTTGCCAGGAAGCCGGCGGGCGGTACTGGATAGTTTAGACCAGAGAACGGCTGGCTAGGATCGTTTTGCGCCAAGTCCACGATAGGAGCGAGGTCCGCCGAAGTGGTCAGGATTTGGGAGGGCCAGATGAGTACTTTCAACCCCTTATTTGGATCGTATTCACGGGTAACCTCGGCGAACAAGCCGCTATGGAGGTAGATGAATTTGTGCTCGGGGCATTCATGCTTTTGCGGGTTCGCCGTGTCCGATATCGGATCTTTGTGCCCGCATCCGATATTGATGCTTGGCACGATACGTTGGTCGTGAACGCTGACGCTGGAATCCCAAATAGGAAAGGAGTCCTCTCGACGCTGCATGAGAATTTTTGAAGAGTTTAGGGCTGGCCGAACTCCGTTGGGATCGAGTGGTGTACCGTCAACATCGACTAGGTCTTCGGTGTAAGAGTCCGGCTCCTGCGTCGGGCCGGGTTCTTGTTCTCCGAAATAATCAAAATCAAAATTTATTGTGGGAAAGTTCTCATCCAGATTCCTATCCATAAAGAAGTTGCCATTGGTGTCAGCTACCGGTGCAGCGGCCAGAGATTGAAGCACTGTAACACGGTCAGCCGGAGCGCCGCTGAAGTATTGAATCATGTCTGGGCCGCCAGCAGTGGTGTTCGGAGCCCTTTTTGCGATTACCCGGGAGCGGTAACTACCGGGCTGATACGTCTCTCCTGCCGGTGGCGGATCAAGATCCGGGTCATAGCTCCATTCTGCAATTTCGCCCGCACCTAGCGGTTGCGTATGGAGTGGCAAGCCGTCATTGCCGCATATGGCGTCACTGCCGTCACAGCTGTAATCGCTGCCGTCAATCAGTTGTAAGCCCCAGCCGCCTGAGCCTTGGATAATCTGATAGCCGCCTGATGCCAGTGTATACTTATAGAGCTCACCTTCCTGCCAGCCCTGCGCAGGCCAAAACATCAGTCGTCTTGGTTCCTTGATTAGATGTCCGGGAACGCTTTCCTGCACATTTCCGTCCTGGTCGATGCGCTCTACTTGGAAGCTACTTCCTAGCTGCACACTGTTGGGGTCAATGTCCTTATGGAACTGGACAATAATTGGACGATCTGCAGATAGTTCCGAGACTGGTATTAAGTCATCAGTTTCTCTGTGATCGTTCTCGTAGCCTTCGAAGATACCTGGCATACCCCCGGCGCAGCGGCCGCTCCATCCGTTGGCTAGATCACGGCTGCTCGGATCCAAGGCACAAGGGAAACCGGGGTACGTAGCTAGTACAACTGGGGCGGCTTCTGCTATGGGGTCTCTACGGCTGCCATCACCGAATACGTCCACGTTTTCAACTAAAACTGGTAGTTCAAAGGTTTCATCAAAGGCCGCTGCCAGTTCGTTCCCTGCCACATCGGAGATGTCGGAACTGAGCTGTACTCTGTACACCAGCGGGCTGTTCTCCGGGCTGTAGCGAAGCGGTTCATCAGGGCGTATCACCAGGGCTGCACCGTCCACGGTAACGTCGGCGCCGATCGGCGTGCCGTTCTCGGTGAAAGTAACGTTGCCCTCAATGCTTTCCGGGTCCAGAGGCTCATCAAAGTTCAGAATAATGGGCTGGCCGGGCTTAGCCAGGTCCGTATTGTCGCCGGGTACCCAGCTCTGTAGCACCGGGCCGATGGCGTCTTCCTTGGCGGCCCGCGCGTCCGCGAGTAGGCTATCAGTTTGTTCCTTATAGGACTGAAGCTGGAAGCTCAGCAGGCCGTGGCCGTATTCCAGGCCGAGCACATCCGGCTCCACCATGCTGGTGGCGTCTATGTTCAGCACGCCGCCGTTGGGGTCGACTTCGGCCACGCCCACCAGGTGGATGTGCAGCAGGTTCTGGGTGAAGCCGCCGTTGGCTTTCGCATTCTCGGTGGCGATGCCCACGTCCATGAACAGGTGCACGATACGCAGGTTGTCCTGGTGGTCCGTGTAGGGGTTGGGCACCAGGTAACCGGTTGCATCGGATAGAATGCGCATGGTTACCGCGCCAGAGCCGAAGCCGGCGTCCACTTCGCCGCCGATTAAGACCGTTTCGATGGGCGTGCCTTCCAGCAGGGTGCCCTTGGGCAAGCGGATCGGTGTCACCTCGGTGTATTGGGTGACGTCCGCCAGCTCGGCGATGACAAAGTCGGATTGTGCCTGGGTGACGTTGGCGTTGTCGCCCAGCAGCGTGCCGTTTACCGGTACCTGGTTAATGGCTTTACCGGTGAGACGTGAGGTACCGCTCTGTGTGATTTTTTGCACCAGAAAGCCTGGCTCGCCGCGTGGTGAGGAGTCTTTGGGCGTGAACTCGATGGTTTGCTCATCGAACGATTCGCCGTAGGTGCTCATCAGGCCGGCGCCGAGGGTGAGGGTGTAGGTCTCGCCAGGTTTCAGGTAGTCATCCGTCGGGTCCACGGTCATGTAGGCGCCATCCACCAGCAGGCCGGCGTCCACTTCCATGCCTTCGCTATCACGCAGTACCACGGAGTTGCCGTCTCCATAGGTGGCAGTAGCTCCATCAATCGGCTGGGTGAACTGGAAACGAAAGCTGGAGAAATCCATGTAGGGTTCCAGCTCGGATCCGTTCGGGAATTGTCGGTCGACCACGAAATCCTGGCTTTCCGCCACCAGGCTTTTGGGGCCTTCTTGAAGTGGTCTGGTCTTGAACGTCAGGGTCTGGTCCTTGGCGGTGCCTTTGTTCAAGCGTAGATCGCTGATCTCGACGGTATACTCGTTCTGCGGCATCAGTGGCTGCGTCGGCGTGAGCAATACGCCGCGGGGCTCGCCGGGTACCTTTTCGCTGGTGAAGTCCAAGTCGGCACCGTTCTCGTCGCAGCACAGCGTGACACTTTGATTAACATTGCCCAGCGAGACAGCGCTGGTGAAACGCAGCGCGATGGGGGCCTTGGTGGGCACTTCGCCCTGGCCGTTGTCCGGGTAGGCGTAGAGCAGGGCCTGCGCGCCGGATTCGCCCGGGTTGCTACCGAAGTCGTCCACCGGTGAATCGCCGCCGTCGCCGCCACAGG
>Ga0208433_1001026_pt1 | contig 10804 bp, 7 predicted proteins | sample 3_EtaG_FD_184075 | JGI IMG/M metagenome (GOLD analysis project Ga0208433, IMG submission 184075) | Marine viral communities from the Subarctic Pacific Ocean - 3_ETSP_OMZ_AT15126 metaG (SPAdes) (version 2) | ecosystem: Environmental > Aquatic > Marine > Oceanic | place: Pacific Ocean | collected...
CTGAGTGTAGGGCGTTTTGAGAAGCGGGGCGGTAGGCTCGTTTGCCGCCAATAGCGTCTGATTAAATAATGCCCGCTTGGCGAAGCACTAGGCGCTGTTCATCGGTGATGCCGATGGCATCCAGCACGCTATCGGTGTGCTCGCCCAGGGTCGGGGGAGCGCTCTGGGCACTCAGTGACTGCCCGTTGATACGAATCGGGTTGGCGACGAGATTGACCTCGCCTGCCAGTGCATGGGGCAGCGTCTGCTTGAGCCCGCGTGCCTTGACATGAGGATCGTCAAACACGCGATCCAGGGTATTGATAGGCCCGCAGGGCACACCGACCGCTTCGCAGGCTGCCAGCCAGGTGTCGGTAGGCTGTGCTGCCAGGGCGAGCGCCAGGGTCGGCACCAGCGCTTCGCGATGCTGTACACGACTGCCGTTGGTGGCAAAGCGTTCGTCCTGTGCCAGCTGCGGCTGGTCGATGACCTGGCAGAAGCGCTTGAACTGTTCGTCGTTGCCGACGGCCACGATCATGTGACCATCGGCGGTAGCAAACGCCTGATAGGGCACGATGTTCGGGTGCGCATTGCCCAGCCGCTGGGGTACCTGGCCGGAGGTCAGGTAATTGAGTGCCTGGTTGGCCAGCACACCTACCTGCACATCCATGAGTGCCAGATCGATATGGCAGCCTTCGCGACTGTCGCGGCGTTGGTAGAGGGCCGCCAGCACCGCGTTGGCCGCATACAAGCCGGTAAAAATATCGGTAATGGCGACCCCCACCTTGACCGGGCCGCCCCCTGATTCACTGTCCGGTTTACCGGTCAGGCTCATGAGGCCGCCCATGGCTTGGATCATGAAGTCGTAGCCCGCTCGATGGGCGTAGGGGCTCTCCTGGCCAAAGCCCGTAATGGAGCAGTAGACCAGGCCAGGATTGAGTGCTTTCAGGCTCGCGTAGTCCAGGCCGTATTTTTTCAGCCCGCCGACCTTGAAGTTTTCCAGCACCACGTCCGATTGAGCCGCCAACTGCTTGATCAGCGCTTGGCCTTCGGGCTTGGCCATATCCACCGTCACCGAACGCTTACCGCGATTGGCGCATAGGTAGTAGGCCGATTCAGCGCTGCCGGAGAGCCACGGAGGCCCCCAATGGCGCGTGTCATCACCGCTTTGGGGGCGCTCAATCTTGATCACCTCGGCACCCATGTCGGCCAGCATCTGCCCGCACCAGGGGCCTGCCAGTACCCGAGAGATGTCGAGTACCTTGATGCCTGCCAGGGGCTTTGCGACTGTGCTCATGGGGTGCCTCGCTGAGTGATGACGACGTTAGAAGAACGACTGAATGCCGGTTTGTGCGCGGCCCAGAATCAGGGCGTGCACATCGTGGGTACCTTCATAGGTATTCACGGACTCCAGGTTCACCATGTGGCGGATCACGCCGTACTCGTCGGAGACGCCGTTACCGCCGTGCATGTCGCGGGAAACGCGGGCGATATCCAGCGCTTTGCCACAGTTGTTGCGTTTGATCAGCGAGATCATTTCCGGCGCCCAGTTGCCGCTGTCCATCAGGCGGCCCACCTGCAGGGCGGCTTGTAAGCCCAGGGTGATTTCGGTCTGCATGTCGGCCAGCTTCTTCTGGATGAGCTGGTTGGCGGCGAGCGGGCGGCCAAACTGCTTGCGGTCCAGAGTGTATTGGCGGGCGGCGTGCCAGCAGAACTCAGCGGTGCCCATCACGCCCCAAGCGATGCCGTAGCGGGCTTTATTCAAACAGCCGAAGGGGCCTTTCAGGCCGCTCACGTTAGGCAGCAGGTTCTCTTCGGGAACGAAAGCGTTGTCCAGCACGATCTCGCCGGTGATAGAGGCACGCAGCGATACTTTGCCTTCGATTTTCGGGGTGGAGAAGCCTTCGGTACCACGCTCGACGATGAAGCCTTTGATCTGGTTATCGTGGGCAGCGGACTTGGCCCAGACCACCGCGATATCGGCAATCGGGCTGTTGGTGATCCACATTTTCGCGCCGGTCAGGCGGTAGCCACCATCGACTTTTTCCGCACGGGTGATCATGGAGCCCGGATCGGAGCCATGGTCGGGTTCGGTCAGGCCGAAGCAGCCCACCATCTCGCCGCTGGCAAGCTTGGGCAGGTATTTGTGTTTCTGCTCTTCGGAGCCATACGCTTCGATGGGGTACATTACCAGCGATGACTGCACGCTCATGGCCGAGCGGTAGCCAGAATCGACACGCTCCACTTCACGGGCGATCAGGCCATAAGCCACGTGGTTGACGCCCGCGCCGCCGTATTCCGGGGAAACCGTGGCACCTAGCAGACCCAGCTCGCCCATCTCGTTCATGATCTCGCGGTCGAAACGCTCTTCGCGGAAGGCGCTCAGCACACGTGGCTGCAGGTTTTCCTGGCAGTAGTCGTGGGCCGCATCGCGGATCTGGCGCTCTTCGTCGGTGAGCTGGCTTTCCAGCAGAAGCGGGTCGTCCCAGTTGAAGCGTGTCATGGCGTGAACTCCGAAAGATGATCGTGTTGAGCTCAATGTATCGCCGTTATTTAAAAATTTCTACATTTTTTTAAAACGCAGAATTTAATCACCTGGCATTCAATCGATGCCGCGGGATTGCAGTACCCGTGTGATGATAGGCACCGGGGTCATCAGGTGGTCGCGCATCAGGTTAGCGGCCTGCTCGGCATTGCGGGCGAGAATGACGTCGACCAGCGCAGCGTGCTCCTGGCGCTTGATGTCCAGCGCCTGGGGCGACATGACGGTCTCTTGCAGCCACAGGTGGCGATAGCGCTCTACCTGATCAAACAGGGTGTCGCGCATCTGCAGCAGGTGGGGGGAGTTGCAGCCGCTGGCAATGGCGGTATGGAACGCCTTGTGGCGCAAATCCCAACCATCCAGCAGCTCGTCGGGGGAGCTGACGCCGGTGACTTTGGCTAGCCGGTGTGCCGTGGCCAGCACGTTGGCTTCCCAGTCGTCGTCGCCACGTTCGATGGCGAGGCGCAAAATCAGCCCTTCCAACTGAGCGCGAGCGTCGTAGATATCGTTCAGTTCGGCCAGCGACATGGCGGCCACCCGGTAGCCCCGTTGGCTGATGGCCACGACCAGCCGGTCGGCGACCAGCTGTGACAGCGCTTCACGCAGCGGCCCGGTGCTCACGCCGTAATACTCTTTCAAACGGCTCATCAAGAGCTTCTCTTCGGGGGCATAGCGGCCACGAATGATGTCCTGCTTGAGCGCGTGGTAAGCGCTAATCGCTAGGTTCTGGCGCGGTGCATCGTGCTCCATAGGGACTCCTTGGATCAGTGTGGCTTAGACCAATGTAGGGGTGTGGCGGTCAACGTAGAATAACGGCTATTATCAATAAATTTTGAAAATTTGGCACAGGTAACGACATTCATGTGGGATTTCATCATTGTCGGCGGCGGCATACTGGGCTTTTCCACCGCCATGCAGCTGCAACAGGCCTACCCGGACAAACGCTTGCTGGTGTTGGAAAAGGAAGCAGGCCCCGCTCAGCATCAAACCGGCCATAACAGCGGCGTGATTCATGCCGGGGTGTATTACACGCCGGGAAGCCTGAAAGCGAAGTTTTGCCTGGAAGGCAATCGCGCCACCCGTGAATTCTGCGACCAGCACGGCGTGCGCTACGACATTTGCGGCAAGCTGCTGGTGGCCACCAACCCGCTGGAAAAGCAGCGTATGGAAGCGCTCTGGGAGCGCACGGCGGCCAACGGTCTGGAGCGTGAATGGCTAGAGGCCGAGGCACTCAAGGAGCGCGAGCCCAATATCACCGGCGTAGCGGGTATTTTCGTGCCCTCTAGCGGTATTGTGAATTACGCTGAAGTCACCCGCGCCATGGCGGCAGAGTTCACGCGCCTTGGCGGTGAGATCCGCTTTGACCACTGCGTCACCGGCCTTGAGGAGCGGGCTGATGAGGTCGTGGTGACCACTCAGCAGGAAACGTTTACCGGCCGCTATTTGGTCTCTTGTTCGGGCTTAATGGCGGACCGCGTCATCCGCATGCTGGGCAAAGATCCTGGATTTACGATTTGCCCCTTCCGTGGCGAATACTACCTGCTTCCCGAGCGCCACAACCGCATCGTCAACCACCTGATTTACCCCATTCCCGATCCCGCCATGCCGTTCTTGGGCGTTCACCTGACGCGGATGATCGATGGCACGGTCACCGTGGGGCCGAACGCGGTGCTGGCGTTAAAACGCGAGGGCTACCGCAAGCAGGACATGTCGCTGAGTGACATGGGCCAGATGTTCAGCCACCCAGGCATCCTGAAAGTGCTGGGCAAGCATCTCAAGCCTGGGCTGGTGGAAATGAAAAACTCGCTCTACAAGCGCGGCTATCTGGAGCTGGTCCGCAAGTACTGCCCGAGCCTGACCCTGGAGGATTTGACCCCTTACCCGGCGGGCGTACGCGCTCAGGCGGTCTCCAACGATGGTCGGCTGGTGGATGACTTCCTGTTCGTGAATACTCCGCGCACGGTCAACGTGGGCAATGCGCCATCGCCTGCGGCGACCTCGGCGCTGCCCATTGGTGCGCATATCGTGGAGCAGGTGAAAACGTTGTTGGATTAGTATCTAACGCGACTGCCGTGCTAACGTTTAAATACCGTTCTCGGCGCCGCTGACGGCGGCGAGAAACTGGCTCCTTACCTCCCTTTACGTCAACCATAATCAATAAGTCCAAGCAGGACGGAGGCAATTCCAATGAAAAAACTAAAATATACCGTTGCAGCGACCATGATGGCGGCTGCTCTGCCCGCCAGCGCGCAGCAGCTCTCCATCGCGACCGGCGGTACCGGCGGCGTTTACTACCCGATCGGTGGTGGCTTTGCCGAAATGATCAACAACCATATCGATGGCGCTCAGGCGACCGCCGAAGTGACCGGCGCTTCCGTCGAGAACATGGGGCTGATCATGCGCGGCGATGCCGATCTGGCCTTGGTGCTGGCCGATACCGCTTATCAGGCCTATACCGGTACGGGTGATTTTGAAGGTCGTCAGATCGAGAATACCCGCGCACTGGCCTCGGTCTACCCGAACGCGGTGCAGCTCGTGACGCTGACCGAGTCGGACATTCACAGCATTGCGGATCTGGCTGGCAAACGCGTTTCCGTGGGTGCGCCAGGTAGCGGCACCGAGCTGAACGCGCGTGCTCTGCTGGAAGCCAACGGCGTCAGCTACAGCGACTTCACTCCCCAGCGGCTGAACTTCAACGAAACCGCCGATGCCATCCGTGATGGCGATATCGACGCCGGTTTCTGGAGCGTTGGTCCGCCCACCAGCTCGATTCTCAACCTTGCTGCCACGCGCGACATCCGCCTGATCGGCCTGTCCGATGAAGAGATTGCCAACGCCCAGGAAGTGGAAGCGGTGTTTGCGCCTTATGAACTGGCCGCAGGCATGTACGACGGCATGGACGAGGCGGTACAGACCATCGGTATCCCTAACGTGCTGGTCGTCAACGCCGATATGGATGAAGAGCTGGCCTACCAACTGACCCAACTGCTGTTTGAAAACACCGATGAGCTGATCGCGGTTCACCCGGCCGCCAATGACACCACTGTTGAGTTCACCATGAACTCTACGCCGGTGCCGCTGCATCCGGGCGCGCTTCGCTACTTTGAAGAAGTTGGTGCTGAGATTCCGGACCGTCTGCGTCCGTAATTGATCAAGGAGCACAGCCATGCAGTGGCAACGACGACTGATGGCGCTCTTGTTGATGAGTGGTTTGTACGCCGAAGCGGGGGTTACCCCCGCTTCGGCGGCTGCGTCTATGCGCTTAACGGTCGTGACCGATCAGGGCGAAACGCTAGTGGATGCAGCCGCGCCTGAAGGCAGCCGCTGGTGCATCCAGTGGCAGCACTCTGTTGAGCATTTCACGGTGTTGGATTGTTACCGCAACCTAGACGGCACGATGCAGTTAGAGCGTAGTCATCAACCGGATTTTGCCGCAGGGCTTGGGCATATCTATGGACGCGGCGAGCAGGTGTCCGACGGTGAGGGCGGGTACTGGATCAATGCGATTAACGAGCCGGTGGCGAATAATCGCTACGTGCTACGGGTCGGCTCGACGGCCGTCAATCACCGTGTCATGTGGCCGGATGGCGAGCATCCCACCGTGAGCCTGAGTGAGCGAGCGGCTGGCCAACGCGTCACGATAGCCTTGTCATTGCGTTGAGTGTCGTTAGTCAAACACCTCATAAGTGCGCCGATCGATGTCGCTTTTCATAAAAATTAAGTGGGTGTTAATCCCCTAAGTTAGCTTATGCTTCCGAGGACTTTATGAACGAATCCACGCCACCGCCGACTGTGATGCCGGGCGGCAATGCGATTCAACCCCGCTTCGTTTTATGGTGTATCACCATCGTTGCGGTGGGACTGTCGTTATTCCAACTCTATTCGGCGGGTATCCAGCCGTTGGGCTTGTTTTACCAGCGCAGTATTCACTTGGCGCTGATTATGCTGCTGGCGTTTTTAATGTTCCCCGCCTTTGGGCCCAACCGTAAACGCGGTGTGTTGGGGTGGGGGATTGATCTGATCTTTTTTGCCGGGGCGCTGATCACTGGCGGCTATTTAGTCTTAAACCTGGATGCGATATTCAGCCGCGCCGGGTTCTGGAACGAGACCGATATACTCGTCGCCTGCATTGCCACGGTGACCGTGCTGGAAGCCAGCCGCCGTGCAGTGGGCTTCGGTATGACGGTGATTGGCTTGCTCGCTATCGTTTATGCGTTTGCCGGCCCCCGTGGGGAGCTTCCCTGGCTGGGCGAGTGGATGCCCGGCATCATGGAGCACCGTGGCTATAGCCTTGACCGCGTAGCGGGCCAGCTTTACCTGGGCCAAGAAGGCATCTTCGGCCTGCCGCTGGGAGTTGCCGCTACCTATATCTTCATTTTTGTGCTCTTCGGTGCTTTTTTGGAAAGCACGGGTGCCGGTAAGTTTTTCATCGATATGGCTTACGCCGCTACTGGACGCCAGCGCGGCGGTCCGGCCAAAGCGGCCGTTCTGGCCTCGGCGGGTATGGGGTCGATTTCGGGCAGCGCCATTGCCAACGTGGTCACCACCGGCGCGTTTACCATTCCGCTGATGAAGAAACTGGGCTACCAGCCGAAGCAGGCGGGGGGCATCGAAGCCGCCGCTTCCACCGGCGGGCAAATCATGCCGCCGCTGATGGGCGCAGGCGCCTTCTTGATTGCCGAATATACCAATACGCCTTACTTAGAGATCGTCAAAATCAGCATTCTGCCGGCGATCATGTACTTTGCCACGGTCTATCTGTTCGTCCACATCATTGCCTTGAAACAAGGCATGCAGGGCATGGCCAAGAGCGAGCTGCCCCAAATGCGCCAAGTCATGAAAGATGGCTGGCACTTCCTGCTGCCGCTGGCGGTGTTGGTATGGCTGCTGGCCATGAGCATGTCGCCCATGCGCGTGGGGTATTACGCAGTCATCACCATGGTGGCGGTGGCCGTCTTGCGCTATGCGTTATGGTACTTCTTCGTGGCACCCAAACAGGGGCAGCCGGTCACGGTCGAGCGCACGAAAGTGGTCGTGTGGGCAGGGCTCGTGAAGCTGGTCCAGGGATTAGAGTTGGGCGCGCGCAATGCCGTGGCGGTCTCCATGGCTTGCGCTGTCGCCGGTATCATCGTTGGCGTGGTCGGTTTGACTGGTCTGGGTCTGAAGTTCTCCTCCATGATGCTGGCGTTCTCCGGTGGCAACCTGGTGCTGGCACTGCTGTTGGTGCTGTTGGCGAGCCTAATTTTGGGGATGGGGTTACCGGTCACTGCCAGCTACATCGTTCTGATCGTGCTGGTGGGCCCGGCGCTGACCGCCGAGTTCGGTGTGCCGCTGTTGATCGCTCACTTGGTGGTTTTTTGGTACTCCCAGGACTCTAACGTGACGCCGCCCATCGCCTTGGCAGGCTTTGCTGGGGCGGCGATTGCGGGCAGTAAACCTATGGAGACGGGCTTCCAAGCGTGGAAGTTTGCCAAAGGCCTCTATTTGATTCCGCTGTTTATGGTGTTCAATCCGGAGATCATCATTGGCGGGCCGGTACTCGTGGTGGTATGGAATGCAGTCATCGCGCTACTGGCGCTATGTGCATTCGCGGCCTCGCTAGAAGGCTACCTGTTCACGCGTATGTCTTGGCTGCCTCGTTTGGCCATTGGTGGTGCCATCGTCGGTGTGTTCTATCCAAGCTTGTGGACGGAGGTGGCCGGAGTCACGGTCATGGTCGTAGCCATCGCCGCTAACTGGCAGGCGAGCAAACGGGAGACAACGCCGGTGGCTGGTTGATTTTGCCCAGAAGAAAAGCAGCACCAAAAAAGCCCGGGAACATTCGTTCCCGGGCTTTACGTTTTAGCGTCGGTTCGTATTTAGAAAATTGACTCTGCCGTGCCAGACCCTTGCGAGCCGCTGGCTTCCTCGAGCTCTTGGCTAATGCGCCGAGGCTGGAAATCCGGTAGATGGTCTCTGTGGAACAGCTCGGTCATGCCGCCCGGTTGGTCATCGTGTAAACGACGGCCTGTCTCCTGGTCCACCCGTGCGGTGACGATGGTGTCGGGACGCTGTGGCAGCGCAGAGGGCGTACCTTCCAGCGCATCACCCATGAAGTCGATCCAGATCGGCAGTGCTGCATTCGCGCCGTACTCGGCAATGGTGTCGTTGCTGTCTTTACCGACCCACACCGTTGTCACGAGATTGCTGTTGAAACCGGCAAACCAAGCGTCCCGCTGGCTGTTGGTCGTACCGGTTTTACCGACGATGTCGTCACGGTTAAGACTCTGCGCTGCCCGGCCCGTGCCCGATGTGATGACGTCGCGCAGCATGTCACGCAGGATGTACACTGCGGCGGCGTCGGCAACGCGGGGCGCTACTGGGTAGCTTTTGCCATCAATCTCGACGGTCTCCTGGCCTTCGGCACAGTTAGCGCAGGCGACTTGGGGAGTGGCTTCATCGATGATCTCGTTGTCATCGTCACGGGTGACGCGCTCAATAAACCAAGGGGCGACTTGGAAGCCACCATTGGCGATCACCGCGTAGGCGTTGGTCATTTCCATCGGCGTGAGGCTGGCGCTGCCTAGTGCCAGTGACAGGCCTCGGGGGAGGCGCTCAGGCGCAAAGCCAAACCCTTCGAGGTACTGAATGGTGTGGTCGAGCCCCATGGTTTGCAGCACGCGGATAGTGACCAAGTTACGCGAACGCGCGAGCGCCGGGCGCAGGCGCATCGGCCCTTGGAAGTCGCGGCTGGAGTTCACCGGACGCCACAGCGAATCGCTGCCGTCGTCTAGCACCACTGGGGCGTCATTGACCACGCTGGCCGCATTCATCTCGCCATCTTGCAGCGCGGCGAGGTAGATAAACGGTTTGAAGATCGATCCTGACTGGCGCTGTGCCTGTACAGCGCGGTTGAATTTACTGGCGTTAAAATCAAACCCGCCCTGTAACGCTAGGATGGCGCCAGTGCGTGGGTCCTGGGCTACCAGCGAGCCTTCTGCATCGGGGCGCTGGGAGAGGCGCAGTGTGCCTTCGTCGGTTTCCATTACGCGAATCAGGTCGCCACGCTCAGCAATCTGGCTGGCGCTGCTGGGTTCGGCCCCTCGGCTGCGCGGGCTGAGGTAGGGGCGCGCCCAGCTCAAGCCGCTCCAGGCGATGGTGTGCAGCTCACCGCCGCGGGTGAGTACCTGCATTTCGCGGCCACTGCTTTCGACCACGATGGCTGGACGCAGCAGACCGTAGTTGGGCGTGCGCTCCAGTACTTGAAGCCAGTTGCTCACATCGCCATCTACGCCTTCGACTTCTGTTTGGCTACGTTGCGCTGCCTGACGAGCGGTTTGGCGGATCTCAGGCGACTCAGATAGCTCCTCTTCCAAACCCTGGGTAGTGGTCTGCTCTTGGGCTTCGACCAAGCTGGGGGCAATGTCCTCTTGCTCGGCACCCCGCCAGCCATGGCGTAGGTCGTACTCGATCAGGCCGTTGGCCAGTGCTTGGCGGGCAAACGGCTGCAGCTCGCTATCAATCGTAGTGTAAATACGGTAGCCGCCGGTGTAGGCGTCATCGCCAAAGCGCTCAATGGCATACTGGCGAGCCATCTCTGCCACATAGTCCGCGTCCACTTCGGCTTGGGTGTAATGGCGGCGAGCGGTGACCGGCTCTTGCACGGCATTTTGGTAGATGTCGTTATCGATATAACCAAGCTCGCGCATACGGAACAGAATCCAATTACGACGGATCAGCGAGCGCTCAGAGTTCGCCAGTGGGTTAAAGGCAGAAGGCGCTTTGGGTAGCCCAGCAATCATGGCGGTTTCGGCCAGGCTCAGCTCGGCAAGCGGCTTGTCATAGTAAGTCTCGGCGGCGGCAGCAATGCCGTAGGCGCGGTTACCCAGGAAGATTTTGTTGACGTAAAGCTCGAAAATCTCCTCTTTATCGAGGATCTGCTCCATCTGCAGGGCTAGCAGAATCTCGCGGATTTTGCGTGTGAAGGTCTGGTCCAGGGTCAGCATGTAGTTACGCGCGACCTGCATGGTAATGGTCGAGCCGCCCGACTGAATGGTGCCACCGCTCTGTACTAGCTCCACCGCCGCCCGTGCTAGACCGCGAGGGTCGACGCCGGCATGGTCAAAATAGCTGGCATCTTCTGCCGCAATCAGCGCATTAATCATATCCTGGGGGATCTCGTCGAAGTCGATCGCCATGCGGCGCTCTTCGCCGAATTCGCCAATCAGTTTGCCGTCGTTGGTGAAAATACGCAGCGGTGTGTGCAGTTCAAAATCTTGCAGTTGGCGAACGTCGGGCAGTCCC
>Ga0208433_1001027_pt1 | contig 10803 bp, 18 predicted proteins | sample 3_EtaG_FD_184075 | JGI IMG/M metagenome (GOLD analysis project Ga0208433, IMG submission 184075) | Marine viral communities from the Subarctic Pacific Ocean - 3_ETSP_OMZ_AT15126 metaG (SPAdes) (version 2) | ecosystem: Environmental > Aquatic > Marine > Oceanic | place: Pacific Ocean | collected...
GTTTTCCTTAATGGTAGCGTGGGCGGGACTCGAACCCGCAAGCCGTTATGGCGGCAGATTTTAAGTCTGCTGTGTATACCGATTCCACCACCACGCCGCGCCATTCGTTTAGTCCTCGTCTAGCAGTAGGGCTTCTTCGCGCTCATGTTGTTTAACATATTTCTCAAGTCTCTTCTTGATCCCTCGATGACTCAGGGGGCTTCCGACAGCGTCCAGTCGGTCGGCTTCCATTCTTGCCTCAATCTTGTCTTCGGATTCCGAAGCTCCATATGCTTGAAGCAGTGTAGCGTGCCAGTAACAAATTTGCAAGTACAACTCTTCCGCTACAGCTTGTTCCAGGGGCGCTCCGGCAAACTCTGTCTCAAATGTGTCCACAAGGCTTTTGAAGATGGGGTTTTCCGTATTAATTGTTATAGTATAGGCCGACAAAGGGAACGAGGCGAGTGGTTCGTCGGCACCTTCGGGAGCCATTTTGAATGCCGGGGCGCTGCCGTTGCTCTTAGTACTAGTTCCAGACTGAGGCTTCCTCTTACGCTTCTTACCCGTTCCCGTACTTCCCTTATTCGTTCCCGATCCGGTACCGGTACCGGGAGAGGAACCAGTAGATCCTCCTTGAGCGGCCGTACCTCGGGAGGCTGCATTTGCTGCACCGGATGAACTGGACTGCTTCTTATAAATCTTTTCTGCCTCTTGAGTAACATCACTATTCGGCTCGATGAAATTGGAATTCATCCAGCTCTTCAAATTATCTGGCATGCGGTCGCGAAATTCGTTTGCAATGTCCCCCAGCATGTCATCGACGGAAGTACCTGCCTCATTTACAACATCCGACCGATCGGCGCGGGCTCGAAGGTTCATGGACTCCGGCAACTCGGCCAAAATCAGCACGTTCTTGTGGCTTACAATGATACCGGCATTTTCCATGCGGCGTTTGCGGGCAGATGCAGCAATATCCTTTTGAATAAAGACCTCTCCGTTGTGAACATAACCAACATAGCCAGCAATGTCACGAGTACCCTTTTTCTTTCCCCTGTTAACATCCTGAGCATAATAATGTATTTTGGTTCCAACGTATGTCCCCTTATCCACATGTACCGTACCATGAACCTCCTTGCTTTCTTTGATTTTCTTCAAGAAAGAACACTTAGCAACTTGCGTGTGGTTGCCTTCCTCATCGTACAGATAGATCTCGGCCTCGCAATGAGGGGGCGCTTCCCAAAAACGCGCGTTTAAGTGGTCGAAAATAGTCCAACCCGTAAACGCGTCCTCGTCACCAGTTTTAGATGCCACTTTGCACAATTCGAGCCATGAATCGTCTTGGGGAGTCTTCCCCATGAGAACTACCTCGGTTTCCGAATCAGGAAATCTAAATTCTTCCTCAGAGCACTCAATAAAATGTGCACAGTCGCCGTCCTCAAACTTTTCAAGTTTGAATCCATAAATGTTCTGGGGGTCTTTGTAAAATGTGAAGGCTACCTTTTCCTCACGCGACCGATAGTGAAGTCCCTCGGGGTGACTCGGCAAGTAGGATATTTTGGCGCCGATTCCAAAATTATCGTCGGGATCGTTTCCTGTATTTCCAATCGAGGCAAGACTATCTTTCGCCACATCCCGTGTTAAGGGGTCTCCCCCTGCATTGGTAATAACAGCTTTTTCGGGGTGCTCGCTGTCGCGGGCAATTCTCACAATTCCTGGGCTCTCTTCGCTAACGCCCTTTCGCTGCGTCGCCTCCCACCCGTTTTTAACTAGCTCCCGAATTACCGAACTGGGCTTGCAGCCCCGGCTTAGGTTGTCGATAATGTTTGATATCGCTTTAGCATCAGCTTTAACTTCATAAGTTTCACTCATATTTTATTCTTCTTTCTTTGTAATAGTTTGATACTGGAAATACACCCAGGCGGTGCCGCCCATTACGCACATAAACAGTCCCAACGCTTCTATAAAATCTATCATAATTTTTTGGTGAGCCGCCAGGGACTCGAACCCTGAACCTAAGGATTAAAAGTCCTTTGCTCTGCCTGTTGAGCTAGCGGCCCCTTCTATGTTCATTGTGCTTACAGCATACCACGCAGGCGGGCGCCTGTCAAGATTTTATTTTCTAAGGTAGATTGGGTCCTGAAACTTATAGTTGGAAAGGCCCAGGTACTCGTTTAGAGCATAGTTGATCTCCTGCAACGAGAGAGCTTGGACGTAGGATACATTATTATAAAAGCGGGCCAGATTCAAGTGCGGTAAAGCTCTCAACGCGGCTTTATTCTTTACTGACAAATAAATGGTTGTCGTCTTACGCCTAACATCCCCAGTCACCGGCTCTACGCGGCCACAACTATGGCCAAAAGCCACAATGGATGTGTTGGCCCCCTTCACCATCTGCTGTTTATCTGGTAGAATTTTTGTGATGACCTTGTTATCGGGTATACGAATAAGTTCCCGCTCTGTGTCGCGCTTTTGCCACACCTGAAAAGTGGTGGCGAGGACTCCCTTTTTGGTTTCCTTGTCGTCGGCCAAGTAAAAGCAGTCGGGAGGCAAATCAATGTCCTTAATAAGATGAAAGTCACGCGGCAAGCTGTTGATGACAGTCCACTTGCGCCATGATCGCGGCACTAAAAAGCCAATGAAGTTACAGTTCTGTGATGCTTTGTGAAAAAACTTTTTGGCTAAGCTGTTACATCTACCGAAGGGAGGATTAGTGAGAGCCACCATTTCTTCCGTAAAAGAAGAAGTAAGAAAATCTCCTTGCTGTACAGCCGGATGCTTGGGGTGAATGTCCATAGAAACAACCTTAGAAGCATCCACTCCAGCGCGTTTGAGTCCTTCAACAAACTCGCCGGTCCCGCCGCAAGGCTCTAGGATCGTCACAGCCGTAAGATCTACACACTCCTGCATGGCTTGGATACAAATGTCCACAACATGCGGCATTGTGTAATACTGTTCTTTCCCGGTTTTTCTCTTATTTTTATAAGAGGCCTTCTTCCGGGCGCTGGCTTTTACATTATTAAATTCTAATACCATTTGATTTTCTATTCCAGTGTTCATCCGAGAGTCCCCTCGGACCAAACTTTTGTCCAAATAGCCTTATCCAGCTTGGAAGGGGAACTTTTGCGCCAGCTCCATCCGTTATTCTTGTTGAAATGATCTTGAGGGTTATCGGGGCGCTGGCACTTCCACATTTCGATGCCCATAGGGGCAACAAAAACAAAAACAAGATAATCCCAATCTTTCCGCTGGCCAGTTTCCTGGTCTTCGTAGTAAATCTGATTAAAGAAATAGCCTCCCTGTTTTCCTTGGAAGGCAGTTTTTACTTCGCTCTTTTCTATGCCGCCGAGAACATCGTGGCCACGATTAATTATCTCACTAATTAATCCCTGAGATTCATACCACTCCTTGGTCAGTTCTTCTCCAAAATCTCCTACAGCGTTTTTTCCAGCGCTTTTCACCGGCGCATAAAGAGACTTGTCCCAATTTACTTTTGAGGGAGGCCTGTTCGCCAAGGTGCGCTCGATCGCTGACTTAGAATTCATCGCCTGCCACCTCGGGCGCGCAGCATTACGAGTGGTACCCATACTAACAAATAAGTTGCTAACACTATTCCCATACCTGTTGTAAAATCCACGTAGGTGTCAAGTCGCAAATCATTCAAGACAAGACTGATCGTACATCCGGTGACGAACATGTATAGAACCCCCGCCAGGACAAGCAAGATACCGGCTACGAAATCTAGACTCCTATTTAAGATAACTTTTATTTTATTCCACATATTTTACACTCCACTTTCTTAATAAATTACCCACATTGGTTGCCTGGACGTCATCTACATGAGCCCCCAGAAGCCAATTGGAAATACTGTCAACCACATGCAGCTGCGGTAGAGGAAGCGCCATGTCCAGGCGCTCGGGGTCGTTGTAAACAGCAAATAGCTGAAATGTTTCTCCGTAGCGTCTGGCATATCGATCGCCGTTTTGCCATTCCCAGACGACGCCCATTCTCCAAAGGAGGCCCCAAATCTCTTCCCAGTCACTTATCGCCTCATCACTCCAGATGAAGTTTTTAAGTTTAAGAACCTCAATGTCGCTAGCTGTTGCCATCGTCTACCTCCATCGTCCTTAAAGTATAACACCCCAGGACACTTTTGTCAAGGGCCCGTTCACACTCTGAGTGTTGGGCCAGCTCTCGGATTCGTTGCTGTGTGTATTGAGTTATGCCGTCCTCGGCAACATCAAACGGCGTGCGGCCGCGTAGCTGTTGGATTCTGCGTTTAATGTACATCTCCATATTAAACTTTTTCAAGGTAATCTCCGTGGAATGTTATAGTTCTCTCAAATTTGTTAAAATAAACGTCATAGCGTTTGCCGGGGATGTCTTGGTCGGCGAACTTTGGGTAGTCTTCCTCGGGAGCTTCCCCGAGCAGAGAGTGACTATCAACAGCCACAACAACACCTAAGCCATAACTATGATCATCCTTGTTCAGGGTGTCCCGTACTAGGTCTCCCACCTTAAAGTTGGTGTCCTTCCACACTTCCATCACCTTTTCACCACAATCGTGTCAGGCGCTCTACGCGGCTTTCTCTTGGTTTTAGAAGCCTTAACCTTGGAAGGGCCAGCCGACTTACGCAAACAACGTCCACAGGCGATGTGACCCTTGTAAGGACCCTTCGTGGTTCTAAGGAGCGCTGGCGTGTAAGCACAGAACTCACAGGTCAGTCGCGACTGCTCTGTTGCCCGCGTAACGATATCTGCGACGGGGGGCGTAATATTACTGACCGCAACATATAGCGTCCCATCTTCGTGTCTCGAAACCAGCGAAATTGCTGGCGCGTGTTCTCCCTCTGTCGAAATCTTATCAATGTTTTTAGACATTTCATAAATTATCTTATACCATCCATTCTCACATTGGAATCCCCACGCCATATGTGAACTCTCCAGCGGTGCTGTTCGTTCGCGATATAGGTGAGGAAACTTTTCATAAAGCTCGTTCGTCTTCTGACTATCCATTTGTATAGCCTCCTACTCTCTTATAATAGCAGAGTGTCAAGGAGATGTCAAGAGAAAATTAATAACGAGACTGCCTATAACCATGCCGCCAAGCAGCCTCTTCCGTGGCGAAGCAAGCCTCAGCTCTCGTTTGCATATAAAATAAGCTCGCTGGGGTGTGATAGATAAACGAATCCGCATTGCCCTTAATGGGAAACTCATCAGGACACTCCCCGCCTTTCAGTGGGATGCGGACATGCGCGCAGCCGGCAAGCCAAACGCCTGCCATAATTATAATCATTGCTTTATATCTCATCTAGTTTCCTCACTAAAACAAAATCATTTTCTGATAATGTTAATTCGTCCGGACCAAAGAATGCCTGAACCACTGTCATGGTGGCGTCTGTCTCTATATATTCTACCCGGCGCACCTCTGTTACAACCCCCACACGGCAGGTGGTCGTGAGCATGCGACCGTCCTGCAACTCAACCAAATCGCCGGGCTTAAACTTTGCCACCACTAATGACGGGGATGGCGCTTAGGTGTTCCGCTTCTTGTGCTTCTGTGTTGTGTTGGGCAACCCATCGGGCTAGTGCCTCTTGTGCAGTCATCCCAGGCATATGTCCCAGATGATCTGTGCGCCAACTATCTTCTCGTTCTTTGTGAATCTCAAACTCTATCTCGTAGTCGCCGTGAAAAACCATTCTTTATCCTTACTGTTTAAGTATAACAAAATGTTAAGCATGTGTCAAACTTATTTTATATTCACATCCTTAGCCCAGTCGACTGCGCGGAGTCCCCCTCTATCGAGATTATTCCATATTTTTAATAGCGCTTGACCCGCTTCAGTAAATCCGCCCGCATCTATAATGGCTTCCCCTGCGGTGCGTAGCTCTTGCGCTTTGGCGACCACAGGCGGAACTCCGCCGGCGAGTGCGCGTGCGAGTCCATGGAGTTGTTCGGCAGCGTGATACTCATCACTGTTTTGTATTTTACTTAAAGCCTGAATTTCAGCCTGCGCGGCTCGGTCTTTTTGAGAGTCCTCGGTATCTAGCTTATGGTGAGCATCCTGCATCTTCTTTTCCACATCCCCAATCAAACTGTGAGCCTTCTCCATGGCAGCATCTGCGGCTGGGGTTGTAAAAAACCAATCCACCAATTCTTGTCCCACTTTTTTAGCTAGGGCGACTGACATGTCGGGAGTCCTTTTATCAAGTTCCCCTGGTACCGTCGATGGAGCTTGAGTAGCATCAGGGTCAACAGGTACCTCGGGCTCTTCGACTTTATCTATATCGAGCGTTCCGGTGGGACCTTCCCAGCCTCCGCTAGGTGTCGGGCGAATACCCGCCTCTTTAATTCCTGCCAACTCACACAGGCGCTGTTCAGTTAGAATCTTTTTCTTCATCGGACTTTTCCTCTTCACTAAATAGTCCAAAACGCTCTTGTTCGCCATCATCGTAGGTAATAATTGTACGGTTCGAAGGATGAGGCAAGATATGTACCTTAATGAAATCATTCATAGAATCGAAGATTGCAATGCCACCGCGAGGGGGAGGATACAACCAGTGTACCACGCACTGCCCAGTGGCCAACGTAACTCCCTCGATCACTACGCCCTCTCCTGAGACACCGCTCTCGTCATACTGACGAGCGACGGTGAAGGTTCTAATACCCTCGGGGGCTAGCCGCGGAAGCTTCTTTGGCTTCAACTCTTCCTTCACCTTAGGCGCTTCTTCAGGGACTGCAGTTTCTACTTCTTCTTTATCATCCATGCTTTAATACCCAATCATACATAGGTAGGATATTGGGCGCGAGATCATATTTTTCTATTTCTTGTCTGGCGACCCACACCCACTCCTCGTGTTCTTCGTCAATTACTACCTGACCTGTATAGCTTCTAGTATAGTATGGATGCAACCCTTTGTCAAGAGGTAATGTTACCTTTTTTAAATTATGTACAGCCAAAGTTGTTTCTTCCATGGTTTCACGTACGGCGCCCTGTAATGGCGTTTCCCCCTCTTCAATGGCACCGCCTGGTAATCCCCACTTACTCGGTGCCCATGAAACCCAATTGGGTCTTTTCAAAATAAGCAGTTGGTTAGTCTTATCCAGCACCAAAACCATTGAACCGCCCAGATTTCTTCCTTGCGATTTTCCCACGCTATTGGTCCAAACTGTAAACCTGATCATAGGCGCGGGTATATATATCAAACAGGCGCCCTATATCCCCGGAGCGCCTCAACATTTTAAATGCTAAATTCTCTGGAGCGTAGATCCCTGCTCTTTCTAGTCCTGCCTGACGCATTCTTTTAATTTTATCTTTTATCCAATTACCCATTTCAAGTGCACTTTCATATTGTTTATTATGATACAAAGCAGCGAGTTTGTCAATCTCTTTTGCCAAAAAACGCATTTTCTTTTCGGCGGATGCCTTGTCAAGCTGCGGCTTTATCTTCGTGGGCTTAACCAACCAGTTATCTTCCATCAAAGAATAGACCCCAGTGGATGTGTGAGGCTCATGTTGGTCTTGTACATAGATCTCTACTTCATGCCCCTTCACGCGTATATCATGCAGCTTGTTCCAGCGAGATCTAACGGCATCAAAGAACTTTTTAACCAGTTTCTGATCTTCATTGATATGTCCGAATTCCAATAAAATATGCAAATCGATATCGGAGAACTTAGACCAATTGTAATTGGCCAAGGAACCTGTGAGTACTACATCCTTCACTTCCAACCCCAAATCGATACCTTCTAAAAACTCTTCTACTATGTCCATCAGGGCCGCAGCTACTCCAGGGTGGATGCGGATATCACCATCCCAGATCTTTTGATTAAGATCCTCCTGCACATCAAAGGCTAGAAGATCATCCGAGAGCGAGCCAACCTGCAAGATAATATCCTCGCGCAATCGGTCGAACCGACTGAGATCTCTGCTAACAATAGGGATATCTAGTTCGCCTGCCAAGTCAGTGAGTTCCTCAGAGGCGGAAGGCTCGGGGGCATCGCTGGCATCTGCCAACTGCCCTGCTGCGCCGAGTGCCTCAAGCACACCGCGTCCCTTCTTCACATAGAACTTTGCTAGGTGGGCATTATCTTGGGGCTTGGCTGCCTGCTCTTCCGGCATCACACTACGGTACGCATCCGGTGGGAGTGGCTCACCTGCCGGTCCCAGCTCTACCGCATTCACATCATCTCTTGAAGTATCATAGTATTTCCACACTGCGGATGCATCATCTGAGAGACTCTCGGTATCAGGCTTGAGACCAGCCTTCCCAGCCAGCTCCATCATGACATCATACAGCAGCGGACCATATTTATCTGCAGCCTTCACTGAGGTTACAACATAGTGCCCCTCGTATGGGAAGTCTTGACCCAGAGCAGCATAAATGTTACCATACACGTCGATGCCTGCCTCCATGCGATCTAGGTCGCCAGCCTTCAAGGGCGTGCTCGGGTCTTCCTTGAGGGCATAGTAGGCGCGAAAGCTTCGGGGTGCCTGAGACTTGTCCACAGCTATCACAATATCTTCGGGTAGTCCTTCGGGACCCACCATTGCTTCGTCGAGCGCGCCTTCCTCTAAGGATGCTCCCCATCCACCGCCCTCGGCGCCAGGGGGCGATGATCCCCATGATGGCTTTACGTTGTGAGCAGTCGCAAAAGGGGCGCCTCCAGTTTTCTGAGGTCCACCACTCGTCAGTTCGGCGGAGTCCTTTTGTACTTCGCGTCGGTGTGAGGCGGACTGCCAGTCTCGTTCGTTGAGTTCGTACTTTCCGCGGAACGGCTTGCGGCGTGGCTTGACTTTCTTCTCCTTGTAACGTAGAACTGTAACACCATCTAAACCATTAATCATCTTAACTGCGTCTTTCATCAATTCCAGTTTATCAACGTCCTTGGGTTTCCGGACGTGAATCTTCAGTGTGGATATATACTTATTACCAATGTCGCGCTGAATGCCTCCCTTTTCGGGCTCAACCAGAGTGACTGTGAGAATCTCGCTGAATGCACGGATATCATTTTTAGTTTCGTCACGTGAACCACCGACATCCTTACTCATAGAGATAAGGGCGGTAAAATAAAACGTTTCTTGATAATAGGAGGGATCTTTTGCCTCGTTTAAAAATTGTTCAAATAACTGTAACTGTCGCTTCATACTAGTAAATAGTTCATTAGGCTCTATTCGAGCACTTGTTATGGTGGTTTTAGTTCCGGTTCCTACGCGTCGCCGCGTGGTTTCATGGCGCGTAACATCATGTCGGTTATTTCTTCTTCGAATTCCTCGGGGCTTCCGACAAAGACCTGGTCCATTTCGCGCTGGTCGTCGAGGTACTGCCAGAGAGACTCATTTTCATCAGCGACATGCTGCAGCTGGGTTATTGCCTCTTCTAATCTATCTACCCGTTCAGAGAACGCATCGAATGATTTGGCCAGGTTCACGATTTTCTTGATTGTAGAGAACATTGATTAACTCCTGCCTAGTAATTATACCTGAATTTCGATTATAGATTAATTCTAATAATCTTTTTTGTGAGTCTAAAGACAAAGGAAAGGGTACTTCCCTGAATTCGTCTTTGCCCACCTGCACCATTTCAAGGGCGCGCGGTGCCGGTACCTCTTGGGCTCCCGGATTCCATTTGTCTTTCAAAATTATTACCTCTTTTTTATTATACTTCATAAGTAGTTAACTCCCTGCTGAATCATCGTCATCGCCTGCGGCAGCCTCAATTACATATCCTATCTCAACATGTGCCCCTTCCGGGGGAATAACCAAGAACTCAACACTATTAGTAAGAGGGTTATACACCCAATCCAAGTCGCTCATCTCCACAGAATCTACAAAAACAATCAATGTCTCCTCAATAGGAGTGAAGGTTAACTCCCACTCTTCATGGGGCTCAACCTGTGTGGTTGCTGCCTGTACGCCTGTCGCCCAGTCTTCTGCGCAGATGTCTACGACCACACCGCCAAAGGCATTAGTCGCATCAATATAACGCTGACCGGTGTAAGACCAGTGATGACTGTTGTTGCAAAGCGACTCAGAGGAGGGCAAGTTTATAATACTAGCCAAGAACACAGAAGGTCGCTGGTTCCCATACCAGTTTATAAAGTCTTGGAGACCACCGGGTGAAGAAGTAAAATCGCGACTGCTTTGTTCTTCTTCATCACTTACGAAGACGACCAGCAGCCCCGCATCTGGTCGGAGCCAAGATTGATTATATGTGTTTTCTATCAGGTAGGCGTAAAGAGCATCGAACCCTGCTTCTAATCCGATGTTGCCTGTGTTGTTGTAGGCGTCCCAAGCATCCTGAACGCTGTCTCCTGGGACTAGCGGGAACTCCTGGGTGTTAGAGGCGTTCTGCCACGCCATACTGGTAATCCCGAGCCTCCAACCAGAGGGAGGGAGAGCCAACATCATCTGTTCGATCCCGGCAACAACTCTGCCGGCATGCTGGTTCATAGACCCTGACTTGTCAATTAGCCAGACAATATCAATACCATCGATGGTGTAAGGTTGGTCAAAGGAGTCAACCCAAACATCACCGCCTTCACCAGGAACCTCGACTAAAACCTCAACTGGGACTTCGACAATTACTTCTACTGGGACTTCGACAGGAACTTCGATCTCTATGATCTCGGGAGGATGCATATCATAAATCGCATAATCCCCTTCGCACCCAAAGACAGAGAGGGCGGCTAGCAAAATGAGGGGGAAAATCCGCTTCACGTCATCAGTCCCTCAGTCCTCCCCTTCTCGGTGCTCTAGCACCGGGGAAGGCTTTGGCGGTTTGTGGAATCTCGCCGGACAGAATTCGTATTTTGACCATCTCATG
>Ga0208433_1001031_pt1 | contig 10792 bp, 10 predicted proteins | sample 3_EtaG_FD_184075 | JGI IMG/M metagenome (GOLD analysis project Ga0208433, IMG submission 184075) | Marine viral communities from the Subarctic Pacific Ocean - 3_ETSP_OMZ_AT15126 metaG (SPAdes) (version 2) | ecosystem: Environmental > Aquatic > Marine > Oceanic | place: Pacific Ocean | collected...
TTTAAAAATTTATCTGCATATTTTAATTGATTAGGGTCAGGCTTTTGTAAGTTTTGTGAGTTACAATCAGCACAAGACGCTACAGGTGATTGATGTTTTTTACCACAATCTTTACACTTAGCAATGAATTCTTCTTCCCATTTATAGCCCCTTCTAAATATTTCATTTTTTAATTGATTAGTACAAGTTCTAACTATAACTGATTGTTGTGCTACATGATATAAAACAGGAGAAGTCATCATGTAAGTGTGGCTTTTTTCTTGAATACCGGGATTAAATACTTGTCTATCCTGTGGTCTAGGAGTCTTTCTCCTAAACAAATTTCGTATTGAAAATCGTCTTTGTTCTTCTACCATTATTACACATCCATTTTAGAATTTTCCTCTAATTTATTTATATTATCAATATCTATATCCCATTCATGCCAATCAAACTTACTATTGTCTCTATGGTTGTGATATTTCATTAACTTAAATAACTCATCCTTTCTTTGGGGATACCATTCTTCTTTTTTATTGTGTTTCTTTATTTTAATTAATTCTAACAAAACCTTTGCGTTTGGCCCTTTCATTCTAAAATGTGGCATACATTTTGTAAGTAGTTTCTTTACATCATTTGCTGAATAAAAATTTAATCTATTAACTAGTCTAGTATCTTGTGGGGATTTTTGGTCTAAATGAAGTCTTCCTATACCTAACGATTTTTTCATTTCTAACATAAACGCTTTTCCTCTATCCCCTGTTGCTACTAAACCTACTCTTGGATTGTGGTTTTTGTCCATTGTAATGTAACCATCAGAATCTATAAATGCCGCAGTATAAGACCAAATGTTCTTTTTAATATCATCATTGAATTTGTAATAAGAACCATCTATGCCAGTAATATTATCCTCAGTTGCCAATTTTGCTATAATCTGGGGAGAAGTTTTATCATGCAAACTCTTATTTAAAGAATCATGGATTTCTCTTGCAGAAATTCCCGGATTAGTGCAAACTGCTTTGAGTATTTCTGACTTGACTAGTGACTTGGTGGAGGGGTTTATAGAGGTTTCCTTTAAAATTGCCTTAAATTCTTTCTTTGCTGCTGTAGCCTTCTTAAGATTGCTAGAATGCTCTTTACTATACTTTATATCTTTATTATCTAAATTTGCCTCCCAATTTTTGCATAAAGCATCAACCACTCTTCTTCTCATATCCTCATCTTGAATAATATTTAATTTAATCAAATCAGTTTCATTATAATTCATATTACATAGAGGAACCTTATACTTTTGAATCCAATAAATATTATCAATGCATTTATTCAGATAATCAGAATATCCCGTTATTAAATTGTCAATTGCATTAGTAAACTGTATTTTTTTCTCTCCTTTCAGAGTTCTTCGATACATTCTCATTTCTTTTACAATTGAAGGAACATCATTTCCTTGAATCTCATATTTTTCTGGATATGTGGTTAAAGCCTTTTTAGCATCGGATAAATTGAGTTCATATTCATTAGCATAGTCTTTAACAATGTCTTCATGGCTTCTAATGGGCCTATTTGTAAGCCAATCCTTTGCTAACTTTTTATTTTGAATTTCTTCTATTCTTTGGGTTAATTTAGACTTTTGTCTTAAAACTTCTGCTTCTTCTTCTAAATCTTTAGCATCTTGTTCTTCTACTTCTGATTGTATAACCATAATACATCACCGTCTTAAAAATTTAGCCCAACCATTCCCGTATTTAGGGTCATTAGAGGCTCCTGTGGGTCGTCAAAGAGTTCCATGTCGTCAAGAAGCATAAAGGCTTCTGATGGGGTCTGTGTGGCCGCATTTGCTAATGCAAGGGCCATCACTAAATCATCATGCGCCCCCACTCCTTCAAACTTGCCCGATTCTGTAATGGAAAACATAGATAATTCTTCAATTAAGGCAGAAGTTAATCGTCTGCTATTATTATCACCATAAGGCAACCTAATTTTGTTGTTTTCAAAGTTCATTTGGAGATTTAGGATGATTTCTTGCTTCTTTCTACGGGTAGTATCAAAATCTCGCACATTTAAGTCAGATATGCTTCTTAACTCCTGTGTAAAGGCTTTAGCAAAGGTATTTGTTTCATAAAGCACTACTTCGGGTTCAAAAATCTTACCAATTAATACTAATTTTTCAACATTCTCTCTAAACTGAACATTTTTTGCCCTATCCACATGAACAATAGTCTTATTCTTTTCATTATCCACTTCTAAAACCATAATTACGTTATAGTCACCATCAGTTGATATAGCAGGGTCTACCCCTACATAATATTTGTATCCTTTATCCTTTCTATGGCCTAATTTAAGAATATAATCCCTATTCTTAGCCTTTAATATGTGGTCTTGTCCAAAGAGGGCAGTACCTGTTGAAACTGGAATACATAGATACTCTCTAGTAAACTTTAGCGAGCCAATTTCTGATTTTCTTTGTTCAAGTGCTTTAGCATCCCATCGCTCAGGCCATAGAGGTTCATTCATTGAATCAAAACACGGATACTTTCTAACTGTATATGCAGGATTCTCTTCTAGTTGCGTGAAAATATCAGTATAGGTAAATGGAGTGCCAATCATTCTTAGTTTAGCCGTATGATGAAGCGTAGGTATCATGTCACCAAAGAACCAGTCTGTGACCTTTTGAATAGCCACTAAACTAAACTCTTTCAAGGGGTCATCAATAACAATTTCTTGAGGGTGAAGCCCACGAATCTGAGAACCTATTGACCTTTCTAGAACAGAATTACCATTGGTTAATGTAATGTTTCCAATAGCCCATCCTCTTGATGGTTTGAATTTTTTAAGCATGGGAATATTAAACATCCTATCTATCTCTCTCATGTGAACCATTGTCTGCTTTTGGTTTGAAGAGATATATAGCATTTGAAATGGAGGCTCTTGGAAAATTAAATTCCAAACTACCCATGAATGCATGAAGACTGATTTTCCGTGGTCACGGCTACATACTATAACTGTTCTATCAGTAGAATTCATAGTGTCTAACCATTCTTGCATATATTCTGGGTACATCATTTCTAAGACATTTTTAAAGAAGTATGGGAAAGAATCTTTGGATAAAGCCATATCCATTTCATGAGTAAAATTTAATTCTAATGTTTCACTCATCTTTAAACCCCTTTATTATATTCCATGCTTTTGTAAAAGGTTGTTTAGTTAAAACACCCCATTCCATGCCTGTGTCTTTTGCTTTTTTGATATGATAGTCTATTACTTCTTTTGGTATTTTATCATAATATTCTTCTGGATTTTTTGGATTAATTATCCATCCTCTTCTTCTAAAAGAATCTGTCCATACATCTTGTGACATACTTTTATTATTAAACAATCCTATTGCTGGCCCATCACCAAATTTAATATGTTTCTGCGCTTGTAGTTTGCTGGCAATTTCTAATTTTCTATAATTAGGATGTGTTGATGCTCCTGCTAAAACAAAAAAACCATTGTTCTCTTGCCATCCAGAATAAGCAACTAGTTTATTCTCATCCCAAGCGGTGTAAAAATCTGCATCAAAAGTATATTTATTCATACCTCTTGGGTTCTTTCTGCGGATTGGTCTAGGAAACTTCTCACCAAGTAATTCCTTAAGTTCAGTATTGTTATTCCAAAATTCACTAACTTCTTTGTCTGAAAAGAGAGTTAAAGGAAATTGTAGCATTGACCTATTAGGGCTATACTCTGTTCTATTAGCCTTTTTGAATAGCATTAAATAATCACGCCTACTTTTTTCAATATCCATTCTAAAATTGGGCCAACATCAATTTCGGTCATACTTTCTCCATACAGTTTTTAGAAGTATATCTTTAACTAAAAGTATTACCCTATGTTTTAGTCTCATCGTTTACCTTATGTTCAAACAAATAATCAGAGGCATCATCCACAGAACTCCAATCATGTTCATTCAAATTATATTCTTCTGCGACTTCCTCTAAATCATCAATAGCCTCATCAACGGGTTTTTTCTTTAGAATGTTAAACCAACTCATCTAAACAACGCCTTAATATGATATACTACATCTTCTTTAGTTCCAAACTTTTTAGCCACCGAATTCATACTATCAAACTCATTTACTATACCAATAACATCCGTAGCGGTTAGGTGTGTATTATATTCTTTTAGCATCAAATCAATAGTATCATTAACATGGTCATAATTATCAGTATCACAATAATTCATATAAATATGTTTATTTTGCATTTTTCTAATTTCATCGTGAGTTTGTAATACATTTTGTTCTACTTCTGATAACATAATTTTGTCTCCCTTAGAAGTATGCAGACTCATAAATTTATCTATTTGTTTTCTTTTATGTCTGTCCTTTTTAAAGAACCTTTCTTTGGAAGCAATGAGTCTAATTAAATATTTATAAAATGGAACTTCCTTTTTATTATATTCATCTGAAAGATTTCTGATACTTCTACCATTAAGTCTCATACTATCAATATCTATTTTGCTATTTTTTCTTGCTATTCTAGATAAAATATGAGCAAAATATCTTAAGTCTACATCTATGTTTGTTGTGAAATCATCTATAACGTCTAAAATAGATTCTGTTACATTAATTAAATGTTTTGCAGTAGGGTTAGATGTAGTGAGTCCTTCTCTATAAGCATTAATTTGTATCAAATCATTCTTACTAATCATGCCTATGCCATGTGACAAATACAACACAAATAAATTTGATAACATTTCATTGGGTGCGCCTTTGGCCATAAAAGGAGATAATTCGTGAGTATCAAGATATTGTGGCTTGGATTTAAATGGCATATAGGCATCATGTGATGGATTAACATAATAATCATGTATTTTTTGTATTAAAACATTCACTGAATCTGCAAATTCTCCTAAGTCTCTCATACTTCCTTCGCTTCCTAATCTAAATCTACTAATTAAATTAAATAGATGGTCTTGTCCTCTTGGTACGGATTGTTCGCCTCTACTTGCTGCACCTCCCACTGGCATATCAGATGTTTCCCATACTTCAGGCATTACAGTTTTATCTAAGGGGTCTTGTATTAAGTCTGTTACTACCTTTAATATTCTTCTATGAAACTCAGTCATAGTATCATATTCTGGTAATTCTTTTTCCTTCCTACCACCGCCTTTAGCATAAAACTTCCACACTTCTTCTACATAAGGAAGATAATACCAATTCATATCCACTTCTGCTATTTCCTTTTCTCTACGCTTATGTTCATTTAAAATCTCCTTTAGTTGGTCTGCAACTCCCTTATCCAATTCATCATGTTCTTTAATTTCTTCCTCTAAGAAATTGGTAAACTTAATGAAGCCCTTTCTATTGAACTTTTCTTTAATGAGTCCCTTTTCTGCTGCTATTGCATAAAGTGGGTCTACTTCTCCTATCCTTTCTATTCTCTCAATCCTTTGGCCGAATGCTTCTATACCACCTTTAGCGGGACCAAAATCTGGTAGCATTCCTTTTGGCTGCGGTTTTTCCCATGCCGAATCTGAGGTAGTATCAGAATATTCCCAATTAACCGCATCTGGTTCATCTATTTCAAATTCCTCTTCGACTTCTTCTCCCCCTCTTTCATCAAATGACTCTTCAAAAATATCTTTAATTTTTTCAAGAATTAGATTTTGAACATTTATACTGCTTTCTTCATCTTCGTCACTAGCCACAGGATAATATACGCTTTTTGTTTTAATAACATAGTTCATCTGTGGGGTCATTTTTTGATAAATATCTTCCAATTCTTTTAATTCTTTATCAAATTCCTTAGCATATCTACTCATATCTTTTAGACCTTTGATGCCTATACCCCCCTCACCAATTATCTTTTCACTCTCAGGTTCTATTTTTTCCCAGTTTTGCAAAACATCATGAATTGCTTCTTTGAGAGGATAATAAGAATTATGAACTTTTTTCCACTCCTTATAGAATCTTTTTCTATTACTGGTTAATTTAGGGTCAATAATTCCCAGCAATTCTCCTTCATCTAAATCTTCCAACGTAAGTCTTTTTCTTCTAGTAGAAGTTTCTAGCATTTCCAATATAGAATTTAATCCCAAACCATAACTTGACATTACATCCATACCCTTCAAATCATTAGTTAAATCAAGAACAAATTTTTTCGTGTCCTTATCAGTATTAATTAATCTTAGATGGTCTAAGTCTAAAGGTTGTCTTAATGCTTTCTTACTTAACTTCCTACCTCTATATCTAAATAGTGATAATATTTCTTTTAATGCACCAGTAGTTAGTTTACCCATATCCACCCCTTTAGTCAGGGTTTCAATATAACTCTTAATGTATTGTTCAGAAAATTGTTTCTTTTCTAAGACTTCTTCAATCTTTTTGGCCTCGGCCTTTCTATCATCGGCTTCAGACATTGTTAATAAATGTGCTCTAGGAATATGATTTTCTAGAAAACTCAAGTTTCTTACTTCTCTAATTTTGTTAATGAATTCCTTTGTATCCATCTGATGTTTTGATTGAAATTCTTTGGAACTTAAAACCAAATAATCTTTAATTTGATTTAACTCCATTATACTCCCCTCTCTTTAATCAAGTCTTTTTCTTTTAAATTCCCAAATAATTCATATATTTTATCATCAGAATCTTTTACTTCAAATTCTAAATATTCTAAGTATTGACCTTGATTTTCAATAATGTGTTCTACCTTAGCATTGACGGCCTCAACAACTCCTGTCAAGATAGTAGTATATAGAGTATCTGCTTTATCAACTAATTTTTCTAGAATTTTTCTATCAGGGTCATCTAAATAATCATTTCTTAATTCATTTAAATCTCTTGTTCCATAATAATAGTCTAATTTAATTAATGTATGTAGTAAATTTGAGGGAGTTAAAACATGAGGATTACCAGAATAATGCAATTCAAATTCTTTTTCTAACTCACTGATAGTTTGTTCTTCAACCATTTCTATATCTATCACATTTTCTTTGCTTCTTAAACCTTTCATTTGGGCAACAAATTCTCTTGCGTCTTTAATGGGAGCACCTATATGATTAAATTTATGCGCTCCCTGTCTAATCTTTTTAAACATTGGTACGTCTTTCTTTTTCTGTGCTTCAACAATATTTATGATTGCTTCTGATAATTCAAATAAGTCTGCCTTTCCTTTTCCATAGTGGCCCAATAATTCTGCATTTAAATCTACTATATCTAATTCATCTAATTCTCTCAATTGATTAAAGTAAGTAATTTCATCATCAGTAAATAGTCCTCCTCTTGGCCCTTCATAATACTCCACAAGTTTATTAAAAGTTTCTCTTAATTCTATGGCTTTATCAGTTTTAGAATTATTTATAAATTTAAAAAATCTAGGAAATTCTTCTGAGTTTTTTAAGAAAGCCTCCCTTAATTTTCTAATTTGTTCTTGTGATAAACCAGAACCGTGATTTTCTGGTGCTTCTTTACTATAAGCAGTTTCCATGTCTTCTCTAGTATAATACTTAGATTGTTTATCTATATCCTTTTCTAGCAAGGCCAAAACTTGTTGGGGTACTTGCTTTGTATATTTAACTTGTTCTCCTGATTTTAGCATTTCCTTTAGACTAAACTTTGGAGTAGTTAAAATAGTTCTAAGAGTTAATGTTACAATTGGATTTTTTCCTTTAGCCATTAAAAGTCCATTTCTAGCGTTAGTTCTTGCCTTTTTGCTTTTAGTGATAGGAGTAGGCATAAATTCTTCTTTTCTTCTCCAACCCCTTTTAGTCATCAATTTAAAATATTCTAATGCCTTTTCATTACTATCTACACTAGCAACATAATCTTTCTTTTCTGCCATTTCACTTCGCTGCTCTACCTTAGCAGATGAGGGCTTGTCTCCTATCAAGTCTACCAATGGTGATTTTTTGAATCCTCCTGTTCTAGTAAATCTAATTGTTCTAACTCCTTCTCCTGTTGGTCTTTGTTCAAATGTATAAATAGAGTTTCTAATATTTTCTAAATCCTCTACACTAATCTTTTCAGGTAATGTAATTGTAACTCCCTCTTTATTTTTGGTGACCTTTACAGATTTAGGCATAGATGATTTAATCTCTTTGTGGGCAGAAACATCTTCTGTTTGATAAACTTTATCAGTAGAATAATAAAACAAATCTTTATCTTCTTTACCAACTATATTTATAATTTTAGTTTTATTCTCCAATAATACATCTCTCTTTTTATTTCTATTCTTACCCCAACTTCTATAACCTTTACCAACAAACTCTAACAGGGGTTGTTTATTATCGTTTTTATATTCTTCCAATGCCTTATCCAACATAACCTCATGGGTATTTTGTCCTCTATGTTTAACATTGTCCGAGGTAATTATTTCACTTAAAATTCCAGTAATCTTTTTAGCATTAGCAATTAACTTGGCTTCCATATCCTTAAATTCAGGTGGTATTTGTCGGCCTTCAGAAATTGCTTTAGTTTTATTTCTAATTCTAATAATATTGGTCTTATCATCTTTCTTGGCTTCACCCTCAATATATGCTATACCCTCATCGGAAGTAAGAAAACTCGCTACATTAGCGGGTTTCGGTAAAGCCTTTAAAAGATTTTGCCAAGTCATTTAATCATCACGCAGTAAACCAATCATCCTCATCAATTCCACCCGCAATGAATAAGAAGGGTTTATCAGGCTCCTTCAACACTTCGTTCTTAAACTTACTAACAAAGTCTTCTCTGGACATATCGGGAATATTAGCCCTTCCTTTATGAGTAATTCTAGGAAAACCCCGAAGGGCGCTATTTTCGTGGTCTAGATTCAAAGTAAATAATCCTTTTTCTACCAAACTCATAATTAGTGGATTTTCACCATGTTTGTTTACGTTTTTCAATTCTCCTAACCCAAACTGCGTAAAGTATGGTCTAAAGTCTTTAGCGCCTTTGCCAAACTTTGTTACTATTTCTAATATTGCTGCTTCTGCATTTGTAAGTTCAACTCCTTCTGAAACATACATCCAATCTGTATCTTTTGGTACTTGAACCCATACATGAAAAGTATTATCCATCCTTTGTGTAACTGTCACCCCTATTTCATTAGGTTGCATTCGAATTCTTCTTTCCCCTTGTGCTGCAACCCTTGCTGCTTTACTTGATGTAGGTCTATCATGCATTTCTCCCCATAATGGTTGGTTATTTACTTCATCCACTTCTCGTACTTGCCAAGTATCAGTATTAACCTTATTATAAATTGCCCAATCAGTTTCTGGGGAAACCAAACTTGGTATAAACGTATTATCGGGTCGTTTTTCCCATTGTGCTTTTACTCTATTTAATGCTGGGAATTCTTTCATTTGTCTACCAATATCATTTCGTAGTATTGCCAATAATTCAGGAAATTCATCCAAATCAAAATGACCCGTCCGATGTCCTCTTTCTGTTATTCCTTTTAGTATTTTTTCCCATACCATATTATCACTCATCTGTCATTTGACTTCTATTACTAATTACCCTGTTTGTTTTACAATCCCATAATTCAAAACCATGAACTAGTTTTGCTGACTCTCCAGTTCGTGGTGACCAAAATGATTCTATTATTGCTTTGTGAATATCACACGCTCTATGACTACATTTTTTACATTTCCAAGTTGCCCTCATATTACACATAGGATTTCTACAAACACATTCATCTTTAGTTTGTGGTGCAACATCTGTTGATGTCTCATCTTCAACCCTAACATCGGGTCTATCTATTGCTTTAACCCTTGCTTTTGATTTTGACTTGCTTCTTTCTTTTTGAGGATGATTCTGTATTTCGGGCCTAAATCTTTGTGGTGCTGGTTTAGGTCTATCCATTATCTTAACTATGTCTTTCCAAGTCATTGATATTTCACCCACTTATTTAACTTAGCCTTTCTTTTCTTACAGCCACCACACTCTTTAATTCCTAATTTCTTAGTAATCCTTGAAACGGTGTCACCTGCACCTTTATCGTCTTTGAGTATCTTTTGCCAATTCATTATTGCCACCTGTCTAATAGCGTTTGACTTTCAGGGCCATGTTCTACCTCTGGTCTTTTTGTATAGGGTTCGCGTGTAAATTGTCTACTTACAACTGCACCCAATACTCCTTTTCTATTTTTATCTACTAAGTCTACTATTGCTCTACTATAATCGCCTAGTGCTGTAGTTACTTTCTTTAAATGAATGTCTTGTATTCGTTTTACATCTTCTATTTTTATTACACCAGCATTTAATTGAGTATCAATCCTATTCTTTACATTTCTATAAATATCTGAATGGGTTTTATATTCTTTATGGCCGCCTTGCAGCATTTCTGTTTTAATTATATCAAACCACATTTTAATATCTCCTATCTCCTATCCTCTAGCACCCCTGCATCTGTCATTGTTTTGCTCCCCGCAGAATTTGTTTTTGTCCTTTCCATTGCTTCTGTTAATTTCTTTGCTGCATCTGCCGCTTCTTTTTGCGCGTCAATTTGTTTTTGCCAACTCTCTTTTATGGCTGGGTGTGCTAAAGGATTTTTCATATATTCTAATAATTTTCCTGTAGGTTTTCCTTCTACAATACTACGTTGGCCGGGTTTTGTTGGTTTATACTCCTTCATACGATGCCATCTTTCTGCGTCAGACTTGTATTTATCCATAGCAGTTCGAAATCCAGCATCATCATCTTTAAAATCTTCTTTTACTGGCATTATGGGGGGATTTTCTCCTAATGCGTGTCTAAATCTTGGTCTTGATACTTTTGCCGCCAATCCACTTTCGGTGTCTACTGGTGAACCTTCAGAGTCTACTGGTTCATCTCGTATTATACTTTTCC
>Ga0208433_1001033_pt1 | contig 10780 bp, 7 predicted proteins | sample 3_EtaG_FD_184075 | JGI IMG/M metagenome (GOLD analysis project Ga0208433, IMG submission 184075) | Marine viral communities from the Subarctic Pacific Ocean - 3_ETSP_OMZ_AT15126 metaG (SPAdes) (version 2) | ecosystem: Environmental > Aquatic > Marine > Oceanic | place: Pacific Ocean | collected...
CGAACGTACCGCATTTTACGAAGACGGCGGCACAGGAAGGACATGCCGCTCTGGATAAAACAAAAAAGCGTGAAGGAACGGGAGCGTGGTGGACTAAAACGCAAGATTGGTTTGGAAATCATCCAGCGACTCCATACATACCATTCCTTTGGTCCATGAAACCAACCAACATGAGCAAAGACACTGAAGAATTCATTTACGGCGCGTATCCTCCAGAGCTTAAGGATGATGGAACTCCGTTTGATCCAATAAAAGATAAGGCATATGAAGATGCCGGAGGAGACATATTTCGTGACAGGGACCTCAGCAATTGGCCTCTGTACCAGCACTATAAATCCGGAAGCTCATTTGATAACGCCGATCAAAGAAGGATAGACAAGCGCGTTGAAGCGACGATGAAGAACAAGCCGATTCCCCCGGATGAGATACTGCAGGACTTTTACAAATTGGCCAGGGAAAACATGGATACTCCTCTAGGACAGAACGGTGTCACAGGATCCGACTTGGTCGCGTCACCGGAAGCGGTCAATTATTATTTCAAGCAGTACTTTGATGGCGTTAAAGAGAGGGCCAGAAATAATTTAAGTAATGAGTATGAGTTCCAGAAGACGGGACAGAAATTCGCGGACTGGATGTCAAAGGAATACCGGGATAAGTCTGTTAATAAATTCGGAATGTATCCTGTTTTTGACGAGTACGGCGACGACCAGCTTGAAATTCTTACTCAAGACATCTCCCCTTGGGAAACTGCGCCAGCAAATTTAAGCTTGGCCAATGAGGACTACATTGACGCCCTTAAGGCGGGGAAGGAAGACATCGGAGAGCCGCTGGAATGGAGCTACGGAGCCTATGACCAGTCCCCAGGATATGGAATTCCCGAGGAGCACAAAAAGTGGTTTGAGTACGGCACCAAGGAGGCGGAAAAACTTTTTGAAAGCAACCAGGCCGTAGCGGCGGAATTTGCCGCTCTTTATTTTGCTCGAGCACCTTTAGCACTTCGAAAACCGATTCAAAACTGGCTGCAGACAACTAAGACTGGACGAGCTATCAGGGAACTTATGCCTGGACTGTTCCAGCATGGGTCAAGGGCGAATTTTGGTATACGTAAAATGGCTACAATGTATGACACGGGTAAAAGAAGTTGGTGGCGTACTGGAGTCAACGCGGCTACAGGCACGATTGACTTTATACGACCTAAAGGCGGACAGTTCCTAGGGGCTATCGCCCTAGGAGAAATGGGATCAAACTGGGACAGAAATTAAATGCCCAGTAAACTTGAAAAACTAAAAAAAATATCAAAATATATTCCCACTATTAGCCCTAAGGCTCGTAGTTTGCGTGAAAGCGAGTATTTTTATAGTAGAGGAAAAAAATATCTTAGATCAGAAGGTGAAATACTAACTAAATCTTTTCCTTCGGGTGTGAGGAATACGTGGTACCCACTACCTGGAGCGACTCCAGTGCCAGTGGTTCCCCATGCACAAAAGCAAGATTTTTTTACCTTTAGAGGAAAGAGATATCCCAAATCAGAAGGCGTGGTAGAAAGATATACGGCTCCAAATGGTCGAACTTACATAGTATGGACTCCTAAGACCGTTAAGGGTGCGAAACGTGGTCGAAATCCAATGAGTTTGAAACAGCAAAAAGAAAGAAAAATTATTATGGATGAAATGAAACTAATGGATCCTAAACTTATTAAGGAAATGTCTTCAACGGATCTTAAGATATATATGAATAAAAAGTTTAATATTGATCGTGGCAAGGAAGCTATAGGTGATATGCGACGAGTGGCTATTGGAAAAATAGGATCAGGATCTAAGCCGGATATTCCAGGAATGTGGGCTAATCAGGATCATCTTAATGCCTTAAGTGAATCTGGAAAAGAAACTGTCAGTAAATTTATGAAAGATATGTATCAGTTAAATAAAGGAAAAGGACGTGATATTAACTATGGGGGAACTCTGGTTAGTGCTCTCAATAGAATGATGTATCAAGCAAAGAAACAAAATATAAAAAAAAGTGTTTGGGATAAATTAAGCGATGATGCGCTTGAAGCAAAGGTGATGAAAAAAATAACTGATACAGATACGAAAAGGCTAAGTGAAATAATGTATGAAAAGGGATTGTTGCAAAGAAAAGTTAATCAGGCAAGAGATATGGGAATAGAACTGGATGATTTAGATCTTAGCCACATGGAGGATGTGGCAGCCAATTGGGAAAGAGCGTTGGATCTTAATAATTTTTTCATAGCGGAATCAAGAGCCAATAGATACACACAATTAGTATTGAATAATAGAATAAAAAAAATTAAGGCAGCTATAAAAAAGGCTGAAACTTTTGCTGAGAAGCGCGCAATAGCATCAGAAATGAAAGATATTAGACAGCAATTAATAGATAATGGACTTATCTCCGAGATCGAGGGAACAATGTACGGAAAAGCGAGGACCCCAGGTGAAATTGGAAGACGGCTTGATAATCTTATAAATACCCAGTTAGCGCATACCACTCTTAATAGAGGCGGAATCGTCAACGGCTACTCCGGAGGAGGAAAAGTAAAAAAATTAACGCAGCTCCTGGATGATACCATAGGAATGATGTCAAGAAGAAAATTCCTCAAGGGCACGGGCGCGACGGCGCTTTCAGCGGCGTTGCCAAAATCGGCCCTTAAATTGGCGCCGGCGGCGATCAAGAAGGGGGCGTTGAATTTCGCTCCGCCATGGGTGAACGGAATGCTTTCATCATTGAAGAGTGTTAAAGATTTAGGTGCATTTGGTCAGCGTCGCTCTGTCATGGGAGGAGGAATGAGCATTGGCAATGATGCCAAAATTATTAATCTTGGAACAAAGAACATAAAAGTTTTTAAGGATCAGGATGCAAAGATAACCTACTTTAAGATTAAGACACGTGATGAGAAAGTGGCGGATGATATTGCTACATCAAAAGGAGAGAAGACCGAGGGCTACTGGGACGATGTTGAATTGAGAGAGGAACCGGGTGAAACTACCATCACTTGGAAGAACAAGGAATACGACGGAAACGACCAGCACATAGTCATTGACAAGGTAAACAAGCGAACAAGATTCGTTGATGACAACTGGCACCTGGAGGCCGGCGGAGAGGATGTGGCAAAGGACGACTGGATTGAATGGGCCATAACCCCAAACAAGAGTAAAACTGCAAAGTCACTTAAAAAAACAGTTGATGAAATAGACGACGCTATACTTGATGGACAGTCTGTTAATGACATGGACAATCACTACGCGGACATGTTCAGAAGCTATGTTGACTCTTTTTCCCCTTCCGGAAACATATTCGGGACGGCGGAAAAAATGGTTAAAAAAATTACAAAAAAAGATGCATTAAGAAAAGAAAAACTATATAATGACCAACAGGTAAGGGCGCTAAAGGAGAAAGAGATGATGGAATGGGAAGGACAGTTTCGCGGAGGAAAAGGAATACATTCATTTGATCGAGGAGGAATAAATTTTGCCGGAAGAAGGCAGGAAAATAATCCCCCAAGATCAACAAATGTACAAATTAAGCCTAAGCCTTTAGATAGAAGCAGAATAATGGATGCCATAAGAATTCAAGAAACAGGAGGAGAGGCAGATCCTAACCGCGCAATTTCTTACAACAAAAGGGGTGACCCCGTAGCTTACGGACCCTTTCAGATCAGACCTGGTACTGCCGCTGATGCAGGATTTGGTGTTTCAAAATGGCCTACTTTTTTACAAGAATTTAACGCCCAAGGACCGGATTTTTCTAATAAATCTCGTGCGTGGGCGAGAGAGTATTTAGATGCAATGTTTGAAAAATTCGGAGATGAAAAAAGGGCCATATCGGCTTACATGTGGGGACCTGGAAATGTTTCTAAAGTTGGAAACCCTCATAGTGATTTTTGGAATTTAGATTATTACAACAGTGTCATGGGTCATTACAACAAAGGCGGAATAGCGAGAAAACCGAACGCGGTTCCACCAACATCAGGACCGGACCCATACGGAACCTTCATCAATGATTCAGTCGCGCAGATAAGGAGCAGTCCTTCGGAATTCATGGGCTCGCAGTTCATACAGAAGTTCAACAAGGGCGGATTCGTGAAGAAGAACGCGCCTAAGGTCCTTGGAAAGCTGACGAACTACAAGCCGAAGCTGACGATGTCAGACGTCCTCAAGAACGTTCAGAAGGCGAAGAAAGATAATATGATCGGATTGACAGAGACGCAAAGAAAGGCTGCCATACTGGGGGATGTAAAACCTGAAGCACCGGGAGCGATGTTCTGGGGCTCGCGTGAAAAGATCATAGGAGCGCCGACGGAGGCCATGACGGCGAGGCAGTGGCTTCAGTACTTGCAGCTTCCGAAGCACGGAATATTGAACCCTAAGGGGTATCCGATCATAAAGCACGCGGAGCTGAACGACACCTCGCTCGCGCCGTGGCTTTCAAGGATGGGGAACAAGACGATTTCAAAGAACGCGCTCGTCAAGCAGTTTGACGAAATGGCGCCTACGATGGACGTCACCGTCCTTGGCGAATCAACAGGTGGGCGTATTTTTGATGACATGTCAAGAAAATTAGCGCAGGTTGACACACAGGCGATACGTAATCCGGCGATAAAGGGATTTTATGACTACATTAAGGCCGTCCTTCCACAACTAAAACAAGTGCAGACCGGCAAGGCAGCCGATGAAATTGCCGCTCACATAGATGACATGGTGTTCCGAAACTTTGGCGTTGAGAATGCACTTGAAGCAGGAGTGCCGCAACGGTTCCCATTTGAGATTAAGGAACTTCTACAGTCTATATCAACAGGATTGGGAAAGAGGACGGCCGGGTTCAAGACATACAAGCGATCACCACAGCACCGTGGAACGCAGACGATGGATGGTGGCGACAACTACCGTGAATTCCTGTTCAAGTACAAGCCCGGAAGCTTGAGGCAGAAGGAGCCGAGTTACGAGTACGCACATAGTTTTAATTTAAGCAGCAAAGACAGAGCTGGCGGAATTGTCCACACAAGGACGTCCGACAGAGCAGACCAGTTCGGAAGAAGGCTTCTTCACATAGAGGAGATTCAGTCCGACATGCACCAGAAGATCAACATGGCTCAAAGACAATTAAAGAAAATGCACACTGATTGGGCGAAGGAAGGAAAGACTCCTGAAGGCGAATACAAAAAGATGACTAAAGACCAGAGGGAAGAGTATGACAATCTTGTCAGGGACGGAAGGTACGCTCCGCGCGGAGATCTGCAGGAGGAGATATCAACGGCGAATGAACAGCACCTTCTTCTCGTGAAGGCGAAGATCGAGGATCTGTTGGCGCAGAAGCAGACTCCAGCAATTATAACTAGGCTTACCAGGCTTAATAAGGAGCGCATAAAGCTAAGATACATCATTGACGCGGAGGAGAAGAAAATGGCGGCAGGAAACCACAGCGGTGTTCCACTTGGGCCACTCAGCAAGACTGAGGACTACAATGAATTCATAATGAAATACATGCTCCGAGTCGCGCGTGAAGGCGGATATGACGGAATAACAATCAACACGCCGGCGATAAAGAATTTAGGCATGTCCTCCACGGGAAGGGACTACAAGGGCAACCTTGTCGCCTACGGACCGATGGCGCAGGGCGCCATGAAGAAGGCGGCGAAGAAAAGTGGTGCAAAGTTCATGAAAACTGTTATAGTGGACAGCGGCAATAGGGTATGGGAAGTTCCAATGATATTATTCAAGGAAAATAAGGCCGCGCAGGCGCTTATTGACAAGGGCCTTCCTATCTATAAAAAAGGGGGAATAGTTAAAAAATAATGCCACCAAAAAATCCAAACAACAACATAGAGAACGCTTTAGGCTCTCTGACTGACGCGTTGGAAATAGAGCCGACGGGCGAAGAGATACAACTGGAGCCTGATCAAAAGATGTCTGATCCTAATGTTGAAATAACTGAAACGGAAGGAGGCGGCGCGGATGTAAATTTTGATCCAAACGCGCCAATCGACACGGCTAACATTCCACATGACGCCAACCTGGCGGAGTACATTGATGAAACAGAATTACGTAGATTTGCAATAGATCTAGTAAGCGATTTCGAAACGGATAAGGAGTCAAGGAAGGATTGGGAAGACACCTATATCAAAGGCCTTGACATGCTCGGTTTCAAATATGAAAACCGAACCCAACCGTTCGAAGGAGCGTCCGGGGTCGTTCACCCCTTACTCGCTGAATCTGTAACGCAGTTTCAAGCCCAAGCGTATAAGGAACTTCTCCCCCCAAGCGGCCCCGTTCGTACTCAAGTTGTAGGGCTTTCCACTCCTGAAATTCAGGATCAGGCGAAGCGCGTGCAACAGTTCATGAACTATCAGATAGTTGATGTCATGAAGGAATACGATCCGGACATGGACCAACTCCTGTTTTATCTTCCACTGGCTGGATCAGCGTTCAAGAAAGTTTATTATGACAGCTTGCTGAAGCGTGCCGTCGCAAAATTCATTGCCGGTGAAGACTTGGTAATTAATTACATGGCGACGGATCTGCAGAATGCGGACCGCGTCACGCACATAATCAAGACGAGTTCAAACGACATAAGAAAACAGCAACTTCAAGAATTTTACCGTGACATTGAACTTAAAAGCGGAACGGTTGAAACAAGTGAAGTTGAGGAAAAAGTAAACACGCTCGAGGGCGTTCAAAGGGAATACACGGATAAGGATGACGAGCATACAATTCTGGAAATGCATGTCAATGCGGATGTTCCAGGATTCGAGGATGAAAGCGGAGTCAAGCTTCCTTACATCATTTCCATTGATGAATATTCAACTGAAGTTCTTTCCATCAGGAGAAACTGGAAAGAAGGCGATTCAAACTTTGCAAAGAAAGATTATTTTGTACACTACAAGTTCCTCCCAGGACTGGGCTTTTACGGGTTCGGTCTGATACACATGCTGGGTGGGTTGTCAAGAACTGCGACAAGTGTTTTGCGGCAATTAATTGATGCAGGCACTCTTGCCAATCTGCCGGCAGGTTTCAAGGCGCGAGGAATGCGCATACGCGATCATGACGAACCATTGCAACCAGGTGAGTTTAGGGATGTAGACGTAACAGGTACATCTATTAAAGAATCTTTATTACCGCTTCCTTACAAGGAACCTTCTCAAACTTTATTCGCATTATTGGGATTCGCGGTTGACGCTGGAAAATCATTCGCGGCGATCGCGGACATGAAGATGGGTGAGGGCAATGAACAGAATCCTGTAGGAACGACTCTGGCTCTTCTGGAAAGAGGAACTAAAGTCATGAGTGCGATTCATAAGAGATTGCATTACGCACAAAAAATTGAATTTAAGCTGTTGGCAAAAGTGTTTCAATTATATTTGCCACCGGAATATCCATATCAAGTTGTCGGTGGAAACCAAATGATCAAGCAACAAGATTTTGATGATCGCGTTGACATCATTCCTATTTCAGATCCGAACATATTCTCAATGGCGCAGCGTGTCACGTTGGCGCAACAGCAGTTGCAGTTAGCGACAGCTAATCCAGGACTTCATAACATGCGTGAAGCATACAGAAGAATGTATGACGCGATGGGTGTGGATAACGTGGAGGCAATTTTAAAACCTGATCCAGAGTTACCGGAACCTATGAGTCCGGCGACGGAGAACGCAGGTGCCATGAATGGTAAAGCCCCCAAGGCGTTTCCCAAGCAAGACCATGAAGCGCATATACAGACGCACGCTGAATTCATGTTCACGAGAATGGTTCAGATTAATCCGCAGGTGTATTCCATGTTGCAGGCGCATATTTGTGAACACATCAGCATGATGGCAGCGGATCAAGTTCAGCAGGAATTCAAGCCTCAAATGGAACAGATGCAACAGGCACAACAGCAGGCACAGCAAAATCCACAAATGGCACAGCAAGTGGAACAACAAATGAATCAACTCATTAACGCACAGGCCGCCAAGCAGGCTCAAATAGAGGCTAAGATGACAGCATCATTGGCGCAGGATGAAGAAGCTCGAATGAAACGAGAAGCCGAAGATCCGTTGATCAAGCTTAAACAGCAAGAGATTGACCTGAAAGCCATGGAGACACAGGCTAAGCTTCAAAAAGACATGCTCGTGGATTCTGAAAAGCTTGACATTGAAAGAGACAAGCTGGAGGCGGATACAAGTATTAACTTGATGAAAGCCGCCGCAGATGTTAGTAAGGAAGATTCCGATGAAGCGATGACTCTGTTCAAGGAGAACATGATCAATTCAAGGGATGCAATGAAGCAAAGATCTGCTGAACGGATTGCGAGGGAAAATGCGAAAAAAACAAATGGAACTGCTAAAAAGTAAAGTTGATAAAATCGCCAGTGCCATGAAAAAATTTGAAGAGGTGGCTCAAAGTGAAATTAACAACAGTGAAGAATACTTGCAAGTATGTGGCGCCTTATTGGCAGTAACCAGGAACATGTACGTGGAAGCGTTAGGCCCTGTGGGAGCATCTCGAATGTTCCAGGAAGTGGCCAACACTTTCATGATTCAGGAGGAATTGCTTGATCAGTTTTATCCTGAAGAAAAACCAACGATACACTGATGCCGTTCAGATCAGAAAAACAAAGAAAATGGATGTGGGCCAACAAGCCCGTAATGGCCGAGAAATGGACAAAGGAACACGGCAGCAAACCTGTCAAGAAAAAAAGAGGTGGACTGTTTCACTCAAAGGGATATGATACCGCCCCTTGGGTCAATGAATACGGATATCCCACTGGGGGAATTACACTTAAAAAAGGAGGAGCATAATGCCGAAAGTAGGTAAAGATAACTTTCCATACACGTCAGCTGGGGTTCAGAAGGCGCAGAAGCACGCTAAGGCGACAGGACAGAAAGTTGACATGAGCGGATACAAGAAGGGTGGAAAAGTTAAGAGAAAGAAAGGTGGTGCAGTGAAAAAGAAATATCACCACGGTGGCCGTGTAATGGGTGGCCAGAAAAAACCCAAAAAATGTTAACAAGGAGGTAGATATGAATTTATTGAAAGATCTTTGGGGACACTTAAAAGAATGGAATGAATGGAAATTGAAGGATTGGATAAAAGCCGGAATTTTAGTCATCATCATTCTTGTAGTCCTTAAAGTAATTATTTTACCAGGTGCATAATGCCTGAAAGACCACAATATCAATTAGATCGCGACAGAGCTCGAAGACACGCTTCGAAACAAGAGCGTGACCTGCAGGCTCAAAAAGCTGCGAGTAGTAGACCTGGGCAAGTATACCATACGATGACGTCATTGGCGGATCGTATGACTCGCCCAGGTTATCAAAATAATCAAGCAGACATTAATCAATTAAAATCTCTAAGACGTGACTGGAATAGAAACCAGAAGTATACCCCTCAGGGCATGCAAGTTTCTGGCGCTACAACTCCTATGGGTGCACAAGATGCCTATGTGGGCATGAGCCGTGACTTACGACAAGGAAATAAACCCGCACATAATAAAATGTATCCTCTTACAGGAGGATTCATGGATATTATGGACAAGGGTGGAATATGGGGAGCCATGCTCTCAGGGCTCGCAAAAAAAGGTTTAAAAAAAGCAGACCCGTTATCTCACGCTGCAGGCATTGGAAGCAATGTCTCGGATCTTGGAAAAGGATTCTGGGGCGACCTGAAGCAGATGGGTTCCGATATTTTTGGAGGAATTGGAATTGGCGGTGCAGTTCCACGCGATGAGGCAACAGAAGAAGTTTTAACAAATTATGCTGACCAGACATTTCCTGGGGATGAAGTAATAGATGAATCAGTTGAAGAAGTTTATGAAGGCCCGTGGCCGCATGCAGATATGCCTTACTTAAGTGACGAGGCGGCGGCGATACAAAAAGAATTTAACACTAACCCTTATTTCCAAAATCTTAAGGATCCTAACGTGGTCCTTCCTTTTGAAAAAGAGAGAAGAGGACACCCGCATTTGGAGACGTACACTCCGGACGCAGGCCCAAGATTGGGAACAGCTGACCCACAGGAACCTGAAGATATAACAGTTGCACCTTGGCTGTTGGATCCTAGCCTTCCAATGCCGGAGGAACTTGTTGAAGGTGAATATTTACCCGGACAGTTTTATGATGAACTGATCGAGGAGGAAGCTCCACCACCAATCATACCATTTGACGATTCACTTCGTGAATCAGGAATAGCTAGTATGATGAAGTCAGGTTTAAACCTTGCCGGAAGAAGACCTTATGAAGATGAATACAGAGCATTCGTAGAAAGTTCCGGTCCTAGTGAAGTTATGGTTACTTATGAAGATTTCATGGAAAATTATCTTCCACGAATACAAGAAAGTAGAGGAGTTTTCCGCGCAGGTTTAAATTCTCAAGGTAGAAGATAATGGGCGTTGAATTTCAATCTAATGTATCGTGGGGTGGAAGCTCGCACGGAAGTGGCAATGGTGGAAGTGATGTATCTGGATTGGATTTTTTGAATGATTATTCAGGAAGTTCTAATGATTCTTCAGGAAGTTCTTCAGGAGGAAATGATGTATCTGGATTGGATTTTTTGAATGATTCTTCAGGTGTCGAGACGACTGAAGCTGACAAATGGGATTGGTTTAATGAATTACAAGACACTTGGGAGGGATCCGGATCAAATCCTCTTTATACTTATAATGAAAATTATCCCCCTTTAGGAATATCATCCCCTTATGCCATGCAAGGCATGGCATTTGACCCGTACAGCGGTCAATGGTATGCAACTCAAGGAGACATTTCTCCAGCATGGCAGGGCGCCACAAA
>Ga0208433_1001049_pt1 | contig 10692 bp, 12 predicted proteins | sample 3_EtaG_FD_184075 | JGI IMG/M metagenome (GOLD analysis project Ga0208433, IMG submission 184075) | Marine viral communities from the Subarctic Pacific Ocean - 3_ETSP_OMZ_AT15126 metaG (SPAdes) (version 2) | ecosystem: Environmental > Aquatic > Marine > Oceanic | place: Pacific Ocean | collected...
CTATGGGGCACCGGATTGCAACTTGTTGTGGAAGCACACATGCTCCGTGACGTTCAGCACAACGGCGAAACCTTCACGGTCATTAAAGAAAACCATGTGATAGGTATCTTATCGGATAGTTAGACTATTTATAATACACCCACGGGAGAGTAGTGATGAACAAATGGTCAAGTTATAAGCAACAGCAACTGATAACAGAAGGTTGGCGAAGGTTTTTGAATGAGGGTGTCCCCGGCGGTGACCCAGCGAGCCCATGGAACAGCGCTCTCGACAGCGCGAAGCGCGCAATACATAGTGGAGACCATGCAGCAGCCAAGCAAGCGCTTAATAGCATGCGACTTCTTAATTTTCGACGGCGCCTGGAAGAAGCGCAACTTTCGGAATTGACGCAGGCTCTTCCCCGCAATGATGAGATTCTTCAAGCCGGCGATAAATGGGCCGAGGCCCTCCTGCCAGCTCTGAATAAAGCACTGGAAAAGGCCGCTCTTCAGGTTAGGCAGTTGGGCCCAGGAGAAAAGGAGAGTTGGGACAGCAAGTGGAAGATGATCGGCTGGGATGAAATGCCAGAAACACTTGATCTTGAGGCTATGGCTTCTATCGCCGGCGGTGGGAGCCACGGCGATACAATCACCCAACTCGAAAAGTCCCTGTACAAGGTGCAAAAAACAGCCGGCGTAACTCAGGGCGAATAATAAACTCCAACTAATCTCTTTGGGATCTTATCGGATAGTTAGACTACTTATAAGTGATGCAACTTATAATGGAAAACTGGCGCCAGTTTACAGAAGGCGCCCAACTCGACCGAGACGTCCAGTGCCTGTTAGAAAGCTATGGAGTCACCCCGATCGATGGACACTTGTCGTTGGACCTGCTAGAAGAAGGTTTGAAAGATGAGATTCGAGCGCTTGCTCGTAAGTACGGGAAGAAGGCGGTGGCCCTTGCAGTGGCAGGAGCGCTGGGGTTTGCAGCCGGCGCTAGCACCGGGCCCGATGAGCCCGACCGTATTACCACAGTCTCCCCCGACGCAGCTGACTTTTAAAACAATCGCTTGACCTAACCAATCATCGGTGTTATACTAGCACTATGATGGAACTGCCCCCTCTTAAATACACCTTAGACAACGTGGTGGTGGGCTGGCGCGAAGAGGCTGTTTCTTTCGCGCGCGCACATGGCTATCATTTAATTGTTAATAGCGAACAGCGCCCTTTCTACTATTCCTTCGGACTGCAGGACATAAAAAGCAAGTGGTATGAGGGCATCTTCGACTTGGGTCTGAGGGCGCTTCTTCCTATTCCTTTTGACGTGGAGCGGGTGGCTCTAGAAGACGGCGCGCTAAAAGTGATCACCAAAGGGAATACAAAAGTCCTGATTAATTTTAAGTCACTCCACTTGTTTGATTTAGACAACTGCGGACACATGGGCGCAGAGCAAATAGTAGAAGATTACTTGGTGCACGACATGTTTGATATTATCGCGGGCTCACAATTGGGGAGAGAGATAGTCCTCACCCTTAGGGATACCTTCGTGCAGACAGTTAAATTTGTTCCGTCAAATCGCATAGATAGAAACACGTCGGGGGACTTCAAAGATATCATTACCACAAGCGTTGTTGGAGCGGATGATATTAATAACTTTGATTGTTCAGAGACCGTGGTACGCATTCTTTTGGAGCGCAAACTTAAAGAACATCAGATTAAACAGCCGGATGGTCGCAGTTTGAAATTGCGACACTCTTTTCGTCACAAGCATAAAAACAATTTTCATTTTAAAATAGTGGATGAGATGGACAAGAGATTGGTTCTGCATGAGTAGGCTTACGATGCCGGCGATCGTGCCAGTCGCAGGAATGAATAGCGAGTTTGGGATGGAGTGGGACTCTTCTTTGATTCCCGTGAGTCCGAACTACACGGCGCTAGAAGCTGCGGTGTATGAGTGTTTGCATGCTGGGTGCAACTCTGTTTGGATCGTGGCTAATGATGATGTGGCTCCGTTGCTGCGTCATCGTCTAGGAGAGTACGCAACGGACATTGACAGTATCCAGCGAGGTAAGTTTGCGACATTTGGGAACACCAAGCATTTGGAGGTTCCCATTTACTATGTTCCCACTCATCCCAAACACAGAGACAAGGTAGATAACTATGCTTGGTCTGTTATATATGGAGCCAACGTAGCGTACTGGATACATACGTTGTTCTCCCGATGGACGTGTCCCGACCAGTATTACGTGTCGTTCCCCATGGGAATGATGGACCCAAAAGAAGTTCTAAGCCATCGCTCTCTCTTGCGTAAGAGTGCCCCCTTCTATTTCTCCTACCAGGGGAAGACGGTCAAGGATGGCTTGCCGGTGAGTTTTGTTCTAACTCCTACTGAGTGGCGCCGGGCCAAGAGAGTGATCACAACCAACGCATCCTATTACAAGGCCCCCCCTCCGGGTGAAATGCCATCGGAACCTCTCCCCTCGCATGAACGTTACGTCTCTTTGCGCTATGGGTTGGAAGATGTATTTGGCGACGGCCCCGAAGGTACCGTTCAGAAAATGAATAGCTTTTATGACTTGACTTCTTGGGACGGATATGTTAAATTTATATCATCGGAATTGGGTACAAAGACTAAGCGCCCCAACACCAATACTATGTATAGAGGGAGATACAAATGAGCGAGAAGAAGATTCCTTTCGTGGGCCTCCACGCACACAGCGTAGCAGGTTCTATTTTTGATGCCATCGGATATCCGGATGAGCACATGGATTTTTGTTATGAGAACGGCGGCGAGGCTCTAGCCCTCACCGACCACGGGAACATGAATGGGTTCTCTCATCAGTTTTTGCACTGGCAAAAGATGAAGGCAGAAGGTAAGGAATTCAAGCCGATCTTTGGGGTGGAAGCATACTTCTTGCCGTCTATTGAAGAATGGCGCGAAGAGTATGAGCGCTCCAAGGAAGACAAGAAGCTCGCTAGAACCCTAGCCAAGCAGGGCGCCACCTCCGGCGCCACAGTTGAGGATGAGGGCGCGACCAAGACAGCAGGCAAGTCAGCCCTCAACCGACGGCGCCACCTTGTCCTCCTAGCCCAGAATCAGACCGGACTGAACAACCTATTCAAGCTGGTATCCGAGTCCTACAAGGAAGAGAACTTCTATCGCTATCCGCGTATGGATTATGCGATGTTATCAAGGTATAACGAAGGTATTATTGCTTCGTCTGCTTGTCTGGGAGGACCCCTCGCCGGCGACTTCTGGGCGAACAGCGAATACGAAGAGGATGAGGAGACAGGCAAGGATGTTTGGCTTCGAAGCAAACCAGACGAGGTCCGCGCAGCAATGCGTGAGACGACCCGTCGCTTTGTTGAGATTTTCGGGGATCGTTGGTATGGCGAACTCCAGTGGAACAGTATCCCCCAGCAGCACGAACTCAACCAGTATATTATTGAGGTGTGTGAGGAGTTTGGGGTCACTCTGATCTCTACGGCAGACAGTCATTACCCCAACCCCGACGCTTGGAAGGATCGCGAGTTGTATAAGCGACTTGGCTGGCTTGGTGCCGGTGCTCCTGCTTGGGCTGACGGAGAGACAGGACTTCCTTCTGGTGTCGAAGAGATCGGCTACGAGTTGTACCCCAAGAACGGAAACCAGATGTGGGATTCCTATAAGTATTATTCAAAGACTTGCGGGGCTGAGTATGATGACCAGCTTGTAATGAACTCGATCACCGAGACGCACAATATTGCGTTCAATCGTATTGAGGAGTTTGTTCCCGACACCACCGTTAAACTTCCAGACTTTGTGGTTCCAGCTGGTTCCACCGACAGTGAGGCTTTGGTGAAGTACGCGTTGGAGGGGTTGCGGGAACGCAATTTTCACACCGACAAAACCTATGTAGACCGCCTGCGTCAGGAACTTGATGTTATTGACGAACGAGGGTTTAGCAAATACTTCTTGACTATGAAGGCCATTTCAGATAAGGCAAACGAGGTCCAACTGACGGGACCAGGACGAGGTTCAGCAGCCGGTTCTCTGGTGGCCTATGTTCTGGGTATCACTCAGATTGACCCAATCAAGTATGGACTTCTTTTTGAGAGATTCTTGCGTAAGGATGCAACGGACTATCCGGACATTGACTATGATGTTGCAGAGCCGATGGAACTCAAGGAAATGCTAATGGAAGACTGGGGCAAGAACTCGGTTGTTCCGATTTCAAACTGGAACACGTTGCAATTGAAGTCTCTTATCAAGGACATTTCAAAGTTTTATGGGATTGAGTTTACTGAAGTTAACAAGGTAACATCCAGTATGATTTTTGAAGCTACCCCTGCAGCTAAGATGAAGCACGGCATCAAGGCGGGAGTTTATACGCCGACTTGGGAAGAGGTGATGGAGCTGTCGCCCTCCTTACGCGGCTTCCTAGTAAAGTATCCTCACATCAAAACACACGTGGAGGCATTGGTTGGACAGGTTCGTTCGTGCTCCCGTCATGCGGGAGGTGTATTGATCGCCGATGACTTGAACGAACACATGCCGATCATTAGTTCAGGAGGGGTGCGACAGTCGCCTTGGTCCGAGGGGCAGAACGTTCGCCACTTGGAGCCACTCGGGTTTATTAAGTTTGACTTGTTGGGATTGTCAACACTCCGCATGATTGAGGGTGCAATTCGGCACATCTTGAAGCGGCACCACAACGTGGAAGAGCCTACGTTCGAGGATGTAAAGAAGTTTTATGATGAAAATCTCCATCCGGATGTTATCGACTTTGATGATCAAGCCGTGTATAAAAACATTTTTCAGCGAGCAAATTTCGCGGGAATTTTTCAGTTTACGGAACAGCGGGCACAGGAATTCTGCGCGAACGCAAAGCCGAAGTCACTAGTTGACATCTCGGCCATCACTTCAATCTATCGCCCAGGCCCACTTTCGGCCAACGTGCACGAGCAATACATTCAAGCTAAGAGCATGCCGCACGAGATTGATTACCTCAATGAGCAGGTGAAGGACGTAACTCAGGAGACCTACGGCTTCCTCATCTTCCAGGAGCAGATCGCGCTACTCGCGCATAGGCTCGGCAAAGACCTGACGCTAGACGAGGGCAACATGCTTCGGAAGGTGTTGACGAAGAAAGGAACGGGTAAGGGAGCAAAGGTCAAGAACCAACTCAAGCAGAAGTTTATCAATGGATGCGTCGAGAAAGGAATGCGTTACAGCGCCGGAGAGGATATGTGGGAGAGGTTTGAGTACTTCTCGGGCTATGGCTTTAATAAGTCGCACGCCATCTCGTACTCGGCAATCTCGTTCCAGTGCGCGTGGCTATACAATTACTATCCGGTAGAGTGGATGGCTTCATTCTTGGACAAGGAGCCGGAGAAGCGTAAGGAGAAAGCTATCAACATCGCGAAGTCGAACGGCTTTGAGATTGTGGAGGCCGATGTGAATACATCTTCGTTTGTATGGGAGATCGATCCCGACAACCCGAAGCGCTTAGTACAACCGCTCGCAGGACTCAAAGGATTGGGAGACGCTGCCATTCAGCAGATCGTCGACAACCGGCCATTCAATGATATTGAGGAGTTCTTATTCCACGACGAGATTGTATACAGCAAGCTGAACAAGAAAGCACTGGATGTGCTGGTACGCTCGGGGGCGCTGAACAATCTCATGGACGACCGCTTTAGCGGGCGCAAGCACTTCTGGTCTGCAGTAGCAGTCGACCGGGTCTACAGTAAGAAGAAGTTCCTGGAGAATATCGAAGAGTACAAGGACGAGGGAGACTTCAGTGTTGAGGAAGAGATCGATAATCTCACAACGCTCACTGGAATATTCCCGATGCACTTGGTAATGACCGAAGAAGTAAGAGAGCGCTTGGAGGCAAACTATGTGCCACCGGTCTCTGATTATGATCCTGACCTAGGATTAGTATGGTTTATTCCGCGCGAGATTATTAGAAAGAAGACAAAGAACGGAAAGCCCTATTGGATTGTTGCAGTAATTGATTCAAATTCAGTATTGACAAAGTTCCGATGTTGGGGTATAGTAGAGGGTAAGGATAGGATTCATTTGAATCGTCCCTACATGGGTAAATTAGATTTCGACCCAGCGTGGGGATTCTCAACCCGATCGATTAAAAGAAATCTAAGATTGTTAGGATAAAATGATTTTACAATATTACATGTTACGAGGAAATGATTTTCCTCCTGTTAGAGCGAACCCAAGCGATGCTGGGTTGGATTTGAGATGGACACCAACAGAAGTCCGCTCCACCCTTCTGCGAATTGAGCCCGGCGAAAGTATACTGGTTCCCACTGGATGCACATTTGGCATTCCTCATGGCTACATGATGGAGATTAAAAACAAGTCAGGTGTCGCTCACAAGCGTCAGCTTTTGGTTGGGGCCTGCGTCGTAGACAGTGGATATGAGGGGGAAGTGTTTGTAAACCTTCACAACATTGGCACAGAGGCCCAGCTTCTTGAGCCCGGTGACAAGATAGCGCAAGCAGTGATTGTGCCGGTGGTGCATGCTCGCTTTGTAGCGTCCGACTCTCCGGACATTTATGGGTGGTACCCCATCACTATCTCAGAGCGCGGCAATGGTGCGTTGGGATCGACAGGGAAGTGAAGAAGCTTCGCAAGGTGAACCGCCAGAAGCGCAAGCAACAGCGTAAGGACGCCCAGGAAGCACTCAAACAACAGACCGCTGCTTTTTTGGATCACCCCAAAGAGTGTTGTGTTTGTGAGGAAAAGTTCGAGAGGACCAGAGAAACAGTGAAAAGTTGGCAAGTAACTGTGATTGAAGAGAGAGTAAGACTAACGTGCCCAGCTTGTTGGCACACGTTGACGGAGGTATTAGAATGTCAAGAATAAGAGGCCACCACGCTGAGATAATTGCGGCGCGGTATAAAGGACTGTTTGATGAGAAAAACTATGGATTTTTTGACGGCGGTCACCCGTTTAATCTTAACATAGTGGGGGTACGGAATTCCGATGGTCGAGTTAATAAGTTCGATGACTTTCTATTGACTATCTATCGCGACAATCAGAAGCGCTGGATTGTGGATTCGTATCAGATTACCACGGACCCCGGGCTTTATTGGCTCCTTCATCCAATGAACGTGAACGGGACAGCAATTTTATGCCCTGGTCAGTATCGGGGTGCCTATAAGGTTGGGAAGCATGCAGGAAAGTATGATGCTCTTTGTCAGCAGGGCGCCCCCATTACTGTCTGGAGAGACGCCGACCGCGATCGTCGGCATGACATGTCCCAGGCAACCCTCGATACAGGATACTTCGGAGTTAACATACACAAAGCCGGCCGAAATTCAAATCGAGTGGACAAATGGAGCGCCGGATGCCAGGTTTTTAAAAACGAAGGGGATTTCAAAGAGTTTATGAATACTGTCCGTCGTGCCGAAAAGAAGTTTGGAAATAGCTTTACGTATACTTTGGTCAACGGAAAGGAAGTAGTAGGATGAAAATTAAGGAGACTCTAACATATGATGATGTTCTCTTGCAACCTCAATATTCGGACATCAAAACGCGACGAGAAGTTACAATAGGTGGTTATCTTTCTAGTCAGGCACCGCCCCATTATAGATGTGATCTCAGTCTGCCTATAATTGCCAGCCCCATGGATACCGTTTCGGAGTCAGCCATGGCGGTGAGCATGTGGAAAGCGGGCGCCCTCGCTGTGGTTCATCGGTATAACACAATTGAACAACAAGTGGGTATTGTAGATCAAGCCATTTATGCGGGAGGAAACGCGGCCGCTGCAATAGGCACCACAGGAGACTATTTAGAAAGAGCACGTGCCCTCGTCGAGGCCGGCGTTAGAATTTTGTGTGTTGATGTGGCCCATGGCCATCACATTTTAATGAAAGAGGCCCTGGCAACCTTGCGGCAAGTGTTCGGAGGTGCAGTCCACCTCATGGCGGGCAACATCGCAACCTTGGAGGGTTATAATGATTTGGTCGATTGGGGAGCCGATAGCATGCGCTGTAATATTGGTGGCGGTTCTATTTGTTCAACTAGGATTCAGACTGGCCACGGTGTCCCGGGCCTTCAAACAATTATTGATTGTGCTCGATCAGACAGGAACGCGCCCATCATTGCTGACGGAGGAATACGGAACTCTGGTGATATTGTCAAGGCTTTGGCAGCTGGTGCTGACTTTGTTATGCTTGGGTCTTTGTTATCCGGTACTGATGAAGCTCCTGGAGATGTAGTCAATACTCGCAACGGTAAGTTTAAGTCCTATCGGGGCATGGCTAGCAGAGATGCACAAATAGAATGGCGTGGGAGAACGGCGTCCCTAGAGGGGATAGCTACCACGGTGCCATGCAAAGGCGCCGTTCGGGATGTGTTGGATGAGTTGGAACGAGGGATCCGAAGTGGGTTGTCCTACACTGGTGCTCGTAACGTTGCAGAACTACAACAGAAGGCCAAGTTCATACGCCAGACGGGAAGTGGGCAGATCGAAAGTTCTACCCACATACTGAAAAAATGAGCGACCCGCGAGAAAATTATTCTATTTTGACATTTGGGATTGATTCCAAGTTGCATGAGAACCTCAAGATAAGGCTCTACTACGATCAGATTCGCAACCAAAGTCAATTTTTTAGAATGTGTGTGGAGTCTTACCTGGCTCAAGATAAGTTGTTTATGGAATTTTTTGACACTGCTAAGGTAGAAATGAAAACCCAGTCAAAAACGCGTGCTTTAAAATCACGCAGATTACGACAGGCAGGGGAAAATTTAATGAAAGAGTTGGCTTTGAGTGAGGCGGACGTAGAGAATATATTTGACCTATTGGAAGAGGAGTTACCTGAATTATGAGAGATTGTGCTAAAGAATGTTATTTGGCTAAGAAATGCTGCGCGAATACGGAATGCCGTCTTTATATAGATTATGAAGAGGATTTTAATTGTACTTTAATAGCGGTTACAAAACATGGACCGATGACCCTGGAAGAGATCGGCCGCCGACACAACATCAGTACGGTGCGTGCGAAACAGATTGTCGACGCAACGTTGCTCAAATTAAAAAAGACATTACTGCGGGAAAATACTATTTAAAAGTAGCATAATCGCGATATGTTAGGAGATAATCGACGATGTCAGATAATAAAAAGAATCTATTGAATGAATCACAAATTCGCCAGTTTATGAAGCTGGCATCCCTGCAGCCTCTCACGCCAGGGTTTGTTAGCGGCCTCAGTGAGACCACCAAAGGTGAAAAGACCAAGCGTGGCACTGAAGCATTCCGAGGGATGAAAAAGGGTGAAAAGTCCGAAGAGCATCCCGGCGAAGAAGACGATACCGCAAAGAAAGAGAAGGAAGGACAGGACCTCCGCAAGGGCGCCAAGGTCCGAGGTGCCGAGGGTACCAAGGGCAAAGAAGGCGAAGGCGATGCATTCGTCGACGTAAAGAGCGAGGCTGTTGAAGATCTCGACGAGCTACGCACCGGCCGCACTGGCGCTCTCGGCCCCAAGAACGGTACCGCCAACCCAGGCCATGGCCGCGGTCAGGGTGAAGCTGCCGACGGTTCTCTCTTTGAAGCGGAGGCTGATCCTGAAGCGCTCGAAGACTACGCTGCAGGCGATCTAGAGCGAGGTCACCCCGAAGAGGCCGAAGCCGATGAGCTTGAGGCTGATGCTGAGCTCGACGCCGATGCTGTCGACGTCGGTGATGTGGAGGGCGACGGTCCAACTTTGACTGTTCAACAGGTCGTAGCGGCCATCGAGGACGCACTCCAGGACCTACTCCCCAATGAGGAGGTCTCAGCTGAATATGTTGCAGACGAGCCCGAGGTCGACGTTGAGGCAGAGGAAGAGTTCGCACCGGAAGGTGACGATGTCGTTGCCGATATTGAAGTTGGCGAAGAGGAACTCGAAGAGGTTTTAGGCTTCGGCAAGAGCAAAGAGGAAAAAGAGCAGGAGAAGAAGGACATCGAAGACCTGAGCGTCACATCTGCCAAGCGCACGGCATATGATAAGAAAACCGGCGGCTCCGGTGCACAGAAGATAGGACGTCCCAGCCGGTACTCCGTCGACTCGAGCGCGGCCACTTACAAGGAATCCAACGAGAACACCGACGACCTCGTGGAGCAGATCACCAAGCGTGTTGCTGCTCGAATTCTTAAGAGTGCGCTGACCAAGAAGTAAAAATAAGGCTTGACTTTCAAGCCCTCCTAACGTATACTAAAGACTGTGGGTAACCCCCACAGTCTTTTTTTATGAGGTTTAAATGCATGAAGTAACTAATGGTGAATTGATGGTTTTTGTGGTGTTGGGGTTTGCGCTAGGAGTATTCGTTAGTGTCTATCTCACTCGTATTTTGGAAGTGGTTCATATGTGGCGCTTCACCCAAGAGGTGGTCGCCCATTGTCTTCTAATGTGTGTGAAGATCATGGAGGATGTTGCATTCCTCTCAGAGGTAAAACGAAAGCACATGGTTGCTTCGGACTTTACCCCCGAACAAATTAAGCAATTTCAAGAGGTTGATGAAAGAACCTTGACAAACTGGAAGGAATCAGTTATACTATCCTTACAAATGGCCGCTCCACCGCGATTTCGGTCCTTTATGCCGTTTACTACTTGGAAAGAAGCAACGAGGTTTCTGGACGAGGCTCATCAGGCAGCAATATTAGAAAGAAAGAAAAATTATGAACTATGATACCGATCATGAAGAAGAAATAGAATACTCCGAAGAGGAA
>Ga0208433_1001057_pt1 | contig 10646 bp, 16 predicted proteins | sample 3_EtaG_FD_184075 | JGI IMG/M metagenome (GOLD analysis project Ga0208433, IMG submission 184075) | Marine viral communities from the Subarctic Pacific Ocean - 3_ETSP_OMZ_AT15126 metaG (SPAdes) (version 2) | ecosystem: Environmental > Aquatic > Marine > Oceanic | place: Pacific Ocean | collected...
CCAACAAGGATTATTAATAATATAAACATATCCTTCTGTGGTTTTTTCGTATCCTTCTAAAGCTGCAAAGGCTGCACCTTCAAAAGTTTTAAATCTTCCTGCTTTATGTAGTGGATGTTTTACTGATACATGTTTACCATTAACATACATTCTGTTGGGGTTGCTTTTTGTATTGTTGTTTTTACTACACTTAATACATTGTGTTCTATTCACACTTCTCCATGATAAAGACCAATTAGTATCTGTTAGTTTCACACCACACGTGTTACAATTTTCTTTAATGTGTTTCACTCCAATCATCTCCTATTTTGTATTCGGCATCTAGAGGACACCGAAGATTATAATAATCACCTGCTTCTTTGATTGCTTCTACACCAAGCTGACCAAAGTATTCAGCGTGTGCTTCGTGGACTTCTACTTGCCATTCATCGTGTATGTTAGCAACAAACTTAAAATCTAGGTTTCTTGCGCTGGCTTTATCGTTCAATATAATTAATGCTTTCTTCATAACAACAGCACCACCACCTTGAAGTAAACTGTTTAAAGAGGCGTGTATATGTCTTATAAATATTCGTCTTCCGTCAAGTCCTCTGATGTAACCTTTCGTTGCTGTTTTCGTAACAGTATCTCGAAGTCTTTTAAGTGAAGGCTGATTAGCAAAGAAATGTTTTCTAATGCGCTTGCCATCTGCTTCGCTTCCTCCAACCACTTCTCCGAGTCTTTTATTAGCCGCCCCGTAGATGAGTGCATATATGAATGTCTTTGCCTGATCTCTTGATTGAAGCTGTGCAATTTTTTGATTATAGGTGTGTATGTCTCCATTAATGATCTCATTTGTAAAGTCCTCGTCTTTCATGTAGTGAGCAAGCATTCTTAACTCAAGACTACTTGCATCAATACCTATTAGTTTATATCCTTCTGGCGTAATCCAACACTTTCTGCATTCCTCACCATAAGGACTCTTAATCGATGGAACTTGTGCCATATTAGGCGCTCTATGGCTCATGCGGCCTGTAATTGTTCCGTTGGCTATTACAAACCCATGAACTCTTCCATCGTCTTCAACTGCTTCTATCCAGGACTTGACCTGTGCAACTCTTTTTTGCAAGAGTAGATACTCTGCTATGAGTTGAGCTTCGGGTATGTGCGTAATTTTTTTTAAGATCTTCTCATCAACTTTAGGTTGTCCTGTAGGTGTGAAGTGTTTTGGTTTCCATCCAAAGTCTTGTAAATATTCTCCTATCTGTTTTCTTGAGCCTAGATTAAACTCTTGATACTTCTTTCGCATGAATGTTCTAGGTTTAGGAACTTCAAAGTCTTCTTCCTGTATTCCGTTCACACCTTTTTGAAGAATAATTTCAAGAAATACACGATCATATTCTTCCTTTGTTAATCCACGTTTAGATAATGATCCATCTTTCTTAACATAAGGAGTTACTAATTTATCATCTATCCATTTAGGTTTAAATACTTTATGAACTTCTTCTTCTGCTGTTTGCATCCTCTCTCTTAAATCAGCAAACAACATTTCTGCCTTGTATTCGTCAAACAAAAAACCATTGTTTTCTTGTTGTTTTAATAACTTAGATATTTCTTGCTCAAGCTGAACGCTCTCTTTTGAAAAACCTTTAGCTTCTTTTCTTAATCTACGAAGAACTGCTGTATTTATCTGAACATCTCGCAAGCAACGCTCCAACATCTTAGGAGAATAAACTTTAAATTCTTCAGACTCAAGACTAACTTTACGATACTTAACTCTGTATCCCCACATTTCTAAGCTGTGTCCACCCTCACGAGAAGGATTAAGTAAGCGAGACATGACAAGGGTATCAACTAAAGTTTTATCGCTTAGATCTATTCCACAAAGGTCTTTTATAACAGGGATGTCAAAGCCTAAGATATTGTGGCCTACTAATGTGTCTGCTTTTTGAAGTAACCCAAGACCTGACTCTAGCTGTTGAGGAGCAAACTTATGAATTTTACCAGAGTCAGTGTCTTGAGCAACCATACAGTGAATTTTTGTTGGAGTTAAACTATCTGTTTCTATATCAAAAACTAATTCCATTCTAATACCTCTGAGGAAGCCTCTTCTTCAAACGAGTCAAACACAGGCTCACTTAACCTACCTGTTTCTTTATTATAAAAAAGTTTTGTAGCATAACCTACATCTCCTGTGTATCTAGATTTCAACACTCTTAATACTGTGGTGTTAGCCTCTTCTGGATCGTCTGCTTGTTGGTTTCTTTCCAGCGCTATAACAGAGTCACTTAGTTGTGCTATTGATTGGCTGCCTCTGAGGTGAGAAAGATTAACTTGTATTCCGTTCTCGTGTCCTTTGTTGCCTTCAACCCTTCTTAAATGAGAAACCAGAATTAAGCCTGCGCTTGTTTCTTCTACTATAGATCTTAATCTAGTCATAATCGCATCTATTCCTCTACGTTCATCACCCATATGGATAGCACTTACAAGCATATGTAAATGGTCCATAATTATCCACTTACAATTACAACCAATAATCATAAACCTGAGTTTAGAGAAAATTTCTTCTATGTCGTTTGTTCCAAAATGTGCATGAACCCATAGTTTATTTTTATCTTCTTCATCGGTCAGTATATCAAAGAAGCCATCTAATTCTTCTTTAGAATATTCTTCTCTTACTTGGTCTATATATAGTCTCGCGTTAGCTTCTATAGATAAGATACCATCTACTGTTCTTCTCCAATCTTCTTCTAAAGATATAACACCTACATTATCGCCTGTTTCTTTAAGCAACCAATGCTCTAACTCACGAGTAACGCTAGACTTACCTAAACCTGTGCCTCCTGTTAGCGTTACAAGTTCTCCTTGTCTTAAACCATAAAGCTTTCTGTTAAGTCCTGCAAAAGGATAAGGAACACTCTTCTTCTTTTCTCGTTCATGAAAGGCGCTTCTCCTTTCAGAGATATTCATTACTCCAGCAGGAGTGTAGGTCTTTGCTTTCCAGAAACAATCAGTAAATTTCTTATGTTTGTTCTCTTTGAGCATATCGTTGGCATCTTTGAAGCCGTCAGGTAAAGACATAATTTTTGCCTTTCCTGGTTTTAAAAGTCTTGCGGCTTTCTTAGCCGCTTCCTTACCTTGTTTATCATTATCAAAGCAGATAACAACATTATCAAACTGTTCTAGAAACTCTAGGCTATTCTTTATGTCTCGTTCTGCATTACCTGCACCATCTTTTATAGAAACACAGGCCCACTTCGATCCTGTTAGTTGATAAGCGGCCATTGCATCGCACTCACCTTCGGTGATAGTAATGTATTTCCCACTCTTGAATAATTGCTCACCAAACAAACGAGACTCTGAATGGTTTCCTTCCCAATAAAATTCTTTATCTTTAACTTTCCTTTTTTTCGTAGCGACCTTATCACCATTGTCATTATAATAAGGATACGAATGTTCGGAAATTGAACCATCCAGAGAAGAGAAAACTAGCTTAACTCCGTATTCTCTTGCTGTTTTCTCAGATATTTTTCTGTCTGATAAAGGAGAATAAATAGATGTAGAATCACTATTCAACTTAGCCTTCGATGTTGAAAGCTCAGTAATCTGATTAGCGCTTGGATTAGCCATATATTTTTTGTAATCTTTTATTCTTGTTTTGCAACTAAAACACCAAGCAGAGCCGTCTGGATTAACACCAAGACATTTTTTATGATTACAAATAGGACAAGTCTTGTGTGTTTCTTTAAAGCCTACATCCTTATTATCGTATTGTTGTTTTTGCAATTTGCGTTTGCTCCTTGAAAGAAAGTTATGTTAAAACAGACCTACCACCCTACCGAAGTTTACCGACCACCCTAGCCATAGGCACTCCTTACCTTTTAGGCTTCACCAGAAGAAAGCATAATAAGAACGCAAAAGAATATCGCTATTGCTTATTATTTTTAGCTTTCAATCCTTGATGAACCATGATTTTGAAAGGAGTTAACTTTCTTCATCTTCAGGAGGAAAGGCATCAGTCTCTTCGATGTCATCCGCAAGATCAGATCCCTCGTTATTGACAATACTCACAAGTTTATTTTCAAAAAATACTTTACTTGCTCTAATTTCGTCTAGATCTAAAGCAGTATTTTCTAAAGTTACAACTGTGTTTGCCTCTTTTTGTGTTAATCTGTGGAGTCTCAGAAATACCGCTTTACCCTCTTCAGGTAACTCATCGATTGTCCAATCAACACCATCAATAGTGACATAAGGTGGTTTTTTTTCTACTTGTTCTTGAATTTCTTCAGCCATTAGAACTCCTCCCCATCAGCAGGTCCACTTCCTTCATACTCAATCAAGTTTAAAACTTGAACTGCTTGTAGTTCCATGAACTTACCATAGTTATTTGTATAGGGCCTGAATTGAACAACAACATCTGAACCATTACCAACGATAGCATCCAAAGGATCTTTATCTGCATCCATTAATTTAGGAGCATCATTAACCATTGTGTTACCTTCGCTATCTGTCCATTCAACAGTTCGCTTCATTGTTAAAGTTTTTTCACCCTCGTCTGTAACACCTATTCTGAAGCCGTCTTGTTCAAACTGTGTTGCAGTTTCGTCATCGACAATCAGAGTAATCGTATACTTCGGAGGAGGAAACCTCGTTTGTGGGGTAGTGATGCTGGCCCACAGTGCTTTTCCACTTACTAAAGACATATATATTTACCTCGCTTATGCTTTATTATTATTATTATTAAATCAAAAAAAAGAGAAAAGGCATTGTTCATAGGATGTTTCTGCACTCATCCCCCAGGAATAATTTTCATCGGTTTTCTCTGGATCGCCTGTCGTTAATTCTGTCGGCATTTAACTTCCGAACCTTTTCAATTTTAAATACATAGGCCCAATTATAGCATAAAAACTTTTAAAAGTCCACATTTTTATCAGTGCGGTCAGGATTTACATTGCTTAAAATGTGTGAAATGATCTCAACCGTCATGCCGTTTCCTAGCATTTTGAATCTCTGAGTATTGCTGACACCTTCAGTATAGTTATCCTCTACTGTCTGAAGTCTCTCACATTCTAAAGGTGTAAGCTTTCTCCAATTCATTTGCTCTGGTTCTACCACTACGTTATCCTTCTGGACTGTGGTTAAAGCATTAGTCTTATCATCTTTACGAAGCTCTAACATCTGCTTAGTCCTGCCAGCAACAGAACCTTTACCGTCTTGTCTAACTCCGTCAATCTTATATCTTCCTCGCCATGCACCTGTCACAACTTTAGGTTGCGTGTTTCCACCTTGCATTGTAGTAAGAGCAGGTGACTTACCATCAGGTGAGTAGACTCTCTTGATTATGTCATAACCTTTGATGTCTACTGCTGTTCCTACTTGTTTAGGCTTACTAACTAACTGTCTTCTTTTCTTTGTAAGATAGCCTTTTAAATTAGTTCCTTTAAAATAGTTAGCATCCAAACAATAACTCTTGTCTCTTTCACTGACGTATCCATCTTCTAACACATCGCTCAACACTAAGCCTTTATCTTCTGGCTGTGTTACATCTGGGATATTAGTCCAATAGTATCTTTGTCTATTCTGTGCGCTGACTAAAGCACTGTTGATAAGTATAGGTTCAAACCTTACATTACCAAACATATCTTTGAACTCATCAGCTACTTCATCAGAAGTATAACAAGACGATACTTGCTCAGTGATCACATCAAGATACTCTTTCTTCATACGCACATTTTCTAAGAGAAAGTAATTAGGCTTTAGCTCTCGTAACAATCTCACAAACTCAAAGAACAACGCTGATCTTGGATCATCAAAGGCCAGTTGCTTACCAGCAAAAGAGAATCCTTGACATGGTGAACCTGCCAAAAGTAAATCTATATCCTTTGGCAGGTCTTTGGCTACAACACCACAAACATCACCTAACTGTATCGTATCAGGAAAATTCTTTTGAGTTACTTGGATAGCATACTTATCTAACTCACTTGCATAATAGTTATCGTAATTAATACCCAAACGATTAAGGGCTTGTTGACCACAACTCATGCCGTCAAATAAACTCAAGATATTCATACTATTACCTCCTCAGCTTTAGCAATCGCTTGTGCTTTAGTCATCATTATTTTTATTAGAATAGGTTATTTTAGCATAAATCAGCTAAGAATGATAGTTTTTTAAGAATTTTTTTCCAAGTAAAGACACCACTCTGTAGCGTATTTATCAGGTAACTCTAAATCATATCCTCGTGGGCCTAAACCATCTTTCTTGGCATACTTTACGCGCGGACCTCTGGCTCTTTTTCTGCTTCGCCAAGTCTTCTTGTTTCTAAACTTTTTTTCTAGTGCCAGGAATGTTTTACCTTCTTCTGTGTTAGGAACTCTATGCGTAAATTGTGACATATGTTTATTCTCCTTTATGTATATCAGTTAATACTGTATCAATATAACTATCTAACGCCATTTTGTTTTTTGCATTTACTTCTGCAGAATTTATTTCCTTTAATAAAACTCTGGCCTGTTCGATAGCATAATCAATGGCTTCTAAACTTGCTTGCTTCTCGTGTAAGGTGCAAATGTTATCTAAAGCATTTATTAGATTGTTTACTGTTTGTTCTGTTAGTTCACTCATCTTCTTTCTCCTCTCTAAATGATATATAATAAACTTCTCCTAAAATATTTTCTGTTACATGGCGCATGGCTTCTTGTCTTACTTCTTCTGATTCAGCCATTGAATGTCCTTGTTCTTTTAATAAAGAGATAGCGTTGTCCACAAACTGTTTCTTTAAATCAGGAACAAAGTTTTGCACTCTGTTCCATGCCTTAGTAGCTACAGAAGATACTGCTAATTCAACTTCAGTTGTTGGTTCAGTCATTAGGATTCTCCTCTTTGTGTTACCTTGATAAACGAACTCTTTCCTCATACAACCATGCTTCATACTCAGGCGTGTTCTTAACATAAATTTGTTCTTCTTTATCCCAATGTATGTTCAGCTTATCAGCTTCGGCAAAGGTTATCCAACCTTCATCTTTAACTTTTTTTAATTCTTCTGCTACGATTTTGTAGTGTGTGCCGTAAACATCTTCTAAGTAGACTATTCTTCTGAACGGACCAACTGCTGGATTAGCTTCTGAACTATCCAGGACAACAGTATCTTTCTTAATTACTGACTGCCTTTCTTGTTCGGAATGTCTCTCTAAAGCCTTGCTAATTATTAAACTTATCTCGAATGTGTGAACTCCATTAAACATAATTCTTATCTCCTTTTTTAATTAATATTATTCAAAATGTGACAAAGCATTCATTTCAAAACTCTTCACATTCTTCATCAACATCGTCTGGATATTGTGGTTCAACAAGCGCATACCTATTTCTAATTCTTTCTAATTCTTCTTCTAAGGTAAGTGCTTGTTCTGTTTTACGTTCTGCTTCGCCAATATCTTTTATGATCTTATAAATCTCTTGATACTTTTTTTCCCACAGGATTTCTTGTTCAACTTCTTCAATGTGATCTAACTCAGTATCTTCACCATTATCTTTGATGGGTTCTATGTTTATGTAGGCCGCATCTACTAATTTATCAACAAATGTATTATCCGCCATGTGTTTTTCTCCTGTGTAGTTGTTCAAAGGCTAGTGTGTATATATATTTATCGGTAGTAACACTAAAGCCGTTATAAGAAATAACCTGCTCTGTGTCTGTTTTTTCAAAATGTTTTATGAGATGTTCTAAGCTACCCCATTTCTTCTTCAAGAGAGGATCATTTATACTGATCTCGTTAAGAGGTTTAGCACTTAGGATAGATTTAATGTAATCGTTTACAATTTTATTAAGGTCCTTTCTCGATATTAGTTTCTTTCCTTTAGTATCGTAATATTTCTGACCTAAGTTTAACCTTTGTTTGTCAGTTAACAATAATGGTATGTTGGTTTTCATAATGCTTCCTTATTATACTCCATGTATATCTGAATAGTGTTGTAGGTTATCATTTGCTTCTTGCTCATCTAACCACATATTATGTAGGTCAGCTTCGGAAATAGAATAACAGGCCTTTGATTGTAAGAACTCAAAAGCAAGTTTTATGATGATGTCGGTGGATGTAGTGGATTCTAAATCTCCACAGGCGTTGAAGATATAATTAACACAATCTTCTCGTAGGTCTGAACGATCTCCAAAATTTGTGTATTCTTCTAGGGTTTCGTCAATGTCTTCTTTAAATCTTTGGTTGTGTAGGTTACTCATAATCTAGTCTCTCTCTCCTCTTCTTCTGGTTGTTGTTGGCGGCGGTGTTAATGGATTATATCAAAAATTAACTCACTCTGCAACAGGTTTATTATATGTATCCAGGACAACATCCTCTAACAACTGTGGCGTATAGGCCAAATGTTCTGCTGATACGTTTATATATCTCTTGTCTTTGATTGTGCCTTGTGTATCTCCGCAAACGTCTTGCCAATCTTCATAGACATACTTATGATGTAAGTGTCCATGAATGTTGGCCCTCCAACGCTTGTATAGCTCTTGTGGGTGTATGGGGATATGAGTTAGGACATACATATCACCTAAAATCTTGAGCTGGATAGCACCATAAACTGACTCATAGTATTGATTATCAACATTTTCATCGTGGTTTCCGCTAATCAATATCTTTCTACTGCCGTTAAGTCTTGGCATGATATGTGCCAGCAGTTTTGAATTGTGTAAAGAAACATCACCTAAGACATAAATCGTGCTTGGTTCTTGATCTGAGTGCGGAACGACACTATTCCAATTCTCGATAAGGGTTTCATCGTGGTCAAAGACACTAAGAAAACCTCGCTTGTATGCTAGGTTAGTGTGGCCGAAATGTAGATCAGATATTATAAATTTTTTCATATAAATGAATACTGCCTGACATTACTAGATTTGTCAACATCTTTTTTGTTTGCCGCTAGACAGGTCTGTATAATGATGATAGTAGTTGTTGTTGTTATTGTGCAACTATATTCCTGGCTCCAGGACAAAGCTGTTTTTTCAATTTTCATAATAATCCAATATATAAAAAAATAAAAAATTTTTTAAAAAATTAAATTATGTATATATGTTATTTTTATCATTATTCATCATCATTTTATTGAATTGGACCTCCTCAGTTGCGTTGTAATGCGTTTTTAGATGTTGGCCTATACTTAGGTATACCCTAAAAATACGAAGGCTTAAACAATAAAGGGGATTATTAATAAGAGTATAAGAAGTAAGAACGGCACAAAAGCCAAGAATAAAACAAGGTTTAAATTAGGTTTAAAATCTGAATGTTTAAAGCGTTTTTGTTTTTTCATTTTATCTTATAAGTTATAGTTGGCATTCAAGAAAAATGCTTTATCTTTTTTATTTTGTTTTGCTATTTGTTTTTTATCGGTTACTCTTTTTTCTTTTAAACCAATAATTTTAATCCCTTGATAATCTTTATCATCATATGGCCTATAGTCATGTTCATCCCCATCAATAACTTTTAATTTTTTATTATTGATCATATGATAGCTCGGCAATTCATTTTTGACTATTGTATCCCTTGAAAATGCTACTGCTATATTGAGGTCATTAACCTTATTCAAATGCTTTTTATTTAATGGATCATAACTATATGTTAAATGGTATAAATCTTTGTTAATTTTCCTATTATGAAACTTTGTATAATCATATGATTTTATATCGATATTATTTTCATGCCAAGCTTCAAAAATATTTTTGTATGTTTTAACTTTTATTTTTATCTTTGTTAATTTGTAAATTAACCTTGATAATGAAGTATTAACAATAACTGTATTGTTACAATGAAAAAACTTGGCACGTTCAAATAGAATATCGGAAGTTCCATTTAATCTTATTCCGCATTGATAGCCGACAGGTTTATATTCTGCCAGGAATTTATAGTAATGCTGTATTGACTCTATGAATAATACTTGCATGAATAATTCACTATTGAATATATAAAGTTTTGACCTATTCAATCTGGCTTGTTGTTTGCAGTCCATATATGCAGGATTACCAGAGCCGTTTAAACAAAAGAATTTACAAAATCCAGCAAACAAACAAAAGTTAATTTTTGATAATGTATCTTTAAATACTTCAAACTTCATTAACTCGGGATGCTTCTTGATGATAGTATTAACGGCTTGTTTTTCTGGAAGTAAATATAAAATCTTAGTATATACCTTGGCCTTGTCTGTATTTTTCTTTATCTTGGCATTGACATCGTTATCACTGAATAATGCACCCTTAAGGCTGTATGTAACTCTTAAATGGTCCTTTAATTGTTTCAAGGTGTTATAGTTGAAGGTTGTCATTTTGTTTTAATACCTCACTTAATTGGAGTTAAAATAAAGAAACTACCTACACAATTCCAGACTTCATAACCTGTAAAGTTATCAATTTCATATGGTGTAAAATAATCTCTTGATGAACCAACAAACCACGCGTTCTTAATCCCATATGTATAAGACTCATTAAAATCTATTACAAGCGGATTAATTTTGTTTATGGATACATCCTTAACGGGTAAAACACCGTCAACCATACCATCAAAACGGGTTCTTTGTTGTAGATATAAGTTATCTTTGTTTTTTCTTATGAAACTTTTGATTGTTGCTAATGTTATTTTTTTAGGTTTATTCATTGTTTTTCCTTATTGGTT
>Ga0208433_1001058_pt1 | contig 10640 bp, 3 predicted proteins | sample 3_EtaG_FD_184075 | JGI IMG/M metagenome (GOLD analysis project Ga0208433, IMG submission 184075) | Marine viral communities from the Subarctic Pacific Ocean - 3_ETSP_OMZ_AT15126 metaG (SPAdes) (version 2) | ecosystem: Environmental > Aquatic > Marine > Oceanic | place: Pacific Ocean | collected...
AGCCGGGCGATTTCACGTACGAATACTATTGGGAATACAACTTCCCGATGACCCCCGGCACCTTCGCTATCGAGCGCGACCGGATAAAGTACATCCAGTATTACGGCGTCTATGACATCGACGAGCTCTACGACCTGAGGAACGATCCGGAGGAGATGCACAATCTTGCCGAAGATCCCAGATGGGCGGCGAAGAAGCAGGAACTGCGCATCGCGCTTTACGAGCAGCTCGCCAACAGCGAAGGGAAGCACTCGATCCCCTACAGCGCGCGCCTTTCCACCGGCGCGGTGCGGCGCAGCGTGAATGGCCCGCACGCGGCTGATTTCCCCAAGGAATGGTACATCAAGCCGAATCCGACGGACCGGCTCGATCCGATCCTCCCCGACACGCCCTACAAGCTGCAACAGCATGCCGCCGGCAAGCCGGTAATCTACACGCCTCCGCTTGCCCAAGAGCTGAAGCGCCAGGTCGACGGAGACGCGAAGTGATGGGACACGATCTGACACGCCGCAATCTCCTCGGAAGTGCCGCGGGCGCTGCCGCACTGGCGGCAGCGGGGCCGGTGCGCGCCGCAGCCACCGGACAGGCACGGCCCAACATTCTCTGGCTCGTGAGCGAGGACAACAACCCCTTCATCGGCGCCTACGGCGACAAGCTGGCGCACACTCCCACGATCGATGAGCTGGCCAGGAAGGGGCTCCTGTTCCGCAACACCTATTCCAACGCGCCGGTCTGTGCACCCTCGCGCTTCGGCATCCTCACCGGCGTCTATCCGGAAAGCTGCGCGCCAGCCAACCACATGCGCGCGCAGGCGCAGCTGCCGCAGGAACTGCGCACGTATCCCGAACTGATGCGCGAAGCCGGCTACTTTTGCACCAACAGCGCCAAAACCGACTACAACTGCGATGTCGACCCGGAGAAGATCTGGGACGGTCAGGGCGACGAAGCGCACTGGCGGTCGCGCGAGGACAAGAGCCAGCCGTTCATGGCCGTCTTCAACTACCAGACGACGCATGAATCGCGCATTTTCAAGCCGACGACGGGCCGGGTCACGCCAGAAATGGTGTCGATCCCGCCATTCCTGCCCGATACGCCGGGCACGCGGCAGGACTTCGCCAGCTATTACAACCTGATGGAAAAGATGGACGGACAACTGGCCGAACGTCTTGCCGAACTGGAGGCCGATGGCCTGGTGGACGACACGATCGTCTTCTACTATTCAGATAACGGCGGCGTGCTGGGCCGATCCAAGCGCTATTGCTACGATGAGGGCCTGCGCTGTGCCATGGTCGTCTATGCCCCGCCCAAGTGGCAGCACCTGCTGCCCGGACGCCCCGGATCCGAGATCACCTCGCCCGTCAGCTTCATCGACCTGGCCCCCACCGTGCTGGCGCTGGCAGGGGCCAGGCAGCCCGCCCATATGCGCGGCAAGCCGTTCCTGAGCGCCAGGGCGCAGCCGCAACGCTATGCCTTTGGCATGCGCAACCGCATGGACGAGCGGATCGACTTCCAGCGCACCGTCACCGATGGTCGCTGGCGCTATATCCGCAACTACATGCCGCATCGTCCCTGGGGCCAGCAGCAGGCGTTCGAATGGCTGGCCAAGGGCTATCAGGAATGGGAGCAGGCGCACATCGACGGCACGCTGAACCCGGTTCAGGACCGTTTTTTCCAGCCCAAGCCATTCGAAGAGCTCTATGATCTTGCGGCCGATCCCCATGAGATCAACGACCTTGCCGCCTCACCCGAGCATCGCGCCACGCTGGCGGAGCTGAGCGGGGCGCTCGATGCGCAGATGTTGGCGATCAACGACAACGGCTTCCTGCCCGAGACGATGCCCGGCGAAGGCTGGAGCGAAAGCCGCGACACCGCGCTGTATCCGCTCAAGGAAGTGATGGCGCTTGCCGCCACGGCCGCTCGCGGCAAAGCCAGCGGCCTGGGCGCCCTGCGCCGCGCGGCTCGGCACAGCGCCCCCGTCATGCGTTATTGGGCGGCGACGGGCCTTCTCATCCTCGGGGAAAAAGCCGCATCGGCCAAAGCCGACCTGCAGCGTCTCCTCGCCGACAATGAACCGCAGGTGCGCATAGTCGCGGCAGAAGCGCTGACCAAACTCGGCCATGCCGACGAGGGAGTGGAAGTGCTGGTCGCTCTCGCGGCCTCGGGCCCATGGCAAGTGCGCCTCTATGCCCTGAACGCCCTTACCTATATCGGACGCGCAGCGATGCCCGCGCTCGAAATAGCCAGGGCCACGCAAAATGACAGCAGCGAATATATCAAGAGTGCCGGAAAGTACTTAAAGCTGCGGCTGACCGACGCCTATACACCGCAAACCACCATCTTCGATTACGAAGGCCTGATGCGGAAAATTCGCGCCGGAAACGGTCCCGGTTGAAGGCCGCTTTCCAAATGCGCGTTGGCGATTAAGGATGCGTGCAACGCCGGTACTTCGACATAAAGGCAAGGACTCCGTCGATATGGCGTATCGGTGGATGGTCCCTTTCCCATAGGCCCTGACCGCTTCTACCCAGAGGGGGCCCGGCTCGAAAAGTGCAGGTTGCCCCCTTCCGGATCGACGAAAATAGCGGCTGGATTCCCGACGCCTGCGATTCGTGGAGCGAGGCCGTTTCATCGGCCACTCTCCGCGCGCTGACGTCACGGAGATATCCACGGGCAGCCCAGAACCGAAGACCTCTCCGGATCGGCGACAGGCTACGATTGGGCGGGCGGGCTGTAGCGCACGAGGCAAAGATCAGCGCGGTGCCGACAACCTGGCGGCTTTGCCAATCTGCCCTGCCGGTCGGCCTTTCGACCTTGTCAACGATCTCGAGGCCTATCGAACCTTCCGACTCACCCAGTCCAATGAGTATGCTGGCAATCTTCTCCCCTCTCCGGCGCACCATGTCTTAGGGCTCTGTCAGGATTTCGCCATCTGATCTGGCCCCTGTTTTGACCGGACACCCTCAGGCCTAAGATGGAGGCTTGGGGCTATGTCCTGAGCATATGCAGATGTCTGTATATGAGATTATCAGCGATGGCGGTCGTCGGCGCCATTGGTCGGGGCTGCGGATTGTCTGTGAGGCCGAGTCGGCGCCGCAGTTTCATTGCGAGAATTTCGAGAGTACCAAGCACGATCTCGTTACATTCCGACGAGAGTTCCGCCAGCGCCGATGCTCGCCCGTCATTGCGAACGCCGCCGCATTCAACGGCCCGTCTCTGACAACGCCCTCGACCAGCAACCTGTGCCCAGACTGCGGATTGCCCCAGTCGATAGGCGCATAGCCTCGCCAGAAGTGCTCCCAATGAGACGTAAGCGGTGTTTTCAGCCCACGGCTGTCCAGGGCATGAGTTCACCGACGGCATTGGCGGGATGACCCGCGGCCAATTTCGTGAGCGTATCAATCAGCCAGACGTGCCGGTTGATTCCAGAGATCTTGGAACCGCGCCTGACGGTCCAGCGGCAGGTGATCGGCCTACTTGGCCGCCAGAACCTGCGCGATCAGCGCTTCGGTGAGGATGCCACCTTCGACGATCCGTGCCGGTGCCGGGGCCTGCACGACCGCACTCTCGCACGAGCGGCAACCGTAGCGCGGACGGCGCGTGACAAGAACACGGAAGGTGGTGGACATGACATCGAGCCGTTCAGCCACGTCTTCGCCGATCTGATGGTGGGCGCCGCCACAACTGGGGCAAGCCTTGCTCTCGACGTCGACGACCTGTTCAATCCGCTCCAGGTGAGCTGGCAGCGATCCCCGGTTGGTCTTGCGCGATCGCTCGGTCGGAGTCCGGCTTGCCTTGTCGCGAGCATGCTCGGCCTCGGCCGGCGCCATCTCGACTTCCTCCAGGGCAAATCGAAAAAGCCACGCTGTACAGACACTTTTCGCCTAGATCGCTCAACGCCATGGAATCGCAATCACCGCCTCCTCGCCAACGGTAAATCAGGGTGTCCGATTGGCTCGAAGAACACGATCCGCACGCTGATCGATGCAGTGGTGGTTCATGGCGGTGACAGCCGCGGTGGCAAGCATGGCCGCGGGCTGCAAACGACAAAGCCCCCGGCGCGTGGGCGCTGGGGGCTTTGGTCGTAGATGGTTGGTTGCGGGGGTAGGATTTGAACCTACGACCTTCAGGTTATGAGCCTGACGAGCTACCGGGCTGCTCCACCCCGCGTCAATGATGTTGCCTCAATTACCGGCACCGGCATCCGCCGGTTTGGCTATCCTTGCATAAGCTCGGACGGCCGTTCGGCCTTGCGAAGCCCTTGGCTTCGGTTCGGCATGATTTCCACGTGTCTCAGGTTAGAGACACAAAGAGGGCCTTGGGAGTTATCCCTTGGCCCTCGTTGTTCTTGAGATTGTGATGGGTTTTTTGCACGCCGGCTTCAATGCCTGGCGACGTCCTACTCTTCCAACGCTTGAGCGCAAGTACCATCGGCGCTGTCAGGTTTCACGGCCGAGTTCGAGATGGGATCGGGTGGGTCACTGACGCTATGGTCACCAAGCAATGGAGCTGGCGTGCTTTTTAATCGATGAATGTATCCGTGCATTATCTGGCTGGATGATCGTCCGGTCATCACTGACGCTGCTGCACGGTGTGCAGGGCTGTCATTGATGGTGGGATTCATCAAGCATGATCAGAGTTATTAGGACCGGTTAGCTCCACGCGTTACCACGCTTCCACACCCGGCCTATCAACGTGATGGTCTATCACGACTCGAAGATACCTAATCTTGAGGGAGGCTTCCCGCTTAGATGCTTTCAGCGGTTATCCCGTCCATGCATAGCTACCCTGCTGCGCGGCTGGCGCCACGACAGGTACACCAGAGGCATGTTCAACCCGGTCCTCTCGTACTAGGGTCAACTCCTCTCAAGTATCGACGCCCACGGCAGATAGGGACCAAACTGTCTCGCGACGTTCTGAACCCAGCTCACGTACCACTTTAATTGGCGAACAGCCAAACCCTTGGGACCTGCTCCAGCCCCAGGATGTGATGAGCCGACATCGAGGTGCCAAACGATTCCGTCGATATGAGCTCTTGGGAATCATCAGCCTGTTATCCCCGGCGTACCTTTTATCCGTTGAGCGATGGCCCTTCCACGAGGGACCACCGGATCACTATGACCGACTTTCGTCTCTGCTCGATTCGTCAATCTCGCAGTCAGGCAGGCTTATGCCATTGCACTCTTGCAGCCGGTTTCCAACCGGCCTGAGCCTACCATCGCGCGCCTCCGTTACTCTTTAGGAGGCGACCGCCCCAGTCAAACTACCCGCCACAGAGGGTCCCTGTACCGGCTAACGGTACGAGGTTAGACATTAAAAAATCACAGGGTGGTATTTCACCTATGGCTCCACACCAGCTGGCGCCGGTGCTTCAAAGCCTCCCACCTATGCTACACAATAATTTTCCAATGCCACTCTGAAGCTGCAGTAAAGGTGCACGGGGTCTTTCCGTCTAACCGCGGGTACTCCGCATCTTCACGGAGAATTCAATTTCGCTGAGCATATCCTGGAGACAGTGGGGAAGTCGTTACGCCATTCGTGCAGGTCGGAACTTACCCGACAAGGAATTTCGCTACCTTAGGACCGTTATAGTTACGGCCGCCGTTTACCGGGGCTTCAATTCGGAGCTTGCACTCCTCCTCTTAACCTTCCGGCACCGGGCAGGCGTCAGACCCTATACGTCGTCTTGAAGCCGACTTAGCAGAGTCCTGTGTTTTTGCTAAACAGTCGCTACCCCCTGGCCTGTGCCCCCCACATCTGCTTGCGCAAACATGGGGCCTCCTTCTTCCGAAGGTACGGAGGCAATTTGCCGAGTTCCTTCAGGATACTTCTCTCAAGCGCCTTGGTATACTCTACCTGACCACCTGTGTCGGTTTCGGGTACGGTCTATACGGAGAGGCTATTTCCTGGAACCGCTTCGAAGCACAACCAATCCGATAAGGTTGTACAACACACGCGATCCGTCACACATCTCCAGGCCCACGAATATTAACGTGGTTCCCATCGACTACCCCCTTCGGGCTCGTCTTAGGGGCCGGCTCACCCTGCTCAGATTAGCTTTAAGCAGGAACCCTTGGTCTTTCGGCGAGAGGGCATCTCACCCTCTTTATCGCTACTCATGTCAGCATTCGCACTTCCGATACGTCCACGGTCGGTTACCCTCCCGCTTCACTCGCCTACGGAACGCTCCGCTACCGCGTGATCCGAAGATCACACCCTAAGCTTCGGTGCATCACTTGAGCCCCGTTACATTTTCGCCGCAGAACCTCTTATTTAGACCAGTGAGCTGTTACGCTTTCTTTAAAGGATGGCTGCTTCTAAGCCAACCTCCTGGTTGTTTTGGAAGTTCCACATGCTTTCCCACTTAGTGATGACTTGGGGACCTTAGCTGTAGGTTAGGGCTGTTTCCCTTTTGACGACGGACCTTAGCACCCGCCGTCTGTCTGCCGAACTAGACTCGTTGGTATTCGGAGTTTGGTTAGAATTGGTAGATCTCGCGACCCCCGCATCCATCCAGTGCTCTACCCCCAACGGCAATCATTCGACGCTCTACCTCAATAGATTTCGCGGAGAACCAGCTATTTCCCGGCTTGATTGGCCTTTCACCCCTAAACACAACTCATCCGAGAATTTTTCAACATTCACCGGTTCGGTCCTCCAGTGCGTGTTACCGCACCTTCAACCTGGTCATGCCTAGATCGCCGGGTTTCGGGTCTAATACACCATACTCAATTCGCCCTGTTCAGACTCGCTTTCGCTGCGCCTACACCTAACGGCTTAAGCTCGCATGGTACATTAAGTCACTGACCCATTATGCAAGAGGTACGCTGTCACCCCCTAAAGAGGCTCCAACTGCTTGTAAGCATTCGGTTTCAGGTACTGTTTCACTCCCCTCATCGGGGTGCTTTTCACCTTTCCCTCACGGTACTGTGTTCGCTATCGGTCATGTACGAGTATTTAGGCTTGGAGGGTGGTCCCCCCATGTTCAGACAGGATTTCACGTGTCCCGCCCTACTCGAGTCTTCTTGTCTCGCTTTCGCATACGGGACTGTCACCCGCTATGGTCACTCTTTCCAAAGTGTTCTGCTAGTTGAACAAGAAGCACTGGCCTGGTCCGCGTTCGCTCGCCACTACTAACGGAATCTCGGTTGATGTCTTTTCCTCCGGGTACTTAGATGTTTCAGTTCCCCGGGTTCGCTTCACCAAGGCTATATATTCGCCAAGGTGATACCTTATCCACCTCACTCAACCCGTGATCGCTCACGAACCGAGAGAAATGGTGAAGGTGGGTTTCCCCATTCGGAAATCGCCGGATCAAAGTTTGCTCACAACTCCCCGACGCTTATCGCAGCGTGCCACGTCCTTCATCGCCTGTACATGCCAAGGCATCCACCAAATGCTCTTACCTCACGCTTGAGAATCCACACCATCAACGACAGCCCTGCATAAAGACCGCGCTGTTTACAGGCATGGACGATTATCTCAGCCAGATATAATGACACGTCGTATGTACTTGCCTTCCAGGCACCTACGTCAGGTGCCCTTCACCGCAAATACGACGCGCCACGGCATCGATTAAAAAACCCATTCACAATGTCAAAGAACTGCGGGCAGATCCCGCATATCCGGACCGAAGTCCGAAGCCAGTTTCGCTTCATCTCTGGAGTATCTGTCAGGCGTGTTAAGAACCCCGAACCTGCAAGGTTCGCAAGGCCGACCGGCCGTCGCGCCTCATGGCGCGCAAAAGCCAAGAACGCGGACGCGTTCGGCGGCACTTGAGCACTCAGCAAACAAGAGCAATCTTTGCCCAAGGCAAAGATTGGTGGAGCCTATCGGGATCGAACCGATGACCTGATGCTTGCAAAGCAACCGCTCTCCCAGCTGAGCTAAGGCCCCGTTTCCAGTCTTGCCGGCAAGTGGTGGGCCTGAGAGGATTTGAACCTCTGACCTCACCCTTATCAGGGGTGCGCTCTAACCAACTGAGCTACAGGCCCACTTGCCATGCCCATGCCGGCCATGAGGCCGCGGGCGGCTGAGAGCCAGCTCAGGCAGAACACACAGCGTTTGCTGTGTATCTCCAGGATGAAGGGACATGAGGACGACGGCATGTTCTTTGAAAAGGAGAGAAGCCCTTCCCGAAGCAAGTCCGGGCGCTTTCTTTCCAATCCTTAGAAAGGAGGTGATCCAGCCGCAGGTTCCCCTACGGCTACCTTGTTACGACTTCACCCCAGTCGCTGATCCCACCGTGGTTAGCTGCCTCCGTTGCCGGTTAGCGCACTACCTTCGGGTGAAACCAACTCCCATGGTGTGACGGGCGGTGTGTACAAGGCCTGGGAACGTATTCACCGCGGCATGCTGATCCGCGATTACTAGCGATTCCGCCTTCATGCTCTCGAGTTGCAGAGAACAATCCGAACTGAGACGGCTTTTGGAGATTAGCTTGTGCTCGCGCACTCGCTGCCCACTGTCACCGCCATTGTAGCACGTGTGTAGCCCAGCGTGTAAGGGCCATGAGGACTTGACGTCATCCCCACCTTCCTCCGGCTTATCACCGGCAGTTTCCTTAGAGTGCCCAACCAAATGATGGCAACTAAGGACGAGGGTTGCGCTCGTTGCGGGACTTAACCCAACATCTCACGACACGAGCTGACGACAGCCATGCAGCACCTGTCACTGATCCAGCCGAACTGAAGGAAAAGATCTCTCTAATCCGCGATCAGGATGTCAAACGCTGGTAAGGTTCTGCGCGTTGCTTCGAATTAAACCACATGCTCCACCGCTTGTGCAGGCCCCCGTCAATTCCTTTGAGTTTTAATCTTGCGACCGTACTCCCCAGGCGGATAACTTAATGCGTTAGCTGCGCCACCCAAACACCATGTGCCCGGACAGCTAGTTATCATCGTTTACGGCGTGGACTACCAGGGTATCTAATCCTGTTTGCTCCCCACGCTTTCGCACCTCAGCGTCAATACTTGTCCAGTCAGTCGCCTTCGCCACTGGTGTTCTTCCGAATATCTACGAATTTCACCTCTACACTCGGAATTCCACTGACCTCTCCAAGATTCTAGTCACCTAGTTTCAAAGGCAGTTCCGGGGTTGAGCCCCGGGCTTTCACCTCTGACTTGAGTAACCGCCTACGCGCGCTTTACGCCCAGTAATTCCGAACAACGCTAGCTCCCTCCGTATTACCGCGGCTGCTGGCACGGAGTTAGCCGGAGCTTATTCTCCAGGTACTGTCATTATCATCCCTGGTAAAAGAGCTTTACAACCCTAAGGCCTTCATCACTCACGCGGCATTGCTGGATCAGGCTTTCGCCCATTGTCCAATATTCCCCACTGCTGCCTCCCGTAGGAGTCTGGGCCGTGTCTCAGTCCCAGTGTGGCTGATCATCCTCTCAGACCAGCTAAGGATCGTCGCCTTGGTAGGCCATTACCCCACCAACTAGCTAATCCTACGCGGGCTCATCCCTCGGCAATAAATCTTTGGACCGAAGTCATTATCCGGTATTAGCTCAAGTTTCCCTGAGTTATTCCGAACCGAAGGGCAGATTCCCACGCGTTACGCACCCGTGCGCCACTAGACCCGAAGGTCTCGTTCGACTTGCATGTGTTAGGCATGCCGCCAGCGTTCGTTCTGAGCCAGGATCAAACTCTCAAGTTTGTGTCACATAACCAGCAGCACGAGACCAAAAGTCCCGCCAACCGCCAGATATGAACTTCGGGAGCCGATACCTGCACTTGTCAAACGTAATGGATACGAAGGACATATAAGGCATCGGCTTGCTTTAAACTGCGTCACAGAGCCCGAAGCTCCCAAGACGCAGGCGCCGTCGCCCACATGTCCCTTCATCTAAAACCAACAATGTCAAAGATCCGCCGAACAAAAGAGGCGGACAACTAGCGAACCCCTCTCTTCCGATCGGGGACCAAAGTGTCCGTCTGTGTTGGCGACCGTAGCAGAAAACCGTGTGTTCCGCCGCGGTGAGAGGCCCTCTAAGTCCCACCCACGATTCGGTCAAACCCTTTTTTCAAAAAAGTTTCATGAAGCGTGGATGTGGCCGAAAAGACCAAGCCTGCAAGAGGCCCTTCAACAAGATGGGACCTTCCGAAGCCGATTCAAGGGCTGCGTACCGGACCTTACCTGCAGGCGAAGGCTTACCCTTTCCCAAAAATGTCATCGTGCCGTCGCCTGGCGGTCGCGGAACTGGCCCCGGGATGTCACAATCGGAACATAGGAAACCGGCTTCGATCAACTACATCGGGGCAACCATGACCGACCTGCTTCCTCCCTCCCCCTATTCGGATGGCGATGTCGATACCAACGACAGCCGCACCCCGTCGCTGGAAAGTCTGGCAAACGAGCGCTTTTCGCGTCGCCAGACCATTTTCGGCGGCGCCAAGGCGTCGAGCCTGGCCCTGTTCGGCACCGCCATGCTTGCAGCGTGCAACTCGGATGACAGCAACGGCGAGGGCCCGGTGGTCAGCGCCGGCGGCAATGCCGCGACAAGCGCCGGACGCATTGTGACACTGACCGGCAGCGCCACCGGTATCAAAGGCCTGAAGTCCTCAGGCTGGTCCCAGAGCAGCGGCCCGAGCGTCGAGATCATGGGAAGCGGGGACGAAGTAACGTTCATCGCCTCCGC
>Ga0208433_1001063_pt1 | contig 10611 bp, 8 predicted proteins | sample 3_EtaG_FD_184075 | JGI IMG/M metagenome (GOLD analysis project Ga0208433, IMG submission 184075) | Marine viral communities from the Subarctic Pacific Ocean - 3_ETSP_OMZ_AT15126 metaG (SPAdes) (version 2) | ecosystem: Environmental > Aquatic > Marine > Oceanic | place: Pacific Ocean | collected...
CCACTGTGCCATGGCTTCTGAACCTATCTTGCCTTCAAATGGACAAGGAGTTCCTGCCATTTGCATAGCTTCAAAAACTCTTTCGTCCTGACATAGAATTGAAACAGCAGCCACCTTCATACCGTAGTCATACAATACCTTTGAAAGTTTTATGCGTTCACAGTTTAAGTCCCTAATATGCTTGCCAACAGAAGCCCCAAACCCGAGAGTACTAACGGAACCGCTAACACCCATGCTACACACATCTTGAGACATAGAGGAGTAACTTGGTGAATTGGCTGAATTAACGGGAATATCGGAACCTGTTGAGCTGCTTGTCGTAGTTGATGTGGATGTTGTAGTATTCGTTGCCCCATCTTCATAAGTTGTTGTCGTAGTACTTTCATATCCACCTGTGATATTTGTATTGCTTCCTGATGTATTTGTTTGGGTATTTGTATCATTAGCAGAATCCGCTATTGCAGATTTTGATATTACTACAATTGTAATTAGCAGTAACAATAAAAATAAATTTGTCGCTATCCATTTCATTTATTATTCCACTTCTCTTTTATAATTATCATTAACTTATCAAACCAATCAGTCATTTTCTGTTTCTTTTATTCCAGCGTTTATGCCAAGCCCAGTTACTCACTTTACTTCCATAAACTTCACAAAAATTTAGAAATTTATTTTTTAACCAAGCTGCCACCAAAATATAATCCTATGATTGCGGACATTAAATGGGTATCTAATGGCGTTATAACTACACCAAAAAACTGCTTATCCATTACAATTTCTTTCTTTTCAATCAGGAATAAAAATCCTCTGGAAAATTCTGTCCATGTTAAAAACACGCTTGTATCAAAAAATACTGGTACTATTTTAGGCCAAGCAATAATAAAGAACACTGCCGTTAATGCAATAATCCTTCTTGTCCATTGAAATCCTTTATTGTCATATCGTCTTGCCTTGTCAATTTCATCCATTTGAAACTTACCACGTGCAAGCAACATTTTCTGTTCCGCTTGTTTTGCCTTGATGCTCTGACCCCAAATAGACATAACTCCACCTAGTACACTTGAGCCAAGCATTGTAATCATTTCTACCGGTAATCCACCTAACATCTATTAATCTCCAATTTGTTTAGCAAAGGAGCCTATAGACTCCCTTGCTGTTGTTTTTATTTATACGATATAATTTACTAATACGATGATAAGGATAGCAGCAATTGCCAGAACAAATAATTTTCCCGGCTTGCTCATATCCTTCCACATATCTTTTAATTTTTCCATAACTCCTCCTAGTTTAATAGTCCAGTATAGACAGCTTTTAGCACCAGACCTAATACCATGAGAGATACTGTCCATACAATCTTGAAAATAGTGTCTATTTTTTGACTCATATGGCTTATATGATTGTCAAGCTTTTGATTAATGAGTTTTAACTCACCACTAATTCTGATGATATCTTCACGGTTTTCCTGTGTTTTTTCTTCAACCATTTATTAAATCCCTCAGTGAATATTCATTGCTCAAGATATGATCATATGCCATGTCCAGTCCCTTGTTTATTACTTCATCTTTGTTAGTAATTGCTTCATAATTCTTTGCTCCCATTTCATGATTAGAAATAAAATTAATAAGTTTTTTCATTTGTTCCCTGTCCATAACATCAATAACGTCAGTATCCTTAAAACCCTTACTAATTGCATCCATCATATAGGACTGTTGATCCTCCGCCCATCCATCCGATTCAAAGAATATTTGACTAATAGTTAATTCAGGCTTGTTGTTCTTTCTCAGTGCTCGTGTCATCAAGCTTATAGCCCCTGCACGTATCCCGTATTCCGGGGTATCAAATTTTCGTTGTCTTTCATGAATCTGATCTTCTGATAATCCCTCCCATTCATCATCACTTTGAACTCCCATCCAGTTATTGGATCGTTCAGGAAGACTTATTAAGGGTTTTTCCTTTACGATGACAAGAACATTATCTGTTTGTTCCGCTAGGTTGTCCTTAACCACGAGAAATACTATAAAGAATAGGAGAAATACCCATTTCACTTATATTTTCTCATAAATTCCAATGAATCAAGAAACTCTTCAGCCAGTTTTCTTTTTTGGTCTTGCAATCGCATAACTTCCTTATGTCTAAAATCCTTGCTTAAGCTTTTATCCGTAGTAGTATTTCTAATTAATCTGTTTCGCTTTCCCGTCTCCATTAAATAATCAAGAAAGACAGGTCGTTGCATAATCTTATCTCGATTGTCATCATTTTTAAGCCAAGCGTTTATTCGTGTATCATCAGCTAACAGTAATTCAGCAATCATGCTTTCAGACACGTAGTCCTCCAAGCCAGTTGCAACTTCCTCATACGCATCAATTTCGTGTTGGGTTATTGTTGGTATTCCATCTTCATACATCCTGTCAAGAACAGGAATATCCTCCAATGTAACAGGTCTGTTGTTATCCCACTGTCCCTCGGTTACTTCATTTGTAAAATAATCAAGTATATGCAAGAATTTTTCACCTAGTCCCGGAAGCATTTTTCTATATATTTGCTCTAAATGTATTGGTGACATTCCCGTTTCATTGCCAAGAGCTATCATTGTTTCAGGTGTCCATGGTGTGTACTGAAATTCAGAAGGGGCATTCAATATTCTTTTTGGTATAATATTTGCACCGGTAAATGAATCAACATTTCCAAACAAGGCAAATCCCAAACTGAAACTTGGTGGCAGTGGAACTGGGGGCAGTGCGTGCGTTATATTATGGTAAAATGATTTAACAAATTCCCCCATAATTGTTGTTGCATGATCTCCACCCACTCCTTTTTGTGTTGCCTCCCATGCCGCTTGCAATACAGCCTCCGTTGTATTTGCGTACATTCCATATAAATCAAATGGTTTGGGGACAAGCCCAAAACGAGTTACTTCTCTTCCTAATGTTTCATCATAGCGTTTTCCTAAAGGAATAAACCATGCTTGACGTTTTGCCCAGTCAGGATATGCCTGATAGTCAGGATTGTCATGATTAAGATACCATAATGTTGCCGATGGGGCACCAACATACATATTGGCTTGAATAAATGTCTTTGCAAACCGCCCTTCTCCAAACCATGTTCTCATTGATTTATACATACCTTGTACGCCGGGATTAAGAAAGGCCACTGACTGATTAAGAAAAGTTATTACATTTCCCGATCCTTTCATGGAAAAATCTATGGAAATTTCACGTGCCATAACTGCCGCTTCTCTAGGAGAATATCCTGCTTTTATCATTCTGTCATATTCCCTGACACGAGTAGCGTGCTCAAACGCTCCCATAAAATTTCCATAGATTTTTCCAAATTGTTTTGGATTTGTTATAACGTCATCCAAGGGTATTTTAAGATTCTTGTTAAAATACTTTTTCATTTGAAAAGCGTATTGTTCAGGATTCTTGGTAAAGATAGTTCCAAATCCACCACCATTATTAAGATAATCCAACACGATCCTGTGATTTTCCGGATTCTTGCCAAAATAATAGCTCATCATTTTTACTATGCCCATTGTTGTGTCAAGACCAGGTATTCTAGCCCATGAAGTGGAATTAATTGCACCTCCAAATGAATCACGTGTAGGATTAGCCCACATGGCAAAACTTGGATCTCTTGTAATAAGCCATGAAACCATTCCCTTGTTCTTGGCTAGTCCTTGCATTACCCAACCTTGATACTCAAATGATTTCCAGCCAAATGTATCAACGGCTGTTTTTAGCATTTCATCCGTAATCTTAAAGTATTTTGGCTTTCCATTAAAGTTTGCTGCAAATATTAATTGACCTTCAGGAGTACGAATATTTTTACTATTAAAATGAAGCAATTTAATGTACTGTTCAACAGCTTCATCATCAAGATTAATATCCTTTACTCCTTGTTTTTCTAGTTGTTCAATTAACTTCTTTTTATCAATATGAACAACTCCTGCCATATCTTGGGCGGTTGCAGGTTCTGCCCATTTTGTTGAAAAATTATCAATAAACTGTTTTTTTTCTTTTCCTGTATACCCAAGTTTCTTTGCCATTTCCGTTGCCTGAGCAAGACGTTTGGCATAAACTTTTTCAATATAGTAAGCAAGTGTCTGATTAGCCCTATTACGCATGGAAGCTTCAACAATAACGGCAGTATTCTTCAATAAAGCCTGATAGGGATTTTCAATCATTCCACCACCACCGGTGAATAAATTATATGGTTTTGCTCTTGTTGAGGTCTTAATTTGAGTTTTTATTATACCCTTTTCAATGTCCATTGTTTGGGTAACTCTAAAAAATGGAACGTATACGGGATTTGCTTTCAGCATATTATCTGCCGCTTCTCGGCTTATCAATCCTGAATCAACCGCAAAATCCATTAATCGTTTGTTATAACTTTGAAGATTTTTTAATGCTCCTTTAAAGGCAGGATTAGCATCCCCCAATCGTTGATATTTTTCAAGTGTCTTTTGATCCCAATTTTTTAGTATTTTCTTAGGTTTAAATCCTCTTTTTTGAAGCTTTAATGCCCTTTTAGCAGCAAGATAATAAGTAAAATCCTTTAACTGAGTTTGGGTTGTAATGAACTCTGACATTGACTTTGCAAAGGACTGTCCATTGATTTCAAGTTTTCCATAATCAAGTTTTGACTTTCCTGTTGCATCTAATGACCGCCAGTTGGACGTGCCCTCATTAAACCAGTTGTCGATTACACGACCAACATTCTTTAATAATTTAAATTCAGCCCATACACTATTTCCACCGGAACCAGTTTTTCCTACATTTATCTCCGCTTGTGCCCGTAATTGGTCATCAGGAAGTCCTTTGTTTTCCGGTAATTTTTTTAATCGTTGGAATTCCTTTAACAGGTCAGGATGACGTAGTGTCATTACGGAAGGCATTACGCCTGTTGCCTCTCCTTCCATAAGACGAAAGGCGTATTCTCTATCTACATTCTTAGAGATCCATTTCTGTAAAACTTGTTTTGGATTGTATTCCTTTAATATACCCCACATATACTGAGCGATAGTGATATCCTCTTTTACATTTGCTTTCATAAAATTGAACATTTCTTGATCCAGGGGCTTAACAACATGAATCGTGCCTTGGTAAATTCCATGAGTTACCAGTTTTGTCAGCCATAAAGCACCTTCAAGGGTGAATCCAATTCCCATCCCCTCTATCGTTCTGACAAATCTGTTTTGCCATTCAGGGTTATCAGGATCAGTTGCCATTTTATCAAGAAACCAACCAATGGGGCCTTCCAGTTTTGGGTGATCCTTAATCATAGCTGCAAGGTTTTGCATATTAGGCTGAACCAGTGCCATATCCACAGCACCAAAACCTACAGCAAAAGCACCTATTTCCTGTCCTCGTGTAAATGTCTGTTTTGCAGTTTTAGAACCAACTATTAATTGTGTAAGTAACTTTGATCCTTTAACAGCAAGTCCTGCAGGTGCAAAGTATTCCGTAACTAGTTGTACACTTTTATCTAGTGCACCTCCCGGTGTTCTAAGATTTGGTAATTCAATTGCCTTAATACCTTTAGGATCTACCCCTTCAAGAAAATCCCCTCTTCCTTTAAAAGCCCCATTCCACCATGAATCACCACCATACATAGGTGATATAAAATTCATAAAATCAAGTGCACTTTGTATTAAGTTTCGTCCACTTTGAGCAAAAGATAATTCAAATAAAGGTGATTGTAATGGTTGTAAAGGGGGGTCATCAATGTCAATAAATCCCAAAGCAGCTTGTTCCTCAATACTTGAAGACTCATAAAACTGATCAAAAAATTCTTGCTGAAATAATTGGGGGAGGTCTGCTAATTCATCATCTATAGGGTGGGAACGAAAAAAATCATAGTCTGTTTCGTTTTCGTTGAATATAAGTGCCTGACTGGCATATAATAAGTCCTTGTCAATCTGATCAGATTGAAGTGATGAAATATCGGTTTGATTAATGGAATCTAATGTAATGGAAGAATAGGTATCTGAGACTGTTGAAATAACCGGTTCATCCGTGACAACTTCTTCTTGAAGCAACTCTTCTGGCAGATCAACAGGTGCCATCTGTTTCTCCGCTATAAACTCCTCTTTCTTATCAAGTAGGTCATCTGTCTGATTAATAATTGATTCAGGTACAGGTGACGGCTTTTTTAAGAATTCTAATGCCTCAAATTGTGCCATAATTGCCTATTGATATATATCGTTTGATTTATCGTATAATCCTTGATTTAAGTTACTAATTAATTGAAGCATTTGAGCATTCCATGGTGAATCAGTACTTCTGCCTATAGTATCCCCAGTTCCTACAGTTTCAAATACATCAGCAGTATCTATATTAAATGTGTCATTAAGAATAGTCCCTGCTTCTTCTTTGTCAATAGTTCTACCTTTATAAGTACCCGAACCCTTAAATAATACCAATGTTAACGCTGAAATGTCCCTTTTTTGACTTGGTTCTAGTTTTGAGCCTTCAAGTTCTGATTTTTTAACCAAGTAATTTACCGCATTTGCATTATCAAGAGCAAATTTTTGCAGTAATCCTGTTGCAAGATTCCTGTTGGCAATATTGGTAACATTAATGTTTTGTGGTGCTAAATCAAAATACTCACTGCTTGGATCTTCTCTCATTGCTGTTTGAATTTTCAACACTTCATTATTCGCCATTTGCATTGAATTGGTTTTAGTAGCCTCTATCCAAGGGTTTCGAAGTGATTTATAGTCATACATATATCCTGATATGTCATTGCCACTTGTCGGAACACCTAATGATTTTGCGGATATTAAATCAAATGTATCGGTCAATTTCTTTTGATCATACATTCCTGTTATAGTTGGTTTCTCTTTCAGCTTGGCTTCAATTTCCGCAATTCTTGCTTTATGAAGCTCAAAGGCATTTTGAGTTTTCTGATCATAACTTCCAATATCCTTTTCAAGAATTACATTTCGTCCCTTAATGTTATCAAGGGTGGCTTGATCAATTTCTGCAGCCGTTTTATTGTCAATTTTTTTTGAAAGATTATCTAGTTGCATTTCTTCCTTTTCTAATATAAGCATTGCAGGTTTGGCTGTATTCATTATTTCCTGCATTTCATTGTCAAGTCTAAGGTTATCCACAGTCAAGGTAAGTTTTTCAAATTCCTTGTCTTTCATCATTTCAACAATGCCGTATTTCTGCACTGATGCATTAATACCCTCTTGTAATTGTTTTATAACTAAGGAATTTTTTTGCCTTAATGTGGAATTAGTAATCTGCGTAGACAATAAATTCGCCTGATCAATCTGCATAGCAATTAAGTCTTTCTTAGGTTGAGTTTCCAGATTATACGTGCCAAGTTTTATGGCATTATCATTCAAGGATTTTTGTTGCTCTTTTATATCCTCATCCAATGTTTGCATTTTAGCATAGTTTGCACTATCCCATTTTATCATTGAAAGTTTTTCGTCTTGTATCTTACGAGCCGCTGCTTTAATTGCTATTTCATCTGTTTCTGTTGCTTTGGCAATTCTATTAACTATTTCCTGCTCTGCAACACTTAGTTGAGCTTTTGTAAGGTCTATGCTAAGAAGTGCTATTCTATCAGCTTCAGTTGCTTGGGCAATTTTTAAATCTATATCACCTATTGCAAGTTCTTGTTTCTTTTTTTGTAACTCAGTAACACTTGTTTCCCACTCCATTTGTGCTGTAGGACTGATGGATTTTGAATCCCATAAATTAAACTTGGAATCAGGAATTTCTACATCCTCCAACAAAGCGTCTTTTGAATAGGTTCCTATGTTATTTTCATTACCTGTTATATTTTTTGCATCCTCATTGTTGAACTGGGTTTTTAGTCTTTCTGCAACCATGTCTTCCCATGTTTGGTTTGTACCAACAACCCTGCTTTTGTACCATTTTTGACCTCCACCCGCTTCTTCAAAAGGTTCGGAAAAAGCGTCCCATTCAGTCTTATTATAAAAGTACCCTTGTGCAAGAAGGTATTTAAAAACATCCTCATCCATATCCCCGTATTGTGCCTGCAGAAGATTGGATTCTATATTTCTTATTCTTTCTTTATCTTCGTTATCAATTAACAGTTTTCCCGCATGAATGTCCAGTGCTTTTGTTTTTTCCCCTTTTAGTTTGTCTTTTGCTAATTTTGCGTCAAGTTTCGCCTTTTTAACGGCATCCATTTGTTCCACTCTTGCACCAAGAAACCCTTTTGCAAACGATTGAAAATTCTTACCCATTAAAGCCATTATTCAGTCTCCTTTGCCATCAATCCACTTGTTTTCAATTCCTTTTTAACATCACGAACAAATTTTTTCATTTTACTTTTGTCAACTGTTGATTCATCGGCTTTTTGCTTTTCAATTTTAAATTTAGAAAATGACTTGAGAAACTTATTTTGACTCTGATCACCAATAAACAATTTCATTTTTGATATGCCTGCTTTCATTCCAATGGACATGATTTGCTTAAAAACTATCTCCGCCAGCAAGAACGCAACATCGGGAGTCCATTTTCCTTCTGTAAATCCTCCAAACAGAATCATTCGGGTAATTGCTTCAATGGGAATGTCACTACGTAAGAATGTAACAACCTGAGTTAAAACGCTATCTTCATGGAGCCGATCCCAGATATATTCAGCAGCATCATTGACATCCGAAAACTGTGGTGGGTGCTCCCACGCTGCATTTTTTGGCATATCCGTCAATGACTGCCCCGGAATTGGTGCATCAAAAATATTTTCTTGCATATTTACTCCTATACTTTTGGTAATATTATATTTGATTCTGTGTAGGATGCAAATCTCCTATCCCAAATGCCTTTATTGCCTCATAGTTTACGGATGCAACATCTAGTTCTCCAAATTCACCTTCAACCTCTTCTGCTTTTGAAGATGCATAAATTGGCATATCATGAATATTAAATGAAGGGGGTGTCATAACAACAGGTTGAACTGCTGATTTTCCATCTCCTCCACCAAATGCCATTTCCAAACCTTTTCCTAAAATTGCCTTTGTAAAAAATTCTGATCCAAACATATTATATTCTCCTTAACTAAACACGCCTGCGGCAAAACGTCCAAGCAATTGAAACAGCCCATCCCGTGACTGTTGATCCGCCATATCAAATGCTGTCTGTCTCTCCAATGCCGCCACTGCCATATTATGTGCCCTATTCAATGAATTTTGTGCCGCTTCATTTGTCCAAGTCGCCTCATCCCTCCATTGTTGCCATAGAGATGACAACGCAAAATTAGAGATATTCAATAAGTTTTGTGCGTTTGTTTGATTAGCCGCATTTATTGCAGCCGTATTTGCCGTATTAATGTTTCTTCTCCAGTTAGCGTTTGACTGGTCTATAACTTGTTGATTCTGTACGTTGAACTGTTCACGTTGATCTTTCAATTGTGAATTAAATTGATTTATGGAAGCTTCTGTTTGTGCATTTGCCTGTGAAACAGCCGTTGCATTATTGGCATTTTGTGCCGATATCTTGTTTGCTTCTGAATTTGAAAACTGTTTCATTGCATCCGTTCGTTGGGCATTTTGTGTTGCCACGGATGTTGAAAGGTTTTTATAAAACTGGTCTACTTGATTCGTACTTGTGGCATTAAATTGCAACGCTGCATTTGATGCCGCCTGATCACTGAATAACGTTGCTTGTCGTGCCTGTAAATTTTGAAGATTGGCTTGTTGATTATTAGTAAGATTAGCCATATCCATTTGAAGATATGACTGAGCATTTAAAACTGCGGATTGTTGCCTATTGTTAAGGTTCTGAAAAATCATTTCCTTATAGGTAGCCGCATCTTGAGCTGCTATGGGAACTGCTGATTCCATAACACCTTGTGCCAATGCCTCCGCATACATGCTTGACGCACCCATTCCACGTTTAGCCATATTGGCTTCAACGAGTTTTTGTGCACCTAAAGCCCATGCAGGTAAATCCGTTCCTGCCGCTACTGCCGTTTGAACCTGCTGTTGCAATCCTTCTAGTTGTCCTGCTACAGTTGCATCACTTACAATTTGTCCTGTTTGAGCAGTCATAGGTGCTGTTACTTGCCCTTGAGCTGCCGTCATTTGCTGTGCCGTGCCCAAAGCCGTAGCCGTGTATTGTGCCGCCGCTTGTTGTGCCTTATCGGCTACCTGTACTGCCGTAGGAGCCGTTGCCGCCTGTGCCGCCTGTGCTGTTGCCGTAGGAACTGCTGCCGTAGGGGCAGTTGTTGCTACTCCAGGAGTTGCTAATGTTTCTCCTACTCCAACTTGTTGTGCAACAGGCGTAACTGCTGTTCCTGTAGGTAATACAGGAGTAACAGCTTGTTTTTTTGCTAATGCTAATACATCCTTTGAAGTTCCTGCCTGTGGTGTAGGTACTACGCCTGGTGGCAGTTGAACGGGAGGTATTACTTGTGTTGTTGGTGTTGCCATTTAATTTCTTTCCTGTTTATTTATTGTAATATTTTCATTTCTATACCGAAAAATCTACATTAAATGAGATACTTCTATTTTATCTCCATATGCATTCAGTTTGTCGATATAATGCTGAGGCATTTCAACTCTCAAACTCCTTAGTTTTTTTCTTCTGGTCGAAAATATCAAAGGGGATGCAGAAACTCTCCATCCTT
>Ga0208433_1001064_pt1 | contig 10608 bp, 15 predicted proteins | sample 3_EtaG_FD_184075 | JGI IMG/M metagenome (GOLD analysis project Ga0208433, IMG submission 184075) | Marine viral communities from the Subarctic Pacific Ocean - 3_ETSP_OMZ_AT15126 metaG (SPAdes) (version 2) | ecosystem: Environmental > Aquatic > Marine > Oceanic | place: Pacific Ocean | collected...
CAAGATGGGAGACGATAATGACTTTTAAGCCACCTCCAGTTCTTCCGATTGCAACTAAAGATAAAGATTTAATCGAGACATTTAATATTACAAATGATACGATGGAGCAGTATTTAATTGAGATTAATCAACCCGCAGCGACGGGCTATTCCACGTCCAATATCGTCGATACTCGCACGTTAGATGGCTCTACAGCCACTTTAGCGAATGTAATAGACGTATTAGGGACGTTAATAGAAAAACTTAAAAGTAAAGGATTATTAGATGGTTAAACTTCGAAAGGCATGTGAAGACGATACGTATCAAATTCGTGAGCTGTTAAAGAACTGGTTGGTTGAGACAAAACTTGACTTTGGAAAAACAAACAATAGTAAAGCACGTGAAAATATACTAGAATACATCGATAAACATTTTGTAATTGTTGCAGAAGATGACAATAAAATCATTGGAAGCATCGCAATGGCGAATTGTGATACATGGTATACGGATAAGGCGTTTTATCGCACACTATGGTTTTTTGTGGATCAGGAAAAAAGAAATCCCCAGATTGCAAAAAGTTTATTAGACTTTGCGAGAGAATACGCTAAAATACGGAACATACCAATGATTTTGGAAATAATGCAAGGAAAAGACATGGAACGAAAACATCAATGGGCTACGAGACAACATCTTAATTATCTTGGCGGAACTTACTCAGAGGGGTTATAATGGGAAGCTTATTTAAACCAACGACGACGACGGTACCATCTTCATCTTCTGGAAGCGTTAAATACGACATACCGGAATACTTTAAAAAAGCGCAAGAAGAATTATTTTTACGAGCTGGTGAGGAATCAAAGAAACCATACGAGGCGTATACAGGTGAGCGTATTGCGGGAATGACCCAACTGCAAAAAGATGCGATGGAAAAAGCCCGATTAAACTTAGGGGCGTTTGAAGCATCAGGAGTCACGGATAAATCAAGAGCTTTATTGGATCAAGCGACAGGGGTAGCAGGAGAACAATTCACGGGTGCGACTGTCGACCAGTATATGAATCCTTGGATTCAAAACGTCGTTGATACATCAATGCGAAACTTAGGAGAAACAGCGGGAAGAGAAAGATTAGGTCGAGAGGCGTCACAAATAACATCAGGCGCATATGGAGGCGACCGTGCAGCAATGGAAAATTATCTGGCGAATAAAGCCAATTTAACAGCTGCGGGCGATGTCTCAGGCTCATTATATGGAGCAGGATTTGAAAGTGGCGCAGCAAGATTTGGCGCTGATAAAGGAATGCGCTATGCGGATTTAATTAATAAAGCAGGAGCACTTCCAGGATTGCAATTGCAGTTACAAGGAGCAACGATGGGAGAAGCAGAGCAAGCAGGAAAATACGGAGCGATGGATCAAGCTCTTACACAAGCTGGCTATAATGAAAAATATAAAGACTGGATTGAAGAACAAGGTTGGAATAAAGGTCAACTTGCATACTTATCTCAAATACTTTCAGGGGCACCTATTCGAAGTTATGGACAGGAAAGCACAGGAACCCAGGATCAAGTTATGGGTGGCACTTCTCCAGGTGGTCAAATTGCGGGCGCTCTCGCCACTTATTTTGCGATGAGTGACAGACGTTTAAAAACCGATGTTGAATTAGTCGGACAATCACCTTCTGGAATTAATATTTATAACTTTAAATATTTAAATTCCAATGATACGTATCAGGGAGTTATGGCGCAAGAAGTCTTATCGGCAACGAAATTGATTCAGGATTATTATTTTGTGGATTACTCTAAATTGGATGTGGAATTTAAAAAATTAAATCATGGCTTCAATAGCAAATTATTTTAACCCATCAGGGACAGCGACAGATGATATAATGCAATTAAAGGCATTAGCGGATTCGAATAATGGGGATTTGGATTCTGTCATTAATGATCAACTTATTTCTAAGTATGGCAGTCTAGAGAAATTATACGAGGTGTATCAATCAGAACAAAATAATACTTTTACAAACGAAGCTGACGCACTCGCATTTTATAATAAACAAAATCCAAATCAATCTGCTCTTACTCCAATCGAAGAAACGGATATAGGACAAGCTATGGGACAAAGAATGGAGGGTATTCCACGTACACGAGTAATTAATCCTCATCAAATGGGTTTACAAGAAAATTATTCTAATATGCCGGTTATTAATCCGGAACCCCCATCAGCATTACCTAATGAAGATAATCTATATGATGAAAATATAGCTCGACTAATAGCTCAGAATCAAGGACAGTCGGAAGCTGATATATTGGCGAGTCAACCAGACTTTAGAGGTCAATTACAAGCTATGGTCGATCAATCAGGATCAGGCAGGACTGTTGAGTATGCTTCCCATAAAACCGATGATGATAGGGAAGATAAAAGTTTAGTTGACTCTATTTTAGGCATTGTGAAAATGCCGTGGGAGGCAGCTAAAGGATTATATGACATTACTGGAGAAGCCACTCATGGCGTTATAGACACATTTTCTGATCCAGCTAAATTTAAAAGCAAGCTACAGGATCCACGGGTCCAGGCGGGACTGCGCACAGTATATGAAATGGGAACACCAAGTTTTTCTTCCCCTTTCGCTAAAGTGTCAAAAGCACTTCTCGATACGTCAACTTATCTTAGTGCGGCTGATGAAGCGAAAGCAGCAGCATCGAAAAAGGGAACAGTGAAGTCAAGTAAAATGCTTTATATCCCGGGACAAAATAAACAAATTGATGATATGCTTAGATTAATGAATTATTCGGGAAGCGAAGCAGAAGGTAATGAGATGACTTATTATGATTTTCTGGTAGGTGAACAACAAAAGAATAGATACAGCGATATATCTTTACGCAGTATTGACGGGGTGACATTTGGGATTGATACAATCTTAACGCCGCATGACATGTCGAAATATAAAGACATAACATGGGAAAATTATAACGTTGGCGATGATACAAAACTCGATACTCTTTTAAGCGAGAGTTGGGAAACAAAACTAAAAGAGAATGTAAAAGCAGGTGGAACGAGTAAAATCATAGCTGAAACAGGCCCTCAAAAAACAATATCACGAATTAAATCCATTAACTTGGACGGACTTGACTATACACATCAAGAAGCGGTTGAAGAATATGACTCAACATCTGACTTAGGAAAACTTTTAAAAGATAATGGTTATGATTTTAAAGACGGTGAAAGGATTCGAGTAGAAGGTTGGGTCGGTGAATTAGGTGGTAAAACTGTTTGGGGCGATATTATTGCCGCAGCCCCTGCAACACAACAAGATTTAAGTGCGGATAAACGAAGCGAGGTTCCAGCTGAAGGCAAGGCGGGAGATGCATATGACGAATTTAAATTACGACATGCTGTTTCAAAAGATTCCGCTAATAACTTGGCGACAGCGACAGCAGTCTTAGGAACGTTGGACGCACCAACGGATTCTTTAGGATTACTGCAAACTATTTTCCAGCCTCTTGCAAATATTTCAGAAAAATTATTTGGTGACAGTGCATTTGGAATTCAAATTAGAGAAGCGTTGCAGGGTGATAAAAACGCATTTAAAGTTCGAGAGGAAGTCGGCGCATTATTAAAGAATTTAATTCTTCCAAAATTAAAAGCTTTATATCCCGTATCCAATAAGGATGTTGTATTCCTAGAGGAATCACAGCCTAACTTATCGTCAAAATCATTTTTTAAATTATCGTCATTCTATCAAGGCGTATATGGATATGACGAATTAATTGCTAAAGGAACAAATTTATGGGATGAGGCACTCATAGCTGATGGACAAGAGCCTGGATATTATTACTCCCAAAAAGGAGTAGAATTTGAAGGTAAGAAATATCGCTCAGCTATGGACTATGCAGAAGCATATGCAAACTCAGAAGCTAATAAAATATATCAAGAAGCCCTTGCAGGTGAGGATGGTGATAAAATCAGGGATGTGGCTGCTTTATATGGATATAAAGATGCTGAACATCCACTTATGAAACAAGTTCTAAAGCTTGGCATTATAAATTATGTTAATTCAGAAGAGTCAAGAGCAGGACAAGCAGAAAAAATTGCAGAACTTAATTTTACTTCATTAAATACATTATTTAAACAAGCCGTACCTACTGATAGTCCTATATTTACTCAACAAAGAGACCTTGCAGAAGCAATTATGAGTAAGCGATTAGCTATTCATCAATTATATACTGTAATGAAAGGGCAAGATTATGATGAAGAAAAAATACAAGCGAACTTAGGTCCACAAATTGAGGATTTTGAAAGTGCGTATGGAATAAAATATGCATTAGATTATAATAATCCAGCATGGCTTGGAGTAGAAAAAAATCCAGAGAGTTATTATAGTTGGATTCTTACTCAAGATTTGGGAGGCTTTTAATGGATGAATTTACTGATTCAGGTCTCAATATAGAATTACTCGATGATGACGTTAAAGCGTTATTGGAAGGTACTGCAAAAGAAGATGCTACAGTAATTGAAACTGAAGAAGATATAAAAACACAATCAGAAATTAACGCAGAGACACTTAAACAAGACTATGGTCTTTCTCTTGCTGCAATGGAAAAGGGAGTAAAGCTTCAAGATGAAAGATTGAAAACAGGGAAAAAAGATTTTTACACTGATGTCTATGAAACGATAATAAAACCTAATAAATCATTAAATGACCTTGTTATTCAAAACGCACAAAAAATAGGATTTGAAAAAAGAGGTGAGGGAGGAACTCCTGGCTTCTATACTGAAGAGGATATAATGGAATCCTATACGATGCTGACGGATAAGATGTACGATACAAGTACAGAAATTCAACAAAAATATGCAACTTGGGATGAAGGTATGAGGGAGAATATTCCTCCCCTAGAGGCGATGTTAATGGGAGGAATCGATGATACTTTGGCGATGGACATTGAACCAAGATTTGTTGTGGAATTACTGGGACCGAGTCAAGATATAGAGTTGAAAAAAAGTTTAGTTCGTGCAGTTATTGAACGGGCTAATCCAGACGTTAATCCAGCTAATATAAAAGTAGGAACGTTTGCAGAGCTTTCTCCAACATATAAAGGAAAAGATAAAGATAAATTAGCTTATAGAATTGGAGCAAATGAAATTCAACCCGTTAATGTTCCTGGAATGGATACAAAAGACTTGGCGATGGTTTTTAGAGAAGCTCCGGGAGTTGTAATGAGTATTATAGGAGGATGGGCTGGAAGTCCGGGCGGTATTGCTGGAAGTGCATATGGAGCAGCAAGAATGGCTGCACTTGCAGAAGTAGTTACAAATTCAGTAGGATTTGCATATTCCCTTCAAGCAAGTGACGGAGAAGTTAATCAAGAAAAAATAGAAAAGTTTATAAAGAACGCATTAAAAGATACTGCTTTAATCGCAGGATTAGAAGGATCATTCGGTATAGTAATTCCAGGACTGGCACGAGTCATAAAAAGAATGGTGGCTGGAAAGAAATTGCCACCTAAGTCAATGATAAAAGGATTTGATGAATGGAAAAAAGCAGGTGGAAAAGTTGATAATGAGAGTGTAGCTAAAATTAATAAAATATTAATAGATGAATTAGGAAAGGATGCCCCTCAAATAGATATTACTGTTCTTCAAGCCTTTAAAGGTGGGGCATTGCCAATAACTAAAAAGGCAATGAAATTATTATCAGAAAAAGGAATTACCCAGGTGGAATTGGCTCAAACTCAAATTATTAAAGAAACATCCGACGCCTTTCAAAAAATAATGCAAAAAACAGGTGAAGTTAAAACACCTCTCTCATTTTATGATAGAGCAATTACTGATGTACCAACCTTTACACAAAGTCCTAAACTTTTATTTGGAAGTGATATGATTACTGTCGCCAATAAGATTACAAAAAAGGAATTAGCACAAGCTGATAGCTTATTTACAAATCCTTTTGACGAACTCAATATGATATTAAAACAGCTTGATAACGCAGGAACTAATCCTAACGCAGTTTTTAATCCTAATCTTATTAGTAAAGCTGGAACTGACTTTTATATAGAAGCCATTGAAAAGGGAAATAAAGAAATCCTGGATCTCTTTACGAGTGCGGGAATAAAATTAGATGATCCATTAATTAAACCCAATGAATTTAGGTCTCAAGCTTATGCATTTTTAGGACAATTAAGAAAAGGATTTTTCAAAAATATGGATAAAGGGCAAAAGGAAGCTCTTGAACAAATCATTAAGGACGTATCCGTCTTTACGAAAGGAACACCTGGTAAGGGAAAACTTAAAACATTTTCTTATAATGAACTTGATAGTTTATTAAATCAATTAAATGATATTATTGATAATCCAAATTTATATGGCGCACTCGCTAAAAAGAATAAAGCTGGAGTTTTGGCAGGAAAATTACGTGACGATATGTATAAAGGCATTGAAAGACAATTTGCTGAAAAACTAGGATCGAAAGCAAAAGGACTTGAAGCTTTTACAAAATGGAAAAATATCCGTTCTCAATTAAAAACAATGAATGAGTTTAGAAATGGCGACTTATTGCAAAAAGTATTAAATGTTAATGAAGTAGGCGTTACTACAACGAGTGAAAATTTATGGCGTGGACTAATAGGGACACAAAATGGAAAAAAACAGCTTACACAAATCGCCCATTTATTTGATAAACTTCCCCAATTAAGTGCTCAAAAATCAATTTTTAAAGAAGCTGTATTAGGGGACTTACATCGAATATTAAGGGGGGATACAGGGGACTTACTAGAGCAATCAATTAAAAATAAAGATTTTAAAAAAGTCAATCAGCTATTTAGAACATGGATTGAAAAAAATGGAGATGTCGCACAAAAATTTTTCGAGCCTGAGGAATGGGCAAATATTAAGAAGGGCGGTATAACGGCAGTTGATACATTAAAGAAATTAACTAAATCAAGAGAAAAATTAGTAAGTTATTTAGATAAGTATACCCTTAAAATTAGCGCATGGGATAATCAAGAAATTTATAGTAATTTTAAGAAAAAACCCGACTTATTAGCTAAATTTCTTAAAGAGGGAGTTGATGGTGGATACTTCGATAAAAATACTGTTAAGAATTTTAAAAAATATGCTGCAATGCGATTTAATGATTCAACATTAAAGAACGCAGGGGAAGGGATATATCTTTATGATCCTAAATCTTTACGAAAAGAAGTAATAGAAAATAACGAATTTTATAGAACTGTTTTTGGGGAATCTTGGTTGAAAAACGCAGAAGAAGTTACTTCTTTTATGGATAAATATTATAGCCCTGCCATTATGGAAAGTATGACACAAAACGAGCCTATTAGACGGGCAGTTCAAAATATATTCTTAGGACAGCTTGATAGAAAAAGAACTTTTATTCGTGGCTTTTTAAATCTATTAGGGATTCTTGATGCTAGGGATTTCGCAAGATTTCTTAATTATAAAACATTTAAAGATGGATATAAATGGGCGCATTTAAGTCCAACTTCAATGAACTTGTCCCAAGTTTTAGAGTCATCTTCTTCTGGTTATTTCAGGGGCCATGATGAGGATCGTGCTGACTTAATTGATGTAGTTGGCGATACAGCTATTCAAGGAGCAGGATTAGTTGTTGGAGCAGGGAAAAAAGTATTTGACGTTGGAAAAGGTTTAATTATGGGAGGACCAGTTCCGTGAACGAATTAAATACACAACTGGCGGTGCATGAGGCGCAGGAAATGGAGAAATGGAAACGCCAGGACGAAATTAATGAGAGTTTAAAAGAATTGGTCGAAAAGAATACTGAAGCGATAAACAGTTTGAATGTAACGATAGCGAACAGCAAGGGAACATTGAAAGCTTTAGGTATCATCAGTTTGATAGTAGGTATAATAATAGCTATATCAAACCTATCATGGCCGAAATAAGCAAGAGTAGACTAGGACGAGTAGCTGAACATTACGCAATCCAATGGCTGTTGAATCAAGGCCATCAAGTCTTTTATAACGTTCATCATACGGGGCCCATTGATTTAATCATATTAGAAGATGAGAAGCTCATTCCCATTGATGTCAAGACAGAAAGCCATAGAAAGAATAAGAATCTTAAAGAATATCAAACAAAAATTTTTAGAAGCCTTACGCAAAGGCAGAAAAAGCTTGGAGTTCGTATATTATATGTGGATATAAATAATAAATGTTACTGGGGTAAATCTGTTAAAGATGACTGAAGTATGGTATAAACTTCTAAACAAAGGAGGTTTCATATGAAGCTTTTAAAAGACCTTTGGGCACATCTAAAGGAATGGAGTGACTGGGGAATGAAAGACTGGATTAAAGCTGGTATCGTAACGATAGTTGTTCTGTTTATCTTATGGAAAATGACAGGCGGAGGAGCATAGTTACATGCTTCAATTCTTATTAAAACCTTTACTCGGCGTCGCCGGCGACGCCGTTAAGGGCTTTATTCAAACGAAAAAGGCGAAAGCGAAACAGAAAATAACAGAGATTAATGCCATTACAACTTTGCGTGAAAAGCAAATCGCAGGTGAAGTATCGTGGGAGGCGTCTGCTGTTGACCAAATGAAAGGGTCATGGAAGGATGAACTTATTTTAATCGTCCTATTGGTCCCTGCCGTTTTGGTGTTCGTGCCTGGAATGACGGAGCATGTGGAACGAGGTTTTATTGCATTACAGAAGCTTCCTGACTATTATAAGCATTTACTTTATATTGCCTGTAGCGCAAGTTTTGGCATAAAAGGAGTTGGATCAGCGGTTAAGTTCTTTCAGAAAAAATGATTACACCCGAAAATCTGGATAAGTGGAGAATATTCCCTCGCCTATTAATTACGTTATATGGCGTGGCTTTTTGGAGAACAACAGAGTGGTTTATGCAACTCCCTGATCCTACTAACGCCCAGTCAGCTTTTGTGTCAGTAGTCGTTGGTGCGGGAGCGGCGTGGTTTGGCTTATATGTTGGAGGAAGCAAACAAGCTTCAGTAAAAGTGGTGAATAAGGAATGAACCTAGAACAACGGATCAAGCAACATGAGGGCTTTAGAAATGCAGTATATAAAGATACTCTTGGAAAACGAACAGTAGGTTGGGGCCATTTATGTCGTGCTGATGAAACTTGGGAAGATAATATGGAATATTCTAAGGATGTTCTTCAGCATTATTTTGACATTGACTTTGATATTGCTATTGCTGGTGGTGATAAGTTGTGTGGTAATATGGGTTTGCCTGAGAGAATTGAAGAGGTGGTTATTGAGATGTGTTTCCAGTTGGGGGTAAACGGGGTTTCAAAATTTAAAAAAATGTTGAAAGCTCTGCAAGTTAAGAATTATCGAGTGGCTTCGATTGAGATGCTGGACTCCCGATGGGCGAAACAAACTCCCGAACGGGCTAAAGAATTAAGTGAAACTGTAAGGCGTGAAAATGAAAAAGTCTAATCCCGTAGCGAAAGAGTTAAGAACACCTAAATATAAGCAACGATCCATTAAAAGTAAAAAAGTTTATGATAGAAAAAATATGTCAAAAGCATGGGATGAGTATGCCAAAACGTTTATATTACAAAAACACTCTGATAAATTTGGGGGTTGGCTTATTTATTATGGACCTAAAGAAGAATGGATGACGGAAGTAAAAGATGAAAAAACTAATGTTTAGTATGGCAATAATTTCTGCTATGAATATAATGGGGTGTACTATATATGACGGTATGTCAATGAAACCCCATAAGACGAGTGTTACGACAACTTATGGACAAGACGAAGTGGATAAGGCGAATGATAACAAGGATCAAACGAAGGACTCAATGCAAATAACAGTTAAACAAGATTTTATATGGGAGGATAATTAATGAATATATTTAATAAAATTTTAGAAAATAAAGAGAAAAGTTTTCATAAAGAACAAAAAGAAAAAAATGAAGATGAACCAAAAGTTTGTCCAGCTTGTAACCAAGAGCCTTGCACTTGTGTAAGCGAATGTGAAAGTTGTGGAGCATAAATGAACGGAATGAAAATATCTTTTGCCATTGTGGCTTTTGTACTGGTGCAAGGTGTCGCAGTTATTTGGTATATTAGTAAGCTCGATTCAAAAGTGGATCAGATGTACAAGAACTTTCAGGAAGAAAACAGGAAAGATGTAATAGAGAATCAGGTCAAGATGAAACTGGATCTGGAAAATCTTATGCAGGATGTAAAGCAAATCAAGAAGGATTTAAGACAGGGTAACAAAAAAGACAAGGAGATCATGGATCAGCACAAGCAACTGTTCAATATGTTGAATAGCTCAACTGACATGATGCAGCAGAACCAGACCAAGGGCGGTTCCTATTCTTATGGTGACTGATGGACTGGTTTGACAAGACAAGCATAGCGATAGGAATTACAGTAGTAATAATATCTGTATTGGTGGTGGTGTAAATGGAAGTGGTATTGACAGTATATGTCATCTGGTTCATAGGTGGCATGATAATTCAGATTGCAGGGCTGCAATGATAGAGATATGGTTTTTATTGGTCTTAATGACCGTCCAAGACACCACTCCACTCGTTTACAAAGGCTTCATGGGATATGAAAGCCAGGAGGTGTGCGAGGAGAAGGCCGTTTTGGCGAAAGACTTCATGATGGAAATGGAGATGAG
>Ga0208433_1001067_pt1 | contig 10582 bp, 3 predicted proteins | sample 3_EtaG_FD_184075 | JGI IMG/M metagenome (GOLD analysis project Ga0208433, IMG submission 184075) | Marine viral communities from the Subarctic Pacific Ocean - 3_ETSP_OMZ_AT15126 metaG (SPAdes) (version 2) | ecosystem: Environmental > Aquatic > Marine > Oceanic | place: Pacific Ocean | collected...
TTTCTCAGGCTAAAAGTTCTGCCACTTCAGATTATATACAGGTATATATAGATACAAACGGAGCTATTAATCTTGATATAAAAGAGACAACGGCTGCAACAGGAACAGTCACTCTTAACTCAGGTGGAGCTGGTTCTGTAGATGGTATAACCGTGAATAGTGTGGCCATAATGTCTGGTGCTGAATCTTTTGATACTGACCTCAGTACTACAGCTACAAACGTGGCAAGTAATATAACTGCCAATACATCATCTCCTAATTACACAGCAACTGCGGATGGTGCTGTTATAACAATTACAGCCGTTACAAAGGGCGCAGCAACTAATGGATATGTAGTTTCAAGTTCAGCAACAACAATAGCAACTACGGATGTAAATATGAGTGGTGCTGTAATTGATGCTATAGTGGATTTATCCACACCTAATAGTGTTATATCTGCAACAACGTGGACACATGTGCGTGTGCTTGAAAATGGAAATGATTATTATATATTTGTTGGGGGTATATCAAAGGCACGTGTAACCACTGCAAGTAGAACAGAATCTGTAGTAGCTTATGATTCAACCGTGTTTGTAGGGGCGGCACATGATGGTACAAGTACAACCAAACCTCTTAATGGATATTTAGACGAAGTAAGACTGACTAATACAGCACTCTCTACAACAGACTTTGATGTTCCAGCTAGTGCGTATGGTACATCAACGGCTGATGTTAATATAAGGGTTGGTGGTATATTGCCTTTATCTGGTTTTAATTTTACAGTTTCAAATGCCAATACATCTACAGGATCATTAAGTGTTTATTACTGGAGTTCTACTAATGAATGGACAGCGGTTACCAACCTTACTGATAATACAGCTTCTGGTGGTATTCCCCTGGCCCAATCAGGAACCATTACATTTGATTCAACAGAAGATATTGCCAGGCAGAAAATTATAGATGGTGTTTTAGGGTACTGGTATAAAGTAGAAATTACAGATGCTGATGCTGCTACTGCTATATCTACTGTAAAGGTGATTGAACCTTTTCAGAAGTTAAGAGATTTTTGGGATGGGCAATTTAGATCAGCAGGTTCTTTTCAGTTATACGAAGACGGTATATATAAAGATAATACAACAAATATATTTATGGATGATTATGTATATGATGATATTTCTGGTGGTGATGAATCGTCTTATACAATTATGAATAATCTTGCATCTACTGAATATGTATTATGTGGTTTTGTAGAAAGGCAACAGGGACTTCATTGTAAGTTAATACCTAACCATACTAATACTACAGCAAGTACAATTCTTACTGTTTCATATTGGGATGGGTCTGACTGGATTTCAGTGGGAACTGTTAATGACGGTACATCTACTGAGTCTGTATCATTTACCAAATCAGGATATATAACATGGAATCCTGTCGCAGAAAATACAGAGTTTAGAAAAGAGATAAATAAAGAAGACCCTCTATATTATTATAAACTATCATGGAGTCAGGCTTTTACTGGAGATGTATTACTCCACCACTTCTCAGGGATACCAGTACAGAAGCCACTTGGAAATTATATATTCCCTTTATATGCACAGGGAAGGACATTCTTATTTGGGGACAAGACTGACAGAAAGAACAGGTGTATAGCCTCTTCCCTTGGAACACTTAATTGTTTTGCTGGTACAGGTTCAGGTGATGGGCTTATATTTGGAGATGACACCGAGGTTGTTGCGGCTGCTGAAATATATATCAATCTTAATATAGGGTCAACAACTTATATATTAGTGGCAAAAGCAGGTGCTATGTTTGTGGTGTCTGGTTCAAGTCCAGAAGACTGGGTTATTACACAGGTGGATAATACTGTAGGATGTTCTGCCCCGTACACATTCAAGGCAAGCCCTGTTGGTCTAGAGTTTTCTCCTTTACAATCACAACAGGTTATAGTATGGCAATCATCAAATTCCATAATGATGTATGATGCATCATCTATTTATCCTATTTCTTCATCAATTAGTAATTACTTTGACCAGACAAAATCAGAATCTATAAACCTTAGTAAAGTGGCAGATAGCTATGGTTTTTGGGATAATACTAATGGTAATTATGAGTATCACTGGTTATTTGCATCTGGTTCTTCTACTACACTTGACAAGGAATTGGTATTTGATTTAAGAAGGCAGAAGTGGTATGAAATTGACAGGGGTAGTGGTAACAGGTTACAATGTGGAACTGATGTTTCTGATTCTTATGGTGCTCACTATAGTTATGCTGCAACTAATTCTGGATATTTACAGAGACTGGAAAATGGAACTGCATTTACAGGAGATGGTGGTGCTATAACATATGAGTTTGAACTTGGAGATTTACCTCCTGCTGGCAGCCTAAACATTGAAACAATATTAAGGTACATAAGACTGGTTATGGTGGCAAAAGGAACAACTTCCAGTTCGGTTACAGTAACCCATTATGGTGATATGAACCAGACAGGAAAAACAATTACCCTTTCTCCTTCCAAATCAGGGTATGATGTAACAATGCCAGCTCGTAGTGTGTCTGGCTCTATATGGGGAAGTCATGTGTTTCACAGGTTGAAGTTTACAATCAGCACCGATGATGAGACAATAGGATTTGAACCGCTCTGGATTAGCGGTCTTTATGAATTAAGTAGATATAGGTTAAAGGATTAAAGGGGGATATGATAAATGGCAGGACTAGGTTTACAGGAAGAATATAAATCTGGAATGACAGGGGGGTTAGCTCCACAGGCTGAACAGCAACTTGCACAGACTGCTGCAAGACAGCGGTTTTCAGGTAATGTTAATTTTGGTGAGACTGCGAGAAACAAGCAACTCCAAACGATGCTTGCGGCTCAATACGGAGAGCACTCTAAAAGAGCTTTTAGATACAAAGAATTAGCACATAGAAAAGAACTGGCAACAGAAGCTAAAAGGCAGTTTGACCAACAACTTACCCAACAGAGACAAATGCATGAATCACAGATGGCTGCAGATTATAACACAGGCAGAAGGGGTAAGAGTGTTTTAGGCGGCATGTTTGGTAAATAATGAAAGAACTTAATGTAGTTAAGACACCATATGAAGAGTTCTGTGGCAACTTACATCTTAAGGACACGGATGAACCTGATTTTATATATACATGTGATTTAGATGATGAATATATAGGGTTCATGATTGCATATAAACATAACAAAGAGTGTATATATCTTCAGTATGCGGCATTTGATGAAAAGTTCAGAGGTTATTATGCACCGACATTGTTTAACAGGATTGTAGATAAGGTACTTGATGAGTATAAAGGTATCATATGCAGGATAGATAATACAAACATTAAGGCTATTAAGGTAGCTCTTAATGCAGGATTTTTAATAATAGGAACTAGATTTGACGGAGTTTTGTTTGTTGAATTAATGAAAGTTAAAGAGGAGAACTAAAATGCCAAGACTTATAAATACAGATGAAGACCTGGGTGCAGTAATAGGAGGGTTAGCAAAGGGAGCAGTTGGATTTTCTGGATATGGAGCCCCTGAAACATTTACACCTGGGGGGGGGATGGGTAAACAAGATTTTAGCTTTGGCCAGAGACTAGGCAGGGGTATACAGGCAATGCAGTCAGATAGTGTTGGTGAGTTTCTTAAGGAAGAAGGTGATACCAATAAAGCTCAAGAGGCTGCAAGGTATAATGCCGCTGTAGCAAAAAATTATGAACTGAAAAATGAAGCAGAAAACCAGCCTTTTGACTGGGGTGAAAGGGCAAAGGCTATAGATAAAACAGGTAAGTTGTTTACTATAATGGAAGACTATATGAAAAATAGCGGAGCTGATACTAGTGGAAATCAAAAGATTTCAGAAAAAGAGGCTCAGAAAGCTCTACAGATGGGATGGATTAATGCGTCCGAGATAGCCCAGAAGGTTAGGGAATTTTCTGATAAGACAACGAGGAATGCTGGTGCAATGAAGAATCAAATAGAACTTGCACTAGGAAAGCTAGGAGAGAAGCCTGCTGGACAGACAGGTATAACTGGTCAGGCTGATAGCAGTGTAGGAAGAAAGGTATTTTCTATAGAAGATTTTGATAATCCTGAAATTGCTGAAGCGTATCCGAAGCAAGCAAAAAATATAGCATTATATAAGGCGTTACAAGAAAGTGCAGATCAACAAACAGCAGCTGCTGAAAGGCTTAGTAACTATGCCACCCGAACAGATCCCGCTACAATAGGGGACCTGGAATCAAAAGCAGCTCAGAATTTAGCACAGAAAGCTATGGGGGACGATCCTAATATGGATCCATGGGAAGCAATAGCATATGGAGTAGCAACAGTGAAGGGTGGAGATACTCTAGATGCTGTATTTCAGCAACATACTGGCAAATATATGGTAAACACATCTGCAGACGAGCTCAGAGATATAGCAAAACACAGGCCTAATACAGCAATGGCTGTAGCGGGTGCGTTATTTAAACCTGGCTCACTAGGACTAGGAGTATCACTGACAGAAGAGCTAGCGGGTGAGTTATTTAAAGAGTGGGCAGACGATAAAGATAGAAAGGAAGAGGCTGCAAGGTTAATGGAGTACTATCAGATGAATAATGTAACCAAGCTAGGTACAGGTGGTATTGGCAATACATTGACTGGTGACGAGATTATGAAAAGACACGAATTGGATACACGAGCTGCGGAAGAACTGACTCCGTTTGAGCAAGAAAGAGCTATTAAACTATTAGGAGCGAGAGGCTTCTATAATGGTTAACATCTTTATTTGGAGTAAATAAATGTCATTAATGTCATCCCTTTATACAGTAAAAGACTTTTACGAGGCGGCAAGAAACAAAGGTTCGCTGAATATATTAACACCAGAAGAGAAAGAAGAATACAACGAAATGGTTAAGGCTGGTGTAATTCTGTCTGAACCTGAGTATGATGCAGAAGTAGTAAATAAAAGACTAAAGGATACAGCCTTAGCTGCTAGAGAAGATATTGAGAAAAAGAAATCAAGAGATGGTATTATTCCTAGTGCTCTAGCCGTTGCACCAATGGTCTTTACAAAGGGAATGGCCAGTGAAGTTCCCGTCCCAACCCCAAAACATGATCCAAAAACAGGAGAGATGTCAATAGGAGTTGAACATCCTGATTTTATGAAAACGGTTGATATTAATAGGTTGGCGGGCTTAGGTACATATCGTGCAACATCAGGAGAAAAAAAGGATAGCTTATTTGCTTTAAAACCCTCTTCTTTGCGTCCAGACTATACCGAAAAACCTAAATACGGATTTCTTGGTGAATTGGATATGACCGATGGTAGTGGCCGAAAGGTTGCAGATTTAGCTGCCAGAGGCAAGCTTGTTCATAACGGAAAGATTGTTTCATACCCATTACTTGTTCCCACCTTAACACAAGCAGAACTTGATACACTTCTAAAAGGTGGTAAAAATATACCCATTTCTATACAGGAAAAAGCGATTGACCATGCCAGGGGAAGACTTGAGCAAGGGCTTAGTCCATTTTATGCACAAAGACTTACACAGTATATGCCTCTTGGTCTTACAGGAGCTATATTAAATGAAGGTGGAGATAAAGGTGTTGTCAGTGCTTTCTTCTGGGGAGCTGTTCAAGGCCTTACCACTGAATTTCCTCTGGTGGCTGGTCAGGCTATGCAATATTTTACGCCTAGTGATCTCAAGGAGAAGGGTATTGACCCAGGGAAAAAATTGGCTGATTGGGCCGATAAGAACGCTGTTGAGTGGTTTGGTGAGGATCAATATTCGGGGCTTGCCTGGATGATAAATGAAGGAACAAAGATGGTAAGTCCTTCTTTTATTCCTTATGCTGGTACTTATTATACTGGCACCAGACTTTTACTTAAACTTGCAACAATAAATAAGGTTGTCAGTCGGCTTCATAAAATTAAGGATATGGAAAAAGGGCTGAGATTGATGAATCTTTCTAAAAATCAAGCGAAACTGCTGGATGGTGAATTAAAACTGGCAATTCAAGCGCAAAAGGACATCAAAAAAGCTATTCATCTTTATTCAGGGATAGTTACGTCTGGAATGTTTATGGGAGCGGCAGCAACTGACACAAGAGAAAATACATATGCAAGAATATCAGAGTTGGAATCCCAAGGTAAATACGCAGAAGCTGCTGAAGTAGAGAAGACATTATCATGGGCACCTCATGCCAATGCCCTTATTGAATTCACTGGTGAATTTATTGGATATAGATACCTTTCTAAGTTGTTTGGGATGAGTATTAGAACAATAAAGAAAAGGGGAGGTGCGGAAAACGTAGTAAGGCAATGGTTTAAAGATATTCTAAGGTCACTGGGTATTGAAACCACCACGGAATTTGGACAGCAGACCAGTCAGGCTACAATAGAAAAATATAGTAATATAAGGCCTGCCGCTAATGCATTATGGGAGGGTATAAGTACAATAGGCCCTGTTGCGTGGATGGTATTAATGACGGCAGGACTAGGTGCTGGTGCTCGTATGAGTCAGGCAAAAAGGCAAGCTCAGTCAGACATGATTGGTGAATATGAAGAGGTTGCATTTAAGGACGGAATTGATAATACCGTTGCACAAATGTACCCAAGTAAAGGTGTATATATAAACCGAGAGACAGGAGAAACCATAAATAATATTCCAGTAAAAGAAGCTGTTAAAATTATTAGTGGTTTAAAGGCTGAACTAAGAAGGGCTACGAAGGCCATGAAGGAGAGTAAGACAGAGGATGCCAGGCTCAGGAACGCAAATAAAGTTGTAGAAGTAGAAAGACAAATAGAGGATATTGACCGTTTCATTAAGTATAAAATAAAGAGTGTAAAAAATAAAGAGACGGGAAAAACTGAGTTTGAAGTATCCAGAGATGAAACCGACATAGAACATGATTCCAGAATTGGTGTTACTAATACATTAAGTAATTTAAACACACTAAACAGAACAGACAAGGCTTTACTTAGTACCTTGACAGTTAAACGGGGTTTTACCAAGGAGCAGGAGAAGCTTGTAGGAAAGTTTAAGAAAATAAGAATAGCACCATGGAAAAAAACAACAAAAAAAGGTGAGGAAGTTACAGATAAACAGATCAGTGAGGCATTAAAGAAATATGATGAACGAATTACCAGGCTCAAGGATACTATAGAAAAACGTGATAAGTTAATAAAAGAAGAAAAGGCGAGGCTAAGACGTATAACCAAAAGTAAGTCTATGACAGAAAGGATTGGCAGGTATACGTTTGGAGAGAGGACACAAAAGCGAGAACCCCAGGTAATAGGTAGATTCCCAACAAAAGAAGCAGCACAAGACCATATGGATAAAACAAGGGCTGCTGTGTTACATAATCAAGGTATTACAGAGGGTAGGAGGAGAAGATGGCGATGGACAGATAGAAGAATTGAAAAGGTTTTTAAAGATTTGACAAGGGCAACGACTGTTAAGGGGGCCGATATAACTAAATCCAAATCCGTAAAAGCCCTTGCCGCTAGACTATACTCCATTCCACATGCTAATTTATTAAAGGCACGGCTTGAATATGATGCGGAAAGAGCAAGAGAAGATCTGAGGCTACAGAAGGAAGTAAGGGATGATGTAAAGGCTAGAATAAACATTGTGGGTCGTGATATAAGAGATTTTGGAAGTTATGATTATGTCCGTAATCTACCATACACACAACCATCGTGGCTAAAGGGCAACCCGAAGGAGTTTTTTAAGGAACAGCTCGTAGATCTAAAAAAGGAACTTGCAGAGTTAAATAAATCAATCAAGGGAGTTGAAACTGATATTAAGAAAATTGATTCCAGGCTGGAGCAGGTAAGGCTTGCATTACTGTATATCACAGTGGTAGCACAGAGAGCAGCAAAGGCGTCTATAAAAAGAGCAGAAGAGATGGGTAAACAAGCTGGAGGTGAAGAAGATAAAACTGAAACTCTTGAAAAGCAAATTTACGAAGAACAACAGCAGGAAACTGCAGAAGGGGAAGGCGAAGATGACTTAAGCGTTGAAGACTATACAGGTAAGACTACTAAAGAGAAACGGAAGTCCGAACCTAAAGCTAAGACTCCTAAAGATAAGACTACTAAAGATAAGACTACTAAAAAGAGCTCCAGATATGACTTCCAAGACGAAACCCTTCCTAGTAGATACTCCGATGAAGGCAATGAAAAAGTATTAGGCATGCTTGATGCCCCAACCCTTACACTTATATTATCGTATTTAGGGGAGGTAGTACCAGACACATTTATAAAAGATACAATCCTGGCGCACATAGCCAGCTTACAAAAGAAACGAAAGAAGGGCGATAGTATATATAGGGATATAATACATAAGGCCGTAGAAAAGGGTCTAATATTTAGCCGTGATAGGGGGTTGTATGATGAAATTATGAACAATGTTAAGGGTGACAGGTCTGGTCAATATTACCTGCCGATTACAAGGCATATAAAAAGCGGTGGGATTCCCCCTAGTTGGTTGATAAATAAAGGAACTGTATATCCTCCTGGGGAAGATAATCATACCACTCTTAAATATGTGTATGCCCTTGATTATATTAGAAACACTGTTAAGGTGAATATAAGCCAGGCTCTTGTAGCATTAGAGTTAGAGGGAATAATAGTAGATCATGTCGGATTTAGGCAGGGATACCTGACCATGAAGACAAAGGGTAAATCTGATGTTACTGGGCAAAAACCAGGTTGGGATAGAATACATAATACATATAAAAAGGGGAAACTGTGGGTTAGTAAAGATACACGAACAAAAGTTGCAAATGCATGGAATACTATTACTAGAGGTGGTAGCTTAATGACACACGACCCAATCGCAGAGGTTGGGGTGTCAGAGCTTATGACGAAAGCTAAAAGAAACGAGCTTATAGAATCGTTTAAAAGTGTGTATATTCCAGGCAATACAGATACATGGCTGCAGAAGTTTAATAGAGATGATCCACCTAGTAAGCAACTATTAGGTAGTGTAAAATACTTTGCACGATATGTACTGACTCACCCAAATGAAGCCCTTGGTATTGTTGAAGGGAAAGGTCCAGCAGACAACTGGGAAAAAGCTCTGAAGCCTGAAAATGTAGAGAAGCTTAAGGGATATATAATGGAGTATCTACAATGGTTAATGAGTGACAAAGAGATAGGTGGTAAAAAACTTAAAGGGCTGGCTATAAGTGGTATGCCAGGTTATATGACGATGTTTACTGAAAGGGGTGCTAAATCAGGAAACGTCATGCATACCCTTACAGGACAAAACCTAAGCCCTTATGTAGGGTATGTATCCACTGCCGTTGAAGAGGATTTATTAAGTTTGATGACACCTATGAACGTTCATGATCAAATAATAAAGTCGGCAAATACTGACTATGTTAGCAATATGGCAAACTATAACAGACATAAGAAGATGGGAGAGCACGAAGATGCTAATACATACTTGTATAGGGCACACCAGGCGGCCAATATGGAACTATCAGCACTAATGGCTGGTAGTGATATTGGTGCTAGATATTCGGAAGTGTTTCTTGGGGAAGATGCTGACCCAAGTGTCGAAGATCGGTTAAAAAATAATACGGCTAAACCTATGGTTAGGATAGAAGGTGGCGACATGCATCTCTTTTTTATGTGGCGTAAGAATGGTATCAGAGTAGGTGCGGGTAAGATGGATGTGAAGGTATGGAATAAGGATAAGATGGCGGGGGCTATCAAGAGAGTTAGACAAACAAGAGGGTTGATGCTTAAGGTTGCTAAAAATAAAGGTAAGGTAAAAGACGAAGACCTAAAAAAGTTAGAAAAGCTGATGTTTGTTAACTTTGGCGCAAACTTTAAACCTCGTATTCAACACCCAGACCAGAAGAAAGCACAAATCACATCTCATTGGGATGGTACTGGGATCTCAAGTTATAGCAATGCTGCGGCTATTACCCTGTTAAAAGCATACACCAAAAAGGCTGAAAAAGTATTAAAAGAAGAAAATGAAGATTTTGCCCCTTATGTAGAAATACCAGGCAAGGCAGATCGTATATGGCACAAATTACGATACACCGCAACATGGTATATGATTTATGTACGTAGATGGGATGTTCCATATATAGAAGCGAGGCTTGCACATAAATATATGGTGCAAAAATACCACGATGCGGCTCAACAAACAGGTGCTTTGAGTAAGGGCACTGATTCCACAGCGGTGGATGCTGTTATGAAAGGTATAAAGACATTTTTAACAGATAATAATATTAATACTTTCTCTGAGGAACAGATAAACCATTTTGGTATAGGTGTTACTCGTCTCAGTGGTATAGATAATGGTGTATTAGGTATTCCCCTTGCTTCATCTTTTGATATAAACTCTACCGTGGGTGGTATAGGTCAGGGAATTTTAGTATTAAAAGATTTAAAGGGAACACCAACGCCACATATATTGATACCTACTGGTAAAGAACCACTGATATACACACTGGATACAATAAAGAATAAAATAGAAAAAGGAAAAGGGACGGAGGGGGGGGACCCTACTTACCACCTTATGATAGATGTATATAACAGCGCAGAAGAATTATCAAGGACTTATTTTAGAAATTTCTTAGAGGATA